>ERZ773018.1719-NODE-1719-length-11437-cov-2.268758_pt1 | contig 11437 bp, 9 predicted proteins | sample MGYA00580840_ERZ773018 | MGnify/ENA primary metagenome ERZ773018 (study PRJEB29015, sample SAMEA2738125) | human oral metagenome | biome: human oral; feature: human-associated habitat; material: saliva | place: China | collected 2256 ... | reverse complement strand
GGACCTCGAACTGCTCGCCCGGGCCCGGGTCGGCCTTGGGCTGCTTGGGCTGGTCCGCCAAGCCGTCCGAGGGGTTCGGGGCCTTGGCCGACTTCTGCGACTGGGTGCCGGCGGCGTCGGTGGCGGTCGGGTCGGGGCTGGGGGTGCTCTCGTCTGTCACGTGAAGGAGTCTAACGGCGCCGGCCCTCCCCGACCGCCCCCTGGGTCCCGACGATGCCCGATCCACATCCGATCCTGGTCACACCGGGCGGCGGTTCCTCCGGTCAGGTCCAGGTGGGCACGACGGCGGCCCCGGTCACCGTTTCCTCTCCCTTCCTACCGCGGCGCACGGACACGCAGTACTCGGCCGGGAACCAGGCGGAGCCCAGGGCCTCGCCCTTGACCGGCACCTGGCTCAGGCGCAGGGCGGTGCCGCGGGTCGTGGGGCGCTGCTCCCACTGGGGTGGTGTGCGAAAGAGGAAGGCAGAGAGCAGCCTGGTGTAGTCGGGCCCGAGGTAGCACCACGGGACCGGGATGGAGGGAAGTCCGCTCAGGATGACGTCATCGGCGGCCAGGGACTGGGGCTGCTCGGCTCTGAAGTAGCCGGGCATGACGTCGCCGTCGTAGGAGTACTGCCATCCGTCGAGGACCTGCGCCCAGGCCAGGTCGGCGCCGAGCTCGTCGCAGGCCTCGAGCAGCAGCTCGTGGAGGAGGTCCAGGTCGCCGGGGCTGAGGGGCGCCGGCTCGGCCACCCACTCAACCATGTACATGCCGTGAGGATCCTCCTCGAGGGCAAAGAACATCGCCGTACTGATCGGCGCGGGCCCGGTCAGGAAGACCCCGACGTCATCGATATACCTGCAATCATCGGCGGCCTCGATCGTGGCCTCGCTCAGTGGCAGCATGCGAGCCTGTCCGGTGTACTCGGTGGGGCTCCAGTGCGGGGCCACCCGCCAGATGGCGCGCATCCAGGCCTTGACCGGATCGGGGCAGACGGACTCGCGCACATAGGCCCGCATCTTGACCACCTGGAGGTCCTCGTCGAGCCGCTCCCAGTCCTTCTCGTAGACGTCGGGATTGAAGTCGGGTGCGGACGAGGCTCCCTGCGGCCACACCACGTGCTCGAAGAACAGGGCCACGACGCCGTCGTTGCAGCGGGCGAGGGTCTGCGCCGACGCCAGGGCCCTCTTGGTGGCCGAGCCGCCTTGGAACCAGCTCTTGGGCCAGGTGAGCCGGTAGCAGTAGGGCAGATCGGGGTAGCCGGAGACCTCTTTGACGTAGTCGACGAAGTCGAGCTGCACATCCAGAGACATCTCCTCCAGATCGAGGACCAGCAGGCGACCGTCGCGGAGGCGGAGGTGGGTTCCGTCCCCGTCGTTGCCCTCAACGGTGAGGTCCGGCAGCGCCGTGCGCACACCCTCGATTGTCAGCTCTCGAGTGGTGTAGAGCTCATAGATGTCCTCGTCCTTGAACTGCCCCAGCATGCTTCCCGACTTTATCGGAGCACGGCGGTGTCGGGGACGGTTCGGGACGGCCTGGTAGGGCGGCGGCCCCGGCGCGCGGAGCGGTCAGGCGCGGGCCTCGGCCAGGGGGATGCCGGTGGGCCGCAGGCCCTGGAGGCGGGCGACGTCGGAGTCGGCCGGGATCTGGCCGGGGTCGGTGCCCCGCTCCACGATCCGGTTGGCCTCGTCGACGAAGACGACCCGGGGCAGGTAGGTGCGGGCCTCGGCGTCGGACATCTGGGAGTAGGCGATGAGGATGACGACGTCGCCGGGGCTGACCAGGTGGGCGGCGGCGCCGTTGACGCAGATCTCGCCGGCGCCGCGCTCGCCGGGGATGACGTAGGTGGACAGACGGTTGCCGTTGGTGCAGTTGCAGATGTCGACGCGCTCGCCGGGCAGCAGGTCGGCGGCCTCGAGCAGGTCGATGTCCACCGTGATGGAGCCGACGTAGTCGAGGTCGGCCTGGGTCACGGTGGCGCGGTGGATCTTGGACGTCATCATCGTCCGGGTGCGGGAACTCATCGCCGCACAGCGTAGACGGCGCCGGGCCCGGCGCACTGTACGGTGCGGCACAGGGTGAGCGACCCGACAGGTACGCGGGCTACGGAGCGTGCCGGGGTGCCTACGGGTGCAGGTCGATGAGGGTGTTGTCGATGAGGCGGGTGGTGCCCACGCGCGCGGCGACGGCCAGCAGTCCTGTGGCGGGAAGCCCCTCCCCCGCCGGCTCGCTGCGCGGCAGGCCGAGGCCGGCGCCCGCCAGGTCCTCGAAGCTGTCCGGGGCGACGAGGGCCACGTAGTCGACCTCGACGCCGTCGGCCGCCTCCAGGGAGGCCAGAGCGGCCCGGCGGATGGCGGCGGGGTCAGGGTGGGAGCCCGTGGCCTGCGCGGCGGCGTCCCTACCAGCCTGGAGCGCGCGGGACAGGGCCAGGGCCTGCTGGCGCTGCTCGGGGCTGAGGTAGGCGTTGCGTGAGCTCATGGCCAGGCCGTCGCTCTCGCGGCGGATGTCGACCGGCACGATCTCCAGCGGGACGGCGAGGTCGCGCACCATGGACTCGATGATCGCCAGCTGTTGGGCGTCCTTGCGGCCGAACAGCGCCCAGCGCGGGGCGGTCAGGTGCATGAGGGTGAGCACCACCTGGCACACGCCGGCGAAGTGGGTGGGGCGGGTGCGCCCCTCCAGGACGGTGGCGATGGGGCCGGGGTCGATGCGCACCGCCGGCTGCCCGCAGGGGTAGATGACCTCCGGGGTGGGGGCGAAGACGATGAGCCGTCCCACGCCGAGGGTGCCGTCGGCGCCGGTGAGGGTGCGGGCCAGTCCGGCCAGGTCGCCCTCGAGGTCGCGCGGGTAGGCGTCGAGGTCCTCGGTGGGGGCGAACTGCAGGGGGTTGACGAAGATGGTGACCACCACGGTGCCGGTCGGCCCGACGCGCCGGGCGGCCTCGCGCACGAGGTCGAAGTGGCCCTCGTGGAGGGCGCCCATCGTCATGACGACCGCCCGGGGGTCCGGGGCCTCGGCCAGGGCGGCGGCGAGGTCGGCGCGGCTGCGGGCGAGGACGGTTGCGGCGCCGGCGGATCGGGGGGCGGGAACGGGCGTCGGTGCGGGTTCAGTGCTCACGTGCCCCACGCTAGTCGCCCCTCCCGGGCCGGTAACCCGCGCGGGAAGGTGAAAGTGTCCACGGTGGCGACTTTTCCGCGCCGAATCCGAGCACCGAAGTCCTCTCGATTCACGTTTCCGCAGGTCACCGGGGTCGCCTTGAACGACGGGCCGCCTGCGGCCGGCGGAAAAGTCGCCAAAATTGACAGATTCGCCTTGATGGCTCACTCCAGACCGGGGCAGGCGGCAGGCATGAGAGCATCGGGGCATGAGCGACATCGATGGCACGGGCCCAGGTACAGGCGGCGAGCACGCGGGCCGGGTCCAGGCCGCCCCTGCCAGCCCGAGCAGGCCGGGCCGGCTGGGCGTCGGCATCATCTCCGCCGGGCGCGTCGGGGCGGTCCTGGGCTGCGCGCTGCGGGCGGTGGAGCACCAGGTCGTCGGCGTCCACGCGGTCTCGGAGGAGTCGCGCGAGCGTGCCGAGATGCTGCTTCCCGGTGTGCCGGTCCTGGAGGTCGAGGAGATCGTCGAGCGCGCCGAGCTGGTCCTGCTGGCCGTCCCCGACGACGCCCTCGGGCCGCTCGTCCAGGGCCTGGCGGACCTGGGGCGCTGGCAGCCGGGCCAGCTGGTGGCCCACACCTCGGGGCGCTACGGCGCCGCCGTGCTCGCGCCGGCTCAGCGCTGCGGGGCGATCCCGCTGGCGATCCACCCGGCGATGACCTTCTCCGGGTTCTCCACGGATGTGGCCCGGCTCGTCGGCTGCCCGATGGCTGTGACCGCGCCCGCGGCGGTGCTGCCGATCGCGCAGGCGCTGGTGGTCGAGCTCGGCGGGGAGCCCTTCGTCCTGGAGGAGTCGGCGCGCCCGGCCTACCACGCGGCCCTCGCCCACGGCGCCAACCACCTGCTGACCGTGGTGACGCAGGCCGTGCGGGTGCTGGCGGCCGCCGGGGTCGAGGACGGTGCGGCCACGCTCGGCCCCCTGCTCACGGCGGCCCTGGACCGGGCCCTGCACGAGGGCGAGGCGGGCCTGACCGGCCCGGTCTCCCGGGGCGACGCCGGAACGGTGGCCGCTCACCTGGAGGCGCTCTCCGCACTGCGCGATAGCGAGGGGCGGGGACTCGACGACGTGGTGGCCTCCTACCGGCAGCTGGCCGCGGCCACCACTGAGCGCTGCGAGGCCACCGGGCGCCTGACCGCCGAGCAGGCCCTGCGCCTGCGCGGGATCCTGGGCCCCGAGCAGCCGGATCGGCTCGAGGGCTGACCTCGAGGGCTGACTATGAGGGATCGACGGCCGGCGTGGCGGCGACGGCGCGCGCGAGCCACCGGTCGAGCTGCTCGGCGCGGGCCCGGTGCAGCGCCCGCTGACTGATCCGCGCCGCGAGGGCCTTGGCGTCGGCGGCATCGAGGTTGGTGATCGAGGCGGGGACCTCCTGGGCGACCATGTCGAGTCGGAGGGAGGCCAGGCCCCGCCGGCGCGCCAGCGGCCCCTGGCGCACGCGCAGGGACTGGATGCGTTCGTAGGGGAAGACGGCCACTCGCCGCCGCCAGCGGCCGTGGCGGATGATGACGCAGGTGTCGGTGAGGGCGATGGCTGCGCGCCGCCAGGTCAAGGGGCGGAAGAGCCGTCCGCGGCGGCTGATGCGCACGAAGCCGCGCTCGGCCGAGCCCGCCGGGGCCTGCGGGTCACCGACGCCGTCGTCGTCCCGGCCGGTAAGGGCCTGGGCGAGCAGGGTGTCCGGGTCGGGCACGCCCAGGTCGGGGACCACGAGCCACAGCGCGCGCAGGGCGGTGTCCCGGCTGCCCACGGGCAGGAGCAGGTTGCCGAACTGCCGGTTCTGGCCGTCCTGGGACCGGTCCTCGCGGCCGGCCACGGTGACGTTCACCTTCCACCAGTCCTTGCCGCGCCACAGGATCGGCTGAGCGATCCCGACACCGTGGACCCGCCCGGGCGGGAGCGTGCGGGAGGTGTCGGAGGTGAGCCCGTAACGCATGCGGATGCCGCTGGGGGTGGCGGCGGCCTGGAAGTTCCAGGCGCTGTTGAATCGTGACCACACCAGGGAGACTGCCCCGGCGACTGTGCTCATGAAGGTGGTCGCGAGCGCGAACACCCCGCCACTGGGCGGGTCGTCAACGACGTAAGCGATGATGCCGACCACGATCACAACGGTCGGCAGGATCAGAGACAAGTAGAGGGAAACGCTGCGCAGCAGGGACCCGAGGAGGACAGAGCCGTCGACGCTGTAGAGCGGGTGCTCCCGGAAGTGGGAGGCCTGCATCGGCACGGCGCGCTGCTCGGTCACACCCTGAGAGCCGGCGGCCCCTTTGGGCGCGAGGCCCTCGGGCCGGACGGCGGACGTGGCATTATCGATGCCGCCGGTGTCGCGGCCCACTGCACTCGCCCCGACGGCGCCGCCCTCCGAGGTGGAGCCGGCCAGGTCGATCTGTCCGGCGGCCAGGTCGAGGATGCGGTCGCGCAGGGTCTGAAGCTCGCGGGTGGTGAGGAATCCGATGACGACCCGCGAGTCCCGGCCCCCGGCGACCTCGACGGTCAGCTGCCCCAGACCGAAGATGCGCCCAAGCAGGGGGTGGACGACGTCGACCGACTGGATGCGCGGCAGACGGGCCGTGCGCAGCTTGCGGCTGAGGATGCCCGAGCGCAGGTAGACGCCGTCGGCGTCCACGGCGTAGGCGCGCCGCCACCAGCTGAGCAGCCCGAGCCCCACCCACAGGGCGATGAACGCGACCAGGCCGAGCAGGTAGTAGCCGATCCCCCCGCCCAGGGTGAAGCCGTGCTCGGAGATGAAGCGGTAGGCGCGCACCAGCTCGTCGAGGTTCTGGACCGTAACGAAGGCCAGGACACCGGTGACGATCTTCCAGCCCTCCAGCACCGGCGTGACGAGGCTGACCCGGTGCCAGGTGACATTTTCGGGCAGGGGCAGATCCCGAGAGGCGGCGGGCCCGCTCTCCCCCGCGGCGTCCGCCCTGGCCTTCCGGGCGGCCTCCAGCCGGCTCTCCCAGCTGGGGCTCACAGCCCGGCCATCCTCTCCTCACCGCGCTGGGACAGGACCTGGCGCAGGCGCTCGGCCTCGGCCACCGGCAGCCCGTTGATCGTGGCGTCGGTGCTGGCCGAGGCCGTGTGGAGCTTGACCTCGGCGATGCCCAGCCAGCGGGCCAGCGGCCCCTGGGAGGTGTCCACGAACTGCATGCGCCCGTAGGGGGTGACGGTGATGGAGCGGAACATGACGCCGTGGCGCCACAGGAGGTGGTTGTCGGCCAGGGCGTAGCCCATGGCCCGCACCTGGCGCGGAATGAGCCAGAACTGCCAGAGGAACAGCGCTGCGAAGATCCCCGCCGGGATGAAGTATCCGGAGGAGACGAGCACCCCGGGGATGGCGAAGCCGATGATGACGACGGCGCAGAAAAGACCGACCCCCAGAATGCGGGCGGTGATGAGGCGGTGGGAGACCGGGTGGAAGACGACGCCGTCGGGGGCGAAGGGGTCGGCGCCGGCGGGTGGCCGCGTGGCTGGCTCACCGGCGCGGAAGGGTGCCGGGGCCGCGGCGGGTGCAGCAGGGGCGGCGGGGCCGGCACCGGGCATGGAACCGGGGTGTGCGTCGGGACTGGTCATGCGGGGGCTCCTGGTCCTTCGGGGGCCCGCCCGGAGGGGCCGGCCGAGCCGTCGTCGTCGCCGTCACCGGAGATGGAGCACCACTGCTCGACGACGAAGCCGACGACGCACCACAGGAGGCAGGCGATCAGGCAGCCGGTCGAGGTCCAGGCCAGGTGGGTCATGGCCGGCGAGCGCGGCGTCACCAGCGCCAGGATGATCCCGCCGCCGTAGACGCCGCCGAGCACCGCCCCCACGATGGCGGAGGCCTGGGCGGCGGCCGCCGTGGTGGCGGCGCCGGTCGGGGTGATCCAGGTGCGCTCGCGCGCACGCAGCCGCCTGACCGCCAGACCCGCCACCAGGACGATGCCCGCAATGACCAGCGCTGTCACCGCCCCCCAGGGGGAGAGGACCGGGACCCAGCCGACGTGGCGCAGCAGGAGGTCACCGGCCACCCAGGAGGTCACCGCAGCGGCGATGAACCAGGTGACGGCACTGGTCCAGCGGGTGCGCCGCATCAGGCGTCCTGACGGGGACCTGTCCCCTGGGCGCCACCACCGATGACGTCGTTCCACTGGAGCGGGGACTTCCAGGCGTCCCCGGCGGCGTCATTCTGCTGCTGCGAGGCCGGGGCATCAGCCTGTTCCTGCTGGCTGGAGGCGTAGTTCGCGTAGCTGCCGACATTCTGCTGGCCGTGGGGGAGCCCATCCGACCCGGCCGTGAAACCGGGGGCGTAGGCGCCCTGCGGTCCGGCGGCCTCGGGGGCTGAGGCGGCCTGGTAGGGCGAGTCGATCTGCGGGGCCTGCTCGCCCCAGGAGCCCGCCTCGTTGGAGGTGTCGAAAGGCAGCTGCCCGAAGGGGGAGGACTCGGCCTGCCCCTGGTCACCGAGGGGCTGCGCGGGGGCCGGCTCCGGGGCGGCCGATGAGGCCTCGGCGATACTGCCGGCGTAGTCGGCAGCCAGGGAGGCGTCGGCCACGGAGGACTCGTCTCGGGTGGCGTCATAGACCAGCCCGGGCTCGGAGCCTGCGGCGTCCTGCGCCACCGGGGGCTCCACGTAGGGGCCGGTGGGCTTGTCCGGCAGGGACTCGGAGTCGAGCCAGTCGAAGGCCAGCCAGCGCAGGCCACCGCGGTCGGGGGCGTTCTCGGCGAGCTCGGACACGGAGTGCCCGGCCAGCTCGGCGAAGGGGTCGGCCTGGCTCCACGGCACCAGGACGAAGGCACGCTCAGCGGCGCGCGGGTGCGGCAGGGACAGGGCCGGGTCGGAGGAGGTGATGCCCTCGACGTCGATCAGGTCCACATCCAGGGTGCGCACGCCCCACGGCTCGGTGCGCACGCGCCCGGCCGCGATCTCCAGGGTCTGGCAGACCTCGAGCAGCTCGCGCGGGGAGAGGGTCGTCATGGCCGTGACCACCGTGTTGAGGTAGTCGGGCTGGGGCTCGGCGCCCTCGGCGACGACGGCGATCGTGCGGGCCAGCGGCGCCACCTGCGTGACCTCAATGCCCTCGGTGGCCTTGAGGCTCTGGACGGCCGTGCGCAGGGAGTCCACGACTCCGCCGACGTTAGCGCCCAGGCCGAAGACGACGCCGACGGGGCGGGCGGGCCGCTCGGAGAGCGGGTCCACCGGAGCTGCGGGAGCCGCCGGGGCCTCAGGCGCAACGGGAGCCGGTGCGGCGCCGGGGGCGCCCAGGACGTCGGGCTGCGCCGACGGCGCGGCGTACGAGCCCTCAGCGGGCTGGGAGAAGTCCTCGGAGACGGAGGACTGGGAGTAGGAGGGCTCGGAGTATGAGGACTCGGAGTAAGCCGGTGCCACGCCGTCCTGGCTCACGGCCCCGGGGAGCTCACCGGGGACGTCGAAGGGGCTGGGCCCCGGCTCTCCCAGGGACTGGGAGGCCGGGACGGAGGAGGAGTCAACGAAACCGTCGGCGGCGGTCCCGGAGGCGGAGACGTCCCCACCCAGCGCGGGGAAGGGGAAGCCGGCAGCATCGGCGCCCGCTGCCTCGGGGGCGGCCCCGGCGTCACCGACCTGGCTGGCGGCGGCTCCGCTGTAGGAGCCGGACTCGTCGAAGGCGACGGGAGCGTTCAAAAGGTCTGCGGAGCCCTCGACAGCGGGGGCGGACTGGCCCTCGCCCTCCTCGGAGGAGGCGACGTGGCGCCCTTCGCGGGGCAGCTGAACAGCAAGGCCGTCGGCGGCGGGAGCTGGCTCGGACGAGGCTGCTGCGGAGGCGTCAGCGGCCACCTCCTCGGCATAGCTCAGGGCACTGGCCTCCGGCTCACTGGTGGCGGGCGCCGCGCCCAGGGCGTCGGCTGCCAGGCTCACGAACCCGTCGGCACCGGCGGTCCTGCCGGCGGAGGCCGCGGTGGGGGCGCTGGTCGAGGGGGCGTCCAGTGCGCTCGACGCCGCGTAGGAATCGGCGGACTCACCGGAGGGCAGGCCGGTGGCCTCCGGGGCCTCGGGTGCCTCCGGGGTCCAGGCGGGGGCCGATGAGGCGGAGGAGTCGGCGCTCTCGGTGGCCCAGTCCGGCGCCCAGGGCTGGGTCGACTCGGCGCCCCCACCGGGAGTACCGGGCTCGGTCGGCATCGGCGTGGGGACCGAGGGCGCGGCGGCCGCGAAGGGCGAGCGGGCCGGCGCCTCCATCGGCGAGGCCGGCGAGGGAGTCGGGGTGATGGGGGCCTCAGAGGCCAAGGCGGCCGGAGCGGCGTCACCGCCTGTGAAGGAGGCGCCCGAGAAGTCGGGGACCTCCGGGACGATGGGGGCCGCGGGGGCGGCGGGGGGCTCGTAGGCGGGCGCTGCCGGGGAGGCGGCGGCCACCGGGGAGGCCGAGGAGGAGGGGGAGGCGTAGGGCTGGGCGGAGACGGCCACCGGCGCCTCGGCCTGCGCGGCCCAGGCGGCCTGGCTGGTGGCGGGGGCTCCGCCGTGACCGGCTGCGGCGTCGGCCACCCGGTGGATGGTCACCGAGACGTCCTCGAAGGCGACGTCCAGGGGCGCCTCGGGCTTGTGCACGGTGACCTCGGCGGCCACGACGCGGGGGAAGGACAGGACCCGCTCGGCGATCCGGTCCGCCAGGGACTCGATGAGGTTGACCGGCTCCCCCTCGATGATGCTCACGATGCCGTTGGCCACGCGGGAGTAGTCCACGGCGTCGGTCACCGAGTCGGTGACGGCGGCCACGGCGGTGCCGCGCTGCCCCAGGTCAAGAATGACATCGACCGTGAAGAGCTGGCCCTCCTCGCGTTCGAAGGGCAGGACGCCGTGGTGGCCACGGGCGGACAGGCCGATGAGGCTGATCCGGTCGGTGGTCGCGGAGACGGTGGTGCTCACTGGTGTTCCTTCCAGAGGGAGGCGGTGCGGACGGCGGCCCGGTTGGCCGGGACCTCGTGGACTCTGACGGCCCAGGCGCCGGAGGCGGCGGCCAGGGCGGTGGTGGCGGCGGTGACGGCGTCGCGCTGGATGGGGGTGGCCTCGGCCTCAGCGGCCTGGGCGAGGAAGCGCTTGCGGGAGGAACCGACCAGGAGGGGCCGGCCCAGGTCGGCGATGAGGCGGGAGGTGGCCGCCAGCAGCTCCCAGGACTGGGCGTGGGTCTTGGCGAAGCCGAGGCCGGGGTCCAGGACCACCTGGGAGCGGTCCACCCCGGCGGCGTCCAGCTCGGCCAGGCGCTCGCGCAGCTCGGCCTCGACTCCGGCGACGACGCCGCCGGGGTAGTCGGTGAGCCGGTCCATGGTCTCAGGGTCGCCGCGCCAGTGCTGGCAGACGTAGACGACGCCGGTGCGGGCGATGAGGTCGTGCATGGCGGGGTCGGCCAGGCCCCCGGAGACGTCGTTGATGATGTGGGCGCCGGCGTCGATGGCGGCCTCGGCGGTGGCGGCGTGGATGGTGTCCACCGAGATGATGGCGCTGCCGGAGGCGCCGGGCCCGTCGGCACTGCCTGCCCCGTCGGCGAGGAGCGCGCGCACCACGGGCAGGACCCGGGAGATCTCGGTGTCGACGTCGACCCTCTGGGCGCCGGGGCGGGTGGACTCCCCGCCGATGTCGATGATGTCGGCGCCCTGGGCGATGAGCTCGCGGGCGTGGGCGACGGCCGCCTCGGGGTCGGCCCAGCGGCCGCCGTCGGAGAAGGAGTCGGGGGTGACGTTGAGGACGCCCATGAGGAGCGTCCGGTCGCGGGGCACGAACCCCGGCAGGGGGGCCGGGGCGGCGGCGGGAAGATTCGTCACGGGGTCAGGCTAACGGTTGGCCCGCCGCAGCGGGAGGACCGAAACATCTTCAGGCCACCTCACACTGAGAGCCAGGACACGATCCGGCGGGGTCAGGGCGCCTCACTTCGACCAAAACTTCATAGAAGACGCGGAGCCGGGTCGATTATGAAGTTTTGGTCGAAGTCGAGAGCCCAGCCAGGTAGGAGGCGGCCATGTCCTCGTGAGCGTGGCCGGCCTCGGCGACACGGTCGAGCCGGGCGGAGAAGGCCTCCATGCCATCGAGCCTCAAGCCGGCTTCGCGGGCGAGCTCGAGGATGAGGTGGGCGTCCTTGCCGGAGGTGTCGACGGCGAAGTTGGCCGGGCTCAGGGCGCCCCGTTCAACGAGGTCGGCCTTGATGCGCAGGAAGGGCAGGTCCAGGCCACCGCCGTCGAGCACCTCGAAGAACTGGGCCGGGGGCACACCGATCGCCTTCGCCAGGGTGACGATCTCGCCGGCGGCGTTGGACACGGCGATGACCCAGGAGTTGACGACCAACTTGAGGCGGGTCGAGGGGGCGGCGG
>ERZ773018.1718-NODE-1718-length-11439-cov-36.133082_pt1 | contig 11439 bp, 10 predicted proteins | sample MGYA00580840_ERZ773018 | MGnify/ENA primary metagenome ERZ773018 (study PRJEB29015, sample SAMEA2738125) | human oral metagenome | biome: human oral; feature: human-associated habitat; material: saliva | place: China | collected 2256 ... | reverse complement strand
TGGACAATGTGACCATCGCACCAAGTCCACAATGGTTGCAAAACCTCCTCATGAATGAAGGCATCCGTCCAATCAATAACGTGGTGGACGTGACCAACTATATCCTTCTTTACTTTGGTCAGCCGATGCATGCCTTTGACTTGGATACCTTTGAAGGCAGCGAAATCCGTGTGCGTGAAGCGCGTGAAGGTGAAACATTGGTAACCTTGGACGGTGAAGAACGTGAGTTGGAAACAAATGACTTAGTCATCACTGTTGCTGATAAACCAGTAGCCCTTGCAGGTGTTATGGGTGGTCAAGCTACAGAAATCTCTGAAAACTCTAGTCGTGTTGTCCTTGAAGCAGCTGTCTTCAATGGCAAATCTATCCGTAAGACTAGCGGTCGCCTCAACCTTCGTTCTGAATCATCTTCTCGTTTTGAAAAAGGCATCAACGTGGCAACTGTTAATGAAGCCCTTGATGCGGCAGCAAGCATGATTGCAGAATTGGCTGGTGCCACAGTGCGTAAGGGTATCGTTTCAGCAGGTCAGCTTGATACTTCAGATGTAGAAGTTTCTTCCACTCTTGCAGACGTTAACCGTGTCCTTGGGACTGATCTTACTTATGCCGATGTCGAAGATGTCTTCCGTCGCCTTGGATTTGGCCTTTCTGGAAATGCAGAAGCCTTTACTGTCAGCGTTCCACGTCGCCGTTGGGACATCACCATCGAAGCGGACCTCTTTGAAGAAATCGCTCGGATTTATGGTTATGACAAATTACCAGCAACCCTTCCAAAAGATGACGGGACAGCAGGTGAATTGACAGCGACTCAAAAACTCCGTCGCCAAGTTCGGACTATTGCTGAAGGTGCTGGTTTAACAGAAATCATCACTTACGCCCTGACAACTCCTGAAAAAGCAGTTGAATTTGCGACTGCGCCAAGCAACTTAACAGAGCTTATGTGGCCAATGACTGTGGATCGTTCAGTCCTCCGTCAAAATATGATCTCAGGGATCTTAGATACCGTAGCTTACAACGTCGCTCGTAAGAACAAAGATTTGGCCCTCTATGAGATCGGAAAAGTCTTTGAACAGACAGGCAATCCAAAAGAAGAATTGCCAAACGAAATCAACAGCTTTGCCTTTGCTTTAACTGGCCTAGTCGCTGAAAAAGACTTCCAAACCGCAGCTGTTCCAGTTGACTTCTTCTATGCCAAAGGAATTTTGGAAGCCCTCTTTGCTCGCTTGGGTCTTGAAGTGACTTATACAGCAACATCTGAAATCAAGAGTCTCCACCCAGGTCGTACAGCCCTAATCTCACTTGGTGACCAAGTGATTGGGGTCTTGGGACAAGTCCACCCTGTAACAGCTAAGGCTTATGACATTCCAGAAACCTATGTGGCAGAATTGAACTTATCTGCTATTGAAGCAGCTCTTCAACCAGCCGCAGCCTTTGTGGAAATCACTAAATTCCCAGCTGTGAGCCGTGATATCGCCCTTCTCCTCAAGGCAGAAGTGACCCACCAAGAAGTGGTTGATGCCATCAAAGCAGCTGGCGTGAAACGCTTAACAGATATCAAACTCTTTGATGTCTTCTCCGGTGAAAAACTAGGACTTGGCATGAAGTCTATGGCTTACAGTTTGACCTTCCAAAATCCAGAAGATAGTTTGACGGATGAAGAAGTCGCTCGCTACATGGAAAAAATCCAAGCTTCACTTGAAGAAAAGGTCAATGCAGAAGTGCGCTAATATGTAGATCAAAACAGTTGAGACATGCTCTTAGCTGTTTTTGTTTTGTATTTAAAAAATGACAATCTTTTTACAAGCTTGTGAAAGGATTTACAAAGATCATAGAATCGTTTATAATAAAAGAATAAACATTAGTAGATCTACTGAAAAAAGGAAGGAGAATGGGGATGTTAAATATGAGAAAACCTATCTTGTCACTTGTTGGTTTATTGGCAGTGGCTAGCCTGGTCGGATGTCAGCAGGCAAGTGGAAAGAAGGGAAATTCAAAGGAACTAAGCCAAGAACAAATCATCGACAAGGGGCTAGAAGCCTTTGAACACTTGAAAAATGGCGAAATCAAACTGGAGAGTAAGATTGAGAGAAAGTTTAGTGAACCAACAAGTGATGGGAATACACACGCAGTATATACTCAGACTTTTGAAGGATCCTTTGAATTAAAACCAGTGAGGGTACGTGGACTATATACGAACAACGGTACGAGTCAAGAAGAGTATTACGATGCCTTTCATGAGTATTCTAGACCAAAAGACTCATCAGAGTGGGAAATGTTTTCTTATTCTCAAGAGAATAAACAACCTGTGGGGGTAAATCAAGAAGCCATACGCTTCTTTCAGACACAGAAAGACAAGTTTGAAGTGACCAAGAAAAAGGACCAGTATGTCTTAACCTATAAGAGTAAGGATGTCAATCATTTACTAGAACCAAATAACGCCGTGTTACAAGGCCCTGTTCCCATAGGAGTTAGTTATTTTGAAAATTCAGAAGGGAGCTACCAGATAGACCTCATCGTTTCTAAGGAGAACTTGACACCTTTAGGTGTTACTTATACTTGTACTTCTAATTCATCTTTTGCGAAAGAAAAATTAACGTGTAAAATTACCTATTCAAAACAAAATACTGGTGTCCAAGTAGAAGTACCAGAGGCTGTTGAAAAATTAGGTGGTATTTAGTTCAAAAGGAGTGAAGATATGAAACATAAAAGAAAATTATTAGTGTTTTTCTTATCTCTTCTTGCTTGTCTATTCCTTTCAGCTTGTAAATCGGCTAAAACCCCTTCAAAGGATACGACACAAGATAGTGGGAGTAAAGATGTGAAAACGTATATCCAAGCCATGAGAGATGCAAAAAACATGGAATATGTCAGTAAAATTTATCGAAAGAATCTACTTGAGGTAAAAGGTTCACAATCACTAATGTATGAAACAACCTTACGACATGGGAAAATTCAGTTTGACCCTCAAGTATATAATGAATTTTATACGAAAGATGGAGGAAATGGATCTACGACAGACAGTGATTCAGACCATTTTCGAAGTCTTGCCAATAAAATAGGTTCTACAGGATATGGGGATACCATTTTGAGACTATATTCTCCTGAAAAAGGGGTTCTGTATAAAAAAATAAAGAAGGGAGACGATAGTTGGACTTGGGATAGAGTGGAAGAAGTTACAGAACCAGTCCTGAAATATCAAAATATAAAAGATCCAGAAGTGGGACGTCATGAACTCATTTTGAAACTTTATGAGAAGTATGCGGATCGATTTAAAAAAACTATCGATGGTCAGTATATCTATCTGGAATTTAAGGGTGATGTTAAGAAAGATATTGATCAAATTGGAGAATTTCAAAATACTTTGTTAGATAGTGAGCTTTACACCAAAGGGAAAAAGGAGATTCAGTCCGTCATGTTGCACATTTATTTGTCTATGAAGAAAGACTCCTCAAATAAAGAAGAAAAATTAGTTCCTAGCGAGGCTAGGATTCAACTAGATACCAAATTGAAAAATGATAAAGGGCGAACGGTGAACAATGAAGACCATTTTGAATTTACTTATCGAGATATTAACCAGATAAAAGAAGTCAAAGCTCCCCAAGATTTTAATATCGTAGAGAATTAAATAGGAGGATAGAAAAACCATTGGTTCAATTGACCAATGGTTTTTTACGTTTCTGATTTCTGGTACACACCTATTCTTCACTGATGTCGATGCGATTGGTGCATCTCGTCTTTGATGGGGCAGGAACAATCGCAGTCTCCGCAGGATCCTTTTCCCTTTAGATAATGGCGGAATCCTAGAAAAGCAAGTCCAAACAAGATAATGGCAATGATAATGGTTGACATGAAAACCTCCTATAGATGAGCGTTTGCGAGGGTATCGAGCGTAATAACTATCTCTTTTTGATGGTGGGGTTTGCGCAGGATGAAGTAGAGCATCCCTACAAGAAGAAGGACAGCTAAGGCGGTCCAGATGGTGATGGGGTGTCCTAGAAGGAAGACGAGGCCAAACTGGTAGAGGACCAGGCTCACGATATAGGCTAGGCCTGTTTGAAAACCGATCGCACCCAAGGTCCATTTGAGATCCCCCATCTCGCGCTTGATCGCTCCCATTGCTGCGATACAAGGAGCACAGAGCAGGTTAAAGGTGAGGAAAGAGTAAGCTGCTAAGGAAGTATAATCAACTCTTAAGGCAGCAGATAAGCCAGAAGTAGAACTATCGTTGTAGAGAATGCCGAAGGTTGCCACCACGGTTTCTTTGGCTGCAAGTCCTGTCACCGCAGCAACGGTTGCCTTCCAGTTTCCAAATCCAAGTGGTTCAAAGATCCAAGCAATGGATTTCCCAAGGCTGGCTAAAATACTGTGATCCGTATGGACAGCTTGAAGGCTGAAATTATAGGAAGAGAGGAACCAAATCAGGATGGTCAAGCTAAAGATGATCGTTCCAGCCCGCTTCACAAAACTCATGGCCTTCCCAAAAGCATAGCGAAAAACAGATAAGGCCTTTGGCCAGTGGTAGGCAGGAAGCTCCATGATAAAGGGACTAGCTAGACCACCTAATAGACGGGTCTTCTTGAGGGCAATCCCGGATAGGATGATGGTCGTCATTCCAAGGAAATAGGTGCTGGGTGCGACCCAGGGATTGTCAGGAAAAAAGGCACCTGCAATCAGGGCGATAATTTCTAACTTGGCAGAGCAAGGCATGAAGGTGGCCGTCATAATAGTGATTTTACGGTCTCGTTCATTTTCGATGGTCCGGCTAGACATAATAGCTGGAACCCCACAGCCGGTAGAGATCAGCATGGGAATAAAGGACTTACCAGAGAGACCAAATCGTCTGAAAATCCGGTCCATGACAAAGGCGATCCGACTCATGTAGCCGATATCCTCTAAGATGCCGAGACAGATAAAGAGGACAAAAATTTGTGGTAGAAATCCGAGAACAGTTCCGATCCCGGCAACAACCCCATTGATGATCAAGGATTGAAGCCAATCCTCTACGTGGAGATACTGGAGAAAACTGGTCACGGCATCAGGGACATACTTGCCAAAGAGGACATCGTTGGCCCAGTCGGTCCACATCTGGCCGACCGTTTGGATGGAGAGGTAATAGACCAAATACATGACCACTGCAAAAATCGGCAGGGCTAGAATCCGATTGGTGACGATCTGGTCAATTTTATCAGATAAGCTGAATTTGAAGGTAGCATCTTGTCCTTGAGCAAGTCGGCAGACTTTTTCGATAAAGGCATAGCGTTCATTGATGACGATAGATTCCGCATCTTCAGTGAAGATTTCCTCCGTAATCTGGACGATATCTGCTATTTCACTTTGTTGGAAAGAAGAGAGGTTTAACTCTTCTGAGACAAGTGCGTCTCCTTCAAAGAGTTTGATGGCATAAAATCGAGCGGCTCTTTCTGGGACGGTATTGCCTAACACTTGAAGGATTTGCGAAATAGCTGCTTCCAATCGGTCATCATAACGAGGAAAGGCTAGATCTGTCACGGTATCTTTTCTAGTGTGAGCAGCCTTTTTAAGGGCTTTTTCCACACCGGTCTGCTTGATCGCACTGGTCGCTATGACAGGGACCCCTAGCTGGTAGGACAATTTTTCAGTATCAATGAAACGTCCCTGGGCTTCTAAGACATCGCTCATATTGAGCGCGACGGTGACAGGAATACCTGTTTCAATCAGTTGGGTCGTCAGATAGAGATTGCGTTCCAAGTTGGTCGCATCCACTACGTTGAGGATACTATCTGCTTCTTGGCTTAGGAGATAATCCCGCGCCACTTTTTCTTCAGGACTATAAGGGGACATGGAATAGATCCCAGGTAAATCCTGAATTTGAATGCTTTTATCCTTTTTGGATATCCCACTTTTTCGCTCAACCGTAACACCGGGCCAATTTCCAACTCGCTGGTTGGTTCCTGTGATGAGATTGAATAAGCTGGTTTTTCCACTATTGGGATTTCCAATCAGGGCGATTTCAGTCATGCTAGTCTCCTTCCTCTAGTCGAATCACACTAATCATCTGAGCTTCTGATTTTCGAAGGGTCAATTCATAGCCACGTAGGGTGATTTCGATTGGATCTCCGAGTGGTGCTACCTTTCTCAGATAAATCTTGGTCCGTTTGGTAATGCCCATGTCCATGAGACGTCGCTTGGCTTCGTTGATTGCAAAAATATCCACCACAATGGCGGATTCTCCAACAGATAATTCAGAAAGTGGGAGAGCAGTGTGCTCCTGATCAAGTGGGGTGATGTCGATTTTTTCTAGAATAGAAGCATCAAATGCCAGTCGACTTCCCTTGATGATGAGGATAGCACTGTCTTTGGTTTTGGTGACGATTTCTAAGGTCTCTCCTGGTGTGACACCCAAATGGGACAGATGGAGTAAGCTGTCTTTCGGTAAATCAATTCCACGGATGCGATAAGGTGTTTTCACCGCTGCATCGAGTATGAGCATATTTCTTGACCTTCTTTTATAATTATGTTATAGCCATTATACCATAAAGTGAAAGAATTCTGACAGTTTTAATGAAGATGAGAATGATTCCAGATTAGAGTTCTTAGGGATGCAAAAAGAGAGTGGGACAGAAATCGGTAATTCGTTAGAATTCGATTTCGTCGTCCCACCTCCGCACAGTTGAGTAGGGCTGTAAAAGCTGATGAAATCAGCGTAGTAGAGCCCACTCAACCACTGCGTCTTGCTCGACAATCCAAAAATAATTGAGAGGCTAGGACTTTTGTCCCAGCCTCTTTTGAATGTAAGGATTAGTCAATGATGGTTTCCATGACAGTTTCTTGAGGCTTCATACCCTGTCTTTGATAGAAGCGAAGGGCTCCCTCGTTGTCATTCCAGACATTAAGAGTTAGGTTATAGCAGCCGATTTCCTTGGCATAGTTGACAGCGAATTGATAGAGTTGATCGCCGATCTTTTGCCCACGCGCTGCTTGATCGACACACAAGTCTTCGATGAAGAGGGTTTTTATCGGATGAAGTACAGGATTGTCAGAGACTTCTTTAATGGTGACGAAGAGATGTCCTAGGATCTGGCCATCCGCATTTTCGTAGACGAAAATCGGTGTCTTGTCTTGTGTCATTAACTTTTCCAATTCTTCTTCACTATATTTGCCACCTTTTTCTTTGAAAATATCGGGACGGGCTTGGTGGTGGACGGAAAGAATCTGTTCTAAGAGACCAAGCAAAGCAGGGATATCTTTTGGTTGAGCTAAACGAATCGTCATGTAGATTCTCCTTAGTAGTATTTTCTTCATTATAAAAATTTTTTCTAAATCTTGTCAATGGAAAAAGAAACGCTAAAAGGTGCGCAAATACGGACCTTTTATTTCTTACCTCAAATAATCTTGTCAATCATATTTTTATTTTTGACAAATATTTTTATTTTTTTGACAAATATACTTGTCAAAAAGAAAAAGAAGTGTTATAATGTTTTTAGTTGAAAGAAGGGGAGGTATTCTTATGGGAGCTATATGGATTCTATTTATCCCTTTTCTGGTTATCATTTATGCAAGCACAGAAAAGAAGATAAAAAAGTTGAACAAACGTATTAAAAGATTAGAAAAACAAGTGAAAGGAAGTGAAGAGATGTCTAGACTTTTAGAAGAATTAAAAGGCCAAACGGCCACTGTTACTGTAAATGGTTTTGGAACTAAGTGGGAAATTGTTGATTCTGATGAAGATTGGGTCAAATTGAGTCGTGAGACCGATAAACAACATGGGGTGACAAAATTAGTTCGTATTGAAGATGTTGAATTAATTCAACAATTGAGGTAGTCATTATGATATTAAAAAATCGACTGAAAGAGCTGAGGGCGCGTGATGGTCTCAACCAATCCGAGCTAGCTTGGCTAGCTGGAGTCTCGCGCCAGTCGATCAGTCTCTTGGAGCGGGGTGAATACACCCCTTCGGTTATCATTGCCATCACCATCGCGCAGATTTTCAGGGAACCGGTGGAAAATGTCTTTAGTCTAGTAGAGGAAGAGGAATAACAATGAAAAAGAAATATAAAGAAAGGTCAGCGCGTTACCGTTTTTGGAGAAATATAGCTATGATCCTATTAGGAGGAATCATTGGATTTTTGACAGGATTGGTTGGTTCAGATCATCCCATAGAATTTCAAAAACTTTTTGATCGAGAAATGCTCTATATAGGGTCTGCCATTTTATATCTAATCATCTTCGGAATTGCATCTACCTTCCTATTCTTGTCACGCCAGTCTCATCGGAAGATGGAGGAGACAGAGGATGATGAGGAGGCCTACCATTATGAAAGTCAAACGAGAAGAATCTATGACTTGGCTACGATTTTCAAAGGCGTTATGATTGTCCCATATCTATTAGTGATTTTCTTTTCTTGTCAAATACTAGTGTATGAAGAAAAACTATCAGGTGTTTTGGGAAAATACACCATCCCAATTGTTATCCTTGGCTTGATCGTTCTCACTTTTGGACTGGAACATCAGTTTCGAAAAACGTTTAAACAGATTTATGGAAAGGCGATTCCACGTAATGCTAGTGGTGCAGAAGCCCGTGAATTAATGATGAGTATGATGGATGAGGCAGAAAAACAAATTTGCTATGAAGAGAACTTCGAGATTGTTTTTTAGTTAAGCAATTATGTCTTTCCAATATCCTTGATGGTGATATTCTTAGTTGGAATTATTTTCCAGACAGATATATTATTAGCCTTAGTTGTTGTATCAATGATTTATATCTATATCTTGGTCTCACAATACAAGATTACCAAACGTTATTATAAAGAGTAAAGGAGTCATCCATGTTAGAAATTAGAAATTTAGAAAAAAGCTTTGGGAATAAGCAGGTTCTCTTCGGAGTAGATCTGACAGCTCAACAAGGGCATATCCTTGGCTTAGTTGGGAAAAATGGTGCCGGGAAAACAACTATTTTCCACAGTATCTTGCGCTTTTTGGACTACAGCGGCGAGATTCGCCTAGGTGGCAAAGCGATTACCCAAGAAACTTACAAGGAAATTGGCTATTTGCCAGAAGAGCGCAGTCTTATGCCAAAACTCACGATTTTTGAGCAGGTCCGTTATTTGGCTGCCTTAAAAGGAATGAGCACCGCCGAGGTCAAGGAAAAATTACCGATTTGGATGGAAAAACTCCAAGTAAAAGGGAAATTAACCGATAAGATCAAGAGCCTCTCAAAAGGGAACCAACAGAAGGTGCAACTGATCATCACCTTGATCCATGAGCCTAAATTGATCATTTTAGATGAACCCTTTAGTGGCTTGGATCCGGTCAATACAGAGGTGCTCAAGCAGGTCATCTTTGAAGAAAAAGAGCGTGGGGCAACCATTATCTTTTCTGACCACGTCATGACCAATGTCGAAGAGTTGTGTGATGATATCCTAATGATCCGTGATGGTTCGGTTGTCCTTTCAGGGCCTGTCCAAGAGGTCCGGAATAGCTATGGCAAGACTCGCCTCTTTGTCTCTAACGACTTTAGCAAAGAAGAGCTAGAAGCTCTGCCACACGTGACCAAGGTCAGCATGACCAAGCAAGGAACTTGGAAGCTAATATTGGATGATGCATCAGCTGGTCCAGAATTATTTGACCGCTTGACCAAGGGCCACTACCTAGCAACCTTTGACCACCAAGCCCCAACTATTGATGAGATCTTTAAACTTGAATCAGGAGTAGAAGTATGAAACAGATGTTTGTCGTAATGAAAGAAACCTATATCAGACAAGTGAAATCATGGAGTTTCCTCTTCATGGTCTTCGGTCCCTTCCTCTTTTTGGGATTGGGCGTCGGAATCGGTTATTTGACGGATTCTTCTACAGACGCTAAGAATCAGGTGGCCTTGGTGACAGAAGTGCCAACTGTCAAAGAAAGCCTCAAAGGAACCGATAGCTTGACCTTAGACTACAAAGATGAAGCTGCAGCTAAAAAAGCTATCAAGGATGAGAAAGCAGCTGCTTACTTGACAGTTGATGAGAAAGATGGCCAGCTAGAAGCGACTTATGTGGGCGACCAAGCCATGAAAACAGAATTGAAAACACTTGTCGCTGCGAAATTAAGCCAAGTCCAACAAGGAATCAATCTAGCGCGTGCCAATCTAAGCAAAGAGCAACTGACAGCCTTGTCTCAACAGGTTTCTCTGAAAGAAAAAATTGATGAGAAAAAAGAAGGCTTGAAAATGGTGCAAACCATGGTTGCAGGCGGTCTGGGAATGCTGCTTTATATGATCTTGATCTTCTACTCTAGTATCACAGCCCAAGAAGTAGCCAGTGAAAAGGGAACTAAGATCATGGAAGTGGTCTTCTCTAGTATCAAAGCAACCGACTATTTCTTCGCACGCATGCTCGGACTCTTCGGAGTGATCTTTACCCACATTTTTGTCTATGTGATTGGTTTGGTAGGCGTTTGGATCTTTAGAGCAGATATCCCAGTTGTCAAGGATATTCTTGCTCCAAACTCTCCAATTACCCAACACCTAGCAGAAGCGATCTCGCTTAATACCGTCTTCTTCATTATCCTTGGGATCTTTATGTATGTGGTGCTCTCTGCCTTCTTAGGCTCAACAGTTGCACGACCTGAAGATTCAGGAAAAGCAATTTCGCCACTCATGATGTTAGTTATCTTTAGCTTCCTTGGAGTAACCACCTTGGGCAGTGCCGGTGATGTCTTCTTGTTGAAGGTCGGTTCCTACATTCCATTCTTTTCAACCTTCTTCATGCCTTTCCGCACCATCAATGGCTATGCGACTGGTCTTGAATCTTGGGGTTCTTTAGGAATTGCACTTCTCTTTACCATCGTGGGCACAGTGCTCATTGCCCGTATCTATGCGAGCCTCATCCTCCAAACCGACGACCTCGGACCATGGAAGACCATCAAACGTGCTCTTAGCTATCGCTAATTAGATAAGCTCTCAGATACAGCTGAGGGCTTTTAGCATGCATTGAAATTTATCAGTGGGCTATTTAAAACGATATTCCTTCATGCTAACATGTATTTTTTATTAAATTATGATATGATGGAGGGGAATAAAGAGAGTAGAGAAAAGGACGAATGAGACTCTATATCAAAGGCGATTTTAAGAAAAAAATAAACTTCACAACTAGAGAACTTGTTTGGAAAATGTGGTTTAAGGAATGGAATGGACATCCTATTACATACTCAAACGTCGGTGATGATGAGATGTTACAAGATGATTTTTACTTTGTTGTAAGCTTTGATAAATGGCGTTTTTGTGACTCAAGATGGAATAATATTCCCTCTTATGATTTAAAAAATCCGTGGAATTCCTTTAAATATGAAAACATATCCCTTGAATTTGAAAAAACTTTCATTACAGAGTGGAGAGAACGTGGGGATTATCTTCGTATCGCATCTTCTCATACAGATGTTTTAACAGTAGACAAACGCGCCCTATACATTATGGCTATTG
>ERZ773018.1716-NODE-1716-length-11455-cov-18.963684_pt1 | contig 11455 bp, 8 predicted proteins | sample MGYA00580840_ERZ773018 | MGnify/ENA primary metagenome ERZ773018 (study PRJEB29015, sample SAMEA2738125) | human oral metagenome | biome: human oral; feature: human-associated habitat; material: saliva | place: China | collected 2256 ... | reverse complement strand
TCTTAACGTAGATATTCCAGCTACAAGAACCAGTACAGTTTACGCCATGCGTTGTGCGGACAACTTTATCGTAAGACCAACGGTCACGATAAAAATTTTCCCACTCGCGACCGCCATCTTCTGTTATTTGATGGCCGCTTGGAGATACGTCCTTCTTGCGAAGAAACTTAAATTTTTGAGACAACAAGCTCATCTCATGTCCTCCTTCAAAACTACAAAAAAATCCCTTGTGTTAACTGAGCTAACACAAGGGAGAAAATCCTCTTATTCGATATTACTAATATTAGGGTCAATATTATCAACCTCTAAATCAAGCAATCCGATTAAAGCGTCAAAATCACAGATTACTAGATGATGTTTGTCATAGGCTACATAGCCCAACTTACGCAACTCACTTAACATGCGATTTAAACTTTCTCTTGATGTGGCAGCAAATTCAGCCAACTCCTGATTTGTTAAAGCGATATCGATAAAGATACCATCCTCGCGCTTTACACCATAACTATTGGCTAAGCGCAACAAGGTAGAATAAAATGCTCCCTTCTTGCCATATAATAGCAAGTCTCGGTATTTTGCCTGTTGACGTCGCATATGTAATGTATAGATTTTCATCATCGCAATAGCCAACGAATGATCTTTTGCAATGGCTGATTCTAACATATCATAGCGAATGGAATAAACAGCGCAGTCCTCCCGAGCAATGGCGTTGAACACATATGTTTTTGTGTTCTCCTCATACAACGGAACCTCACCAATCACATTATTCGGTCCTACTAGGCGAAGCGCAAATATATGTCCGCTAGCTTCAAACTTCTTAATGCTCAATCTACCTTTTACGACTACGTAAAAGTGTTCTGCCTTGTCCCCCTCATGGAAGAGAAATTCACCTTTTTTAAGATGGAGTTCCTCACCCGGCAAAGCAAGCAATTGGTTAATTAAATTTTTATCCATACCTTCACCACTCCATTGTACTTTTAAATAAAATCCATTAGTTATACTAATCTATTTTTAGTAAAAGTACATGTATTATATACTTTTTTGTATATACAAGATTATTATAACTTATTAATTTAAGAATATGTGTGTTTTATGTCACATTCACAAAAAAATTTACAATATATAATATATTTGTGATATAAGACATTGAAATTTTTACGTGATACAATAATTATAACCCAGACCTATGAATAAATTGAGTGTTTTCTATAAACTATTTTTAATAGAATGCAAAATTTATATACATGGGTACTTAATTGTATCTATTTTGTCTTCATTGCATGTATAGTTTTATAGTAAGGAGAAGTTCAAAATGAGTGAACTAAAAATGCCTCAAGTAGGGGCAAGCCGTAGTGAAATTGTGGCTAATTGGCAACCAGAAAATCCGGAATTTTGGGAAAAGTTTGGCAAAAAAATTGCTAAACAAAACTTGGTAGTATCCACCATCGCCTTAACACTTTCATTCTGTGTGTGGTACTTATGGGCTACCATTGCTGCCCAGTTAAACGGTGCGGGCTTTAACTTCACTACAGATCAATTATTTACATTAGCAGCCTTGCCTGGTCTTGTAGGTGCTACATTACGATTTGTGTACACATATATGCCAGCACTATTAGGTGGTAAGAACTGGACATTTATTTCTACAATTATTTTATTAGTTCCTGTTGTATGGCTTGGCTTTGCTGTCCAAGATACAACAACTTCTTATACGACATTCATGATCTTAACAGCCCTCATCGGTTTAGCGGGTGCTAACTTCTCGTCCTCTATGGCGTACATTGGCAACTTCTTCCCTAAATCTGAAAAAGGTACAGCCCTTGGTATCAACGGTGGCGTTGGTAACCTTGGTATCTCCGTAATCTACTTCTTAGCTCCATTCGCTATGGGCTCTGCCGCACTAGGTAGCGTATTTGGTGTAACACCAGCTATCATCAAAGGTAATGCAGTATATCTTGCCAATGCAGCTTTCATGTGGGTCGTACCACTCGTTGTTATCCTTGCACTTATGACACGTTTCATGGATAACTTACCTCTAGAAAAACCAAATCCTAAAAATCTAGTACAAATCTTTGGTAACAAACACACTTGGGCTCTTACATTACTTTATACATGTTCCTTCGGTGCTTTCTCTGGTTATGCAGCAGCACTTGGTCTATTAGTAGGTAAAGAATTCCCAGAAGTACCATTTGCTTCTATCGCATTCGTAGGTCCACTTGTATCAGGTGCACTTCGTCCTGTGGGTGGTTGGTTAGCAGATAAAATCAATAGTGGTACAAAAGTTACCTTTATTAGTCTTATCGGCTTATGTGCATCCACCGCATTAATTGCAGTTGGTGTAGATATGCACAACTTCCCATTCTTCTTTGCAATGTCCGTATTAACCTTTGTATGCTGTGGTTTTGCTACCGGTGCAACATTCCGTATGATTCCACACGTATTTGGCAATCCATTGCTCTCCTCTTTAATTACAGGTTTCGTAGCCGCTGTAGCTGCATACGGTGCCTTCATTACACCTAAAATCTTCGGCTTTGTATATTCCATGTTTGGTAATATTCACCCAGCCTTTGCTGTATTGTTAGCCTTCAACATCGTAACTGTAGCTGTGTGCTACTGGTTCTATGTACGTAAAAGTGCAAACATGAACGTATAATTTTCTGGAAACAGAAAATTTACGTTCACGCGACGGTACAACAAAATATAATTCACTTTTCTAAACTAAGTGATAAAAGAAACCCCGCATCTCTCCTCCATACGTATCAGGTCTGCGGCCTAGGGCCTTGACCTCGTAAGTCGGATCGATGTGGGGTTCTCTTTTATGAAAATATAGTTGTAAATAAGATACTCAAACATAGTGAATTATATTTTACGAAGTACAAGTACATCGTGTTCAGTAAATTTTCTGTTCAAAATTATAACCTTCATTTTAGTGGGAAGGAAAAAGGGAATGCTAGGCAGTCCCCTTTTTATTATTAAATCCATATATACCAATAAATCACTGCTTATTGTATCGTATATTTGTTCAGCTTATAATAGTCTTAAGGTAGTCAGCGAGGTTGGGTCTCTCTTCGTTATAGAAGGGGGTGAGCTTATGAGTGACTTTGAACTTATTACAGTTATCATTGGAATATTGACATTAGTCGTTTCCTTTGGTGCACTTATAGCGCTTATTTGCCTCACAAAAAGCAAATAGCCCTCCGTTACCATGCGTAATTAGCTAAACAGAAAGGCCATTTCCTATATGTTTTGTTTTTGAGATGCGCCTGACGTTCCTACTCGTCTGACTATCTATTTATATTATAGAGTTAAAGATATATATCGTCAAATTAGAATAAAGGGACTGTCAAGCAGTCCCTTTTATTATCCAAATATTTCTTCTAGTAGTGCATCGTCTATAATGGTACCAACGTAGAAGTCGCTGAAGATGCCGTATTTTGCACTGGCTACTTCAAAGCGCATATCGTATACGATTTTTTTGAATTGGATGTCGTCGTTACTGAAGATGGTAATGCCCCATTCCCAATCATCTAGACCACAGCCACCTGTGGTGAATTCAGATAGAACATCTAAATATGTTTTACCAAGTTCGCCGTGAGATTTCATTAACATACCGCGTTCTTGTGGTGGTAGCATGAACCAGTTATCATCACCTTCGCGTTTTTTAGACATATTGTAGAAACAGATGTATTTATCGCGAGGTACATGAGGGTAAAGTTTTTGGTTAACTTCTTCTGTATCAAGTTTAGCCTTAACATAAGCACTTACTTCTGTTACAGATGTATAAGAGTAAGTTTGTACTAATACGCTTGCAATTGCAAGGCGACGGAACTTGCGTTCTACTTGTGCCAAGTATTCGAGGGATGGACCAAGAATCCATAGAATCAAATCCCCTTTTGCACCATTACAATCATAGAATGCATAGCTACCTTCTTTAGCTTGATGTTTAGCTTCAAGATCTGCTAAAAATGCTTTTAATTCGTTGCGCGCTGCTGCTTTTTCATCAGCTGTAAAACAGTTCCATGCGCTAAAATCCATGGCAAATACCATGTGTTGGCTATGCCAACCTTCTACAGTAGGGATTGCTTTTCCCATTATGATCACTCCTATCTATGGTGATTCTATTAAAATGATATAGTTTTATTACAATAGGAATCGAAAAGACTCCATATACTATTATAGCATATGGAGTCTTTTCAAGTTAGTTTTCGATTTCACTTCTCATTTACAAGGGTTTGCACTAATTCTTTTGCTTGTTTTACACCATCTGGAATACCGATGCCATCAAATGGCGTGCCGATGAGGTGTAAATTTGGATAATTTTCGGCTACATGTTCACGTACAGCCTTGATACCTGCACGATGCCCTACATTATATTGCGGCATGCAATGAATGAGGCGATTGATGCGCACCCATTCAGGCTTAGCAGAGAAACGCATAATATGTTGAATTTCTTCGACTGCTAATTCTGAAAGTTCTTCATCACTATATTGTTCTACCACATCATTGCCTGGCTTACCGATAAAGACGCGCAACACCACTTTATCATCAGGCGTTGTTTGCGGCCATTTTTGATTTAGAATGGTACACGCTGTAAGCGGAGTATCCGTCTTACGAGTAATCAAAAGTCCAGAGCCCTTTAAGTCACCATCAAAGGTACTTTTATCAAAGGCCATAATAGCAATAGCACAGCTTGATTGCTCCATAGAACGCAAGAAATCAAAACCCGGGTCATCCTTAAACCATTGGTTATATGTTGCAGGCGGTGTAGCGATAATCACATGATCCGCCATAGCAGGAGCTTTATCAAGCAGTATCTCTGTAGCTGAATCTGTAGCTAAATCTGTAGTAGAATTACTAGCTCCACCCTTGTTATTAGCATTAATAGAATCCGTACTAATAGAATCAGCATTAATAGAGTCAGTTTTAAGGGAATTAGCATTAGCACTAGTATTAGCTTGACAGCCACAAGCATCGTTTCCAGACTTTACCACATTGATAGCATACATATCTTCAACATATCGAATATTAGAAACCAGTGTCCCTGTATGTAAATGCACATTACTAGGCATAGCATCAACAATAGCGGTAATCACGCTTTCAAGACCACCTGTTAACTGGCGGAACATACCGGATTGAGCGGCAGTCCCCTTACGACTTGCCATATCTGCTTGAACCTTACTAGTTTGTCGATGTGGACTAGTATTTGTGGCTTGTCCAGAACTGTTTGAGCTATTATTCATAGATGCTGTTTGACTAGACTTTGCTTCATGGCTTTCAAATTGACGGTCTGTCATGATGCCTTTACCAGCGCGTGGCACATCGCCTTCTGCTACGGCACCTTTGGCAGCCTTAGAGACGCCCGCCTTGGAGTGTCCCATCTTCGCAGCCATCATTCCTTTTACCATGTTCCCATATTTTTGTTCTACTTGAATAAAATGAGGGAATGTAGACAATAGGCTGATTTTATAGATATCACCACCATAGATACCTGCTAATAGTGGTTCGATGAGCTTATCCATCATTTCTTGACCTAAATGGTATTGAAAGAAATGACCAATGGATACATCACCATTTTCATCGAGCTTATAAGGCTTTTTAAAATAATCTAAGCCAGCACGCAATTTACCAGACCAGGAAATGAGCGTTGCTTTCACAAAAGGCATCATTTCCGTAGGAATCCCCATGATAGAGCCCCCTGGGATTGGATGAATTGAGCCTTGATCATATACAAAGGCTTGCCCCGTCTCATTAGACACAAGGGTATCACCTAAACCTAAATCGTGTACTAAATCTGTCATTTCAGTTTTACGGCCCAAATAAGAATCTGGACCGAGTTCTACAACGAAATCATCAACCCGTTGTGTTTGTATTTTCCCACCAAATCGTGGTGCTTGTTCGTAAAGAGTGATGTTCCACTCTGGCTTAGCATGGCCTAGATAATAAGCCGCTGTTAGCCCTGTTAGGCCACCGCCCACAATTGTTACGTTCACGAATGAATCCTTTCTACTATTGCACTCGCCATAGCTTGTAAGAATATTTCATTACAATTCGGCATCTGTGCCCGCAAATAAATGGCACCCCCATTTTCAACGAGCTCTTTACACTCTACATCATTATCGTATAGGACCTCAACATGATTACTTACAAAGCCAAAGGGCACGAAAGCAATGTGCGTAGCACCAGTCTGCAAAGCTTGGTTGATGGCATCTTCCACTGTAGGCCCTAACCATTGACCGTGAGGAGCCGCACTTTGCCACGCCACTGTCCATTTAGATAACTTGCAATGCTCTGCAATCTCTTTGGCACTTTCATGTAATGCGAATGCATAAGAATCACCGCCGTGATTATCGATAAGAGGTATGCTATGAGCACTAAAAATAACGAATATATCTTCAATTGATGTATCAACAATCTCTGATTTAGCAGCACTATCTTCGTGCTCAGATTTGACACAATCTGCCACTGCTGTTTGCCAATATTCTGTAAAAGCCGGTTGGTCCCACCAAGAACGAATAAAGTCGAATGTGACTGCCCCATGCTTGCCAATAGCTGCTTGTACTTGTTTTTCATAAGCACCAGTACCAAGAGATGTAAAGAATGGAGCCGTCACGATAGCGATAATATGCTCCACCCCTTGGTGAACTAAAGAGTCTACTGCCTCAGCAATTGATGGTTTCATATGTAAATAACCAATAGCTGAGGGCATAGTTGGCAATAAAGTCATCAACGTTTTATATTGATGCTCTGCCATATGCTGCAACTCTAGATTAGACCATTGGTCTATCACATCATAGCGACGAGTAAGATTTGTAATCTCTCCCTCTGTGGGTACACAGCCATGACGAATACTCGTCATATACGGCACTAAATCTTCCTTACTTGAAGGGCTTCCATAGGATAGAAATAATAATCCTTTTTTCTCTACGTTCACTAGCTTAACCCTCTTGAGCCCACAGCTCACGACTACGTTCATGGACATAGTCCGTTAACCAATGAAGTTTTTGAGGATCTGCCTCTGGGAATACACCATGCCCTAAGTTGAAGATATGACGACCATAACGAATGCCTTCCAGCAAGATACGGTCCACTTCGCGGGCCAATGTTTTTTCATCTCCGAATAAGTACGCTGGATCAAGGTTGCCTTGTACCGTTTGTGTTACGCCACGCTCGTTGGCCATAACGATGGAGCTACGCCAATCTAGAGCGATAACATCAAGTGGCAAGTGAGACCAAATAGATACTAAATGGTCGGTACCAACACCATTCATCGCCATCGGTAAATGAGGATATTTTGCTTTTACCGTCTTGATAATGCGTTCCATATGAGGGTAAATCCCTTGTTTATATTGATCCGCATTAACAGCACCTACCCAAGAGTCGAAGATTTGTAGCGCATTAGCACCTGCCTCGGCTTGCATGGACAAGTATGCAATAGACATGTCAGCCAATTTTGTCATTAACGCGTTCCATACGTCAGGCGCACCGATGAGCATGCCCCGAGTTTTATTATAGTTCTTCGTCGGGCCCCCTTCGATGAGGTAAGACGCAATCGTAAATGGTGCACCGCAGAAACCTATGAGCGGTACGTCGAGCATGCCAGATGTTAACAACGTAATCGTCTTTGCAATATAATCCACCTTTGTATGATCAAAGGCTTCTAATCTATCTACATCAGCCTTGGAGCGGATAGGCGTGCTAAATACAGGCCCTACGCCAGCTTTCAGTTCTACATTTACATTCATCGCCACCATAGGGCTCATGATGTCCTTGTACAGGATCGCCGCATCAACGCCGTATTCCTTAACAGGTAACTCCGTAACACGGGCACATAACTCAGGCTCTTTCGTAATTTCAAAGAGCGTATATTTTTCCTTAATTTTACGGTATTCCGCTTGGCTACGACCAGCTTGGCGCATATACCATACAGGAGTTACACCAGGGTTCTTCCCTTGGATCATATCTAAATATACTGTATTCAAGTACTCAACCCCTTTCTTTTTAATCAATACTAACACACTATGGTAACTAAAACAGTTACTTTGGTTACATCACTTATAACGTTACCATTACTATTCCCTGTGAAAGCCAAATACCTTCACAGGGTTTTTGCTTTAATTGCGACTTAATCTATGACGATCAATACCAGTAATAGATTGAGCCATATCATATACTGTACGTTGGCAAGTAAATAACCAGATTTGTTGGTTCTTACCAATTTCAGCCAGTAGTTCCAAAGCACTACGTTGACGATTTTCGTCAAAACGGACAAGGATATCGTCTAAGATAATCGGCAAGGACTCCACTTGGTATGAGAATACCTTTGCCAGTGCCAAGCGCAACGCTAGGTATACTTGGTCAGCTAAGCCACTAGACCAGAACTTAAGTTCTAATCGCTCCCCATTGCCGTTAACAAGAGCAACCCCTTCGTTGATGCCGAGGATATCAAAGGTATAGATACCTCCAGTCAAACGTTCTATATAAGAAGATGCCAATTCAAGCATGTGAGGCTGTTTTTCTTGCTCGTAAGATTGTTGCGCTTTATCCATGCAGTGGCTCATCAAAACTTGTGTAGCCCAATCTTCCAACGCAGCCTCTAATTCGCTTTGAAGCGCTTCGCGCTCTTGCAACATTTGATGTTGCTCTTGGTCAGACCCAAGAGCGCGCATAGCCTCCACAATTTGACCACGGCGCTCATATAAGGTTGCCAATTTATCTTCAATGGATGCTATTTCTCGCTCAGAATGAGCCAACTCATCTAACCAGTTCTCTTTATTGCCTTCACGCAAACGACGGTAGAACAAGTCTTTATTCTCCGCATCAGGCGCTAATAAATCCAGTTGTACCTGACTTTGCTTGTAAATGGTTTGCCACTGTTTGTATTGGTCCTCATCAATAAGATGTTGACGGTACTCGTTAGAGCTTTCCATACCAGCTTTATGGAGTAATTCTTTTTGGCGAAGGAGTAATTCCTTTTCCTTTCGATGCCAATTATCGTATTCGTTGCGGAAGCTTTTGCGTTGCGCTTCCTTTTGTTCCCATACGATTTTATTTTGTTGGAAGTTTTTATATTGGTTGTAAATGCGTTTAAGCTCGGTTGGAGATACAGGTGCCTCTACACCAAGGTTATACCACAAGGTCATCGCTTGGTCTTCGATAACGCGTAACCCCTCTTTATGCTCTGCTAAACGCTTTTCGTAACCTTCAATAGTCCGCAACTGTTCATGGTATTGATCATACTCTTGCTTAAGGCCGAAGAAATCGTCTTCTGTGAGGCTCTTCGCCGCCCCTTGAGGCAACCAATTCTGCCAAGCTGCAAGGGCTTCATCATAAATAGCTTGCAACGTATGACCTTCTTGAACCCAACGATCAAGATGCGCTGCACCCTCTATGGATGGAATTGGGCTCACTACAGGTGTTGCGGCTTTCACAAGTGCCTCTAACTGATGTTCTACATCAGATTTACGAGATGACAAGATTTGTAACTCATAATTCAGTTTAGATACATCAGAATTGCCGTTATGACGTCTCCATGTAGCATACCAGAACAATGCCATAGATAGGATTAATAGTATAAATCCGCCAATCGTATAGAGTACAGACTCTAATACTAATAAGCCTGCTAATACGAGTAAAACGCCAATCACTGCAGCTACGCCACTAATGCGTTGTAACCACTTTGGCAAATTGCTCGGTTGTGCATCAGGACCATAGCTATCCCGTTTTTCTGTAACCCGATCTATATCCATCAAGATAAGCTCTAGTTCACGTTCGAGATGCTCTTTTTTCGCCAAATCCTCTTCGCTGTAATTTGGTAACGATGCTCCGTCGAGATTGGCTGTTGGCAAATCATCAGAGGCCTCAGCAGGCTTGCGATCTTGCCAATGTAATAATTGATCTTTAGCAGTGCGCAAGCGACTTGCTAAGCGCTCTCCTTCAAACCAATTCACATCATCAGCCATCGGCTCATCATCACGCCACGCAGAATGCATAGAACGAGAAAACTCTAATTGTTCTCGTACCTTAAAAATGTATGCATCCCCTTCTTCACACTCGCGGCGCAATTGTTCCCACTTGGCACCTTGTTGGATAAGGTCTTCAATATCTTGACCATACGTACCAAATGGACTATCTGGGCTAAAGTTAGCTGGCATCAAGGCCGCTTCCTTTTCCTGCCACAACTGCATATTATCTCGAGCTCGTTTGATTTCCTCATCGATGCGAAGGAACTCATCACGACTCAAGGCAAGCTCACTATTGTACTGTTGCATATGCATACGCGCTTCTTCGCTACGGCGATACGTATCCCATGCGCGCAATACGACGTCTATACCATCGCGGTATTCCTTCCACTCTTGCAACTGACCTTGTAATTCTTCCTCAGTCTGTTCCGTACTGTGAAAGGCTTTTTGCAATTCTACATATTGCGTTTCATGCTCGGCTAAATGGCTTAACTTTTGACGATTTTCTTTAAGCTCATCCATCAACACATTGATGCGCCGTTTACCATTGGAGGAAGCTACTAATAGATCAGTAGCGCCTTTTTCCACATCTTTTACGACAGAGCCTAAATGCTCGCCCCCTTCAGCACCGAAGAAACGGGACCGAACCTCTACCTCTTGTAGAACATCAAGCCCTTGTAAATCATCAAGGGTCAATGCAAAAATTCGATTATATGTTTTTTTATCAATACCATGCCACCAGTGTTGAGCTGGCTCCTCATGAATGGCTGGATTTCCAGGACTGTAAAAGTCTAGTTGTTTACCCTTACGACCAATGTAGTAGCTTTCACCATTACGCTCTACATCAAGGGCACCCGTCATAGGCCCATAAGCCTTATGCGTACCACCGAATAGAAGTGTGCGCATCCCTTCAAGCAAAGAGGTTTTGCCACTTTCATTAGGGCCATACATGAGCTGAACACCATGATTTCCCGTAGTGAAAGACCAGTTGCGATACGGGCCAAATTCATCAAATCGTATGCGTTTAATGTTCATCGTTAGCCCCCATCAATACAGTAACACCTTCAATTTCACAGCGCTTCAAGGCGCGAAGCAATAATTCATCACTCAACAAATCGGCATATACACCTAAGCGTTTAAATTCAGGACGTTCTGCCAAAATTTGACGTGCCGTCTGTACCGCATTGCCGTCAACCATATCATCATAGGCGCGTAAATAATCCCCTACTACATCGGATAATAATCTACGTTCAGCCAAATTAATGCTAGGTCGCGTATTACACATCATGCGATACGGCATAACAAATATAGACTTGCTTTTCTCTTCGCTTTGGGACTCTTGCAACCATAATTTGCGCACACCTTCTTGTGTACATAAACGATGCAATGGACCTGTACCTACGAGAACAATGGAAAGCAAGATATTTTTCTTATGTTGCTTACGGAGATTCTCTTTTTTATGGCGTAAAATTTCTAAGAATTCTGCTTCCGTTTTCATGCCT
>ERZ773018.1715-NODE-1715-length-11456-cov-2.604333_pt1 | contig 11456 bp, 7 predicted proteins | sample MGYA00580840_ERZ773018 | MGnify/ENA primary metagenome ERZ773018 (study PRJEB29015, sample SAMEA2738125) | human oral metagenome | biome: human oral; feature: human-associated habitat; material: saliva | place: China | collected 2256 ... | reverse complement strand
GCGCGCTGTCGCACTGAGTCCATGCCATAACCGCGAGACAGCGTGAGCAGCTCACGGACCTCCTTGAGAAGCGCTCCCTGGTTACGCAACCGGGCACGGTCAACCGGCAGGCCGCTCGTCACCGTCCCGTAGGACCGGCTGGCCAGACCTGCGGCCTCAGCGGCCATCCTCATCTCGACCCGGTACGACACGCCGTTGTTGCCGTTGCGGACGTCGAAGCGATGAGCGACGCCGCGCACGAAGCCGGTCATGACGTCATAGGCGCGGCCGACGGTGTCCCAGGCCGTGAGCTCCAGGTTCCCCCACGGCGTTGTCCAGCTCAGCGAGGCGCCCAGGGCGTGCTTTCCGTAGTCCGCCCGGTTGGCCGCCCTCATGACGAGGGCCAGTCCGACAGCGGTGTTCATCAGTTGCCAGGCCGAGGCCTCAGAGACGGCCTTCATAGGGCTGTGACGGATGAGTGCGATGGCCCGTTGCCACTGGGAGGACAGTCCCAGGTACTCGAGCCTGTCCGCCAGGCTCTGGAGTGACACGGCATCTGGAAGGTGGAGCAGGCTCAAGGAGGCGAAGGCGTCCTCGGCCTCGACGATGCGTTGGTGGGCCAGGTAAGGAACCAGCACCGCCCCCAACCCCCGCGCGGTCTCCACGGGATCAGCCTCGGCACGCTTCGGCGTGGCCGTGGCTGTGCTGATGACGCCGGAGTAGTCATCGTGCATGCGGGCGGTGGCCAGCACGGCTCCGGTGTCGGTCTTGCCGAAGGAGAAGAGTCTGGCCTCACGGAGCTGCTCGAGGGCCTCGTCCCTGAGGCCGAGGACGGCGGAGAGCTCCACCTGGGCGTAACGCAGCGGGAGGGTCGAACGGCCGTGAGCCGCCCGAATCCCCTGGCAGAAAGCGGTCGCCTGCGCAAGGCTCGTTCTACTCGTGTCCGGGTCCTGGCCCAGCTGAACCAACCAGGCCCGGTCGACGGCACAGACCGCCTCCACCACTCCATCGGGCGCGCCCCCCGCGGCCACCCCCTCGACGTCGTCGGCGGCGACCGCCTTCCACAGGGCCGCAGCAGCGTCGCGACTGGGGCAGACGGGGTCGACATCCTCCAGAGCGCGGGCAATGTCGCCCCAATAGCTCATATCGTCTCCAACGGTCGTCACGTTCTGGTTCCGGCTTCTAGGAAGCAGGGAGCACGGGGCCCGGCCACAGCCTCGCACAGGCACGTCACCCGAGCGATGGGGAGAAGGCACCGAACATCTGAGGGCCTCTGCCTGCGGAGCAGGCAGAGGCCCTCAGATGATGTCAGAGATCAGTCCTGACCACTGAAAAGGTGCGGATGCTCAGTTACCGGTGAGCTTCTCGCGCAGGGCGGCCAGGGCCTCATCGGAGGCCAGCGTGCCGGAGGCCTCCGACGGCGCCGAGGAGTACGAGGTGCCGCCGGCGGGGGCTGCCGGAGCACCGGACTCCTGCTCCTCCTCCAGAGCCTTGGCGACCTGGGCCTTGTGGGCCTCCCAGCGGGCGTGAGCAGCCGCGTACTCGGCCTCCCATGCCTCGCGCTGGGCGTCGTAGCCCTCGAGCCACTCGTTGGTCTCCGGGTCGAAGCCCTCGGGGTACTTGTAGTTGCCCTGCTCGTCGTACTCGGCCGCCATCCCGTAGAGGCTGGGGTCGAAGTCCTCGGAGGCCGGGTCGACGCCCTCGTTGGCCTGCTTCAGGGACAGGGAGATGCGACGACGCTCGAGGTCGATGTCGATGACCTTGACGAAGACCTCGTCGCCGACCTTGGCCACCTGCTCGGGCACCTCGACGTGACGCTGCGCCAGCTCGGAGATGTGGACCAGACCCTCGATGCCGTCCTCGACACGGACGAAAGCACCGAAGGGGACCAGCTTGGTGACCTTGCCGGGAACGACCTGGCCGATGGCGTGGGTGCGGGCGAAGGCCTGCCACGGGTCCTCCTGGGTCGCCTTGAGCGACAGGGAGACGCGCTCGCGGTCGAAGTCGACGTCCAGGACCTCGACCGTGACCTCGTTGCCGACCTCGACGACCTCGGAGGGGTGGTCGATGTGCTTCCAGGACAGCTCGGAGACGTGGACCAGACCATCGACGCCACCCAGGTCCACGAAGGCACCGAAGTTGACGATGGAGGACACGACACCGGAGCGGACCTGCCCCTTCTGCAGGGTCTGCAGGAAGTTGGTGCGGACCTCGGACTGGGTCTGCTCGAGCCAGGCGCGACGGGAGAGGACCACGTTGTTGCGGTTCTTGTCCAGCTCAATGATCTTCGCCTCGAGCTCGCGGCCCACGTAGGGCTGGAGGTCGCGAACGCGACGCATCTCCACCAGGGAGGCGGGCAGGAAGCCACGCAGGCCGATGTCCAGGATGAGACCGCCCTTGACGACCTCGATGACGGAGCCGGTGACGACGCCGTCCTCCTCCTTGATGCGCTCGATGGTGCCCCAGGCGCGCTCGTACTGCGCGCGCTTCTTGCTCAGGAGCAGACGCCCTTCCTTGTCCTCCTTCTGCAGGACAAGGGCCTCGATCTCGTCACCGACGGAGACGATCTCGTCGGGGTCGACGTCGTGCTTGATGGACAGCTCGCGAGCGAGGATGACGCCTTCGGTCTTGTAGCCGATGTCGAGGAGGACCTCATCACGGTCGACCTTGACGACAGTGCCCTCGACGATGTCGCCGTCATCGAAGTACTTGATGGTCTCGTCAACGGCGGCGAGGATCTCCTCGGTCGAACCGATGTCGTTGACGGCGACCGGGGCGGGGCTGGGCGTAGTGGTTGTCATTGAGTGGATGCTCCGAATGCGGATAGTTGGATCGGGTTGATAGGGACCGCGTGCTCCCCAGTGACGCGAATCGGCCCGGACCAATTCATCGACCTGGTTGGATCAGTCTCATAGGAGACGCCCAGGAGCGCACGAGTGAACCTTAGCAGTACGTGACGAATCCGTGACTAGACGATGCTCAAGCATTATCCCGTACGTACGTGCAATCGCTCACGTCATCTGACGACTTGATGTCAAAAGGATGACGTGCCGATCTCATTCATATATCACCGGCTTCTTCGACCGGTAAGCACGGGTCCCGGAAGGGCTCTCTAGTGGGCGGCCTCACGCCAGGTGCGCCCTCGTCCGACAGCGACGTCCAGGGGGACCGAGAGCTCTGCCGCCCCGCCCATCTGCTCCTTGAGGAGGTTCTCGACCGCCTCGGCCTCTCCGGGCGCGACCTCGATGAGAAGCTCGTCGTGAATTTGCAGAAGAATGCGGCTCGCTAGTGCCCGCTCGGTCAGGGCGCTGTCGACGTCGATCATGGCCTTCTTGACGATATCGGCGGCGCTGCCCTGGATGGGGGCGTTGAGGGCGGCCCGCTCAGCCATCTCACGGCGCTGCCGGTTGTCGCTGGTCAGATCGGGCAGGTAGCGGCGCCGTCCGAACATCGTCTCGGTGTATCCGTCTCGGCGCGCCTGCTCCACCACGGACTCCAGGTAGTCGTGGACCTTTCCGAACCTGGCGAAGTAGGCGTTCCTCAGATCCGCTGCCTCAGCGTTGTCGATACCGAGCTGACGGGCCAGCCCGAAGGTCGACAGCCCGTAGGCCAGTCCATAGCTCATGGCCTTGACGTGGCTGCGCTGCTGGGCGGTCACGTCCTCGACCTCGATGCCGTGGACCAGGGCGGCGACGTAGCGGTGCAGGTCCTCCCCGCTGCGGAAGGCCTCGATCAGCGCTTGGTCCGCGGACAGGTGCGCCATGATGCGCATCTCGATCTGGGAGTAGTCGGCGGTCATGAGGCACTCGTAGCCCTCTCCGACGGTGAAGGCCTCGCGGATGCGCATCCCCTCCTCGTGCCGGGCCGGAATGTTCTGCAGGTTGGGGTCGGTGGAGGACAGGCGCCCCGTGGCGGCGATGGTCTGCTGGAAGGTGGTGTGGATGCGCCCGTCGGCCTGGATCGCCTTGCGCAGTCCCTCAACCGTCTGCCGCAGCTTGATGGCGTCGCGGTGCTCAAGAAGGTGCTCCAGGAAGGGGTGGGAGGTCTTGGCATACAGCCCGGCCAAGGCGTCGGCATCCGTGGTGTAGCCGGTCTTGGTCTTACGGGTCTTGGGCATCTTCAGCTCGTCGAATAGGACGGCCTGGAGCTGCTTGGGACTGGAGAGGTTGAGCTCTCGCCCGGCGGCGGCGTAGGCACCCTCAGCGGCGTGGGTCACGCGGGCGTCGAGCTCGGTCTGGCGGGTTTGGAGCACGGCGTCATCGACGGCGATGCCGGCGTTCTCCATGACGGTCAAGGTCGCTGCCACGGGCATCTCCAGGTCGGTGAAGAGCCCCAAGGCATCACGAGCCGCCATCTGCTCATCGAGCACGACCTGGAGCGGGAGCAGGGCGGCGGCCCGACCCGCACTGGCCAGGTGGGATGCGGGAACGGCCTCGGAGGTGAGGGCCTCGAGGTCGAAGGCGCTCTGGGACTCACGGGAACTGTCGCCAGCCGGGGCTCGCCCCTCGTTGACGGCGGCCAGATCGATGCCGAGCCAGCGCTGGGTGAGGGTGTCGACGTCGTAGCTGCGCTGTTCCGGGCGACACAGGTAGCCGGCCAGGGAGGGATCTGCGACGACGCCATCGAGCGTGAGCCCCCGGGCGCTCAGCGCGTGCCAGCTGCCCTTGGCGTCGGCGACGAGCTTGGGGCGCTCCACGTCGGCCAGGAGCTGAGCCAGGACGGCTTCGTCCTCGGGCAGGATCTCGGTCAGGTCGATGGCGACCGCCCGAGAGCCGTCGGACAGCGACACGAGTGCGGCATCGCCCTCGACGGGTCTGAGGACGCCGACAACATCGACCCCCAGGGGGTGGGTGCCGTTATCACCATCCGCCGGCAGACTGGTCTTCAACCATTCAGCCAGCCGCCCCGCGGCTAGATCGTGTCCCAGCGAGACGATCTCCAGATCGCTCAGTGCGTTCAGTGCGCCGGCTTCGTCTGCCTCACTCGGCTCGGCGTGGTCGGAGGTGTCGGTGAAGCTCAGGATGCGCAGCGCCCGCTGGTGCAGGGTGCGGAACTCCAGGGTCTCGAACACGCGCGCCAGGCCGGCGCGGTCGGCACCCGTGAGGCGCAGGTCGGTGCGGGGTTCGATTCCGAGGTCCAGGTCGGTGAGCAGGCGGTTGAGGCGGCGGTTGCGCACGACGTCGTCGAGATGGTCGCGCAGCGACTGTCCGGCCTTACCCTTGATCTGGTCCGCGTGAGCGATGACGCCGTCGAGCCCGTCATAGAGGTTGAGCCACTTGGCGGCGGTCTTGGGGCCCACGCCCGGAACCCCGGGCAGGTTGTCACTGGTCTCGCCGACCAGGGCGGCGAGGTGCGGGTAGCGCTCGGGCGTCACCCCGTAGCGCTCCTCCACCTCCTGAGGCGTCATGCGGCGCAGTGTTGACACGCCCTTGACCGGGTAGAGCACGGTGCACCGCTCGGTGACCGTCTGGAAGGAGTCGCGGTCCCCCGAGCAGATGAGAACCTCCATGCCCTCGGCCTGGGCCGAGACCGCCAGGGTGGCCAGGATGTCGTCGGCCTCGTAGCCCGGCGCGGTGAGCGCTGTGACGCCCATGGCCTCCAGGACCTCCTGGATGAGCTCGACCTGCCCGAGGAAGGGCTGCGGTGTCTCATCGCGGGTTCCCTTGTACTCGGCGTACTCCTCGGTGCGGAAGGTGCCTCCAGGCAGGTCGAAGGCGACCGCCACGTGGGTGGGTCGCTCGTTGTCCAGCAGCGACAGGAACATGGACACGAAGCCGTGGACGGCATTGGTGGACTGGCCGGTCGACGTCGTGAAGTTGTCGACGGGCAGCGCGTAAAAGGCGCGAAAGGCCATCGAGTGTCCGTCGATGAGAAGAAGCCGCTCGGGAACCGGGTCCGAGGGGGACTGAGGTGTTGGACTCGTCGCAGGGCTGGTCGCGGTGGTGCTCACCGTGCCAGCCTAGGCCCATGACCCATCCACAGTCCGACTCGCCCCTCTCCCCCAGCAGCGTAGTGGGCTCCAGTGACTCCGAGGCCTCTCCAGCCTCCGCCGACTCCCCCAGCTCACCGGCTGTCGTCGGACCGCTGGGCCCCGTGGGCCGCGTCACTGCGGCCTCCTACTCCGGCGCAAGCGCCTCTGCCGTGGCCTTCCCGGACCCTGCCAGGCGCCCGTACCCGGATCCGCGTCCCGCGGGCTCTGCCGTCTCCGCCTCCTCAGCACTGCACGCGGTGCTGGAGGACAGTGAGGAGGGCACGCTCATGGAGACCCTCGGGATGGAGGTGGTGACTCGCGACGCTCATCGGACCGAGGTCCGGATGCCGGTCGACGGGGCCCGACAGGTCGTCGGGATCCTGCACGGCGGTGCCACCGCCGCGCTCATCGAGACGGCTGCCTCCGTGGCCGCGCGCGCGGCGGCGCCCGACGGTGCCGTCCCGGTGGGTGCGGAACTGACGGTCAGCCACTTGCGCTCCGTGTCCCGGGGCTGGGTGAAGGCCACCGCCGTTCCTCTCCACCGAGGCCGTCGTACCGTGGTCTACCAGGTAACGGTCACTGACGACGATGAGCGCACCATCGCCGTCGGGACACTGCGCAGCCTGTTCACCTGAGGCGCCGCACCGCAGAAGGCGGTCAGTGGGCGCTTAGTCCTTCTTGGCCGAACCGACCTGCTCGATGACGGCGTCGGCCACCTCGCGCATGGTCAGACGCCGGTTCATGGAGGTCTTCTGCAGCCAGCGGAAGGCCTCCGGCTCGCTCAGCCCCATGCGCTCCATGAGCAGCCCCTTGGCCCGGTCGACGCGCTTGCGGGTCTCGAAGCGCTCGGTGAGGTCGGAAATCTCACTCTCCAGGGAGAGGATCTCCTCGTGCCGGGACATGGCGATCTCAAGTGCCGGGATGAGGTCCGCCGGGGTGAAGGGCTTGACGACATAGGCCATGGCGCCGGCGGCACTGGCGCGTTCCACGAGCTCGGTCTGGGAGAAGGCGGTCAGCATGACGACGGCGCAGTTGTGCTTCTCGAGAATCCTCTCCGCCGCGGTGATGCCGTCGGTCACCGGCATCTTGACGTCAAGAACGCACAGGTCGGGATCATGCTCATCAGCCAGGCGGACGGCCTCCTCACCATCTGCGGCCTCCGCGACGATCTCGTAGCCGGCGTCGGTGAGAGTCTCGACGATGTCAAGGCGGATGAGGGTCTCGTCCTCAGCGACGAGCACCCGGCGGGACTTGGTGGTGCTGGACTCATTGCTCACGGCTGTGATCCTAGTATGATCTCGCTGTTAGCGCCCCCGCAGAGCGGACGGCGTGCCTCCGTAGCCCAATTGGCAGAGGCATCCGACTCAAAATCGGAGTGTTGTGGGTTCGAGTCCCACCGGAGGTACCAGCAAGCCCCTACCCAGCCCCGCCCCAGGACAGACCGGGTCAGATGGAGAGCAACCTTGAGCACCACGTGGGTCCCCCTGTACGAAGCGGCCAAGGCTGTTCAGCGTCCTCGTCACGTGTCCTCGTACATCGAGGCGGGCGGTGTCGCAGCTGCAGTGGAGTCGTCCTCGGGAAGAATCTATACGGGCGTCTGCGTGGATACGGCCTGCACACTGGGAATCTGTGCCGAGCGCAACGCGATACTCAACATGATCACCAACGGTGAGGACACGATTCGGCGTGTTCTGACCATCATGCGCGATGGCTGTACCGGTCCGCCTTGTGGAGCGTGTCGAGAAATGATGACGCAGCTGATGCCGAGCCGGTTCGGCGCTGTCGAGGTGATGATCGACTTCGCTGCCGGGAAGACCATGACTCTTGCCGATCTGACTCCCCAGTGGTGGCTACGGCGATGAGGCTGTGACCGCAGAGCTCCACTCTGCGGTGTCCCGACCCCACCGATTCATCAGCGGGAAGCAGATGCCGGAACCCGTCGCCCTGAACCGGATCGAGGGGCCTCCCGGTGATAGGTGGGAGACCCCTCGACGGATCAGAACCGGTGCTCAGACCTTGTAGTCGCCCGTCTCACCGACGGTGTGGACACGGATCGAGTTGGTCGAGCCGGGCGTGCCCGGAGGCATTCCGGCCACGATGACGACGGTGTCCCCGGGCTGGGCCAGATGCTTGTCCTGAAGGATCTCATCGACCTGGGCCACCATCTCGTCAGTGTGCTGGACCTCGGGCACCTCGTAGCACTGCACGCCCCAGGAGACGGCGAGCTGGTTGCGCGTCTCACGCAGCGGGGTGAAGGCCAGCAGCGGAAGCGGCGAGCGCAGACGCGACAGGCGCCGGGCGGTGTCACCTGACTGGGTGAAGGTCACCAGGTAGGTGACGTCGAGGTGCTCGCCCATCTCCGCAGCGGCGCGGGTCAGTGCCCCACCTCGCGTCTGCGGGTAGGAGCCCAGGCCGGGGATGCGCTCCCCTCCGTGCTCCTCGACGTTCTCGATGATGCTGGCCATGGTGCGCACGGCCTCGATGGGGTAGGCGCCCACGGAGGTCTCACCGGAGAGCATGACGGCGTCGGCGCCGTCGAGAATGGCGTTGGCGCAGTCGGAGGCCTCAGCCCGTGTGGGCCGCGGGTTCTGGATCATGGACTCCAGGACCTGGGTGGCCACGATGACCGGCTTGGCCTGGCGGCGGGCCAGCTCGATGGCCCGCTTCTGCACCAGCGGGACGGCCTCCAGGGGCATTTCCACACCGAGGTCGCCACGGGCCACCATGATGCCGTCGAAGGTGGAGACGATGTCGAAGAGGTTCTCCACCGCCTGAGGTTTCTCGATCTTGGCGATGACCGGGATGCGCACGCCGACCTCGTCCATGATCTCGTGGACGTCCTTGATGTCATCGGCGTCGCGCACGAAGGACAGGGCGATGAGGTCAGCACCGATCTTGAGGGCCCAGCGCAGGTCCTCACGGTCCTTCTCGCTGAGGGCCGGCACGGAGACGGCGACGCCGGGCAGGTTGATGCCCTTGTTGTTGGAGACGTAGCCGGGCACCTCGACCTTGGTGACGACGTCCGTGTCCGTAACGGCCACGACACGCACCGCAACATTGCCATCGTCGATGAGGAGCCGGTCGCCCGGACGGCAGTCGCCGGGGAGCCCCTTGAAGGTGGTGGAGGCGCGCTTGACGGTGCCGAGCACGTCGTCGATGGTGATGGTGAACTCGTCACCCTTGTTGAGCATGACCTTCTGGTCATCGACGAAACGGCCCAGACGGATCTTGGGACCCTGGAGGTCCACCAGGATGGCGACGGCACGACCGGAGGCCGCAGCGGCCTCGCGGATACGGGAGATGACCACCTCCTGATCCTCGGCACGGCCGTGGGAACGGTTGATGCGCGCGACGTTCATGCCGGCGTCCACGAGCGCTTGCACCTGCTCGGGAGAGTCGGTAGCGGGTCCGAGGGTACATACGATCTTGGCTCTACGCATGGGTTCAGAATACGGGACATCGGGCCCTGTGCACGAGGAGGAATCCCGTCAGTTGTCAGGTTGCGATCATCCTCACCCGGTTGCCGTCCGCCGGCATGGCGAGCAGCTCCTCGATTCGTTCTTTACGAATCCGTCTGACCTGGGTGGGCCGACGCCGTAGCGGCGGGTTCTGCCGGTGAGGCGTCCTCGGGCAAGTCATGCTCAGCGGCGGCGTCCTCGACGGAGTCATCCTCCTCGGCAGCCGAGCGGTCCTTCCTCGTCCCGCGCCCCGGCCTGTCGATGGCGTCGCTCAGGGGGCGCCGAGAGGTGAGGGCCAGTCCAAGAGCGCCGACGAGGAAGATGACGATGGAGGTCCACACGTTCAGTCGCAGGCCGAGGACCGTCTCGGCCTCGTCGATGCGCAGCATCTCAATCCACACCCGGCCTGCGGTGTAGACCATGAGGTAGATCCATAGCAGCCTGCCGCCCGTGACCCCGCTGCGGGCGACCATCCTTCTGCCGATCCACACCAGGAGGACCGCTCCGGCCAGGTTCCACAGGGCCTCATAGAGGAAGGTCGGATGAAACAGGGTGCCGGGTGGGTAGGTGGATCCCGCCGGCAGGTGGGCCTCGTCGATCCGTAGTCCCCAGGGCAGCGTCGTCGGGGAGCCGTAGAGCTCCTGGTTGAACCAGTTGCCCAGTCGGCCGATCGCCTGAGCGACCAGCAGGGTCGGGGCGACGGCGTCGGCCAGCGGAGCAACACGCAGGCCACGATGACGCAGGAGAAGCATCCCGGCCAGGACTCCACCGGCGATGCCTCCCCAGATTCCCAGGCCCCCTTGCCATGTCTGTGGGATACGGGCCAGGTCGCCGTTGGGGCCGAAGTAGTCGTCGGGCGAGGAGATCACGTGGTAGAGACGGGCACCCACGATTCCAGCCGGCACGGCCACGATGGCGACGTCGAGGACCAGCTCCGGTCGGCCTCCCCGGGCCCGGTAGCGCCGGTCCGACCACCACACGGCCACGAAGACTCCGGTGAGGATGCACAACGCATAGGCCCGCACCGGGATGGGGCCGAGGTACCACACGGCCGAGGACGGGCTCGGTATGCCTGCGGTCAGCGCGGCCGTGAACGGCATCGTCAGCAGTGTTGGAATCGTTGGCATCGTTGGCATCATGGCGGAAAGGGTGGCGACAGGCACTCAGAGAACCTCTCGGTGGGCGGAGGGGATCAGTGCCGGGTGGGCGCCGGCGGCGACCAGCTCGGCAACGAACTGCTGGGGGTCGGTGGAGCGGATGATGGCCTCACCGACGAGGACGACATCGGCGCCGCAGCGCGCGAAGCTCATGACATCGTGCGGGCCTCTGACTCCTCCGGCGGCGATCCGCACGACCTGCGCCGGCAGAACGTCAGTGACCTGGTCGAACAGGCTGCAGTCGACGGCCAGGGTGTCGGGATCACGGGTGTCGATGGCCACGATGCAGGCCCCCGCATCGACCGCGGTCAGCGCCTCACGGCGGGTACGGACCTCGACGACGGCGCCCATCCCCAGGGAGTGGACCCTCTCGATGAGTCCCTCGAGCACCAGGGTCTCGAGGCGGGCATCGAGCATGAGCAGATCGGCGCCGTGAGCCCGGGCCTCGTGCACCTGGTAGGGCGTGACCACCAGGTCGTTGGCGAGGACGGGAAGATCCACGGAGGCCCTGACTGCATCCAGGTCCTTGAGGGAGCCTCGCGTGGCACTCGGCCCGGTGACCACTGAGACGCAGGCGGCGCCGCCGGCGGCGTAGAAGCAGGCCAGCATCCCCGGATCCCCAACGCCACTGAGGTCGGCGAACGTGGCCGTGGAGCGCTTGACCTCGGCGATCACCGTGACCGCCCGGTCATCGGTGCGCAGGCTGGACAGGGCGCTGATAGCACCGGGAACCAGGCGGGAGGCCTCTTTGAGGCGGGTCAGGGGAACCAGCGAAGCACGACGGTCGGCGGCCGCCTTGGCCTCAGCCACCATCGCCTCGAACGAGGTCATCGCACACCTCCCCGATCTCACCTGCCGGCGCTCCCGAGGGGCGCCTATTCGTCTCCATCG
>ERZ773018.1712-NODE-1712-length-11472-cov-13.707892_pt1 | contig 11472 bp, 9 predicted proteins | sample MGYA00580840_ERZ773018 | MGnify/ENA primary metagenome ERZ773018 (study PRJEB29015, sample SAMEA2738125) | human oral metagenome | biome: human oral; feature: human-associated habitat; material: saliva | place: China | collected 2256 ... | reverse complement strand
TTGGTGCAGAATTGCGTAAAGCAATGCCATTCGTTGGTAAAAACGACGATGATGCTTTCAAGATCTACAACTAAGATTGTGTGAAAAACTCAGCTGGGATACCAGTTGAGTTTGTTTACCTCATTTGGAAAGGAAAAGGAATGTTAACAGCAAAAGATATCGTCCGTGCTCATAAGGTATTAAAAGATGTTGTTGTCAATACACCGCTTGATTATGATCATTACTTATCAGAGAAGTATGGGGCAAAGATTTATCTTAAAAAGGAAAATGCCCAACGTGTCCGCTCCTTCAAAATCCGTGGTGCCTACTATGCCATTTCTCAGTTGAGCGAGGAAGAACGTGAACGTGGGGTTGTCTGTGCTTCTGCGGGCAATCATGCTCAAGGGGTCGCTTACACTTGTAATGAGATGAAAATTCCAGCGACCATTTTTATGCCCATCACAACTCCTCAGCAAAAAATTGGGCAGGTTCGTTTCTTTGGTGGCGATTTTGTTACGATTAAGCTAGTAGGAGATACTTTTGATGCTTCTGCTCGGGCGGCTATGGAATTCACACGGATGGAAAATCGGACTTTCATTGATCCTTTTGATGATGCTCATGTTCAAGCAGGCCAGGGAACGGTTGCTTATGAAATCCTAGATGAGGCCAAGAGAGAAGCTATTACTTTTGATGCAGTTTTGGTACCAGTTGGCGGCGGCGGCCTGATATCAGGAGTCTCAACCTATATCAAAGAAAGTCAGCCAACTATTGAGGTTATTGGTGTGGAAGCCAATGGTGCCCGCAGTATGAGGGCGGCTTTCGAAGCAGGCGGTCCTGTCAAGCTCAAAGAAATTGATAAATTTGCGGACGGTATCGCAGTCCAAAAGGTAGGGGCTTCTACTTATGAAGCAACGAAGAAGAATGTAGAAACACTTATCGGGGTTGATGAAGGCTTGATTTCAGAAACCTTGATTGATCTTTATTCTAAACAAGGAATCATCGCAGAGCCTGCTGGTGCAGCTAGCGTGGCAGCCTTGGAAGTGTTGCGTGAATATATCAAAGGAAAAACTGTCTGCTGTATCATTTCGGGTGGCAATAATGACATTAACCGCATGCCGGAAATGGAAGAGCGCGCCCTTATCTATGATGGCATCAAGCATTATTTTGTGGTGAATTTCCCGCAGCGGCCTGGTGCCTTACGTGAATTTGTAAATGATATTTTGGGGCCAAATGATGATATCACTCGATTTGAATACATCAAACGGGCAAGCAAGGGGACAGGTCCAGTCTTGATTGGAATTGCCTTGGCCAATAAACATGACTATGCAGGCCTGGTCAATCGAATTGAGCAGTTTGACCCATCCTTTATCAATCTGAATGGAAATGAAACGCTTTACAACATGCTAGTCTGATCCTAAAAATATTTTAGCAAAAGCCTGCTTTTTAATTGCAAGCGATTGAGGACTGTGCTAGAATATAATATATTAAATAAAGGAGATGGTCTTATGTTTTTTAATTTCTTCTTTTTCTTCTTTCTCTTTTTTATCATTCTTTGTGTTTTAGCAGCATTTAGCTCACTCTATGTCGTGCGCCAGCAGTCTGTTGCCATCATTGAGCGTTTCGGCCGCTACCACAAGACCAGTACAAGTGGGATGAATGTGCGTTTGCCTTTGGGAATTGACAAAATTGCTGCTCGTGTCCAGTTGCGTTTGCTGCAGAGCGAGATTATTGTCGAAACCAAAACTCAGGATAATGTCTTTGTGACCATGAATGTTGCGACCCAGTACCGGGTAAATGAACACAATGTCACGGATGCTTATTATAAACTCATGCGACCAGAAGCGCAGATTAAGTCTTATATCGAAGATGCCCTGCGTTCCTCTGTTCCCAAACTGACCTTGGACGAGCTCTTTGAAAAGAAAGATGAGATTGCCTTGGAAGTTCAAAAGCAGGTGGCAGAAGAAATGTCGACTTATGGCTACATCATTGTCAAAACCTTGATTACCAAGGTTGAGCCAGATGCAGAAGTCAAGCAGTCTATGAACGAAATCAACGCCGCTCAACGCAAGCGCGTGGCAGCTCAGGAATTGGCAGAAGCAGATAAGATCAAAATCGTTACTGCAGCAGAGGCCGAGGCTGAGAAAGACCGCCTTCACGGGGTCGGTATAGCAGAGCAGCGGAAGGCGATCGTAGATGGTTTAGCTGACTCCATCCAAGAGCTCAAAGGGGCCAATGTTGAACTGACAGAAGAGCAAATCATGTCCATCCTCTTGACTAACCAGTATTTAGATACCTTGAATAATTTTGCAGATAAGCAAGGAAATAACACGATCTTCCTTCCAGCAAATCCTGATGGAGTGGAGAGTATTCGCACCCAGATCCTTTCAGCCCTCAAAGCTAAATAAATATAGAATATTCAGAATTATTTAATTTGTTTGTTTTGGTTTTTCTAAGTTGACAAACTGTATAAAAACCATTATATTAGTATTCGAAATAAGTTAGAGAGGAGTAAGAAATGGCTAAATCAAATTTTGAAAAAGTAGAGTCAGTCGTTGGATGGGTTCGTGACAAAAAAATTACAGGTTACCGTATTAGTAAAGAAACAAACGCGCGTGAAATGTCAATTATTGCTCTTGCTCAAGGACGTGCAAAAGTAAAGAATATTTCTTTTGAAACAGCTCTTGGCTTGATTGATTTCTACGACAAAAATCATGAAAAGTTTGAAGACTAATCTTCAAAAAGTGGGGAAACCCGCTTTTTTATTTTGCGAGTAAAAAAACAAGACGGATGCATTTTTTTCCGTCTTGTTTTGTTTGGTTGATTGTTTATTTCAAGAAGCGACGTAGAAATTCCTTGGTCCGTTCTTCTTTGGGATTGGTAAAGAATTCTTGAGGAGTGCCTTCTTCTGCGATGACGCCCTTATCCATAAAGATAACGCGGCTGGAAACATCGCGGGCAAATTCCATTTCGTGGGTCACGACAATCATGGTCAGGCCTTCTTTGGCCAAATCCTTCATAATTTTCAGGACTTCACCGACCATTTCTGGGTCAAGAGCTGAAGTTGGTTCATCGAAAAGGATAGCGTCAGGATTCATGGAAAGCGCACGCGCAATGGCAACCCGCTGTTTTTGTCCACCTGAAAGCTGTTTAGGCTTGGCCTGCCAGTAGAGCTCTCCCATTCCCACCTTTTCCAGATTTTCTTTGGCAATCTTTTCTGCCTCAGCACGTTCTCTTTTGAGTACGGTTGTCTGAGCAACGATGGTGTTTTCGAGGACATTGAGATTTTCAAAAAGATTGAAACTTTGGAATACCATACCTAATTTTTCGCGGTAATGAGTCAGGTCGTAATTCTCATCCAAGACATTTTTCCCGCGATAGAGAATTTCGCCAGCAGTAGGTGTTTCGAGGAGGTTGATGGAGCGGAGAAAGGTTGATTTCCCGCTACCTGAACTTCCGATAATGGAGATAACTTCGCCCTTGTGGACAGTCAGAGAAATGTCTTTCAAGACTTGATTCTCTCCATAAGATTTTTTGAGATTTTTAATTTCTAAAATTGTTTCGGTCATTGTTTCAATTCTCCCGTCTGCATTTGATTGGCACCTGTTGTGTAATGATCTGTGTCAAACTTCCGCTCGATGAAACGTAGGATTCGAGTGATGGTAAAGGTCAAGACGAAGTAAATGACTGCGATAATGGTGAAGGTTTGGAAGTACTGATAGGTCTGAGTTGCAATGGTATTTCCTGAGAAGTAAAGCTCCACCACAGAGATAACATTGAGGACAGAGGTATCCTTGATATTGATGACAAATTCATTACCAGTTGCAGGCAAAATGTTGCGGACCACCTGTGGCAGGACGACCTTGCGCATGGTTTGACCGTGGGTCATTCCTAGCGCAGTAGCTGCTTCGAATTGTCCCTTGTCAACGGCAAAGATACCACCGCGGACAATTTCACTCATGTAGGCACCAGTATTGATAGAAACGATAAAGATAGCTGCAGCTGTCCGGTCAATCGAAATACCAAAAGCCTGAGCCGTTCCATAGTAGATAACCATGGATTGTACAATCATAGGAGTACCACGGAAGATTTCAATGTAAACATTGAGGAACCAACCGAATAGTTTTTGTAGGAAGGCTAAAGCCTTGTTTTTTGAAATCGGTGCTGTCCGATAGACCCCAATCAGCAAACCGATGAGGAGACCAGCGATCGTCCCTGTAATGGAAATAAGCAAGGTCAAACCAGCTCCGCGTAAAAATTGTGGCCAATTTTCCTTCCAAATCTTAAGGACTTTATTGAAGAATGTGTCTTCAGCATCGTCAGTATCGGTGTCCACCGGCTGGTTCTTAATCATTTGATCCATCAGTTGCGTTTGTTCATCCGTTGAGAGTTTAGCGATAGCTGCATTCGCTTGCTCGATTCGACTGTCGTCTTTACGCATGCCGACGGCGATGGAGGCATCTTCTTCGCCAACCTCAAAGCCCTCTTTGAATTGAATCATTTTGAACTTAGAGTTGGCAGCTTCAGCTGTCAGAGCTTCGGGACGTTCAGAGATGTATCCGTCAATAACACCAGATTCTAGAGCTTGGCGCATTTGGGCGAAATCCCCCATAGCTGTTTCTTGCTTAGCACCTGGTAGTTGAGAAATCAGATTGTAAAGATAGACACCTTGCTGGGAGGTGATTTTAGCATCCTTGAAGTCTTCAAGGGTCTTGGCATTGGCGTAGTTGCCATCTTTTCGAACCAGCATAACAGGCTCACTGGTGTAGTAGCTGCTAGAAAAGGCGATTTCTTTTTTCCGTTCAGCTGTTGGGCTCATGCCAGCGATAATCATATCGATTTTACCAGAGGTCAAGGCTGGAATCAGTCCGTTCCAAGAAGTTTTCACAACGAGAGGTTCCTTGCCCATTTCCTGAGCAATTTTCTTAGCAACTTGGACATCGTAGCCATTGGCGTATTGATTTGTTCCTTCGATTTTGACAGCGCCATTTGAATCATCATCTTGGGTCCAGTTGAAAGGGGCATAGGCCGCTTCCATCCCAATTCTGAGATAATCATCCGCCTGAGCCACGGTAAGGGTTCCCAAACAGACGAGGAGGGCTGTAAATAAGGTTAAAATGAATTTTTTCATATTCTCTCCGAGTCCTTCTAAAATAGTTCTTTCTATTCTACCGAAAAAAATGCGACTTTTCAATCCCAGTAAGCCCTTACTTGAGAAAAATGCTATAATAGGTAAAAGATTAGAAAAGGATTTTGGTTTATGAAAAGGTACTTGTCAGGAATTTTCCTTCTTCTTTTGACTTTGTTTTTTGCTGGGACAGTGTCAGCTTTAGACTATCAAATTCAGTCTTATAATGGAGATTTGGAGATCCACGCCGACAATACAGCCACCTATACAGAAGAGGTGACTTATCATTTTGATGATGATTACAATGGCCAGATGGTCTCCTTAGGGTCGGCAGGAAAGATGCCAGAGGGCTTTGCTATTGATTCAGATCCAAAAGTCTCCGTGAAAACCAATGGAGTCGTAAAATATGACTTTGAGCCACGAGTTACAGATTTGGGAGATGGCTACGAAGTCAAGATTTACAATGCAGGTAAAGAGGGAGACACGGTCAAAGTAACAGTCACATGGAACTTGACCAATCTTCTTTTCCCCCATAAAGATATAGCAGAGCTCAAATGGACGCCGATCAGTGATTGGGAAGAAGAGCTGCAAAATGTGACGATTAAGGTTTGGGGTCTGGGAACCTGGACCTTAACGGACATGTATGTTCATACAGGTTATTTTGGCCAATCGGCCACTATAGATAGGGACCGTGGTGATTATTGGATTCAGCTATCTCATTTGCCTAGCAGGAAGAAGGTTGAACTGCATGGATATTGGCACCGTCAGGCTCTGCATCAGGCGACAGAGGATCCGAGAGCGACCGACTATCTAAAGACTTTTCAAGCAGTTGAGGACGAGATTGTAGCCAAGAGCCAGTTTTATCATCGCTTGGGAGAAGTCTATCTGCCTCTTATAGGCCTGTTTTTGCTGATGCTTTCGGGAATATTTTATCTGATTTTTCGGATGAAGATTCGCCCTAGCCAAGCTTTTCCTAAAGACGCTCGCCTCTATGAAGCTCCGCAAGATCTGGCTCCTCTCATTGTAGCGGCTAATATCTTTGCTGTGGATATGAGAGAAGTCGATCCGACCAGTGGTGGACGAGCGCATTTGAAATTTGAAAATTTGGTGCAGGCGACCTTGCTGGATTTGATGGATCGAGGCTACATCGAGCTTTTAGGAACTGCAGACAAGCCAATCCTGAAACCAATTCCTAAAAAAGGTTTGTCAGACTTTGAACGGAAATTCCTACAGATGGCATTTGGCGACCATAAACAAGCAGCTGTAGCAGACTTGTTTGAGTCTTACCAAATTTCAGAAGACCTTTATAAAAATAAAAAGTCAGCAGATGAGGCACGAATTCGCCAAATTGGAAATCGGATAAAGAATCGCTTTTCAACTAATTTAAACATCTTGTCTGACCAAGTGCTAAGGGAAATTCAGGAGCTGAATTTGCTGGATCACTATCGTCCTTTAAAACGAGGAGAAAAGCTTCTCTTGTGGTTGGCTCTAATGGCAAGTTTCCTTGCTTTCGTCTTGTCTTTATTGACATTTTTTGTCTATTTGATCAAGCTAGACGGTTTTATTTGGTCCTATCTTCCGCTTGCAGTTGTCGCTTCGGTCTTGACCGTTCTGCTGGGCAGAGCCTTGCAGTTATATCAGCGAGATGGTGTCCTGAGCGACGAGGGAGCCCATGATTTTTATCTCTGGAATAGCTTTGCAAATATGCTGCGCGATATTGCTCGCCTATACAATACCGAGGTGGAGGGCCTTATCTTGTGGAACCGGCTTTTGGTCTATGCGACTCTATTTGGCTATGCAGATCGGGTCAGTCGGGTCATGAAGCTGCGTCAGATTTCCCTAGAAAATGCGTCTATGAATACTTATCTACAATACAATCTTCACCCTATCTTCTATGCAAGTTCCCATAGTTTCTCAAATTATGGACATCTTGCCTCGACCGCTAGTCATTTTTCTGTTTCATCGGGCGGCGGAGCAGGAGGTGGCTTCTCTGGTGGCGGTGGAGGCGGCGGGGGCGGAGCCTTCTGATAAAAAGCTGGGAAAAGCCCTTGAGAGAGCTTTTCCTCTCCTCCGAAATGTGGTATAATAAACGTTAAAGTTGTTTTAGGAGTTAGATATGTTTATTGTTGAAATTTTAAAGTCTATTATTTATGGGATCGTTGAGGGGATTACCGAGTGGCTACCGATTTCGAGTACCGGCCACTTGATTCTGATTCAAGATTTTATTAAGTATAAAAATGAAAATCCAGCCTTTATGGAAATGTTTAATGTTGTCATTCAGCTGGGAGCTATCTTAGCAGTCGTGGTGATTTATTTTGATAAGCTTAATCCTTTTAAACCAGGAAAAACAGCTCGTCAAATTCAGCTGACATGGCAGCTCTGGGCCAAGGTAGTCGTTGCTGCTTTGCCAGCTGCAATCATCGGCCTTTTCCTAGACGATTGGTTTGAAGCGCATTTTTATAATCTGGTATCCGTTGCAATCATGCTGATTATCTACGGGGTTGCCTTTATCTATTTGGAAAAACGTGAGCAGGTGGAACCGACTGTTACAGAATTGAGTAGACTTCCTTATCAAACAGCTCTTTATATTGGTCTTTTCCAAGTCTTGTCCCTCTTTCCGGGAACCAGCCGTTCAGGTGCGACCATTGTCGGTGGTCTCTTGAATGGTGTCAGTCGATCTGTTGTGACAGAGTTTACTTTCTACTTGGGGATTCCAATCATGTTTGGCGCAAGTGGGCTGAAAATCCTGAAATTTATCATCAAGGGCAATTCTTTAGGCTTCGACCAATTATTCCTTTTATTGGTAGCTATGGGAGTGGCTTTCGGGGTCAGTCTTTATGTGATTCGCTTCCTGACAGACTATGTCAAGAACCATGACTTTACAATCTTTGGTAAATATCGGATCGGCCTCGGAGCTCTGTTGTTGGTTTACGGTCTGATCAAGGTTATTATTGGCTAATCAAGAGGCTGGGACAAAAGTCCTAGCCTCTCAATTGTCTTTGGATTGTCGAGCAAGACGCAGTGGTTGAGTGGGCTCTACTACGCTGATTTCATCAGCTTTTATAGCCCTACTCAACTGTGCGGAGGTGGGACGACGAAATCGAATTCTAATGAATGACCGATTTCTGTCCCACTCTCTTTTTTGTTGGAAGAAAACTGTTATAGTTTCTTCCTATAATCTTATCTAATCAAGAAGTGTTAGGAGCAGGTCCACAAATCTGATATAATAGAGAAGATATTGAATAGAAAAGAGATTGAGATGACACATGTGATTGATGGGAAGGCCTTGGCAGTAAAATTACAGGGAGAATTAGCTGAAAAGACAGCACGTTTAAAAGAGGAAACAGGGGAGGTACCTGGTTTAGTGGTGATTTTAGTGGGAGAAAACCCAGCTAGTCAGGTCTACGTACGAAATAAAGAACGCTCGGCTCTTGCTGCGGGTTTTCGTAGCGAGGTGGTCCGCTTACCAGAGGCTACTACACAAGAGGAACTCTTGGCACTTATTGACCGCTACAATCAGGAACCGCTCTGGCATGGAATTTTGGTCCAGTTGCCTCTACCAGCACATATCGACGATGAGGCTGTCTTGCTAGCCATTGATCCCAATAAGGATGTCGACGGCTTCCACCCCCTTAATATGGGCCATCTTTGGGCGGGAAATCCGGTCATGGTTCCCTCAACTCCTGCGGGGATTATGGAAATGTTCCGGGAATACGATATCGATGTCGAGGGGAAAAATGCAGTCGTTATTGGTCGCTCTAATATCGTTGGAAAACCCATGGCCCAGCTTCTATTAGCTAAGAATGCTACGGTAACCTTGACCCATTCACGGACCCATCATCTAGCAAAGATTGCAAGAAAGGCAGATATCCTGGTGGTGGCTATCGGCCGTGCTAAATTTGTTACAGCTGACTTTGTCAAAGAGGGAGCTGTCGTCATCGATGTCGGGATGAATCGCGATGAAAATGGGAAGCTCTGTGGAGATGTGGACTATGAACAAGTAGCTCCTCTAGCGAGCCATATCACTCCAGTGCCAGGTGGAGTTGGTCCTATGACCATCACCATGCTCATGTCTCAGACCTATGAAGCGGCTGTTCGGGCTTTGAAAAAATAAACCAGCTTGGATGAAGTCGGGACAGTGTTTGGAGCGATAGACAGATTAGAAAAAATTTTGAAGGTTGGAACTTACTTTCCTGCCTTTTTTTAGTCTAAACGTGATAAAATAGAGGAAGAAAGAAGGAAAGCTTATGTTAAGAGTTGACCAAACATTGCTGCAACAAGTTATTGTTAGTCGTCAGTCAGACTCCTACAAGGGTGACTATGGTCGTCTTCTCTTGATTGGAGGAACCTACCCTTACGGGGGAGCGATTATGATGTCTGCTTTGGCAGCTGTGGAGAGTGGAGCGGGGCTTGTCACGGTTGCGACAGATCAGGAGAACATCCCTGCACTCCATAGTCAGCTACCCGAAGCCATGGCATTTGCTGTGACTGACCAAGAATTATTGGCTGATCAAATCGCAAAAGCAGGCGTTATTTTATTGGGGCCAGGCCTCAAGGACAATGATCTAGGGACACACCTTGTACAGTTAGTTTTTGACAGGGTTCAGTCTCACCAAGTGTTGATTCTAGATGGCGGAGCAATTAGTATCTATACTCGCTTAGCGTTGCCTCTTCCTCAAGCTCAGTTGGTTTTCACTCCTCATCAGAAAGAATGGGAGGCGATGTCAGGTCTAGCAATTGGGGAACAAGGAGAAGATAGGACACAAATGGCTGTGGGAAAACTTCCAGAAGGATCTATCTTAGTTCAAAAGGGACCTCAGACCAAGATTTGGCAACAAGGACAACCAGACTATTACCAACTAACAGTTGGGGGACCTTACCAGGCAACTGGAGGTATGGGCGATACCTTGGCAGGCATGATTGCAGGATTTGCAGGCCAATTTCCACAGGTTGGACTCTATGAGCGCGTGGTGGTGGCTACTCACCTTCATTCGGCTATTGCTGAAGACTTGAGCGAGGAAGTCTACGTGGTTTTGCCGACAGCGATTAGTAAAGAAATTCCCAAATGGATGAAAAAAATTAGCCAATAGGAAAAGTCGATAGAATAGGAGCTTCAGATCATGAAATCTGGGGCTTTTTCCGTAGGTAGAATCAGCTTTTTCCGCTTATTTTTGGTATAATTTATACTAGAATTTTCCGTGTGAAAGGGGAACCATGTCAGAGTATTTATCGGTATCCAGTCTGACCAAATACCTCAAGTTAAAATTTGATAAGGACCCCTATTTGGAGCGGGTCTATTTGACGGGCCAGGTTTCTAACTTCCGTAAGCGCCCAAACCATCAGTATTTCTCTCTAAAGGATGAAAAAGCCGTGATTCAGGCGACTGTTTGGGCTGGGATCTATAAGAGTTTTGGCTTTGAGCTAGAAGAAGGCATGAAGATCAATGTCATCGGTCGGATCCAACTCTATGAGCCAAGTGGAAGTTATTCCATTGTCATTGAAAAGGCGGAGCCAGATGGCGTCGGTGCTTTAGCTATTCATTTCGAGCAGTTAAAGAAAAAACTGCAGGAAGAAGGGCTCTTTCAAGAGAAGTTCAAACAGGCTATTCCCCAGTTTTCCAATAAAATCGGGGTTATTACCAGTCAGAGTGGGGCTGTTATTCGAGATATCATCACCACTGTCACTCGGCGTTTTCCTGGTGTAGAGATTCTCCTTTTTCCAACCAAGGTACAAGGAGAGGGAGCTGCCCAAGAAATTGTCGCCAATATCCAAAAGGCCAATGCTCGGACGGACTTAGATGTCTTGATCATCGGTCGTGGTGGTGGGTCTATCGAGGACCTGTGGGCCTTTAATGAAGAGCCGGTTGTGCGGGCTATTTTTGAGTCCAGAATCCCCATCATTTCCAGTGTGGGACATGAGACAGACACCACTCTGGCAGACTTTGTAGCAGATCGGCGGGCAGCGACACCTACAGCTGCGGCTGAGCTAGCGACACCTGTAACCAAGTTGGACCTGCTCAATCATTTGCAGAAGCAGGAAGGACGGATGGCAACCGCTATGCGCAACCGCCTAGTATATAACAGGGAGCGCCTGCAAAAACTGAGTCAATCGGTCATCTTCCGTCAACCAGAGCGGTTGTATGATTCTTATCTGCAAAAATTAGATCAGATTCAGTTGCGACTGAAACAGGCTGTGTCAGAGTCAATTACCAGAAATAGCCATCAGTTACAAGAACTCCGCCATCGATTGGCCTCCCAAGCACCTCAGCATCAGCTGGAGCGCTATCGAGACCAGATTCTCCAAATGGAGCGACTGATGACCTTGAAAATCAAGGAGCTCTACCAGACAAAAGCAGCAGATGCCAAGCG
>ERZ773018.1711-NODE-1711-length-11484-cov-2.986875_pt1 | contig 11484 bp, 8 predicted proteins | sample MGYA00580840_ERZ773018 | MGnify/ENA primary metagenome ERZ773018 (study PRJEB29015, sample SAMEA2738125) | human oral metagenome | biome: human oral; feature: human-associated habitat; material: saliva | place: China | collected 2256 ... | reverse complement strand
TCCACTTCGTGAGAAATATGTCGTTGCCTATGACATAGAAGGTCAAGGTGATGAAATGACTTATCTTGTACAAGAGTATGATCACCGACCAACACAAAAGGAAATCGTTGATTTGTTATCATCTGTTTTCAATGAGGAATGTGACGAGGAAATTCTGACTGGTTCATTATACACAACACTCGAAGACGAACCAGTTACAAAGCCCTTGTACCTGTCCACGGAGAATCAGTTCAACTGGGCAACTGGTTTCCTACTGACGAATGCTCTTGGTGGTGCAAATCTTCCAGAATACATCAAGATAGGCGATGATGACGACTTCTATATCTACAAGATAGAAACACTTGATCAATATGAGCACTTTGTTCTTCATATCCTCACGCACGTGAAAACATGTCTTATGAAGTGTTGGCAAAAGAAAGCGAATATTGATCTTTCGAAGTACACTCTCGACGACTGATTAATAGCCGATGATGATGGACGACATTAATATAGACAAGACAAAAACGAATGGTTGTGGTGCTATGGGAGGAATATTCAAGTTCCTAAAGCCACCACACCATGAGTTTTTCCGTGGAGAGTGTGAAGTTCACGATATGCTCTATGAAATAGGTGGAACTCGAGAAGACAGATTGAAAGCCGATATCGAACTTTTCCAATCAATGGTGAGGAGATCGACGACATACTTCAGAGATAGAAGTGTAGGTTCTCAGATGTGGTTCTTCATTCTCTCTTACATTTACTATATCGCAGTGAGAGCATTTGCAAGTCGGAGATTCACGTACAAGAAATAAACAACAAAACGAATAAATCAAAAGATGGATAGTTTTAAGAAACTAAGCAAGAGTGAATTCGTATCAGAATTACCACAGTTCATAAACGACTTTTTGTCGATCATAGAATCAAAGTTTAACTCATACGATTCTATAATCGACACCGCTCGAGGTACTATTAACCTCACAGGAAATAGTACAATGTCCCTCAAGAAGGTAGTCCTCAATGCCGATATTGATGACGTACTTTCTATCTTGGATAAGAGCAATTCACAGATCGCCAGTATTGACAACCTTGGTAATGCAAGATTTTCAAAACTCGTGGCAGGACGAGGAACTACGAGCGTTGCAGATGGTGAATCTTACATCGATAGACTGTTCTGTGATTCATTCAAAACGAGATCATTCTCATCCTCTTCGTTTGACATTGAACAAACACTGGTTACTCAGTACGAAATACTGAATGTTACACAGAATAGCGGTACTGACATTCACAATAAAAAATCGGTACTACTTCTCAACTACAACTCGATGATCTCTTCGGGGGAAAAGAAACTTCTGATCAATCCAGCAACCCTCAAGAAGGGAATGCACTTTACGATGCACCTTTTCCAATGTGGTGAATCAGACATTTGTCAGATAGCTTCCTCTGATCCATTGAGACCAATACGACTTATGAACGGTAAATCGTCAGACGTTTCGATTGTGTTCAAAGGACAGAGAACAAATGAACCACAATTTGTCGAACTGGTCTATGTCGACGAGAAGAACTACCAAGGTCTTGTAGTTTACAGACATAGTGGCGTAACGTTTAGAAACAACGCATAAGGTACAGGCACATACTCAAACACAAAAATACCTTCGAAAGCACAGAGAGGTATCTTCGTTGAACTCGGAGATACCTCTCGCTGTTTTCATATTAGAAGAAAAAGAGAGAGCAAGGAAAGTACCTTCCTTGAATTCATGTGACACTGAGACATGACAAAGATGACAGACAATACGACAAATCTGTCATGGCAGACGTATGACAAGGATGATTTGGTACGATCTTTGTTATAATCATCATGGAAAGATCCTCTGATCAATCAATCAGACAAGAATTATCATCACCGAAAGGTAAAAACAAAAGAACAGAACTTATGAAAATGGTAGGCAACAACACGTACTACTTCAATTCTAAAGAAGGTGTTACGCCAGCAGATCACGCTGTTAAGTACGACTATGACAAGGCAGTATCAGACACCTTCTACGATGACTACGACATGGCTGAAGCTCGCCTTGAAATCGAGAACCCAAAGTCCCTTGGTGAGTACCTCGAGAATATCGAAGGTCACTATGTCGAAGGTGTAAGCAACTGGCAGGAAGCGCACAAGTACCTCATCGACCTTGTGCAAGCAATGCTTGTGGAACTGGTGAAAACAACACCATCCTTCAACAACGTCAGAGAATACTCTGCTGTCATCAATGAGAGCTACGCTGACGGCTCTTTTGTTGATTATTCAGTATCATATTGGCCAGAAAATGAAGAAATCAACATCTACCTTGAAGCAAGTAACAACCTCAAGGGGATAGCTTTGAACAGAAGTGAACTCGACAAGATGCTGATGATCGAAGCTGTCGATCTTGAATAACAACCAATAACTGAGAAAGATAAAGATAAAGATAAAAGCCCACCTCGACGCTCATATGCCGAGGTGGGCTTTTTGCTTTTCATATGACACGACACATGACAGACATGACACAGAATATGACAACTGACATCTTTGTCATGTCAGAATATGACACGTGACATGACAAAGATGTTAAAAGATGTTATGATATATGACATTTTGTAATATAAGATGTTACGAAGTGTTAAAGAATATATGACAAGACATATGACAACTGACAAATCTGTCATGTCTTTGAAACTCTGGCACGATTTTTGTTATAATTTCTATGTGAAGATTTTCACACAACAGCTTAATCAGTTCAACAAATCAAATCACAAATCAGTCATCATGGCTAATCGCAAGTTCAATGGTTTCTTCAATGGTGCAATGGAAACCATCATCAGCACGATCAAGAAGGTAGCTTCCACGACGAACCAGTTCTTCAAGACAAAGAAGACCATCAGAAAGTGGATGTCAATCATGTTCATCCTACTGCTCATCCTTGAAACGTTCTTCCCACTCGGCAAAATCGTGAAGGGTCTCGTAGGTAATTTCGTCGGTGGAGCATCTGGTGTAGTGATCTTCATCCTCGGACTGCTTGCAACGTGCTACATCGTAGTAGAAGCAACAGATCCTGCAAACGGCAAGAACAACAAGAACAAGTAAACAACAACGACACATAACTAACCCCTAATCAAAAAGATCAACGAATCATGGCAACTTATATCACCCCCGAAGGATCACGCAAGGAAATCAACAGAGCTTTCATCATCAAAGTTCGTCGTCACATCGTAGAGGACATGGAACGCAAGTTCTATTATGCTCTTTCTCCTGCATATAGAAAGAAGTTCACTATGAAAAAGTGGGTACGTGAGCAGTCCGTGGGGAGACTGTTCATGACTGGAGACAAGGACAACTGCATCTTTTCAGAATTCTTCTCAATCTTCTACCCACAGGCAATGGAACAGTCCTTGCTTATCCTCCACGACGAGGATGAATCTCACAACGTCGTCATCGACATGTTCGACATGTTCAGAACTCGACGAAAGTACGTTCGAAACAAGGAGGTTGCTGACCTTCAGAAGAAGATCCGTGAAATCGAAAGACTGATCGAAAACCGTGAGCAGAAGGTGACAATGTCGGACTTCAAGGCAACAAAGTCATTCTCAAAGGAGCTATCCGAAATCGAAGAATTCAAGGCAGAAATCGCAAACCTTGAAGCAAGAATCCGAGAAAATGAAACGAAGGATGCTGAAGACTACGCTCGTCGTCTCGAATCCTATGATGGGCTGACCTACGACGAGATCTATGAACGTGAAAGCCGTGACTTCTGCAAGTCAGAAGACAACGAATGGTTCTCTGACGACAAGCCAATCAGCGGTTATATCGCAGTCTCTGCCAAGAATCTCTCACTGATGAGATTCAACAGAATGCAAACAAACATCGTCATTCCAATGTCGAAGCTCACGTCGAACAGTGATGCTGATGACGAGGAAATGATCGACATTGCTCACAAGCGCAACACCGTCAAGGAAGATGACGAGGAAATCGAAATCGTACGATCAGAAGACATCTTCAACCCCGACGAAGATCCAGAGGATGCAAAGAACAAGAGAATGATCAAGCGTTGCCGTGAACTCTTCGAAAAGTGCCCCAACTCTGAAGTCCTTATCGACTTCATCTTCCACGATCTCACTCACGAACAGATCCGTGACAAATACGGATTCGAAACCAGTGGTGCAGTAAAATCTCGTGTCTTCAGAATGCGAAACAGAGTAAAGGAGATCATCAAGCGTGAACTTGAATCCGAAGCCATCCTTGAACGTCAGATTCCAACAGGTGTCGTCACGAGATACTACGAAAATGGTGAACTCGACACGATCAAGTCGGAATCATTCTTCGAAAACTTCCAGATGGTAAAGCGTATCGAATACTACGAACAAGGCAAGGTAAAGCGTGTCTCGAACTATGTCGACGGCTCTCTCTGTGGTGAATACACCGAATACTACGAAAACGGAAAGGTCTACAAGAGCGGATTCTACACGAACGGTAAGAAATCTGGTGAATGGACTACCTACTTTGAAAATGGGAAGAAGGACGAATGGGTGAACTACCTCTCGGACACCGAGAAGATCTTCGAAGTCTATAACGAACAAGGCAAGCTCGAACAATACGGTCATATTGTAAATGGCGTGGCAGTCGAGTTCTTCATCGACAACGTTCACACAGAACGCTACATGAGTGGGAAGCTCAAGGTACGTGGTAACACCGACAAGAAGAACAATCCGATAGGCATCTGGGAAATGTACGACGAAGAAGGTCGTGTTATCAAGACGAAGAAGCACGACAAGACAGGTAACGTCGTAGAACTCTCAGAATATGACTACGAGAATATGGAACGCAGGACTTCTGAATACAACAATGATGGCGAACTACTGAGATCGAGAATGTACCATATCGAATCATCAGAAGATAAGTCCCTCGAAGATAACAAGTAGTAGTTATTCATCATCAACATCAACAACAATCATCATCCATTTGGGGGTTATCTGAACGAATAAGAAAGTTAAGGCAGATAACCCCCCAAATGACTATTATTAAAACCTCCTCAAGAAAAATGGAAGCAAATCTCAAGATTTTCGCATCTGTTATAGATTCCAAGACCAAGGAACAGATCGATTCAATCGTTTCCACACAGCCATATTCGTCAGAAAGTGTGAGGATTATGCCAGATGCCCATGCAGGTCGAGGATGTGTTATTGGCTTCACATCTACAACATCACAAGGGAAGGTCAATCCTCATCTTGTCGGAAATGACATAGGCTGTGGGATGACCTTAGTCAAGCTTGGGAAGATCGATATCGACTACAAAGATCTGAACGGATTCGTAGATCTGGTCGCAAAGAAGGGTGTGCAATCTGGCACCCCATTTGGTGGATTCTTACACGATTTCATGAAGTTTTATGGGGTACTAATGTCATCATTACGATGCAACGTAGAACCCGATGAAATGCAGAAGATCTTTAACACTTTCGGCACTCTTGGAGGTGGTAATCACTTCATAGAGATCGGGAAGTCAGAAGCAGACGATCTTTATCTTGTGATTCATAGCGGATCTCGTCGTCTTGGGAATCACGTCTATAAGTACTACGTGTCCAAGAACTCCGAAGTGATCAAGAAGTCGAAGTCGGAAGCTATCAAGGCGACGATTGAGGATATGAAAAAGAGTGGTCTTCACGCACAAATCGAGGAACGTGTAAAGGAAATGCGAGCAAATGAAGAATCCGCTGACATTCTCCATGAATCGTTACTTTACGATTACTTCCACGATATGGGCGTTGCTGTCGAATTCGCTATTCTCAGTCGCATGTATATGGCGATGTCCATCGGTGAACACCTCGGTCTGAAAATCGATAATTCTCAGATTGAACATTGTGTTCATAACTACATTGATGATCACGGTATCATCCGTAAGGGTGCATGTTCCGCATACGTAGATCAACGTGTTGTCATTCCTATCAACATGCGTGACGGCATAATAATCGGACGTGGGCTTGGAAATCCCGATTGGAACTATTCTGCACCACATGGAGCAGGTCGTGTGATGTCAAGGACAGAAGCAAGAGAAAAGCTTACTCTTGATGAACTCGAGAAGTCAATGGAAGGTGTAAACACATGGTCACTTTCCGAAGATGTGATAGATGAATCACCTTCTGCTTATAAGAAACTTGAAGATATTCTTCCATGGCTTGCAGAAACTGTGAAAGTGGAAGGTGTCTTAAAGCCGATTTATAACTACAAAATAGCGGAATAAGTAATGCAGATAGTTTTTGATATGAACTACATTGCGAATAGGACAGCGTTCGCAATATCCCCTTCAGAGATTTTCCTCTCCACTCAAGAAGATAGAGACGATCTCCGTCAAGCTGTCCTACAATCGATAAACTTCGTCATCAAGAAGTACAGCAGGGTGACAAACTTTGTATTCTGCTTTGATTCGTCGAAGAAATCGTGGAGGTACGGTCTTGATCGTGGCGAGGATTATAAGGCAAATCGAAAGACATCAACACCCAGGTTTGATCGTCAAGGTTTTTCCAAGTTTATCTCAGAGTTCAAACGATTCCTCACGGAAAACGGTTATTGTGTTCTTTCTTATCCTCATGCAGAAGGTGATGATCTCATCTACGTTTCATCGAATCTGATCTACAAATCTGACGAATCAGTTATCATCTGTACAGCAGATTCCGATATGAAACAACTCGTGAAGTTCAATGGTACAAACTTCATCGCAATGTTCAATATGGACTCGTCGAAGATGATGCACTACATTGATCAGAGAACAAAGAAGAAGGAAATCTCCACGCTTGATGATTTTTTAGGGATTTCTGAAAACGTGATCGAAGACAGCAACAGATCAATCATTGAACAAAGATCCGAGAAGATTATCCCCGAGAAGGCGTTGTTTGTAAAGGTGTTGTCTGGGGACAAATCCGACAACATTCCTTCCGTTTACAGATATCCAAAGGGAAAATCTGAAGTGTCCTTCACTGATCTTCGTGCGTCGAAAGTCTTCGAGAAGCATTATGAACAGAAGGTCGTAAACGGTGAACTGAAGATTGAAGATGTCTTCAAAGATCCAGATCTTCCAAAGCACATAATCGACGAGGTGCAAAAATCTCCAGATTACAACGATTCGGAAAAGATACTCTCAAATATTAGTGTTAATCGCAGGTATGTTGAACTCGATTATAAGAGTTATGATGGCGATTATTATGATGCACTTGAATTGTACGTTATAGGAGAACTGATAAGAGTACAGAACAATAGAACGTTTGACGAGTTTATAGACACTCAAGAGATATGGCAATAAAACTGTTCGATCTCATCGATTCGGTGTGGGATGACGCAAAATGGGAGAAGATTTCTGAATCTGATAAGAGAACACACTACTTTATGATTCAGAGATTCATGTCGATCATGTACATTGATGAAACTTCCAGAATGAACCTTGAGCAGATCAATTATGCTCGTGTGGTAGACTTTTGGAGAGAAGTGATGAAAAGAAGGTACAAATCGAAGCCACAATTCCTCTTCACAAAGACCAAGAAACTCGAGAAAGAAAAAGAGAAGAAGATCGCAGTCGATACGGAAGTTATCGGTTTTTATATGAAACATAACGAACTGGACAAACGTGACTTCGATATGCTATTCAAAATGTTCCCCGATGCTCTAAATGATGAGTTGAAAGTGTATGAGAGGAACATGTAAAAATCCCTCGGATAGCCCCCTCGAATCGGTAAATAAGACGAATCTCTACCGACTCGCAAGGGGGCTATTTTGTATATGGACATTGAACAATTTAACATACTCTACGACATCTTCGGTGAATCGTTAGATTTGCAGAGAAACTCATCGACGAAAATCAACAGCATCTTCGATGGTGTCCAAAGCATATCAACGAATCTTGAAGAAGTTGCTAAACTTTACAAGGAAAAACTCGAAGAAGAGAAGAAGCTTTCGGAATCTGTACCTCAGATGGCTTCTATCACTTCTCCGACTTCAATGTCCGACATGGCGACCGTATCGTTCTATATTGAACAACAGGCTATTCTCATGGACAAAGTGTTCGGTCTGAATGGTCATTTGTTCATGGATACGATGTTCTCGATAGACAAGGGAATACAACTGATCGCAAAGCAGAAAGCAGAAATATCGGCAACGCAACCAGTTGGAGGTGCACAACTGGGTGCTGACATGAGAACACTCGATCAGATCAGTCAGTCCATTAACCTTTTTGTATCTTCTATCAACACGAGTGTAAACAAGCGATACGTCAAGAACATAGCGACATTCAACCGATCGATTAGTGTTCTGATGAAGGGTATCAAAGATGCTGTCGAAAAACTTGACAAACAGTCTTTGGACACTTTCTCGAAAGCGTCAATGTTCGTTGTCGATTATACTCGTGGGGTTTCGGAAATAGACTCACGAAATATCACCGATAGAAAGATAAGAGCAATCAAGAAAGCAATATCAATCTTCAACATGCAAGAACTTCGAGGGGTTTCTCTTGAAGATACGAAAGCCGTTGCAGAATCAATGTCTGTCTTCTCTGTACACCTCAAGCCTTTCATGGATTCTCTGTCAAAGTCGAAGATGCCTTCACAGAGAAGAATTCAAAGAATAATGAGTTCACTTGGAGAATTCGTCAAGAGTTTCTCCGAGGTGATGAAAAATGGTGATGCGTCGAAGATGAAGGCAACTGGGGACATGCTTTCGAGTATTGGCTCTGGGATTCGTCGGTTTGCGTGGAGAATCTTCATTGCATCACCTATGCTTGTTCTTGCTGTACCAGGTATGACAATCTTCAAGTTCGTTGTCAAATTCCTAAGGAAAGAATTACAATTCATAGCAGACAACGCAGAAGGATTAAATCGAGGTGCAGTCGGAATTGCAAAGATGGGACTTTCTGTTCTCGCATTTGCAGGATCAATGGCACTTACGACGCTCATAATGCGACAAATCGATGTTCGACAGCTTGTATGGGGTCTCGCAATAACCAGTGCCACAATGTACGGAATGTCGAGATTGTTCATGTACTTTGGGAACTCTCGAAACTCTCGAAGAGTCGTTTCTGGTGCAAAGGCTATCGCTTTCATGTCAGCTTCCCTTGTCCTTGGTGCACTCTCGCTTTATGGTGTGTCACAGGTAGGGATTGACTTTGTAAACATTGGTGTTCTTGCTCTCTCCTTATCAGCACTTGCCGTCGTTTATCACTTCATTGGTAAATCTTGGGTGACAATATCGAAGGGTGCTCTTGCAATGTCACTGATGTCCTTGTCTGTTTATCTTGTCAGTGCATCAATTGCTTTCGGATCTATGGTTGCAATGAAGAGTTGGAAGGGTGCACTGATCTTTATGGGACTTGCGTCTGGGCTTGCCACAATTTGGGGTGTCGCAGGTATGTTCTTCGGTTATATCGCTCTTGGTGCAGGTGCTATGGCACTCGTAGGGCTTTCTCTTCTCACCTTTGCCCTTCCGTTAAAAATGGTAGGTGAAGCAATGGAGAAGAGCGGTGATGCACTTATCAAGAGTCTCCCAGAGTTTATAAAGGAACTGGTTGTTCCAATGTCAATGATGGGTATTGCTTCACCTCTTATTCTTCTTGGATCTGTTGCGCTTGGTGCAGTTGGTGCATCGCTTCTTCCATTCACGAAGGTCTTTAAAGGTATCAGTGAATCTAAAGTTCAAGTTGATGATGTCTCGAACTTCTCCAAGTCAATGACGATTCTTGCAAAGGGAGCTTCGGACGCACTTTCTGAACTTTCGTTCCTTGACACTTTCCGAATAGGATCACTCAAAGATGTCGCAAGTATTGTCGACACATTCTCCACGTCAATGGTCAAATTCTCCTCTCTTGGAGACACTTCAAAGCTCACTGATATTTCTCGCAACATTGGGGAAATGTTCAAGAACATCATGCACTCGGTGATTATCGCCACTTCCCCCGATGCAATCAAGAAGATGTACGACATTGACACGAACTGGCTGAAGATTCAAGGATCGATCACCTCGGCAAGTAGAATGTCCTCGGCAATGATCGATCTTGCAGATGGTGTCAAGAAGTGGACAGAAATGAAGATCGATGAGGGTGATGGACAGAAGATTGCAGACAATATCAAGTCGATTCTTGGGGTCATTCCTGCATCGATAGCTCCAATGGGGAGATTCTTTGATGATGATGACGACATGTGGAATCTTTGGGGGATTCTCAGAAAATCTGATAAGGATGTAGAGGAAAAGAGAAAGTTCGAATATCTCAATGGCCAGACTTTCTCACTTCGTGAAGTCAGAAATGGTCTAAGATTTACCGCAAAACTCGGGGATTCTCTGGGGGATCTTGCAGATGGTGTAAAGAAGTGGGCAGAAATGAAGCTATCCTCTTCTGATGTGGAACAGATCGACACGAACATAAGAACAATTCTTGGTGTTCTTCCAATGAAGATTGCAGACTTCGGTGCAATCGACAAGGACGAGGTTATAAACGCAGGTTTCCTTGGATTGTTCCAAAAGTCATCAGTTGAACGAGGACTTGAATACACAGGCGACCTCGGAAATGCGATAAACAGTCTCGCAGATGGTGTCCGAAAATGGAGAGACGCAAAGCTCACGTCGGCAGATGTCGAAAGAATAACTTCAAATCTCCAAACAATAATGGGTGTTCTTCCTGCTCTTGTTGCACAGTTTGGTGAGCAGGACAAGGACGTGATTCCAACTGGTTTCATGGGGATGATCCTTAAAACTACAGTTCAACGAGGTATTGATTACGTCAAGGGGATCGGGGAAGCACTCATTCCTCTTTATGATGGTGTCGTGAAATGGAAGACAACGAAACTCTCGGATGAAGACAGAACAGCAATTCAGAAGAATATCGAAGGCATACTTACGACGATACCCCAAGTGTTCATGTCTCTTGCAGAAGATGCCGATAAGGGAACTGGGATCTTTGGGATAGCAGATAGTGATCTTCAAAAGGGCGTTGATGCAGTGAAGATGTTCAATGAACCGTTGAACATGCTCGTCAACACGATTAAAAATTACTCATCGATCAAGGATGCTGATATCTCGTCTCTGAGAATGGGTGCTACCTTGAAGAAGACCTTACAGATGATCAATGAAGGATTCTCGTTCCTCACTCCCCACAAGGTCGACACATTCTCGAAGTTCATAAAGCCATTCTCTGAGTTCACGAAGATACTCACGAAGTTCGGCAAAGATATGAAGGACGTGTCGGCAGATTGGAAGTCGATAGAATCCGTGATTGACAAGGAGAACTCGTTTGAACAGAACAGATCGAGATCCGCATACTCATTCCCCTCACTTTCAAAGCCTTCGGGAGGATCTTTCGCAAGCTATCAGTCATCTACTGGTTTCAAGATTGAAAAATCGAACAAGGAAACCATGAAGGTCGATAGAAAAGCAGGGGAAACGGTCGAACAGCTTCGATCACGTCAGATTGACAAGATTATCCAATCGATGGGCATGATCCTTGACGCTCTTGG
>ERZ773018.1709-NODE-1709-length-11491-cov-3.043284_pt1 | contig 11491 bp, 6 predicted proteins | sample MGYA00580840_ERZ773018 | MGnify/ENA primary metagenome ERZ773018 (study PRJEB29015, sample SAMEA2738125) | human oral metagenome | biome: human oral; feature: human-associated habitat; material: saliva | place: China | collected 2256 ... | reverse complement strand
ACGCGCTCACCAGCGGCGTACACAGCCGCATCGAAGGCACGGTCAAACGCATCCGTGAACGCATCGAAGCGGGTAACGTTTACGTCAACCGCAACATCGTCGGCGCGGTCGTCGGCGTACAACCGTTCGGCGGACACGGCATGTCCGGTACGGGTCCGAAAGCAGGCGGCTCTTTCTACCTGCAAAAACTGACCCGCATCCCCGAATGGGTTGCCCCGCCGCTGAGCCGCATCGGACAAGCCGACGAAGCTGCGCTCAAACGCCTCGGCGGTGCTTTTCTCATCCCGCACGTTCACACCGTAGAACCCCAGCTTGTCCTTATAGTCGGTGTAGAGCTTCTGCAGGTCTTTGGCCTCGGCACGGCAGGGAGAGCACCCGGCGTACCAGAAGTTCAAGAGCGTAGGTTTGCCGCGCAACGACTCAGTGTTCACGCTGGTGCCGTCGAATAGTTCACCGGTGAACGCAACGGGCTCGCCGCGCTCAGCCTCCTGGTACTCGGTCACCGACCCGTCCCCGGCAATGTAGCCTTTATTATCACCCGAATTCGCCTGTTTTGACAGGGAGGTGTCTTCAGAGCACGCAGCGAGCAGGCCCGCCCCGGCCGCTGAGGCGCACAGCGCAATACCCACACGCAGGGCGGTGCGGCGGGTGTGGTTATGGGTGGGAGTCATGCGTTCCTTCCGGTGGTGTGTGCGAAGGGGGTGCTGAACGGCAGACACCCGCGTCTTAGCTGCCGGGCAGCTGAATCACTCCCGAATACAGGGGCGATGCGGGTTCCGTGTAGCCGCTCACCTGCGGCGGGTTCCCCGATAACAGGTTATCGAAAGTGAGCGAAGTAATCGACGCCAGGTTGCATTCGCGCGCACGCGGGTCGTGCTGCAATAGCTTACCTTCAAGCGCCAGGCGAGTCACCCAGATGGGCAGCTGGTGCGAAACAATGATGGCCTCGGCCCCGTCCCCGCCCTGCTGGTACGCGGTGCGGGCGGCATCCTTAATGGCCTGAGCCATGCGGCGCACCTGCACAATGTACGGCTCGCCCCAGGATGGGCGCAGCGGGTTGTACAGTTTCGTCCAGTGGCGCGGGTTGTTCAGAAGCTCCTGCCGGTTCACGTGCAGGCCCTCAAAATAGTTATCGGCCTCAACCACGCGCGCATCGGGGTGGGCTTGAAGCCCCAGAAGCTCAGTGATCGGCTCGGCCGACTCGCGGGTGCGGGTCAGCGGGGAGCATACCAGGTGCACAATGTTCGCGCCTTCACCCCGACGCCGGGCAAACTCCTGGGCGCTCATGCGCACCATCTGCTGACCCTTCTCCGAAAGGTGGTAGTTGGGTAGCCGCCCGTAGACGATGCGGTCGGGGTTATGCACCTCGCCGTGGCGCATCAGGTGAACCGTGACCTTAGCCGATGTAGTCATTCTCTCAGTCTCTCAAATTTTCTACGCTACCCCAAAACGAGGGGCGCCGCATATAATAGCCCCCAATTCGCCAGAAGCGGGGGCGGCTGGCGCTAAGGCATGCGTGCGGCAATGAGCTTACGCATCCGTTTAGGGTTAATACGCCAGAAATCCTTCGCCTGCCCGTCAATGCGCAGCACCGGGATTTCGGTGGCGTGCTGCTGCAGCAGCTGCGGGTACAGCTCAATGTTCAGCTCGGTGTAGGGCACCCCAAATTCGGTGCATACCTGCGCCACCGTGTGCCGTGCAGCATCGCACAGGTGGCAGCCGGGGCGGGTCAAAAGCTCAATAACAGGTGGTTCAGGTGTAGCTGGGGGCATGGCTCCCAGTCTACTAGCGTTCAACAGCCGCCGCTAATAGCCCACGTCAGCCCTCATTAACGCACAATGCCCCGCAACCCTTACCGGGCACGGGGCACAGAAGCTACTGTTTACTTCTTATTGCGGCGCTGGTGGCGAGTCTTACGAAGCAGTTTACGGTGCTTCTTCTTGGACATGCGCTTGCGGCGCTTCTTAATAACGGAACCCATAGGATTTCCTCACTTTGCTAGACCCGGCCGCACCCATTCGGTGCGGTAGCTACCCGGGGTGTTTATACCGGTATAAACGCTCTAAAAGGCATTTTAGGCACAGCAGTGCCCCAGCGTTTTGAGAACGCTACCTTCCTAGAGTACTAGGAAACACCGCATTGCACCATTCCGACGCACCCAAAGAAGAGGAGCCATCCCCCAAAGACCCCGCAGAGGCGGTAACACCCCCTGCACACACGCAAGAAGATTTTCCTGCACGCCCACACGCCCGCACGTCCCCCAGAATATGCCGGTATGCCCGGGCATTAACGCGCTGCGCGGGCGCACCCAGTTTGAGGGTACGCCCGCGTGTTTGCGTTATTGTCTGCGCCAGCTACTGCTGGCTGTGCTGGCTCGCATCAGCAGGGTTAGCGGCATCTGAGGTGCCGCCTTCAAAGTTATCTGCCGCAGCCCCCTGCGGGGAGGCAGACACCTGCTGATTGTGGTTCGCAGTATTCTGCTGATGCGCCGAATCCTGCGGGTTATTCTGCTGCTGAAGAGCCTGCTCCTGCTCGCGCGAGCTCAACCCCAAATAGCGGGTCATGCGGCTAAGCCAGCCCTGCTTACGTTCAGCGCTGGCGTGCTCCTCAGGCGCACGCTCATCCGTGGACCGCTCATCCTTGACCACCATAGGGGTTCCGCTCGTATTCGCGGGAACGATACGAATCGGAGTGGTCGCCAGCACCTCAACCGGCGGCAGCGGCCGCTCCGCCAGAGCCTCCGGGGCGTGCTCAACGCCAAGAGCATCAGCTGGCGTGCTGTTCACGGCGCCGTTCGGGGCCTCAGCATTACCGGTGTCGGCAGCAGCCGAAGCTGCGGGGCCAGGCTGAGGTTGAGGCTGCGGCTGCGGCTGCGGTTGTGACGATACCGCGCTCGGGTACTGCAGCCCAGTGGCTGGGCGGCTAAAGGGAGACGCCACAGCAGCACGCACCGGCGTGATGATCTGGCCGTGACGGCGGCCCACCCCTGAGGGCGAATGGGCACGAATCACCTTCACCCGCTCCTCAGCGGCGCGCGCCAAGTTTTCCTCAGCCACTCGGCGCTGCTCAGCATCCTTACGTTCCACGGGGTTTTCGGGAAGCTTGGGCTTCGGACCGGTACGCCCCTGAATAGGGATACCAGCCGAGGCAGGCCCGCTTACCCCAAACTGCCCGGTGTGAGGCCCACTATGGGGCTGCTGGGCGGGTGTGGAACCGGTGCGCGGGGCAGCACTATCCCAGTGATTCTGTGGGTTGTGCGCGTCCGGTGCGGTTTCCTGGCCCTGTGCCTCCTGAACGGGGGCATGGTTCTGCACCTGCTGCGGCACATCCGGCTGAGCCTGCCCGTTACCGTTATCCGGTGCGGCGGGTATAGCCTGCGGATTCTCCAGCGACGAAATGGGGCGCGCCTGCTGCCCATCAAGCGACTGCACAGCCCCCAGCACCTCCTGTTGAGGCTGCTCCTGCGCTGTGCCCTGACCCGCTACAGGGTGCGGCCCGGTCTGCTCGTTCGCAGCGGGCCCTTGGGAATTAGTCGCGCCTGCGGAACCAGCGTGACCGTTCGAGTCTTCAGCAGGCGAGGATGCAGGCTGGGCATTACCCGAGGCAGACTCCTGCGGCTTCCCATCAGGATTTCCGGCCTGAGCAGGCTGAGCGGACTGCGGCCCTTGGGCCTGACCGCCCTGTTGGGCGGAGCCCTGCGGTGAAGAGCTGCCCTGCGCAGTATTAGCCTGAGCGGCATCAGTTTGTGCAGCACCAGTCTTTTCGGCACTGCCCTGATCATCGCGCGGGCCGGGGTTGTGCTTCACACCGTTCTGGGCGGCAGTATCCGCACGGTTGTCACCCGCACCATTATCAGTTTTTGATGCGGCACTATTAGGTTCCTGTCCGGCAGGCTTCTGGGGTGCAGATTTAGCGTCCTGCTCATTCTGCACCGAATCTTTCTGCGCAGGCTCTTTCTGCTGTGCCGGGTTCTCCTGTGCTGAGCTTTCCTGCACTGAAGTTCCCTGGGCCTTCTCGCCTGCCTTCTCGGCCTTCTGCTCGCCGCTCTTGGGGGAAGCAGCATCCTTACCGGCGGAGCCGTTCACCCCTGAAGCATCCGGCTGCGGTGTTTTCTGCGCAGCGCCAGGCCCTTTAGAGTTCTGCTGCGCAGCAGACGAACCGCCCGAATTGTCGGCTGCCTGCTGACTGTTCTGCCCGCCCTTACCCTTAGAGGGGACGAAACCGCCCTGCTTCTGAGCGTCCTGGGCCTTCTGCTGATCGTCCTGAGCACCCTGCTTGGGGGACTTCGCTTCGGCCTTTTGAGTCTCAGACGTCTGAGCATCAGGTTTCTGGGCATCGGGCTGAGCGGATTTTTGGGCCGCCGAAGCCTTTGCGTCCTTGGGCGCGTCACCACCCTTGAGCGGCGCGGAACTATCAGCCTGCTGCGCACCATCAGACTGGTTCTTCTGGCCCTGCGGCGAGGATTCGGCAGACTGTTTCCCCTGCCCCTTCTGCTCACCCTGTGCAGGCTGCGACTGGCCAGCCTCAGCCGAGCTCTTCTGCTCGTCCTTAGCGGCATCGGCCTTCTGCCCGGAACCCGAAGGTGAGCCGCCCGGCTTGCCGCCAGCCTGCTTAGCTTGGGGCTGCTTAGCCTGGTCTTGCTCCTGAGACTGTTGATCTTGGGCCTGCTGGTCCTTACCGCTCTGCCCCTCGGCGTGCTTGTCCTCACCGGGGGTAGGCTGAGCCGGAGCATCACCGGCTGCGGGCTGCGCCCCGCCCTTAGCCTTTTGAGCTTGGGCGTCCTCGGCGTCTTTCTTGCCCGCGTCCTTCGTCGCAGAACCCTGCTTCTGGGAATCCTCAGATGCCTTATCGGCCTGTTCACCTTCAGCCTTTGCGGGTGTCTCGCCGGGCTTAGCAGCCCCCTTCGAGGCGTCCTCACCCGACGCCGCGGGCTGGGGCTTCTTCTCGGGCAGACCCTGAGCAGGAATCACCCGCATATCCAGCGGAATAGCGGCCGTGGCCTGAATCAGCGGCTCATCATCGGTCAAACGCAGCGGCTGGGACGCATCAGGATCGACCGGCAACGGCTGAATCGGAAGCGGAAGCGCGGAGGTGGCCTGAATCAGCACCTCCTGCGCGGGTGTAGGCTGAGCTGTGCCCTGCTCCTCACCACCCGGCACAGGGCCGTGCTGCATTGACTGGTCAGGCGCCTGCGCAGAGGCAGCATTATCAACCTCATACGGTTGCCCGGATGTGTTCTCGGGGTGCTGCGAAGCGCCATTGTTACCGGCCTGAGCAGCGGGGGCACCCTCAGACGGGCGGGTAAACGCCGCCGCCGCACGGCCGGAGGCCGTACCAAAGCTCAACGGCAGATTAGACTGCTGCTCTTGTTGCCCCTGCTGCCCGTCATAGTGCTGCTGAGACTGCTGCGAGGTATCACGGCGAGCCTGCTGAGAGCCGGACGAAGGCACCGGCGCACCGCCGGGGGCGTTGCCGAACCGCTCCGCACCGAAGCCCCACCCGAAACTGGGGCCTTCCTCCGGGAACGGGCCGAAATCGTCCTCAATATCAACCGGCTCAAACATGCGCAGATCCGAAGTCCCGGGCATACCCGTAAGCGCCACCGCCGACTCGTCCAAATCCACCCCGGCCTCATCGAACAGGCCGCGCATCTGGTTCATCATCAGGTTGCGGGCGGTCGCGGAATCGGCGTCCTTCACGGCCTCAAGAACCGCGCGGTTCTCAGCATTCAGGCGCTCCATGGTGCTGCTCCACAGCGGCACACGCCCCGCCAGCGACAACAAAGCATCGAAGGTCGGCTGACGGATAGCGATCAGCAGCCCAGCAATCAGCTCGTTATTGGCAAGGCGGCTCAGCTCCAGGTGAAAGTCCAGGTACAGGTCAAGGAACTCCCGGATAGGGTGCCCACCCTCCTGCATCTCCTCCAGCAGCTCATCCACTTCACCGAAATCAGCGACGCCGGGGTCAATATTGGCAACACTCCAGCCTTCAAGAAGCATATGGGTCTGCACCAGGTCACGTTTCGGGTAGCGCGAAACAGCCATGTGCAGGCGCAGAGGCTCGGCTGCCGCCATCGCCGGCTCCTCATTCAGGTGAGCGATGATCTCTTTGCCCTTACCGGAGTATAGGCGCACCAGATCCATGTCTTCGAGGGTCTTCAAGCCCTCGCGGGTACGGCTTCTTCCCAAGCCAATCGCGCGGGCAATACGCTGATCGTCGGGCAAGTCCTGGCCAAGCTGCAGGTTGCCCTCAGTGAGCTCGTTCTCGAGCCAGCGGAGGATTTTACGGTGAATAGCCAACGTAGATTCCGTCTTTCGGGAAATTAGGGTTTATCAGGGTAGGTGTATGAGTTGATGATCAAGCGAACACGGGCGCACGCCCCGCCCCATTCGCTATCTCTCAGCGTGCCGCCGGTGCGGCACGCTATCGTCGGCGACCAAAGACACGCGCCAGAAGGCCACGAGGTTCCTCCTTAACGGTCACCTGCTCATACGGTGCAGGCTGAGGGATCGGCCGGAACACCGGCTCCTCAGTGGGTTCGGGAGCCTCCTTGGGCTCTACGGTCTGGGCCGTTTCGGGTTCAGCACCCGCATCGGCTGTATCGGTTACTGAGGCGCCGTCGGTGTCGGCTGCCTCGGTATCCTCAGACGCTTCGGGGTCGGAGCCCTTCCCCTCCGCGTAAGTCTTCTTGGGTTCAGCATCATCCGCGTGAGCTGCAACATCCTCATCAGCGTCCGGGCCGTCAGCGGGGTCAACCATCAGGGTTGCTTCATCGCTCTTCACGGTCTTAGACACGGCGGCGGCTTCCACGGATAAGGCATCCCGGTCTGCTTCCGCAGTTGAGGCCTCGGTACGCGGGCTATCGGAAGCATCCTGCCCGGTCTTTGCCTCGGATAGTCCGGCGGTCTTCTGCTCACTCCGAGACTCGGTGGCGCTGGCAGCCGTGTCCTCACCCGCGTGGTGGTGCGTCTTCTTCGTGGGCGCATCCTCGGTGGTGGAGGTCATGCCAGCTGCCGCCGATACGGCACCCTGAGACTCAACGTTTACAGGCTCACTCTTGGCAGGCTGCTCATTGGCGGGGTCGGCGTCAATAGCCTCATGCTTACCGCGGGCAGGCTCATTCGATACAGCAGGCTTGGCTGAGGCGTCACCTGCCGAACTCCAGGGGCTCACGCCAGCAGAGGACTCAGTTGTCTCATCGTCTTCACCCTGCCCCGCAGGAGCCACCGACTGGGTCTCGTTCGCGGAGTCCTTCGCAGCAGTTTCAACAGGTGTTTTATCCTCATCAGGTTGCGGCACCTCGTCAGAGGCAAAGGCGGAGGGGGTGAAGGGGCGCATCGGCACCACGCCTTCGCTCACTTCACCAGTACCAGCAAATGTGGCACTGGCGTTCTGTTCGCTCCCGGCCAATTCCTCATCCAGGCCCTCAGATTCTGCCGTTTCGGCAGGCTCTTCGGGGGCTTTCGCGCTGAGCACAACACCCACAGCCGGATCGGGGTGCGAGTCAGCACCTTCTTCCACAGCGGGCTCGTCCTCAGCCGGGATATTGGGGTTATTCGAGCTCAACGGCACAACGCGGCGCTGAGGCTCTTCACTTCCACCAGCGGCGGTATCGTCGTTATCTTCCGCGCTGGGTTCCTCATCATTGTCTTCCTCAGCGTCGGATGGGATGTGCAGTTCGGCTGGAATGTCGAGTTTCTCGCTGGATTCAACCACCTCATGCTGGTGCGCACCGGTAAATCCGCCCACCACCACGGAACTGCCCGGGAACGCGGGGGAAAAGCTCTCCCCACCGGGAAGCGCAACAGGGGCGTGAGCTGCCGCCGAGGCGCGGGCAGCCTCCAAAATCTCATCCACCCAGTCTGTAATCTCAGTGAAAACCTCGGGGTTCAGCGAATACAGTCGGCGCTGCCCCTCAACCACAGCCGACACCACACCGGCCTCACGCAGCACTTTCAGGTGCTTAGAAATAGTTGGCTGACTCATGCCCAGTTTCTCGACAACCGCACCAACAGTGTGGGTCTGTTCGGCGAGCAGCCGCACGATGCGGCGGCGGGTCGAATCCGCAATCACTGAAAAAACATCTGCATGCATATATCGATTATGTCATATATACGCTAGTTTGCCAGTTCCCAATAGCCGTCAAACCACACACTTAACTGGACATTATCAACCCCGACCCATTAAATTCTTGAAACAGAATATGTGTTTTACTGCATGTTGAAGGTTGCGGGCGAAAAAACCGCCCCACCCCACCACCGAATACCACCATCGGGGATACACTAGAGGAGGCCGCACCATCACGTTTAGGGGCCTGCACCAACCACACAACCTACACGGCCCAAACCCCGCACCTAACACCGGCACCCACCCGCACCATGAAGGGAGGAACCCATGGGACGCCTCGCCCGGCGCATCCGCGCACACTGGCGCAAACGCCACCGTAATCGCGAGGCCCTGCGCACCTCCCGTGAGTTCTTCAAACGCCAGCACACCCTACGCAGGTGGCGTCTGCCCAAGCAGAACAGCAGCGACATCACCCCGTTCACCGGCGCACCCAGTTCCCGTACCACCCCCGCGCCACCCAAACACGGTCTGCTCGATAGTCTGCTGCCGGTTCGAAAACCCACAGATGCGCGCAGCACCCACACCGGCACCGCCCGGCGCGGGGCACTCACCGTTGAGGCGTCCGCACCGGGGGCAAGCACACACCAGCCACGGCTGCTTGATGCCCGCACCTACGAGAACCTGCGTGACTTTATTGACGCGAAAGTGCTCTCCTCCCCCGCACGAACCGCCATCAGCACCTTCCTGCTGGTTATCGTGTTCTTCACGCTCATGCTCTTACTGCCGATCGCCTCAAATGACGGGCAAATGGCGCCGCTGCATCACGCATTTTTCACCGCCACCAGCGCCGTGACCGTCACCGGCCTCACCACCGTCTCAACCGCCGAACAGTGGTCGATGTTTGGGCAGGTCATTATCCTGTGCGCCTGCCAGATCGGTGGCTTGGGAACCCTTACCCTCACCTCGCTGCTGGCCCTGGCAACCGGGCGGAAAATGGGGCTGCGATCCAAGCTCATCGCCCAAGAAGAACTCAATATTGGGCGGCTAGGTGAGGTCGGTAGCGTGGTACGCACCGTCGCCTACACCTCCGCCAGTATTGAGGCGTTCATAGCGTTACTGCTGACCCCGCGTTTTCTGATGCTGGGCGAAGACCCGCTCACCAGCCTGTGGCACGGTATTTTCTACGCGATCTCGGCGTTTAATAACGCCGGGTTCACGCCGCATTCCGACGGGATAGTGCCGTACGGCCACGACTTTTTTGTGATCATCCCCGTGTGTATCGCCGTGTTTCTGGGGGCTATGGGGTTCCCGGTGCTCATGGCGTTACAGCAGCACCCGCTTAAACCCAGCCGGTGGACGCTCACCGCAAAGCTCACACTCGTCACCACCAGCGTGCTTTTCGTACTGGGCGCTGCCGCGTGGGGGGCAGCCGAATGGAATAACCCGAGCACTATCGGCGGGAACAACCCGGGGGATAAAATACTCAGCGCGCTCTTTGCCTCCGTCATGACCCGTTCAGGCGGTTTCAACCTGGTCGATATGAACGATATCCGCCCCGTGACCAGCCTCATTACCGACGTGCTCATGTTTATTGGCGGCGGCTCAGCCTCAACAGCTGGCGGCATTAAAGTCACCACCATTGCCGTGATTATGCTGGCGATTATGGCGGAGGCACACGGCGACCAGTTTGTGGTGGCATTCAACCGCACTATCCCCGACACGGTGCTGCGCATCGCCATCTCAGTGACCATGATGAGCGCCGGTATCGTGATTGCCGGGTCCGGTGTTATTCTGATGCTCACCGACCAGCCCCTGAGCAGGGTGCTGTTTGAGGTGATCTCAGCCTACGCCACGTGCGGGCTCTCAAACGGCCTCTCAGCCGAGTTGTCGCCCGCTGGTATTTACACGCTCAGCGCTCTCATGTTCATTGGGCGTATTGGCACCATCACCGCCGCCACCGCCTTGGCGTTGCGCTCCCGCCGCCGCCTTTACAAGTTCCCCGAAGAAAGGCCCATCATTGGCTAATACACACAATGCGCCCGTGCTCGTGATCGGTTTGGGCCGGTTTGGCGCCTCAACTGCCGCGCAGCTGCACGCCCAGAACCAGGAGGTGCTCGCCGTTGAAAAAGACCCTGAGCTGGTGCAAAAATGGTCGGGCCTGCTCACCCACGTGGTAGCCGCCGATGCCGCCGACATTGATACGCTCAGGCAGCTGGGTGCAAACGACTTCGGGTCCGCGGTTGTGGGTGTCGGTACCTCGATTGAGGCGTCCGTGCTTATCACCGCGAACCTCGTTGACCTGGGGGTTGAACGTATTTGGGCGAAAGCAATCACCCCCTCACACGGCAAGATTCTAGAGCGTATTGGCGCGCATCATGTAGTCTATCCGGAGGCGGACGCGGGCCGCCGCGCCGCGCACCTGGTGTCGGGACGCATGCTGGACTATATCGAATTCGACGACGATTTCGCGATTGCTAAGATGCGCCCGCCGAAGGAAACTCACGGGTTCACCCTAGCGGAGTCGGATATTCGTGCGAAATACGGGGTGTCTGTGGTGGGTATTAAATCCCCCGGGGAGGAATTCACCTACGCAGACCCCTCCACGCGCATTCACTCTCGGGATATTCTTATCGTCTCGGGGCAAGTGGAGCTGATCGAGCGTTTTGCTGCCCGCCCGTAGGTTCCGTGGCTTCCCCCGTGCCTCTTGCTCCTTGCCGTTTTTACCTTACCGCTTCTCTCCCCCTCTTCTCCGTCATAAAAAGGCTCTTTATTTGAATAAAGCGTTAAAAACCCCGCTTTATTCAAATAAAGAGCCTTTTTATACAGGGAGGGGCCTGTGGATAACTATGCAGAGTGTCCTGGTACGCTATTTTATCCACAGAAAGTAACATAGGCAGTCTGGCGGGGGCCTCGTTCATGATGTACTGCCATTATGTCTCTCATGAAGCCTCTGGAGCGGGTATATCCGCTCATTAAAAGTTTTGCCGAACTTACCGATACAGGAATCAGTGCCAGAAAAGTTAAGCAAATGTATGCGTCTGGTGTACTCATTCCCTTGGCTCAAAACCAGTACATATATGCCCAAGATTGGAATGCCCTTAATCCGGCAGAACAGCATGCAGCACGTATCACCGCCTTCTCACGCCGCCTGAAGTCTGCCGTATTCAGTCACCAAAGCGCAGCCTGCGCCTATGGCATTCCGGTTTTGCATTACCCTCGCGAAGTGCATATGCGCTCTAGCGGCGGCATTCAGCATCCGGATATTCGCGTGCACGAAGACCGGTACACTAAGGAGGCTCCTCGTGAACACGTGTTGTCCACGGTATTCGCTGTGAACCGGCTAGAGACGGTTGTTGGATGCGCGCGCACGCTTCCGCTTGATGGTGCGGTTGTTATTGCAGATGGTGCTCTGAGCCGTCAGCAG
>ERZ773018.1708-NODE-1708-length-11505-cov-3.624367_pt1 | contig 11505 bp, 10 predicted proteins | sample MGYA00580840_ERZ773018 | MGnify/ENA primary metagenome ERZ773018 (study PRJEB29015, sample SAMEA2738125) | human oral metagenome | biome: human oral; feature: human-associated habitat; material: saliva | place: China | collected 2256 ... | reverse complement strand
AACTTATTCAAATGTGTTTATAATAATATAAAAAAACATAATATATTTTAACTTATATTCATATATAAACCCTACATTATCATTAAATTTTATTTGTTTTTTCTTTTAATATATAGTATAATAATGCATTATATTTATTTAGAAAGGACGGAGATTTAATGTTCGAGTTAAAAATGGACATGATTCAAACAATTGGGTTGTCTGTTATTTTACTTATAATCGGTATGAAGCTAAGAAGTAAAGTTAAATTCTTTGAAAAATATTGTATTCCGTCACCTGTTATTGGCGGATTTCTTTTTTCAATAATAGCCTTTATACTTAGACAATCCAATATTATAACTATAAAGTTTGATACTACATTGCAGACATTTTTTATGGTAATATTTTTTACCAGTGTTGGATTCAATGCAAGTTTAAAAGTTCTGAAAAAGGGAGGAAAAAAAGTATTTATTTTTCTTCTTCTTGCCATAGGTTTATGTTTTGCACAAAACCTGGTTGCTGTTCTTCTTTCAGGATTCGTTGGAATTAATCCACTTCTTGCATTAATGACAGGATCTACTCCAATGACTGGAGGACATGGAACTTCAGCGGCAATTGCACCAAGTATTGAAGCTCTTGGAATAAAGGGAGCCGAAGCAGTTGCTATAGCATCTGCAACTTTTGGACTTATTGCAGGTTCTATGCTTGGAGGACCTATTGCAAATAATCTTATTACTAAACATAAACTAATGGAAAAACAAACTTCAAAACATGAAAGCAATAATTATGATGATGACATTGATGAAAATGTTTTGAATAAACCTGAACCTGTTCTTGATGCAGAAAAATTTTCAATGGCATTTTTCTTTATTTTAATAGCAATGGGAATAGGATCATATTTATCCATTATTATAACAAAGCTTTTACCTGCAATGAATTTCCCGATTTATATCGGTCCAATGATTATTGCGGCTATTATGAGAAATATTTCAGATAATTCAAAATTATTTACTGCACCTATAAGGGAAATCAGTGTAATGGAAGAAGTTTCACTTAACCTGTTCCTTGCAATGGCACTTATGTCACTGAAATTATGGGAATTAATAAATCTTGCTGTTCCAATGCTGATACTTCTGATAGCTCAGATAATTCTTATTTATCTGTATCTGAATTTTGTTACATTCAGGGCAATGGGAAGTGACTATGATGCAGCAGTAATAGTATCAGGACATTGCGGATTTGGATTAGGAGCTACACCTAACGGAATTTCAAATATGAAATCTGTGTGTGAAAAATATAAGTATTCCAGACTTGCATTTTTCGTTGTTCCTGTTGTCGGAGCATTATTTATAGATTTTGCAAACGTAAGTTTAATTACATTATTTATAAGTTTCTTTAAATAAAAAGAGACTATCACAAAATTAAAAAAATGAAAACCATATTTATGAATTATTTATAAATATGGTTTTTATGTTATTTTTCTATTTTTTGTGATAGTCTCTTTTTTATATAATTTTCTATTTATTTTGAGCAATTTCAGCTCCTGTTTCTACTTCCTTGCCTGTATTTTCTGCATCAGCAAGATCTGAAGGTAGAGAGCTGTAAGGCCCATTTAACAGGTTATTTATTATATTTTTAGGATTTTCTTTTAATGATTTATAGCTGAAGAATACACTCCCCTTAACTTCAGGATAATTTCTGTTATAATTTATCTGATTTACAAGTTCATTAGGATTTGACCATGAACCTACCCTGTACGCAGCCTGTCCTATGTATAAATCAGTTCTTGTATTTTTAGCATGTTTACTCCACCATTTTACAAGTGTATTATATTCTGCAACTTTAAATCCTTGATTCCAGTATATTTGTGGTACTACATAATCAATCCATCCCTTATCCATCCAGTGTAAAATATCTGCATAAAGGTCATCATAATTTTGAACTCCTGCCTGTGTTTCCGAACCTCTTCCTGGATCAGTCGAGGCATTTCTCCATACTCCAAAAGGACTTATCCCAAATGCAATGCTGCTATTCTGTTTTTTTATTTCCCTATGGAGTTTTTCAACAAGTTTATTTATATTGTTTCTTCTCCAGTCACCTTTGTCAGCAAACTTACCTCCATATTTTCGGAACTGTGCATCATCCGGGTATTCCTGTCCTTTTACTTTATAAGGATAGAAATAGTCATCCATGTGAACTCCGTCAATATCGTAATTTCTTACTACTTCAACAATACTGTCAATAACATAATCATTTACTTCAGGTATTCCCGGATTCAGATACAGCTGTCCTCCATATACGACTGTCCATTCAGGCCTTTTTCTTCCTATATTATCTTTAGAAAGACTTTCTGTGCTGGTAGACTTCCCTTTCATTGTAAGTCTGTACGGATTAAACCATGCATGAAATTCTATACCTCTTTTATGTGCTTCATCAATCATAAATTTCAACGGATCATATCCAGGATTTACTCCCTGAGTTCCTGTAAGATATTCAGACCATGGCGAATATTTTGAAGGATAGAAGGCGTCTCCTGTAGGTTTTATCTGAACAAATACTGCATTCATATTCCATCTTTTAACATCTTCAAGCACTGAAATATACTCTCTTTTCTGCTGCTCAACGCTCAATCCTTTTTTTGAAGGCCAGTCAATATTTATGACACTAGCCACCCATACTCCACGTAATTCCTTTTTTGAATTTTTTTTAGTCTTATTTGAATCATCCTTTTTAAGTCCTCCGATGATTTTTGTTATTTCATTATAATTACTTTTCATATGTACAGTTTCTGCATTTAAGGTTCCCATTGTAAATGTTGCCATTAAAAATAATAATGCCTTATTTAAAATTTTCCTACTTATTTTCACTAATCTTCTCCTTCTCAATTTTTCTTAATTTCAAAATCCAATAAAATAGGCAGGTGATCTGACAAAGTATTTCTCAGTACCTTATAATCCTTTATTTTTATATCCTCAGAACATAAAATAAAATCCAGCTCTTTTTTAGGTGCCCAGCTTGGAAATGTCGGTTCTCTTCTATTATTAACATTCTGTAATTTTCCCGCTTTTAAAAACAGTTCTATTTCTTCTTTTCCCCACAGCAGATTAAAATCTCCTGCAACAATAAACGGCTTTTTATAATTTTCTATCATATTATTCAATTCCACGATTTGCCTTAGCCTTGTCTTTCCACCCAAAGCTAGATGAACTAAAAAAATCGTAACTTCTTCTGTTTCCATTTCAATTACAAGTTTTTTCGTCCCTCTTTCCAGGTAATGAAATCTCTGTGCTATTATTTTTTCATTTGATAATAGTGCATTTCCCTGCTTTCTCATAACTGGGAATTTCATGTATTTCGAGTTTTCTCCATATTTATATTGTGACACATAATGTTTTCCAGTCAACTCCCCAAGCAGTTTTGCCTGATTTGTCTCCTTTGTCCTGAATGACCCTAAATCTACTTCTACAAGTCCTACAATATCTGCCTTCTGTTCCTTTATAAACTCTCCTATACGGTGAATATGATCTAAAGACTGACCTAAATACCCCCTCAGATATTTCATCGGCTGATTTAAATATTTCCCTGTACCATATCGTATATTATATAAAAGAAATCTCATTTTTATTACTTCCTAACTAATCCTACTCCATCTCCAAATGGCAGCAGGACAAAATCAAATTCATCGTTTAATTTCTGTATAAACTCTTTTAATCTTACAACTATTGTCCTAAACCTTTTTGGAACTTCAGTTTCATCTTCCGCTACTAACCCTCTGAACATTATATTGTCAATAAATATAATACCATTTTCATTTAGAAGCTGCCAGCACATTGTAAAAAATTTAATGTATTGACCCTTTGCCGCATCAATAAAAATAAAATCAAATTTACTATTTTGATCTAATTTAGGTATTTCTTCCAATGCATCGCCTAAAATCAAACGATTTTTTTCAAAAATACCTGCTTTTTTAAAATTTTCAATAGCCTTTTCATGTCTTTTTTCATCAATTTCAATTGTTGTGAGCTGACCACCGTTTTTATTTGCAATCTGTGCCAGGAATAACCCTGAATATCCTGTTGCTGTACCTACCTCCAGAATATTTTTAGCTCCAATTCCTTTTGCATTAAATATCATAAAGTTTAAAACTTCCCTTGTTATAATTGGAACATTATCGTTTAAACTTTCCATTTCTATATTTTTCAGCACTTCATCATCTATCTGGAATAATTTCTGTGTATATTCTGATGATTTAATAAAGTTTTCAATCATATATTTTTACCATATTCCTTTATATTTTAATCTTTTTATTTTCTTTGTTTATAATTAATTTTTTCATAACATCTATTATTCACAATATCCTTTAATTTTCATACCGAACTATATCATTTCCCCTATTTTAAACATTGGGAGCATCACTGCGAAAATTATGATTCCAATTATAATTCCAATAAAAATTATAGATACAGGCTCCATAACTTTTAAAAGTAACTGGGTTTTCCCCTGTACCTTTTCAGAATAAATATCTGTCAAATTTTCAAAAGATACTGTCATTTTTCCTGTTTTTTCACCTATTTTCAGAAATCCTTTATATTCCTCATTAAAAAAACTGAGTTTTTCAAAGGATTTCCCTATACCTGTACCCTTTTCCAGCCTAAAAATTATTTTCCGTACTTCTTCATTTAAAAGTGTATTTCCTGAATTTGCACACATTTTTAATGATTCAGGAAAAGAAATCCCTGCATCTGTAAGGGAATACATATTCTGAGTAAAGTTTAAAATAGCTATATTTTTATATATTTCTCCAAATATGAATATTTTCATGGCAATTTTTTCGAAATATTTCTGATTATTTTTTTTAAGAAATAAGATGATAAAAACTCCTAAAATTAGAAAAATCAATATTACAAAACCATATTTATCTGTAATTTCACTTATTCTGATTATAGCCTTTGTCAGTTCCGGCAATTCCTGATCCAAATCAGAATATATGACAGTAAACTTTGGAACGACTACTCTAAGCAAAACAGTTACTATCACAAATGCTGTAATAATAACTGTCACAGGATATATCGAGAGATTTCTGACATCTCTTTTTAACTTTTCCCTAAACTTATACTTCTCAAACAAATTTTTAAATACTATTTCCAAGTTTCCTGTTTCTTCTCCTATTTTTACCAGTTCCAGAAATTCTTTACTTTGTGTAAGGCTCCCAAAAGCTTTTCCTAAAGAATTTCCTCCTTCTATTTTTCTTACAGTTTTTATTATCCTATTTTTTATTTCTTTCCTGTAACCTTCAGAAATAATCCTCAAAGCTTCAGTTAATTCTATTTTTCCCTTTAAAAGATAGTACATTCCTTTTGTAAAGGAGCACAGTTCCTTTTCAGTAATTTTATCACTGCTAAATTTTTTCAAGCTAAAAAAAACAGTCAATTTAATCCCCCCTTTTGATTTTTTAAACTGTTTTATTATCTGTATTTTCTTCTATTGCTGAACTTTTTTCAAAGTTTCCGTTTTCAGATTTATCTGCTTTATTTCCCTGTTTTTCAGATTCTTTATTTATATTGTTTACTTCGTTATTTTCAACATTTTTATTAATGTTTTCCTCATTTTCAGAGTTCTTTTCCTGGCTTTCCCTTTCACTTCTCTTTACATCATTAATGTAGCTTGCACCCACATTTAAAATTCTTTTTGAAAAAAAGTTCTTTATAGGAAGACTTCCCTTGTAAATAAATGTTTTTTCAAATGAATCTACTCTTGTCAGTTCAAGTAATGAAAACAGTCTTAAAACAAATCCTATTGCAAAAGCAAATCTTATTGTGTAAAATTGTTCTCCAAAAACATAAATAACTCCATTATTTACGAACTTTCCTACAAGTCCTCCAAATATTCCTGCCAGTATCGCTGAAATTCCACAGACTATTGCATATGCTCCTACATAAGCATCAGCAGGTTCTTCAGAAACTTCCATCATTAAATTCAGTAGACTTAATGTTATTGCTGTAAATCCTACTGCATCAATTACTGCCGCCGCAAAAAGCATTGACATTTTATTATCCTGTGTCATGGAAAAATATGTAAGGACATAATATGTTGTAAAGAATATCCCCATTCTTAACATAGTTTTATTCCCATATTTATCCGACAATTTACCATATATTATGTAAAGTACACTTGACAGTATTGCAGTAATAACTCCCATCTGGGAAAGAAACATTGTATTTACACCAAGTATCTTTATTCTGTAATATTCTGTCAGAGGTTTTAAAAATTCCCATGTAAATAGCCATATAGATGCAAATTTCAGATAAAGGACGAAATTTTTATTTTTAAATGCAGCTTTTATACTGATATTCTTTACTTCCTCCCCTAAATCCGGAATATAGTGAAGATACATAAATACTGCAGATCCTATTGCTGAAACTGCCATTACTGATGTAAGCAGCAATATGGAGCTTTTTTTATCAGGTAGAGATAAAACATATCCATAGAACAGTGTATATACCACTGTTGACAACGATGAAAATAAATTACGTTTCCCAAAATATTTTCCTCTTTCCTTTTTATTTATAATTTCTACCATTGTAGCTGTCCATACGTTATTTACAAAAGGTGATGACAACCCATAAATAAACATTATCATAAAATATACAAACTGATTTCTCATATCAAATAATACTGCAAAAGGCAGCATACATATAACCAGCCTTGATATTGTTACTGACAGGACGAGAGTCCTTCTTCTTCCACCTAAAATTGTATTTACTCTTTTAGTAAATATCTGCAATAAATATCCGGCTGTTGGCAAAGATGATACTACTGATATTAAAAAAGAACTCATATTAAAATATATTGCCAGACTTAACAGCACAAAACTTTGCATCCCCACTGAAAAACCATTAAAGAACATAACTTCCAGTATCGCGTATTTTCTAGTGTTTTTTATTGAATGTCCTACATTCACTTTTATTCCCTGCCCTTCCGGAATTATTTAAATTTATTTGGTATCCAAAGCCAATTTTCCTAAAGCTATTGATCCTACAAAACCTGCTTCATCTCCAAGTCCAGGATACACAACATACTCATCAATTTCTTCAAGTATTTCTTTTTTCTGTACATACCCGTTTAAAAATTCCTGTAAATATTTTCTTATACGTGGAAACAGATGCTGCTGTTTCATTACTCCTCCACCCATTATTATTCTCTGAGGAGATAAAATCAGTACATACTTCATAAGAGCCTGTGCCAGATAATAAGCCTCCATATCCCACACTTTTTCATTATCAGCCAGTTCCTGTCCCTTTTTCCCCCATCTTTTTTCAATTGCAGGTCCTGCCGCCATTCCTTCAAGACAGTCTTTATGGAATGGACAGTTTCCTTCATAAGTATCTTCAGGATGTCTTTTCATAAAAATATGACCCATTTCCGGATGTGTAAGCCCCTGAAGCATAGTTCCATTTACAACGGCTCCTGCTCCAATTCCTGTCCCTACTGTTATATACATAACATTTTTCAATCCTTTTCCAGCTCCCCACCATGATTCAGCCAGTGCCGCACCATTTACATCTGTATCAAATTCCATTGGGACATCATAGTGCTTTTTCAGTTCCCCGATTATATTATAGTCACTCCAGTATGGTTTTGGAGTTTTTGTTATATAACCATATGTTTCTGAACCTTTTACAGGATCAATAGGTCCGAAACTTCCAACCCCCATAACATCAAATTCTTTATCTTTAAAATATTCTATAACCTTAGACATTGTTTCTTCAGGAGTAGTTGTTGGAATATTTATTCTGTCTATTATTTTACCGTCCTCTGTCCCAAGACCACAGATAAATTTTGTTCCCCCTGCTTCTACTGCTGCAATTATCGCCATAATTCCACTTCCTTCTTTTCTTAATTCTATTTAAAAATTATAATTTATTACCTTATATTTTTATCGTAGCACATAGCATGTTATATTTTTTCATAATTATTTTCTATAACGTTATGGTAGAATTCCAGTATTTCCTCTTTTGTAGCTGTTGCTGTTCCAATTTTAGCAACCACAATACCTGAAGCCATATTTGCTATAGCTCCCGCTTCAAACAGATCTGCTCCTGCACATACTGATAACAGGAATGTTGATATAAAGGTATCTCCTGCTCCTGTCACATCATAAACTTCCCTTGCTACAGTTGGTATTCTCTTATGTTCATTCTGGAAAAGTGAAACCCCTTCCTCACTTCTTGTCAGAACTACATTATCAAGCTCAAGTTCTTCCTTAAGCTCTGACATTTTTTGAGCTATTTCTTCTTCACTCTGGAATTTTTTCATTCCAAAATAGTCAAGGATTTCTTTCCTGTTAGGAGTCATTGAAGTTGCTCCCTTGTAATTTTTAAAATTATTAGGCTTAGGATCCACAACAACTTTTCTGTTATATTTTTTAGCTATTTTTATTATGCTCTGGGAAACAAATTCTGTCAGCACTCCCTTATTATAATCTGAAAGAAGTACTGCATCTGTATTTTCAATGTCCTTTTCTACATTTTCTATTATTTTTGATTGTATATTTTCAGTAATATCTGTATCCTTTTCCCAATCCAGCCTCAATAACTGCTGACCTTGAGAAAGGACTCTGCTTTTTATTATTGTAGGTCTTGTTCCATCTATGACAATTCCTGATGGATTTATCTGCTTAGCTTCAAGTTCCTTTACAAACTTTTCGCCATTGCTGTCCTGTCCCACAACTCCATAAACAGAAACTTGTGCTGACAGGCTTTTTAAGTTATTTGCCACATTCGAAGCTCCTCCGAGAACAAATCTTTCCTGTTCAATATTTACCACAGGAACCGGTGCCTCAGGAGATATTCTAGTTACTTTCCCTATTAAATATTCATCCAGCATCATATCACCAACAACGGCAATTTTAACCTTACTGAAACATTCCAGTATTTCCTTCAGTCTTTCAAATGAAATCATACTCTATCCTCTTTCTGAACTTAGTCTAAATTATTTTTCTTTGCATTTATAAAATTATGTTCCTATATTATACTATATATTTCAGATTATATCATTAATTTCACATTAATAATTTTGAGGAAATTTAAAAAAAATTACGGCTTTCTGTATTTTATTTTTCTGTCTTCTGGATTATAGCTTCTATTTCAATGTAAATATCCCTTACTTCATGGTTTTTCCTTTTGTATTTAAAGAGGGGACCAATTATAGGTATTGCTGACAGAAAAGGAACTTTTCTCAATGTTTCCTTGTTTACATTCTGCTTTAGACCACCTATAAAAGTTGACCCTCCGTCATCTAGGCTAATAATAGTTTTAGTCTGATTTTTCTGTTTTGCTCCTGATGTGGCGCTATAATTAGATGTAAGCTTAAAATTACTTATTTCCGTATCTATTTTCAGCAGAATTTTCTTTTCATTTTTTATTTTTTTAATTTCAGGCAGTATCCTGAAAACTATTCCAGCTTCTGAAAATATAGGCTCTATATAATCTTCATTATTTTTTGTTATTTTCTTCTCTCCTACGATTACCTCTTCTGTAACCTTGAGTTCCCCTTCTTCATTTTCCATTATCATAAGAGTTGGCATTGCCTCTATTTTTATATCTCCGTTTTCTCTTAAAAGGTTAAAATCAACTCCCAGAAACTTTCCTCCGCTTGAAAAAATTGATCCAATGGATACTTCCCCATTTAGAAACTTTGCTATAAGACTAGTTTTTGCCGGAGTCTGGTTATCAGTGCTGGCACTCCAGTCAACTCCAAGCCTTTCAAAAAGGTTTGAGCTTGTATCAATTATTCTTCCCTTTATTATTACCTGTTCTTTTGGTCTGTCCAGATCTTTTATTATTCTTCTGACTTCTTCCATTTTCTTTTCATCTCCATGCAGAATAACCTTATTATCAATTCCCACCATTTTAAATCCACTCAATCCATCCAGTTTTTCAGATATTTCCTTTACATCCCTGTATTCAAGTTCCACCTCACCTATTTTCTCGTTAACTGTTTTCTGTGGTGTTTCTTTTCCGTTATTTTTTCCTTCAGTTTTTTCTGTTTTTGTATTATTTTCTTTGGCTTTATTTTTTACACTTTCCTTTTCCAGTTCTTCTTTTTTCTGCCTTTTTTCTTCCCTGTAAATAAATATTCTATTTACATTCTGTACATCTTTTTTATTCACATAATCTGTTATTTTTTCTGAAAAAATATTATTTCCTGTAAGAAAAAGCATAAAAATTATAACTACATTTTTTTGAACCTTCATTTTATCCCATTTATTTCTAAACAACATTTTTCTATCCTTCCCAATTAATTTTTTACAGCTATTTTCCCCTTTTCAATAAATCCCAGAGAAATTTTAAATCCTTCACCTGTAAGGTCAATATACATTCTGGAAGTGTCTATAAACTTTCTGCTTTTATTAAGAAAATACAGAAACTTTCCAAAATTATTCAATGACCCATACAATGTAAAATGAATATATTTCAGTTTATAGCCATTTCTCTCCCATAATGTCTCTGATTTTGATATTTCATTCATTTTTAGTCCACTTTCCCTTGCAAAAATATAAATCATCTTTTTAAATTCTGACTCATTTTTCATGGAAAGCAGTCCTAATTTCCCTGTTATTATTTGAATCTGCTCATAATCAGACTGTATTTCCTTTCTACGTTCTTCCCTTACTGAAATAACATTTTCTATTTTCACTTCCAGTTCCTTTTTATTTTCCTTCAGCAGTTTTTCGTTATTTTTTTCATTCCTGTATTTCTGATATTTGGTATTTAATCCCAATATTCCCAGCACAAGCAACAGAACCAGTATAATTCCCTTTATTTTAATTTTTTCCATTTCAACCTTCCCACACTATTCTTTCTCACTTACAGTATATTCAAAAACCGTTGTTTCATCATTGTCTTTTATATATCCAAGTTCGCTGTTTTCATATTTTTTCCTCACATTACTTTCAAACTTTTCAAAATTATCAAAATTTTCTATTTCTCCCTGTATCAGCCATTTTTTATTCTCATACTTCACTTTAGTATAATCTATTCCGTTAATACTGTTATCTACCAGAAATTTTATAAATGAATAATACTCCTTCCTTTTTATTCCATTATCAATTTCATTTAATTTCAACAGCTCTTCTGAATAATCCGGAAGTTTTTCATTCTTCTCCTTTAAATATTCAGATTCCAGACTTTTCACCTGTTTCTTCAGATTATTATTTTTTTCAACCTGTTTCCCTAAAGGAATCATTCCATTTAAAAATACATAGATTCCTATCAGAACAACAACAACCAGTACATCTTTTAATTTTATATTTTTTAAATCTCCAAGCTCAAGCTGGTTATTTTTACTCAGAAAATTTATATTATTTTCCAGTTCTTCATTCTGAAAAATATTCCTTATGTCCTCTTCTTCACAAAAGAAAGTTTTCATATCCCCAAAATCAAAATTTTCCCTGTCTTCCATATCTTCCAGTTTTAAATCAAGCTTTTCAAGTTCTTCTATTTTTTCATTTTTTACCAGCATTCT
>ERZ773018.1704-NODE-1704-length-11516-cov-16.562342_pt1 | contig 11516 bp, 6 predicted proteins | sample MGYA00580840_ERZ773018 | MGnify/ENA primary metagenome ERZ773018 (study PRJEB29015, sample SAMEA2738125) | human oral metagenome | biome: human oral; feature: human-associated habitat; material: saliva | place: China | collected 2256 ... | reverse complement strand
AGGCCTCGGGCTTCGAGAACCGAGTCAACCTGATCGGTGGCCGAGGCAAGACCCGTTTCGATAGGCGCCACCATGCGATGGACGCGCTCGTGATCGCGCTGATGAATCCGTCGGTGTCGCGGACGCTGGCGCTGCGTCTCAACATGCGCGACGCTCAGCGCCTCACGGGCGTTGAGGAGACTTGGAAGAACTTCTACGGGAAGCCGGGTGAAGCCTCGCAGCGCTTCGAGGCGTGGCGCGAGTCGATGCTTCGCGGGGTTGAGCTTTTCAACATCGCGCTGAGTGAGAATGCGATCCCCTTCGTGGAGAACATTCGCCTGCGTGTCGGTTCGAGCGTTATTCACGACGCGACGGTGCACTCCTTCTGTCCTCCGAAGACCCAGGACGGGGAGCAGATCATCACGAAGGGATACGGCGAGCAGCACACCCTTGGTTCTGCCTTGCCTGTCGAGCTGATTGATCGCGCGGAGACGCCGGCCCTGTGGACTGTGCTGACCCGATGCCCGGATTTCGACCCGAAGAAGGGGCTGCCCGAGAACCCGTCGCGCAGGATTTCGGTGAACGGAACACGCGTGGGGCCGTCGGACCTACTGAACTTCTTCGGCTCCTCTGCTGCCTGCCTCAAAGTGCGCGGAGGATACGTGGAGCTCGGTAGCTCCATCCATCACGCGAGGATTTATCGCATCGACGGCAAGAAGACAGCGTATGCGATGGTGCGTGTGTTCCAGGTGGACTTGATGCGCATGAAGCATCAAGACGTCTTTACGACCCCACTCAAGCCTTCTTCGATCTCGATGCGCACGGCGGAGCCGAAGATTCGTCAGGCCCTGGCCAATGGAACGGCAACGCAGATCGGATGGCTGGTTGAAGGGGACGAACTGCGGATCGACACCAGCAAGTACCGAGGCGGTTTCATTGGCGAGGTGCTGGAACGCTACCCGGAGGCGACGAGCTGGAGGGTGGCTGGGTTCATGAACCCAGCCAAGCTACGGATTAAGCCGCTTCTATTGTCGAAGGAAGGATTTGTCGACGAGAAACAAGCACTGCGATTCGGAATTGAACCTACTACCGAGGCAGTTCAGAAGACTGTTGACACTCCTGGATGGCTCCCCGCTGTAAACGTTCTGTTCGGTGCAGGAGCAGTACGAGTGGTTCGCAGGAATTGCTTGGGTGATGAGCGTTGGAACTCGTCAGTGTCGTTGCCCGTATCAATGATGCTCGAGTGATTTTCAATGGCAGAACAGTGGCGTGTGATTGACCTGTGCGGGTTCGAGGGAACACTTCGTTCGACACGTGGTGGGGTTGACGTGTGCCCGGTGGAGGGAACGTCAACGACTATTCCCGTCGCTGAGGTTGCAGTTGTCCTCGTCGGCCTGAAGGTTCACCTGAGCGCTGCTGTTCTGCACCGCCTGGCCGAGGCAGACGTTGCGGTCCTTTTCTGTGACTGGAGGGGTATTCCGGAGGGTGGCTGCTACTCCTGGTCGGATCATGGCCGAGTAGCGGCCCGCCACCGGGCGCAGGCGGAAGTGTCGTTGCCGCGGAAGAAGAACGCGTGGGCTCGCCTGATACGGGCAAAGATCGAGGGGCAGGCCTCGGTTCTGGAGAACCTGAAGATTCGTGGTGGTGGCGAGCTGCTCGCGCTCGCGGATCAGGTGCGCTCGGGTGACCCAGGAAATGTCGAGGCTCAGGCGGCCCGGCTTTACTGGTCTCGCACTCTCGGTCGTGGCGTCGGGCGTCAGCCTTCCGCGGGGCAGCTCATCGGAGCAAATGCGTGCCTGGATTACGGGTATTCAGTGCTTCGTGGGCATCTCATGCGTGCCGTTCTTGCAGCAGGCCTCGCGCCGGCATTGGGAGTCTTCCACCGTGGCCGGGGTAACGCATTCGCCCTGGCCGACGATCTCATCGAGCCTTTCCGTCCCGCGATCGACGAGGTGGCCCTGCGGCTCCCTGATACCGCCTCTCCGTCGGATCGGGAGGTGAAGCAGCTTTTGGTTGCTGCGGCGTCGCAGCGATTTGACGGAGGTGGGCATGGGATTCCTGCTGTTGCCGAGGCGCTTGCGCAGTCATTTGGGCGATACGTCGAAGGAGATGTTGATCGCCTTCAGGTGCTGTCGTGGCAGGGCCCGTCGGCGGTTGGTGTGGGTGATTGAGATGGCGGACGACGCGATGTGGTGCTTGGTGATGTTCGATCTCCCGGTAGAGACGAAGAAACAGCGGCGTGAGGCGACGCGTTTCCGTAACGATCTGCTGGATTGGGGTTTCTGTATGGTCCAGTTCAGCGTGTATGTGAAGTATTGGCCGACGGGTGGGCAGGATCATGCGACGTTGCGTGCGATCAAGTCTCATCTGCCGGAGGGTGGGCAGGTGCGTGTGCTCGCGCTGACGGATCGTCAGTGGGCGACGGGGCTCCGTTTTGATAACGCGAGGCCTCGGAAGGAGGTCGGAAGCCCCGAGCAGCTCATGATTTTCTGACGTTGAACCCCGAGTTTTTGGCTGTTTTCTGCGAAAAACCCGGGGATCTCAGTATATCAAAGGGGATGGATGATTGATTCTCAGCTTAGCCGCCGTGATCTGCTTGGGGGTACCAGTATATCAAAGGGGATGGATGATTGATTCTCAGCGTGAGCGTCATGGAGGCATGGAAGGTACCAGTATATCAAAGGGGATGGATGATTGATTCTCAGCTGCCCGCCCTCCAGCAGTTCGCCGCGCACAGTATATCAAAGGGGATGGATGATTGATTCTCAGCCCTACTGCCGCCACCATCCCTGGCGGCTCAGTATATCAAAGGGGATGGATGATTGATTCTCAGCCGAGGTACTTCATGTATGAGGGGCGGTACAGTATATCAAAGGGGATGGATGATTGATTCTCAGCTGAGCTCGCCACGAACACCCTTGCCGTGCAGTATATCAAAGGGGATGGATGATTGATTCTCAGCTCCCTGCACTCCAGCAATTCGCCGCGCACAGTATATCAAAGGGGATGGATGATTGATTCTCAGCCTTGGTTCCATGCGCGGGTGTCCCAGGCCAGTATATCAAAGGGGATGGATGATTGATTCTCAGCGGCGCGACAGCAACCGTGAGATTGAGTCCAGTATATCAAAGGGGATGGATGATTGATTCTCAGCGTAGGTGACGAGCTTTCCTTTGTGCTCGCAGTATATCAAAGGGGATGGATGATTGATTCTCAGCCCGACAGGTCAAGGGTGAGATCGGCGGCCAGTATATCAAAGGGGATGGATGATTGATTCTCAGCTATTGGTTATCGGGTGTGCTATACTAATCAGTATATCAAAGGGGATGGATGATTGATTCTCAGCGACGGCTTCCGCGTCATTGTTCTCGGTGCAGTATATCAAAGGGGATGGATGATTGATTCTCAGCGCCCGGCGTCCACGCTCGGCGTGAGCATCAGTATATCAAAGGGGATGGATGATTGATTCTCAGCCGCCACGACCTCAACGAACGCAAGTGAGCAGTATATCAAAGGGGATGGATGATTGATTCTCAGCGGTCCCACGTGGGGCCGGTGCTGCACTTCAGTATATCAAAGGGGATGGATGATTGATTCTCAGCTGGATAATCTCAGCGGCCCGCATCTGTCCAGTATATCAAAGGGGATGGATGATTGATTCTCAGCGGTGTCAGGGAGAATTGGCATGTCCTCGCAGTATATCAAAGGGGATGGATGATTGATTCTCAGCCGGCGGCCATCGGGGAAACGAACCCACGCAGTATATCAAAGGGGATGGATGATTGATTCTCAGCTCGTGCTCACTTTCTATGTGGTTGTCAACAGTATATCAAAGGGGATGGATGATTGATTCTCAGCGCCGGGTCCTCGTTGGTCGCCACACCCACAGTATATCAAAGGGGATGGATGATTGATTCTCAGCGCATGAGAGGGCGACCGTCCGTGCCGGTCAGTATATCAAAGGGGATGGATGATTGATTCTCAGCGTTTCTACTCGTGGGCGAGTGAGTCGCGCAGTATATCAAAGGGGATGGATGATTGATTCTCAGCCGGACGTCGCCAGGGAGGCGCTGGCGGCCAGTATATCAAAGGGGATGGATGATTGATTCTCAGCGTAGGACACGGCGCTAGACACGCCGGAGCAGTATATCAAAGGGGATGGATGATTGATTCTCAGCGCCTGAATCTCGGCATCCGTGTACTCACCAGTATATCAAAGGGGATGGATGATTGATTCTCAGCCTATGCGGACAGCCGATCGATATGCAAGCAGTATATCAAAGGGGATGGATGATTGATTCTCAGCTACATGTGGACGGCCTCCGCCCAAATCTCAGTATATCAAAGGGGATGGATGATTGATTCTCAGCGGCCCGGTACCTCATGCTCCGTCACCCGCAGTATATCAAAGGGGATGGATGATTGATTCTCAGCCTGTCAGACGAATTGGAACACCGGCGGCCAGTATATCAAAGGGGATGGATGATTGATTCTCAGCGAGGTCCGCGACGGCGCGACAATGGTTCCAGTATATCAAAGGGGATGGATGATTGATTCTCAGCCGTGTACCTGATCGGGGGTGCGCCCGTCCAGTATATCAAAGGGGATGGATGATTGATTCTCAGCGCAAGGGTCGGGAGTGCGTGGGAGATGTCAGTATATCAAAGGGGATGGATGATTGATTCTCAGCCGCGTGGTTATTGATCGTGACGTGTGCGCAGTATATCAAAGGGGATGGATGATTGATTCTCAGCCGCCGCGTGGCAGGGCGCGCCCAACGAGCAGTATATCAAAGGGGATGGATGATTGATTCTCAGCAGTCAGGCGCAGACCAGATGAAGGCATACAGTATATCAAAGGGGATGGATGATTGATTCTCAGCACCTGTTCGATGTGTCCACCGGCAAGCACAGTATATCAAAGGGGATGGATGATTGATTCTCAGCGGCCGATTCCAACGCGCCGCGTCGCTATCAGTATATCAAAGGGGATGGATGATTGATTCTCAGCTGTCCAGCAGGGCGTGCAGGTGGGCCGCCAGTATATCAAAGGGGATGGATGATTGATTCTCAGCCGACGGCCGTCAACTGGACCGGAGTCGACAGTATATCAAAGGGGATGGATGATTGATTCTCAGCGCGCTGCCGTGGTGAATCGCAACCCAGCCAGTATATCAAAGGGGATGGATGATTGATTCTCAGCTTGCCGCGTCAGCGGCGACGGTTGCCAGCAGTATATCAAAGGGGATGGATGATTGATTCTCAGCGGGCCGGGGTGTGGGATGAGGGCGGGGCCAGTATATCAAAGGGGATGGATGATTGATTCTCAGCGCCCACGTGTGGCAGCCGGCGTGTGACGCAGTATATCAAAGGGGATGGATGATTGATTCTCAGCTATGGGTGAATTTACACCCGCGCACTACCAGTATATCAAAGGGGATGGATGATTGATTCTCAGCCGGCGAGCGCAACCTTCCAAGGGACCAACAGTATATCAAAGGGGATGGATGATTGATTCTCAGCACGACACGAAGCACACGCTGACTTTCACCAGTATATCAAAGGGGATGGATGATTGATTCTCAGCCGCCGTCACTGGCCTTGTCGAGGATGAGCAGTATATCAAAGGGGATGGATGATTGATTCTCAGCCAACGCCGGTCGGACCGATGACGACGCCCAGTATATCAAAGGGGATGGATGATTGATTCTCAGCGCACTGGGCTTGCGCCCCTGACGTTGCACAGTATATCAAAGGGGATGGATGATTGATTCTCAGCTCCTCGTACTCATCCTCCCAGCGCTCCTCAGTATATCAAAGGGGATGGATGATTGATTCTCAGCCGCGGGAATGACGCCCTGGATACCTGACAGTATATCAAAGGGGATGGATGATTGATTCTCAGCTGTGCCCTTGTCGTCTTCTCGCGCCTCGCAGTATATCAAAGGGGATGGATGATTGATTCTCAGCCGTGTTCGCATCCTAGCCGACACGGGCACAGTATATCAAAGGGGATGGATGATTGATTCTCAGCGGCGGCACTTGCTAGCACCTCCAGAGATCAGTATATCAAAGGGGATGGATGATTGATTCTCAGCCGCCCGCCGCTGGGAACGCGGCTCATGGCAGTATATCAAAGGGGATGGATGATTGATTCTCAGCGGGTTGCCCTTGTTGTGCTGGCTCGTCACAGTATATCAAAGGGGATGGATGATTGATTCTCAGCGCGGTTGGCTACATTATCAAGGCCTAGACAGTATATCAAAGGGGATGGATGATTGATTCTCAGCCCATCTGCGCGGCTTCGGTGATGACGATCAGTATATCAAAGGGGATGGATGATTGATTCTCAGCGTGACGGGCACGTCGAGGATGACGCCGGCAGTATATCAAAGGGGATGGATGATTGATTCTCAGCAGGCGAATTGTATCCAGTCGATTCGGTACAGTATATCAAAGGGGATGGATGATTGATTCTCAGCTCGAGCGGGAAGACCGCTTGATGGAATACAGTATATCAAAGGGGATGGATGATTGATTCTCAGCACTCGATGCGGAGCCCGACGTGGAACGCCAGTATATCAAAGGGGATGGATGATTGATTCTCAGCCCATCCGGGAGGTGAAGTATGATGGCTACAGTATATCAAAGGGGATGGATGATTGATTCTCAGCGGGTCACTGGCGGGCCTCCTCGTCCTCGCAGTATATCAAAGGGGATGGATGATTGATTCTCAGCATACGGTGGCACACACGCGGGCGGGCACCAGTATATCAAAGGGGATGGATGATTGATTCTCAGCCGCTCCCAAGCTTCGCGGATCATCATTTCAGTATATCAAAGGGGATGGATGATTGATTCTCAGCGCGTCGATTCCGTCGCGGCGCCCGTAACCAGTATATCAAAGGGGATGGATGATTGATTCTCAGCGATGCGTCGCTATCCCATTCGGCGGCGTCAGTATATCAAAGGGGATGGATGATTGATTCTCAGCGCGCATCGGACGGGCACTCATGCCCCAACAGTATATCAAAGGGGATGGATGATTGATTCTCAGCGTTCTTCGGTGACGGTTAGGCCGTCGGCCAGTATATCAAAGGGGATGGATGATTGATTCTCAGCACGCCGGTCAGGGGCTCGTCTCTGTCGCCAGTATATCAAAGGGGATGGATGATTGATTCTCAGCTGCCGGTCTTGCGGCGCTTTGGCGCGTTCAGTATATCAAAGGGGATGGATGATTGATTCTCAGCGGATCGGTCTTGTAGGTGTGTGCCATGTCAGTATATCAAAGGGGATGGATGATTGATTCTCAGCGGGGCATTACTGGTCCTCCCAAGGCATGCAGTATATCAAAGGGGATGGATGATTGATTCTCAGCCCTGCGCCGATTCGCTGATGCACAGTCCCAGTATATCAAAGGGGATGGATGATTGATTCTCAGCCCTGCGCCAGGGCGCCGATGTTTGACACCAGTATATCAAAGGGGATGGATGATTGATTCTCAGCAGAGTGACGTGAGCGATGGCGTCGGACGCAGTATATCAAAGGGGATGGATGATTGATTCTCAGCAGCGCGTCCTGGTGGACTGGACGCTGGCCAGTATATCAAAGGGGATGGATGATTGATTCTCAGCTTGTTGGTCAGCTCGTCATCGCGGCGAGCAGTATATCAAAGGGGATGGATGATTGATTCTTGGCCTTGTGTCCATCTATGTGGTGGGTGGCTTGATTTGAATAGGTGTTCTGTTAATCAACTCTGGGTGCCCATTTGTGATAGGCTGCTGCAAGTAGGGGTCAAGAAGGCGGTCCATCCTATACGCTTCGCGTTGGACAGCAGGATCGCCCTACTCGCGGTGGTAGTCAACCCACCTGGGAGTGGTTGTTTCCGCGCGTAAGCGGGGACAGTCCTCCACATGATGCGGCCCTGTCCTGGGGCCGCATCATTTTTGTCGGTCGTAAGTGCGGCTTCGTCAGTAGCCGTCAGAATGGCCTGATGGCTCCCCCAAGCGTGTAAGCTCGGGAAAACACTTACGAGCAGGCCTGCCACAACGAGGCATGAGGCCTGCTTCCGGACCCCTGACCGACAATTATTTCGCGACTAGCCCAGGGGAATCCACGCTACCACAGGCAGCATCCTCCGCTGACGCCCGCAGGTGGGGATGATCGTCGGCTCGATGACAGGCTTCGTCATGGAAAAGGAGCGGGACCCATTGCCCGAACGTTCCGGCGGTCGATTATTTCACGACTAGTTCAGGGGGGATTCCCGCTCAACTGTTCAGTCTAGCGTATCTTCTTATCCGTGCGCGCGGATATGAAGATCTCTCGATGGGCGCGTAACTTGCGCTCCCCTCCCTCCCCGCTGTGTCCCACACGGCTACTCGCAATCGGATAAAGGAGAAGGTGAAAACATGGACGCGGCAACGGTGGCGCAATTGGACTCTGGTGAGCCGACGGTGATGCACGGTGAGGCGGACACGGTAGAGGCGACGAAGCAGGGCGCGCGGGGGCAGCGAAGACGCGGCTCCGCACCCGCATCGCGTACGTGGGCAGCGAGTATCGCCGTGACGTGACCTCGGGTACCTGCGAGCTGTGCATCGCAGAGTGGACCGCCCGCATCCGCGACATCACCTTCGAATTCGCCGCCACAGACGGCAGGGCCACATGGAAGACCGTTACCCCGACCCTCCACGTCGGCCCCTGGAACGATATCTGGGAAGTCTGGGTCAACCCCTTCGCGCTCTCCAAGGCCCTCCCACACGTCATCCTCACCGTCGACGCGCGACGCCTCGCCGCCGCGCACGACGAAGCCCCGACCTCGTGCAGACGAGGCCGGGGCACGGAACTGGCGAGGCCGGGGGCTCAGTGACGCGGACCGGGCGCCGCCGGGGGAACGGAAGTACCGCGCGGGCCCGTTACTCGCAGGCCACGCCGTCCTTATCGCGGTCTAGGCGCGGGTTGTAACCGGGGTCGCCCTCGTACAGGGGTGCGGCCCCCGCCGCGCGAGCCTGCGCGCAGCTCGAATACATCTGCGTGGGAGCGCGAACGGGCTGCGGCGCGGGAGCCGGAGCGGCGGGCTCCTCCTCGACTTCGGGAGCGTCCGAGGCCTCCTGGGGCTCCTCCGAGGCCGGCTCAGGTTCCGGCGTCACCTCGGGCTCTGGCGTCGCCTCAGGCTCGGGCGTCGCGGAAGGAGACTCGTCCGGCGTCATCACCAGCGAAGCGACCGCGCTCTCGGTGACAGTCAGCGTGATCGTCGAGGAGGTTGACACACCCTCCCCGACGGCGTCCTGCGCTGTCACCTTGAAACCATCCTCGTAGTGTGACTCCTCGATCGTCGTTCCGAACTCGTCGACGACCGCGACGTGGCGGTACCCGGAGCCCTCCAGCTTGCTCACGGCCTCCGGCAGCGCCAAGCCGACGACATTTAGGACCGACAGCTCGCACGCGCTGAGCGCTCCCGCCACCACAACTGTGCCAACGATCATGGCCGCGAGGCGCCTCCACAGCGACCAGCGCTTCCCAAGCAACATAGGTGCCCCTCCTCAAGGACGAAATGTTTATGTGCAACAACACGCACGCTTGCTCGGTATCCTACAGGAGAGGCTGATTTTTCGGTAAGTGCCTGCGCTAGTGTCGATGGTTGCGAGGTGCCCCGCCCGGTATGGGAGCATATGGTGAGCGTCTCGTTCGCCCGGACGGTTGTCGGCGACCGTGGGTGGCGGCCGCCAGCGAGCTTCGCTCGATGCGTCGGCATTGATGGGGGTTTTGCAGCATTAGAAGCTGGCTGGCGGCGTGTCGCCGGCGTGTCGTGCCCCTAATGGTGCAATTCCCCCCGATTGATGGCAGTGACGCCGCGACTTGAGGTGGCGCGGCGCCCAAAACGCAGACCACCTTGGTGAAAAACCTTGAAAACGGGCTGTTATGGGCGAGGTGGTCTGCGTTTTGGGCGCAGCGGTGTTCTGGCATGGGTTTTGTTCGCACGTGGGCCCGCTATTGCGAGTGCTAACCCGCTATTTGGAGTGTGGGCGAGGCTGCCCAGGCTCGCATTAGCGGGTTAACGTGCGCAGAAGAGGGGGCGTGCACATGAGAGGGAGCTGCTCTAGATGTTGCCGTGCGCGCCGATGTTGTCCGCGCTGCCGCATTGGTTGGGCAGTTGCAACTACGCCACAGGCAGCGGAAGGCACGCAGCAGTCGACAAGCACAACAAAATCCCCGAAGCGAATGCTTCGGGGATTGCTGGTGGCTCCGACCGGCGTCGATCCGGTGACCTTTCGATTTTCAGTCGAACGCTCTACCAACTGAGCTACAGAGCCAAGACCTGAACCGATATGGTCTGGTCGGCGACCCCGACGGGACTTGAACCCGCGACCTCCGCCGTGACAGGGCGGCGCGCTAACCAACTGCGCTACGGGGCCTTACAACAGGTAAGACCTATTGACTTGTGCCGTTCACAACTGCGACCGGTGGTACCCCCAACGGGATTCGAACCCGTGTCGCCGCCGTGAAAGGGCGGTGTCCTAGGCCGCTAGACGATGGGGGCCTGCTTGGCCGTCGAACTGGCGTCCGAAGACGGGAGATAGTTTAGGCAGAACGCGCGCGGCGCGTCAAAACGAAATCAAGTGACAGCCAACACATTACCGAAAAACGTTGCAATTGTGCGGAATTCCCAGGAATTCATCAGCTCTGCGACCTAGGCTTGATGCATGACTATGACACCAGCACTCGGTGCCCTCGCCCAGGCCTCGGACGCCCTCACACGGGCAATCGCCGACCCGCAATCGGGGGCAGAGGCCGCCGTGGCCACGACCATCGACCTCACCATCCTGATCCTTGGTCCGATCGTCGGTGCCTTCGTGGGTATCGTCGTCTCGGTCCTCTTCTCCGCCCTGGCGCGCAAGGCGTTCTCCAAGGCGGCCACGGCCTCGTCGATCCTGGCGCGCGTGCGCCGCCCGGGCCACTTCACCTTCGCGGCCTGGGGAGCGTGGGCGGGGCTCGGCATCGCGCTTGTCAACCCGAATCTGTCCGACTGGAACGGAACGTCGATCACGACGTTCCTCATGCACGTGCTGCTCATCCTCGCCCTCGCCTGCCTGACGTGGATGGCGTACGCCGCCGCGTGGGTCTTCGAGGACGCCGCCAAGGCGCGCCAGGATTCTGACCAGGGACGCTCGCGCCGCTTCGAGACCCAGGCCCAGGTGCTGCGCCGGCTCACCCAGTCGATCGTCGTTGTCGTGGGCGCCGTCGCGATCATCAGCACCTTCGAGGCCGCCCGCCATGCCATGACCACCGTCCTGGCCTCCGCCGGCGTTATCTCGGTGATCGCCGGTCTCGCCGCCCAGCAGACCCTCGGCAACGTCTTCGCCGGCCTGCAGCTGGCCTTCACCGACGCGATCCGCGTGGGCGACGTCGTCGTCGCCGGCGAGAAGAAGGAAACCGGCTCCGTCGAGGAAATCACGCTCTCCTACGTGGTCGTGCGCATCTGGGACGAGCGCCGCCTCATCATTCCGTGCCGTTACTTCACGCAGACGCCCTTCGAGAACT
>ERZ773018.1701-NODE-1701-length-11527-cov-6.746688_pt1 | contig 11527 bp, 6 predicted proteins | sample MGYA00580840_ERZ773018 | MGnify/ENA primary metagenome ERZ773018 (study PRJEB29015, sample SAMEA2738125) | human oral metagenome | biome: human oral; feature: human-associated habitat; material: saliva | place: China | collected 2256 ... | reverse complement strand
TCTACTTTTAAGTCTTTTTTAGCTAATTCAGTTTTAGCAAGTGTGTTAGTTACTTGTGCTTCTGAAGCTACTTGTGTTAATTCTTTTTTAGCTGCTGCTACTTCTTTTTCTTCTTTAGTAGCTGTTGCTTCTTTAGCTTTTTGTTCAGCTTCTTTTTTCTCTTCTAATTTTTTATCGAAAGCTTGAGTTTTAGCTTCTGTTACTACTTGGCTTAAAGCTTGCACTGCTTGTGCTTGTGCATCTACTTCAGCTTGTGTAGCTGCTTCGTTAGCTAATACTGCTTTAGCTGCTTCTAATGCTTCTTTTGCTGCTGCTACCGCTGCTTTATCAGCGTCTTGAGCTGATTTTAATTTTTCTTCTAATGTAGCAATACTTGCTTTTAAGATTTCTTTTTTAGCAGTTTCTACTTTTGGAGCTTTTTCTTTTGCAACTTCTGCTTTTGGCGCTTCAGTTTTTGGTGCTTCTGCTCCTACTTTTTCTGCTACTGCTGAAGCAACACCTTCTTTAGTAGTTTCTACTACTGGTTTTGCTTCTGCTTTTGGCGCTTCCTCTGCTTTTACACCTGCATTTGTTGTATTATCTGCAGTTGTGTTATTTGATACTTCCTCAGCAGCTTGTGATACTGCTCCAGCACCAAAAAAGATACTTGCACCAATTACTACCGATGCTGTACCTACTTTAAACTTCTTAATAGAGTATGATTCTACTTTTGTACCTTGTTTGGTATCTTTTAAATATTGGTTATTTTTACTTACCATATATTCCTCCTTAAATATTTTATCTTGAACAGCTTTTTTATGAATATGTAACCTAGATTGTACTTAAAGAACCTTAATTGTACTTAAAGAAATAAAACTTTTCGGTTCTATCTTTTTGGTTGATTCGATATCAAGACAAATAACTTTACCTCTTAATGTATCTCCCCGATTCTATATTCATTTTTTGCTATTCTACATCTTTTTGTTATTGTTAGTAAATTTAGGATGAAAAATCCATCTGGATTCTTATGGTTATTTTACCTTAATTTAATTTTTTTGTCCATAAAAATGACTCATAAATTCTCAAAAAATTTTTAAAAACATTATTTTTAGTTACTTTAATTTATTTTAATACTAATTTTGACTATTACAATTGTACAAAAACAATAATTAATAGCCTTTTTAGTGACTTTATATTACTTACAATATACTGAGAATTATCATAGACATACGCAATACTATAAACATTATTTTTTGCTTTGTAAAATAATATACTCACTGTATTTATGTCTATTTTTGTAGATAATTATACAACTATTAAAAAAGAAGGTGTTTACAAAATATTTCACTATTATTTTCATCATTAACATCCCTTTAAACTTTATTAATTATTCACATATTTTATTTTTTCGATTCTAAAAATCTCTATGATTTTTCTAGGTTATACTTTACTATTTTTCTGTAAATCTGTTATAATCATTATCCCCTAAAAACCCCCTTACTTTATTTAATTTCAAAGGAGAAAATATTATGAAAATATATAAAATAAATAAAAACCAGGAAGTTGAGGTTTCAGATAAAATATATTCATCTATTTGCTATATGAGCTACAAGGTTAGGCGTGCGAAAGCAAAAGATAAGAAGTATAATCTATTTTTCATATATGCATTCGATACAGAAGATAGTGACGGGGAAAATCTAATTAGGGATAACTCTCCATTAACAGATGAGATCGTAATTACTAATGATATTTATAGAGCATTATATGATGCATTGGCTACTTTATCTACAGAAGATCAGCTTCTTCTTGTTGATTTATTTATAAAAGAGCAGTCTATACGTAGTATTGCAGATAGTAAACACTGCAGTCCTATGACTATCTGTCGACATCGCGATAAACTTTTTAAAAAACTTGCTGTATTACTAGAAAAATATAAAGATAATATTATCGTAGAAAATTAGTACAATATGAATATTGTGTGAACTTTCATATAATTTTTGTTACAAATAGCAAAAAAACACACTATATATAGTGAAGGGGACTTTTTTCGTAAGGGGGTAAATTCATTTATATTTTACAATATAATTATTTCCTACGTTACTTCTATTTCAATATAGATTTCTTTTCATAATTGTCTTTATAAAGAAGATATTTGTATAGAGAGTGGCACTTAGGAGGTTTTTTATTATGAAAAAAACACTATATTTAAACGATAGGGAGACAGAATCTTTTTACGAATTGCTTGAAGTTAAAAAAGACTTAATTACTATGGCGCTTTATAAGGTTAACATACCTAAAAAACTTCATCATGAATTTTACAATTATGGACTTGAAGGTTTATTGGTTAGTTTTTTAATTTTAAATGAAGGGAAAATTGAAGAAAAAGACTTCGACCGATTCGCTTTCACTACCATTAAAAGAAAATTAATCGATGAAATCCGCTATAGAAACAAAGATAAGAGTGTACCTTTAGATATTTTTGACAATAACAAATTAGACTCTACGGATGATAATTATTCGCTAGTGTATATACAGTTGTTCGAATATTTAAAAGATACTCTAGAGGAGCAAGAAATGAAATTTTTCTGCGAATTTATAAAAACTTTGAATATGAAACAAACCGCAAAGGCAATGGATGTCTCATTGGCCACAGCATATAGAATCCACAAACGTGTAAAGGGAGTTTGTGAAGAATTTTTATTAACTAAATAGAATATATTATTAGCCACTCTCTATGTGAATATCTAATATATATAATTCCTATAATACAAAATACTTAACTGACTTCATTTCGTCAGTTTTTTGTTTGCCTATAGGAAAAAAAGAAAATGTAAGGACTCTTGTACCTGATTTTCTGATGAAGATGCCCCAGTCTATCATGAAATCATCTTTAGACATTAAAAGATATCCTCAAAAATAACATAACCTTGACGATAAAGTATAAAAAGGAATTCCAAAAGTAATTCAGTCACGTTAGTATAGTATAAAAAGACACTCTCAAAAATTATCGAGAGTGTCTTTAATTATTATGGGGAGAATATTTGAATTTTGAATATTTCTATATTCTATGATGAGATTTTGTTATGTCTTAAATTTATTTTATAAGAATCTATTAACCTAAAAATTATTTTTTATCGTTTTTACGACGTCTTGCCGCTAGTAAACCACCTATGATCGCCATTCCTAATCCTGCTAAGCCAGTATTAGTTTCAGTTGTACCTGTACTTGCTAGGCGTTGTCCTAATTTAGTATTTGTTTTTGATACATTGTCAGTTGAAGCTCCATTGTTTTCACGTGAAACGTTTGAAGAATCTTCTTTATTACTAGTTCCGTTATTGTCATTAGATTGGCCATTAGAACCTTTAGCTTCTACTAATTTTTCTGCTGGAATTACTACTACTCTTCCATCTGGATATACGATTGTTGTTTCTCCAGTTGCTGAAACTGTAATCTTAGCTTCTTTTAGTTCTGGGTTGGCTTTGATTAACGCTTCTTTAACAGCTTCTTTTTCTGCATCTGTTAAGTTTGTTGAATCATCGACTTGAACTTTTTCAGGGATATTGATCAACGGAGATGTTTGTTCTTCTGCTTTTTTGAAGATATCTTTAGCTAAAATTATGTATGAACTTCCATCCTTAAGAATTACTGTCGCATTTCCTTTCGCATCGAAGACAACTTCTGCTACATTTGGATTTGCCGCTTTAATCTTATCTTTTGCTCCTGCTTTATCTGCATCTGTTAGATTATTCAAGTCAGCTACAGTTTGTTTTTCAAAGTCAAGGTTGATATTTTCACCATTGTTTTTAGCTTCTACATCTTTCGCATCTTTTACTAATTGTTCAGCTGAAATTGTTGCTGTTACACCGTCTTTTGTTGTTACTGTCGCATTTCCTTTCGCATCTACTACTACGATTGCTCCTGGATTTACTTCTTCTACCGCCGCTTTGATCTTAGCGATTTCTTCTGGTGTTAAGCTGTCTTTGTTAGCTACTAATGTTCTTGCTGCTGGTGTATTAATTCCACTTTGTGCAGTTGCATCAGTTACTTTATCCGCTGGAATTACTAGTTTAGATGCTGGAATTACCGCTACTTTTCCATCTTTAGTAGTTACTGTCGCATTTCCTTTGTCGTCAACTACTACAGTTGCTCCTGGGTTAACTGCTTCTACTGCTTTCTTAACTGCTTCTTTTTCTGCTTCTGTTAGAGCGTCTTTATTAGCTACAGCTGTTTTTACAGTTGGTGTATTGATATCATTTCCTGCGTTTTCTTTTCCTAGGTCTGCTTCTGTCTTAACTAAGTCTTTCCCTGGAATTACTGCTGTTTTTCCGTCTTTAGTTGTTACTGTCGCATTTCCTTTGTCATCAACTACTACTGTTGAGTCTGGATTTACTTCTTTTACTTTCGCTGCGATTGCTGCTTTTTCTTCATCTGTTAATGCGTTCGGATCTTTTACTAGTGTTTTGTCCGCTGGTTTAACTATGTCGTTTCCTGCATTTGGTTTCGCTGCGTCTGCTTCTGATCTGAATAAATCTTCCGATGGAATTGTAGCTGTAGTTCCATCTTTTAGTGTAACTGTCGCATCTCCATTTTCATCGAATTTAACAGATTTAGTATCTGGATTTAGTTCTCTTAATTTTTCTTCTACTTTAGCTTGATCATCTGGATCATTTGCTTCACCAACTACTTTATCTGCTGGTTTTACAATATTAGAGTTACCTGCTCCAGCTTTTTCTGTATCTTCTTTAGTTCTTACTAAATCTGATGCTGGAATTGCCGAAGTTTTTCCATCTGGAGTAGATACAGAAACAGTTCCATTTTCGTCTATCGTTACAATAGCATCTGGATTAACCTCTTCAACTTTAGCAACAATCTTAGCTTTCTCTTCATCTGTCAAGTTAGCAGGATCTTTCACGATAACTTTATCAAGTGGTTTATTAATGTCGTTTCCACCTTTACCGTTATCTAAGTCTTCTTCGGTTTTAACTAATTTAGCTGGATTAATCGTTCCTTTATCACCATTTCCAGTAGTTACCTCGATTTTACCATTTTCGTTATATTTAACTTCTTTGGCTGTAGGATTAACTCTTTTAACTTCTTCTAAGATTTTAGCTTTTTCTTCATCTGTTAATGCACTTGGGTCTTTTACAAGAACTTTGTCAATTGGTCTATTGATATCTCCAATTGCTTTAATAGCTGCCTTATCCGCTTCTTCTATTAAATCAACATCAACTACACTACTTACTGCGTCGATTGCTGCTTTAGCTTTATTCGCAACTTTATCTACTTTAGTTTTTAATGCTTCTTTAGCTTTAGAAGATAAATCATTACGAGCATCGATTTCTGCTTTTTTAGCTTTTGCTTCTTCATCGATTGCTTTACGAGCATTTGGTTTATCTTCAACCAACGGTAAAGATTTTTCGATTTCAGCTTTTGCTTCGTCTTCTAAAGCTTTAACTTCTGCATTTGACTTAGCTGCATCAATTTCTTTTTTAGCTTGTTCTGCGATTGCTCTTGCTGCATCCGCTGCTACTTTCTTCTCTTCGTCTGTAGCATCAGGTGTATTTTCAATAGCTTTTAATTGTTCTTCCAGTTTCTCATCAATTGCTTTTTTAGCCGCTGGTTTTGCTTTCGCTTCTGGATTAATTGCTTTAACTTCTGATGTTCCTGCTTTTTCTGCTTCTTTTACAGCCGCATCTGTTGTTGCTTTATCTACATTTTCTTTTGCTTTGTCAGCTGCTGCTTGTGCTTCTTTCTTAGCCGCAGTTTTTTCATCATCAGTTAAGTCAGTACGTGCATCAATTTCCGCTTCTTTTGCTTTTAATGCATCGTCAATTACTTTCTTAGCCGCCGGCTTAGCTTTCGCTTCTGGGTTTACTGCTTTAACCTCTGATATACCAGTGTTTTTCGCTGTATCTACTGCTTGTTGAGCTGCTGTTGCTTTATCTTCAGAATCTGCGATAGCTGGTTGAGCATTAATAGCATCAGTTGCTGCTTTTGCTTTATCTTGTGCTTCTTTCTTAGCTGCGTCTTTTTCTTCTTTTGTTAAATCTGTACGAGCATCGATTTCTGCTTCTTTCTTAGCTAATTCGTCTGCTACAGCTAGTTTTGCTTGTTCTTTAGCGATTGGGTGTACTGCTGTCACATCTGCAACACCTTTATCTTCTGCATCATTAACAATTTTTTGTGCTGCTGCCGCTGCATCTGCTGTTTCTGCATTATCAGGTTGAGCTTCTACTTTTGCAAGTTCTGCATCTGCTAGTTTCTTAGCTTCTGCTTTTGCTGCATCTTTTTCTGCTTGTGTTAAATCTGTACGAGCATCGATTTCGTTATTTTTTGCTGTTAATGCATTCGCAATAGCTTCTTTGGCATTTTCTTTCGCAATTGGGTTAACTTTACCAAATTCTGTAGTTCCAGCATTTTTTGCTGTGTCTACAGCTGCATCTGTCGTTGCTGCATCGATTGCTTTTGTTGCATCTTCCGCTGCTTTGTTAATTTTAGCAATAGCTGCATCTTTTTCTGCTTGGCTTAGGTTTTTATCTGCAGTAATAGCATCTGCTTTTGCTTTACGAGCTGCTTCAACATCCGCTTTAGCTGAATCTTTCTTCGTTACTACTGGGTTATCAGCTGCGATTGCAGTTGAACCTGCTTCTTTCGCTTTATCTAATTCTGCTTTTGTCGCTACATTTGCATCATTAATTGCTGCTACAGCTTTTTCTTTATCTGCATTTACTTTTGCGATTGCTGCTGCTTTTTCTTCATCAGTTGCATTTGGAGTTTTGTTGATTTCAGCAATTTTATCTTCTGCCGCTTTGTTAACTGCATCAATTGCTGGTTGTTTGTTAAGGTTAACAAACTCAGAAAGTGGTTTTTTATCAACAGATCCATCTTTATAAGTTACTACTAAATCCGTTCCAACTTTTGTGATTGTATCAATTCTTTCATCTTTTTCAGCTACTTCTTGACCACGTTTAGCTTCCAAATTCTTATCTGGGTTTGTTTTTGAGTATTCAATTTTAAGTTTTTCTTTAATTTTGTTAAACTCATCATCTGTTACAGCTGATGGGTCTGTTACAGCTACTTTATCAGCATCTGCAGGTGATTGAATGTCATATTTTTGGGTTTGAGGTTTAAGCATTACCCTGAATGCACCGATATCAGCTGCACTAGTTCCAACACCTGCGATTTCTCCTCCATCAGCATCAGTAGCCCTTACATAACGCCATCCTAAAGCTACACCAGCTGGATTTTCTCCTTTAGTCGCTGCTTTTAGTTTATCTAATGTGAAGTTTCCTTCTGGTGCTGGAGTTCCTGAATATGTAATTACCGCTGGTGAATCCTCACTTGCTGTTGTTTCTACACTGAAAGTATTCGCAGTAAATCCATATTGAGTATTAATTTTATTCGTTTCACCTTCTACTGGTTTAAACTCTTGATTACTTCCACCTCTTACTGTGGCACTAACAATTTTCCCGCTATCATCTTTGATTTTAATATCAAATGAGTTTTCTTCTGCACCGTATACAAATATTTCTTTTTTATCTGGTGCTGGATCTGAGAATGGGATTTCAGCTGTTGGCGCTTGGTTTTCTCTTACAATTACTTTTCTAGTAATAGTATTCGCAGAGTCTTTACCTTGACTGTCTACCGCTTTAAGAACTAGTGTGTATTCTCCTGGTGTTGCAGTACTGAATGTTGTTGCACTTGCTCCATTAACTGATACTAATTTAGCTTTTACTGGCTCACCAACTGTAAGTTTTGCATCATCTTCTTTGTCTGCTACTGTTGCTAAAGTTGCAATATCAAATGCTTCCCCTTTTTTCACAACTACGTCGCTTCCATTATTTGTTGCTGCAATTGTAGGTGCTTCGTTAGTTGCAGTTAATGTTAGACGTTTAGCCTCTGCTGCTTCTGTTGTTCCAGGTTTAGCTCCTCCTGCTGCACTGTAACCAGATTGCGCTTGTAAGTTAATTCCGTTAGCACCTTCTTTAATTACGTTTTGAAGGAATGTTAATTTTACTATGTGGAAAAGAGGATCATTTTGAGTATCTGCCATAGTTGCAGTTAGCGTTGACGTGTCTTGAGATTGAGGATTCCCTCCGTTCATAATTACTTGACGGTCCCAAGAACCTGTGAATCCTACCCATAAGTTTACTGCATCTTTTGGAACTTTTACCAATACTTCTTTTTGTCCTGCAACTACTGTATCGTTAACAAATTTAGGACGTCCAAGATAAACTCTTGTTTCATCGTTTAATTTATTATTTTCGCCTTTGTATTGAACAGTAACCTTAGTTTCATCTGTACCTTTATTGTATGGATCACTACCAGATTTTAATGGTGCTTCTAAATTCACAGTCCATTTTCCATTTTTTACTACCGCTTCATAAGTTTTTGTAGCTCCTCCTGGAGTCGCGACTGTCACTACTACAGTTTTACCATTAGTTCCAGTCCCTGATAAAGAAGTATCCGAAGAGGTTACTCCATTACGTCTTACATATGAAGCATCCTCATAGTTTACTGTACTGGTAACTTGAGGAGAACCTGAATCGTTTCTTCTAAATCCTGTGCCTTCTTCTGCTTTTGCATTAGTAGCGTGAGAATTAGCTACACTTGACTCTGTATTCTCGGCTTTTTTACCTACAGTTTCTTTACCGTTTGTAGTATCTACCGCTGGTGTTTCTTTTTTCTCAACTGGTTTATTTTTTAATTTTGAGTTTACAGTCGTTACAAGTTTGTTATAAGCAGCTTTTAACTCATCTTGTGTTTTTACATTTGCTAAAGTAGCTTTTGCAGCTTCTAATTCTGCTTTTAATACTGCTACAGACTCTTCTGTTTTGTTAGCGTATTTTCCAGCTTCTAGATTAGCTGAAACCTCATTGATATAAGCTTCTAATCTACTTCTATCTAATTTGATTTCTGCAGGTACTTCTTGCTTTTCTTCTGCTTTAGGTGCTTCAACTTTTGGCGTTTCTGCTCCTACTTTTACTGCTACTGCACTAGCAACACTTTCTTTAGTGTTTTCTACTTTTGGCTGAGCTATTGGTTGCGAAGTTTCTTCTTTTGCACTTGTTGTGTTGTTTGTTGTTGTGTTGTTAGAAACTTCTTCTGACGCTTGAGCCACCGCACCAGCACCTAAGAAAATACTCGCACCGACTACTACTGATGCTGCACCTACTTTGAATTTCTTAATAGAATATGATTCTACTTTTGTACCTTCTTTTATACTTTTTACATACTTATTATTTTTTCCCATTAAATTCTTCTCCTTTATAATCCCTAATAAAACTCAGATTACTACTATTTTAAACATCTACTATGTATATAATAAAAACACAAAACTCCTTTCCTAAAAGTTTTCGACAATAATCTTTCTCCCCTATTTTTTATAATATTGATTAATAATTTAAAGTAATATTACAAATAAAATACTTCAAGATTATACACAATTTCAACTTAACTTTATCAAATATACATTCATTTGTCCAAAGAATCATTGAACTTTATGTAAACCGTTTTCTTAAATTGATGTCGCTATCAATTAATTATCAACATTCTATATCTCTTTAGTTAATAGAATCATGTATATACTATTAAATCTCTAGAAAATAAACTTCCATTAAGCATACCAATATTTTTATAAAAAAATTTTATTATTTTTAAAGAGTAATCTATATAATTTTTAAAAAAATTTCCAGAATTTCAAAGGAAAGAAAAAAACACCCTCGAAATTTATCGAGAGTGTCTTTTATATATCATAAGAGTTTCATTTTTTATTAAATTATAAATTTCAAATTAGTTTTTGTTATTTTTACGACGTTTTGTCGCTGCAAGTAATCCACCGAACATTGCAAACCCCATTCCTGCTAATTCTGTATTAGTTTCACTTTCACTAGTATTAGCTAAACGTTTTGGTTGAGCTTTCTGTTCTGATTTTTCTACTACATTTGTTACTTTTCTGAAGATATGACGTACATTTCCATCCTCATCAACAACTGTTCTTACGAACTCGTATCTTGGGATCTTACCAGCTTCTATAGTTCCTTTTTCAGTTGGTTTTAATGGGTTTCCATTTTTATCCGTCCAGATCGTAGTTCTGTTTACAGTTGGAATACGTGGTGAAACTTTCTTGAAGATGTGTTGTACATTTCCATTTCCATCAACTACAGTCTTAACTAATTCATATCCTGAGATTGACCCTGGATCTTTAGTTCCTTTTTCAGTTGGTTTTAATGGATTTCCATTTTCATCTACCCAAGTTGTAGATTTTTCTACTACTGGAGTTGGTGTTGGAGCTGGAGTTGTAACTTTTTCGTATACGTGTTCCACGTCTCCATTTGGAAGTTTCTTAGTCTCTACGAATATGATTTTGTTACTATTGACCAACAACAAGACGTATGATAGAATGAAAGCGTGGGATATTGCATATTTAACTATTATGTGCAATAGATAGACAATTTTGCCAATTTGGTTAATGACAATCAAGCAAGCACTTTTAATCAAATTCGATAAAATTTCACCACAAAAATATACTTGAAATTATTGTACATGAGTTTTATACATTCAACGATGTATTACTCTATTTAAACAAAAAAATTAAAATACGTGCGTATACCGGAGGGGTTTATGATTACAATTGAAAATATTAATAAAGTTATAGAAAAAATTAGAAATGAACACACAAAAGAATATATCGCTATTTCTATTAATGGAGATAGAGGTCTTAACGTTAAAACTAGTAAATTCGGAGGAATTCCTTACATAGCACAAGATGCAAAAGTACCTGTAGATGCAGAAGGAAACCAACTTGCACTGCTAGCTCAAATTAACTGTACTGAACTTCCTGAAAATGATATTTATCCTAAAGAAGGATTACTACAATTCTGGATTTCACGCGACGATTCTTTCGGATTAGATTCTAAAGGAACTAATGTTGTTAAATATATCAAAGATATAGACGACAGTATAACAAACAGTGATGTGCTGAGCAAATATCATCTTCCTAGCGAAGATAACGCTGATGAATATTCTCCATTCCAAGAAAAAGATGCATCATTTGCATTAACATTCAGCAAAGGAACTTCTACAATTACAGCTACAGATTTCTTATTCGAGAACATCGCAAAAGATGCTATCCACGAATTATTCCCAGATGAAAAGATGGAAGATTTATACGAATACCTTGATAAAAAAGTCTACGAGACTCTATTTAAAGCTTTCGAGGGAGTTAAACACGCTATCGGAGGTTATCCAACATTCGTTCAATGGGATCCTCGTGACCCTGAGAATAAAGAAGCGTACGACACAATGTTACTTCAAATAGAGAGCGAATGGGATCCAAATACGAAAGATAATCTAATTATGTGGGGCGATTCAGGAGTTGCAAACTTCTTTATTAACAAAGAAAAATTAGCAAACTTAGACTTCGAAGATGTACTATTCAACTGGGATTGCTGTTAATATGTAAATATTCAAAAGGACAGAGAGTAAAAATTTTGATCTGACCCCAAAAAGTTAGACTTAGGATAGCGTAGTAGTTATAATGACTGCT
>ERZ773018.1700-NODE-1700-length-11532-cov-13.241875_pt1 | contig 11532 bp, 14 predicted proteins | sample MGYA00580840_ERZ773018 | MGnify/ENA primary metagenome ERZ773018 (study PRJEB29015, sample SAMEA2738125) | human oral metagenome | biome: human oral; feature: human-associated habitat; material: saliva | place: China | collected 2256 ... | reverse complement strand
TCGTAGAAGGCTTCACTAAAGAAGGCGTTGAACCTGTTTATACTCGCGAAGAAGCATTACGTTTATTCAAAGAACAATCTGAAATTACTGACCTACCATTCATCTTCTTAAGTGCTGGTGTTTCTGCTGAATTATTCCAAGAAACTCTACGCTTTGCGAAAGAAGCTGGTTCTACTTTCAACGGTGTGTTATGTGGTCGTGCAACATGGAAAGATTCTGTATCTGTGTTTGCGACTGAAGGGGAAGAAGCTGGTCGTGCGTGGTTGGCAAGTCATGGACGTAAGAATATCGAGGACCTTAATGTTGTTCTAGATGAAACTGCAACTCCATGGTTAGATCGTGTTGAAGTAAAATAATAAACAATTAATAGTTAAGAGCGTTGCTCTTAAACACCTGATGTCCGCTGTGGTTTCTTTAAATCCTTGCGGATATCTTCATAGTAATAGTGATGAGGCACCGGCTCGAGCCTAAGGTCTCTCGCCTTTAAAGCCTCAAAGGGGACGTACGGAATTTTATTCCTACGTCCCCTAATTCATTTTAATGCAAACTCCCATCACTATTACTATAGAATCCGCAAGGTTCCTCGAAACCACAATTGGTATTGTTAGCAACGCTCTATTTTTTTACTTCTACTAACCATGAAATGCAGGAAAAAAGAGGGTAAAGTGAAAAATGCAAAAAAGAATCCTAGGTGTTTTTTTCGCAACGCTCTACTTTTTTACTTCTTCTAACCATGGATTGCAGAGAAACGGAGACAGAGACGAAGCAGGCACTGAGATAGGAGTAGGTTTCTCGAAACCACACTGGGTGTTGTGAGCAACGCTCTACTTTTTTTACTTCTTCTAACCATGGATTGCGGAGAAGGATGAAAGATAGAAAAAAGGCCGGGCGAAAAAATCGCTCGGCCTTTTTGGGTTGATTATTTTTTGATGCTGTATTTTGTGCCTTCGAGGGATGCTTGTAATGCGTCGACGCTTGCGTCTCCTTCGACTGTGGCTACTTTTGTTTCTAGGCTCACTTCAACGTTTGTGACGCCTGGGACGTTTGAGAAACGTTCTTTCACTGTGTTGGCACATCCTGCGCATTTGATACCTTCTAAATTGTATTCTTTTTTCATAAAAAATCTCTCCTTTAAAGTTATGCTTTCCAGCGTTTTAATCTTAGGGCGTTGAGGACAACGGATACGGAACTGAAGCTCATTGCGGCTCCGGCAATCATTGGGTTGAGGAGTGGTCCGCCAAAGAGGTGAAGAACTCCCATCGCAAATGGAATTCCGATAATGTTGTAGGCAAATGCCCAAAATAGATTTTCTTTAATATTACGGATGGTTGCACGGCTGAGTTTTAACATCGCTGGTACATCCATCAAGTCGCTCTTCATTAAGACGGCGTCTGCAGATTCGATGGCTACGTCTGTTCCGGTACCGATTGCGATACCGACTTGTGCTTGTGCAAGTGCTGGGGCGTCATTGATACCATCCCCCACCATCGCCACAATATAGCCTTCTTCTTGTAATTTTGAGACATAATTCGCCTTATCTTGCGGTAAAACTTCACTAAATACGCGGTCAATCCCCACTTCAGCGGCAATCGCTTGTGCAGTTCGTTCGTGGTCTCCTGTCATCATAGCTACTTGAATGCCCATTTCATGTAGGGTTTGGATGGCACGCGCGCTGCTTTCTTTAACAGTATCCGCTACAACAATCAAGCCTTGTACGGCATCGTTATAGCCGATATAGAGCGGTGTTTTTCCTTGTTCGGCAAAATGATTGGCTTTGTCGTTCATCTCAACATTGGCAAGACCATTTTCACGCATCCATTTTTCATTACCAAGGAAGACGAGCGTTTCACCAACGTGGCCTTTAATCCCAAAACCAGGAATGGCTTCGAAGTTCGTCACTTCATCAAATGCAGCCCCTTGTTCTTTGGCTTTGGCAACAATCGCTTCGCCAAGAGGGTGTTCGGACGCTACTTCAAGGCTGGCAGCTAGGCGAATGAGGGCATCTGCATCGGTAGAATCGGCAGTGACCACATCTGTGACCACAGGAGTTCCGTTTGTAATCGTACCTGTTTTGTCGAAAACAACCATATTCACGTGGTTGGCTTCTTCCAACGCTTCCCCACTCTTAAGAAGGATTCCATTTTCGGCCCCTTTACCAGTCCCAACCATGATAGCAGTTGGTGTCGCAAGCCCTAACGCACATGGGCAGGCGATGACGAGGACTGAGATGGTAATCGTGAGGGCAAATACCCATGATTCTTGTCCAAGGAAATACCAAGCAAGTCCAGAAACAAGAGCCAAGGCGATTACGATTGGAACGAATACTCCAGAAACCTTGTCGGCCAGTTTGGCAATCGGTGCTTTGGATCCTTGTGCTTGTTCGACTAACTGAATGATTTGAGAAAGGGCTGTGTCTTTCCCGATTTTTGTTGCTTTTAGAATGAAAGAACCTGTTTTATTTAAACTTGCCCCAATCACTTCATCGCCAACTGCTTTCGATACTGGAATACTTTCCCCTGTTAACATCGATTCGTCAACGGTTGAGTTTCCTTCTGTCACGACGCCATCGACTGGAACTTTTTCACCCGGTTTAACACGAATGAGGTCGCCCACTTGCACTTCTTCTACAGGAACTTCTACTTCTTGTCCGTCTCGTAAAACCGTCGCCATTTTAGGAGCAAGGCCTACGAGCGTTTGAATCGCCATGGATGTTTTCCCTTTTGACACGTCTTCGAAGTATTTTCCAAGTGTGATTAAGGTTAAAATAACGCCGGCTGATTCGTAGTAAAGGTTCATCGCAAAATGCGCATGGCCTTCTAATACGTGGTACGTTCCGTAAAGGCTATAAAGGAACGCAGCGCTTGTTCCAAGTGCGACTAAGCTGTCCATGTTCGGATGTCCTTTAGATAAGGCTTTAAATCCATCCACGAAGAAACGACGTCCGAGCCAGATAATTGGGAGAACGAGCGCCAATTGAATCAACGCGTAGCTAACTGGACTTTGCATTGGGCTTAGAAAGGCTGGCATTGGAATTCCAACCATATCCGCCATTGCGATAAAGAGAAGTGGCACGGTGAAAATCGCTGAAATGGTTAGGTTTCGCTTCATTTCTCTTAAGTGCGCTTCTTTCTTTTCGTTCTTTTCTTCGAGTTCTTCTTCCACTGATTTGCCACGAGGGCGAGCGCCGTATCCCACACCATCGACCACTTTGGCGATGTCTTCAGGGGTCACGCTATCGTTTGCTTCAACAGTCATGATCTCGGTTGCCAAGTTGACGCTAGCTTTAGCAACGCCTGGAATTTTGCTGACGGCATTCTCGATCGTCATGGCACATGAAGCACAACTCATTCCTTCAATAATGTACTCTTTTTGTTTGCTCATTACTTTCACCGCTTTCGTTTACATTTGTAATTTACATTGTTAGTTTACACCAGTAATCTACAAATGTCAACAAGAAAGTTTGAAAAATTTTTTTGAATAAAAAAACTCAAGCCAACAGCGATTCTGCCAGCTTGAGTTTGGGTGTAATCTATTTAATTGATTCTGATAGAGCTCACTAATTGCTCAAAATCTCGTTGGACTCTACTGAATTCTTCATGAGATGCGTTCAACTCTATTTGATACAACACTTCTAATAACGCATCTTGCTCTTCAAAAAGATAAGAAACAATCATCCGATTACTCGTCTTTGCTGAAATTTTATAGAGATAGAGGCGATCTGTAAATTCTTCAAAACGAAACTCCAACAGTTCGCCATAATATTTCGTAAACGCTGACTGGATATCTGCTTTACTAAAACTTGCATACCCACTATCAATCATGAATGATAGAACGTTATTTTTATTACGAGTATCTGCAAAGAGGTGATAAGCATCCGTATGGCCATCCCCTAAATCGTTATATCCATCAGACATTGGCGTATAAGTCACCTTTTCTCCAGAAAGTGTCAAGAACTGTGCCACACTAGGCAGTACTTCTTCAACAGATAACAGTCTTTTAATTTCGTAAAGATGTGCATCAAGTTCTGCCACGGGACATTCGAATACAGCATCTTTATCTGCTACATATCCACCTGTTTTAGTCGCCAACTTCAACCCTTGCACTCTACATACATCACCACGTAAAAAGATTTTGACAGAAGTAAACTTTTTGCTAAAAGCTTTAAAAGTCTTGCTTCCCCATTCTGTCCAATATTCATATAAATCGCCTGTATAGAGAGGTGTTTTCTTAGAAATCTCCAGTGCTGCAGTAATGTTCTTGATGATTTCTTGATCCGAACAGCCTTTTTCAACGCGTAAAACTGGTGGCACAATAACTGGTGCATTCGTCCCCTCTTGTTTTGAATGTGCCCCAAAAATATACCCTAGATCTTTATTAAAATAAATCGTTACTCCTGTAAACAATTCTAATTTCCTCCAACATGAAACTTCTCTATTTTGGTGAAGATAAAATTTCTTCTATCGTAGTTTCTCTCTCTTGGACTAAATCGTAAAAGCCAACATGAACACCATTTTCATATAGCCAACATAAATCTGTGCCATACGGTGCTTCAAAAATCTCAAGCATCACTGGAGCAATCTCATAAATGGAATCGGCTCCTAGAATTTTGAAATTGGCTGCATCTGAAAGATACTCTTCATCATCTTCAATGGATAATAGATTCCATCCGTTCAATGGTGGGGTTATAGATTGATCACGAAAAGTATATCGAATCGGCTTGCCCTCAAGAATATTATTCGAAACAATAAAACCACCAAAATCACTATTATTAATCATTGTACGCCTCCATTCAATTAGGAATTAACAACATTGATGCAAAAACCAAGTTGAAGATTCCATCTACTTCTTAAATAAAAAATCAATCTAGTTTCCTTAGCTCAGACTACTCTCCTTTTTCTAGTGGAGATACATAATTCCACGGCAGTTTCCCTTTCGATTCAATCCGAATCTTCTCCGCAATCGGAATCAATTCTTCAAGTTCTTCCTGAGAAAACAGTTCTCTATTCTCTGGGAAATCAATCAAAGAGGTAGGATACTTTCGTATAAAATTTCTTTGGCTAATCAATTTTTCTTCTTCCGTCGGCGGCCAAGAATCATTCTGAACTTTCCAGGATACTTCTCGTAGTGTTTTCTCTCCACTTTCTAATAATGCAAATAACTCATCCGACAATTCGTAAACTACTCGGTCCTCCATCATGCCACCTTCAATATTGACGATATAATACTGATTGTCATGCTTCCAGACTTCTTTTCCATATCCTTCGACTTCCTCGAACTGAATGACATCTTCCCATTTTAATTGACTACGTTCCATGTATGATCCTCCGTTTAATGATACAAGTACTATTCAGAGACAGGCGATACATACCCCTTTGGAAGTTTCCCTTCCGATTCAATCCAAGCCTTCTCCGCAATCGGCATCAACTCTTTTAATTCTTCTTTCGTGAAAAGCAATTGATTTTTCGGATTGGCTACCAGTACGATTGGGCGCTCTATCGCTCTTTCTCTTTTTATTTTCTTTATCTCTTCTTCCGTTGGCGGCCAAAAATCGTGCTTTACTCTATAAGATACTTCTCCTAGGGTTCTCTCCCCACTCTCTAATAAGGCAAATAACTCGTCCGGCAATTCATAAACCACTCGCTGAGGAGCTATTCTTCCTTCTTCAGTAACGTAATAAAGATTATTGCCATCTCTCCAAATGTGCTGACCATAACCTTTTACTTCTTCAAACTGAATGACATCTTCCCATTGTAAAGTTGTGCGTCCCATACATAATCACCTCTTTTGAGATCCGATAGTTGAATACTCACTCATAATTATATAAAACCCCACTTCTAATAATCCCTGGCTTGTTGTTGGTAAATATATGTCTCATGTTTGGTAAATCACTTTCTTTTTCCAAACTGAAATCAATCGTAATTTTGGTTTCAGGAATATCATTAAAAGTTCCTCTTACAGATAAATTATATCCTTCTATAGTGAAACCAACACTTACTGGAACTACCTGTAGCGTATTCCAATCAAACTGAACTGTTTCAATTTTCGGATACTCTGAATGCACCCACGCAACAATTTGTTTTTCATGCTCTTTCAACCATGCTAATTGCTTATCTCTTGCTGTGCAAAGATTGTGTTTGTACGCCACTCTTGATTACTCAGCGCAACGGCCCCTACACCTAACAGTGCGACGGTTCCTATAATCGCTAACTTCTTCTTCATCCTTTTTTCCTCTATTCTCCTATATGTATCAATGTATCTACGCCGTTTTTCAAGGCCTCCCGATACGCATCATCGTCTGTGTCCTCCTTGTCATACCACGCCATTACGATTTCTGACCGTTCATCAACAATCTGAGCAACTTCGATTTTAAAGAATCTATACGGAGCAAAACCTGCATCCTCCACGACGATTTCTCCCATTCTATCCTCTGTTTCCAATATGATTCTTAAATAGTCTTCGTTATCCGCAACCATTTCCGTTTGAACGCCTTGCGCAACTAGAACATCGCTATGCTCAAGTAGTCATTCTCTAACAATCGTTTTGACTCTTTGAATTCTATCCATCATTTTTCACCTAGATATTTTATCTTAATACTTGATATTGATATATCTCCCGTAATCTTTTCAGCTCTTTCAATATCATCAAAATCACCAATCGGACTCAGCATAAAATCCAAATCCACACTATCCAGCTCTTTCTTGTCTTCTATTATCGCCGTTACTTCTTTTGAATCATCACCATTTAATTTTAGTTTTAAAATGTAGCTGCCTGTACTCCAATTTTTACTAAACCGCAAAAATTCAACTTCGCTAATCTCATATCTCCGTGCAATTCTAGTCACAACATTATTTTGTTGTTCTTTCGTAATGGTTGGTCTTGAGCAAGTGACTGCCATTACTCCAACAAAAAATAAAATAATTATTGCGATTACTTTTTTCATTTTCTAATCCTCTAATGTTACTGCTACTCTAGATACTTGATTTTAATGTCTGTATTTTGAGTGTCATCATCTAATACACTTTTTCTTTCGAAATCATAAAATCTGTTCACTGGATTCAATACAAGAAACCCTGTTTTCTTATTAAGAAATTCGAGTTTATCGAAAATAATGACTGTTTCTAATGTGCTGTTGTTATTCACTTTCAGTTTCAAAGAATAACTTCCTGTACTCATATCTTTAGTAAAACTCATAAATTCAATTTCTTTAAAATCGTATTTTCGCCCTATTCTCATCACAACATTATCTTGCTGCTCTTTCGTAATGGTTGGTCTTGAGCAAGTAACCAGCACAAACACTCCCGCGATTACTGCAATAATGGCTAATAACTTTTTCATCCCTTAACGTCCTCCCGGATGCATCATTTTCCATCCTCATCCCATAGCGGCGAAGGATAATCTGGTGTAAATCCTAACTCTTTGCCTTGTATATTCATTTCAACATAATTTTCTAACGTGTTTATAAAGTCCGCCTTGGCTTCCTCAAAACTGTTAAATTCAACCGTATTCCCAATTACATATGATCTGTCATCTCGACTGTTAATCATAAACTTTCCATCTCTATAGAATAAGTGAAACGCCCAAGGTAACCGTTTGTTTTCATCAAACAGAACATACTGTAAGCTCTCGAAATGACGTTTTTTAATTTCTTGTTCAACTATACATTTCATGTTCTCAGTATCAATCATCAATTTATCCCATAATGGAGAGGAATATTCAGGAACTTCTCCATTTTCTACAGAAGTTTTATTTATAAAAACTGTTAGCTTCAGATTATGGATAAATTTTTCTTTTGCTTCTTCAAATGTTTTAAACTTAAAAATACCTCCTGCACTTGCTCTATCCATTGTTGAGTAAACTTCATACAATTCCAATTCTGGATTATATTCTATTCTAGTTTCCCACTCAGAAGGTCTGTGTTCATTAAAAATAGAATATCTTAAACTCTCGTAACCTAAATCTTGAATGGTTGATATCAGTTCTAAACGTTCTTTGGATTCGTCTCTCATCTTCTAGTAACCCTCTTTTTCATCCCATAACGGTGATGGATATTCTGGTGATAATCCTAACTGTATATTCAGTTTATTAGATTCTATAACAAGTTCTAATTTTTCAAAAAAATCTTCCTTTGCACTTTCAAAATCATCGTACTCTTTGCTATGTCCAACTATATATGATCGATCATCTCGACCATCAACATAAAATTTTCCATTTTTCTGATAAAGATGAAATGCCCAAGGAAGACGTTTAGTTTCGTCAAATAAAGCATAATGTAAGCTTTCAAAATGACGTTTTTTAATTTCTTGTTCAACTATACATTTCATGTTCTCAATATCAATCATCGATTTATCCCATAATGGAGAGGAGTATTCTGCACCTATACCCTCGTCAACATAATATCTATTTATGAAAACAACATTTTCAAGAATTTCTATGAAACGACTCCGTGCTTCTTGAAAGTTTTGGTATGAATCTTTACCATTCGTACTTGCTCTGTCCATTGTCGAATATACTTCATATACTTCTAATTCAGGATTATATTCTATTCTTGTTTCCCACTCCCTTGGGCTATGATCGTTGAAAATGGAATATCTCAAACTCTCGTAACCTAACTCTTGAATGGTTGATAATAGTTCTAAACGTTCTTTAGCTTCGTCTCTAATCTTTGAGTAATCCTCTTTTTCATCCCATAACGGTGATGGATAATATGGAGAAAAGCCAACTTTAAGTCCTTTTCTAGTCGATTCTACAAAGTGTTCTAATTTACTTATAAAAGCAGTCTTCGCCTCTTCAAAATTGTCAAATTCTATAGTGTTTCCCATAATATATGACCTGTCATCTCGAAGATTAATCATAAATTTACTATCTTTATAGAATAAGTGAAATGCAAATGGAAGATTTTTATTTTCATCAAATAATACATAATGTATACTTTCAAGTTTCTTTTCTTTAATTTCCTTTTCTACATCTTGTTTCATAAATTCAAAATCTAATGTATCTTTCATTTTATTACCTCTTTTAAAAATCCCAATTTTTCATAAAAGGAAGGAGTTATTTATTATTCTGTGACATCATCCCAGAGGGGGGATGGATAATATGGAGGGTGCCCAGTTTGAATTTCAAGTCTATTTAACTGGACAAAGGTTTCCATTTTTTTGATAAAAAAATGTTTTGCCTCCTCATAGTTCTCAAATTCCCATGATTTCCCAATAATATAGGAACGATCATCTCGACTATTAACTATAAATTTATTATTTTTATAATACAGGTGAATAGCCCAAGGCAAATTACTGTCCTCATCAAATAGTACATAATATAGATTCTCGTATCCATGTTCATGTATAGTTTTATCTAAGTCGGCTACTAAATTCTGCATGTTAATTTCTGACATAATTACTTAATTTCCCTCACTAAACCTAAATCTTCATAAAAACTAAGAGATGACCCAAATTGAATCTGGGTTCCCCCTCCCTGACCAAATACTTTAGCAATTTTTCCTTTACGAATATTCGCCAACTCCTCTATATCAAGGCCATAATATTCAAGAGATACCCTAATCTTCTCTTTTACAACGTCTGGGGCTTCTTTAAATGCTTGTAAAATATTCTCTTTAGTTAAATCTTTCACAATTTCATACTGATGGTAGACTTGATGACCTTCAGGATAAGGCAGCCCTCGTGTATTAAACGGTAATATCTCTCCGTTATCAACTGGACTGGTGAAACGTCCACCATTTGATCCAAAACGGTCAATCACTTGTCCAGCTTTTAAATTAGCCGGCTCTGTAATCGGTTTACCAGCACTATCTACAACAAAACCATCTGTTCCTTTTGGTGGCCATTTGATTTTACCCTGTGCATTCACAAAGTCTCTGGAACGAACAGGAATTTGTTTCCCCTCAAAGACATCTGCTGAAAGATAAGCACGTTTTCCATTTGGCATTGTTATGCGCTCCGGGAAGTATTTTCCTTGTTGTGCGTACTCTTTACGAAGGTAGTTATCGAACTTCGAACTCTCCCTCGCAAGTTTGCTTTCTTCCAGATTCCTTAGAATCTGCTCTCGGTTGTATTTCGGTAGTTCGACATCGTGGACACCTTTCAACTTCGGAAGTTCCCGACTAACTAATGGGGATTTGTTTAAGCTTTGTTGGAGTTTCTCCTTCGCCAGATATTGGTCAAAGTTACTGGATTCCCTCGCAAGCCTACTTTCTTCCAGATTTTTCAGAATCTGCTCTCGGTTATACTTCGGTGCTTCAACATCTACTTTCACCTTATTGAGACTAAACTTGCTAGCTGCTGAGGAAGCCGCATAGCCTCCTACGATATTCCCGATAAAGTTTGCAGTTTGGGCATCTTCTTCACTACCACCTAGGAGCTTAGTCCCATGATAGGCAACCTGACCCGTTGTATAGGCACCAGCCTCCCCTATCGCAAACTGGGTCAAGCCCTTGACAACGCTTTGCGTATGCCCTATGGGAATCATGATAGAACTCGCTGTCACAAAGATCCCACCAACCTGATGATACAGCTTGTCATTCCCCATGAAAAGCGTATCTCGGATAAAGTTTTTTGCCTTGGTATGGCCATCCCCTGCATTCCCAAGTTGGATATTATGAATCCCTTCCCCTGCATTAGAGGTCCCATAGGCAAACGTTCCAAGTCCAGCCGTTAAGCCAAACCCAAAAACCAAAGGTGTCGCAGACCCACAGGTCGCTACAATCGCAAGAATCCCAATCGCGGCTGTCAGTACACCAAGACCCAGGTCTATCCAACCTTTCTTGGCTCGATCCTCCGCAGCCAAGGCTTCAAAACGAGCCTTGTCCCGCTCCTGGGCAGCTTTCACTCGTTCAACGCGACTCTCCATCTGCTTGGTTGCTTGTTGGTAGGCTATCGCAAAGCGTTGGACAGATTGGAGTTTAGCGAAATCTCCCGACTGGTAGCTTCCTACGGTACGTGTCTTCCCTGCATGCTCTGCTATCAAGAACTTGGTCGCAGCTATAAGTTCCTTAAAGGCGACCAAATCCTGACCCGCATGGCTGCTTTCGTACTGGATGATGGAGCTGTCCAAGTTCTTGACCTGGTTCATGAGGAAGTTATAGTCCATGACCGTACTGGTATGACTACTTCCTGAATAGCTCACCAAGTCTGAAATCTTGTCCTTGGTCGCATTTAAGAGCTCAATCTCACTCTTTAGATTGTCCCGTGAACTCTTTAAATCACTATGTAATCGCGTAAACACCTGACCTGGTAGCTTTGTATGAAGATCACTATCAATCTGATAGTAACCATCCTTGTAAAGCAAGAGGTTGGATGAGTAGTCATTCATCAGGTTGACCAGAGTTTGAAGGAGGGTCCCATGCACCTCTACTAGATAGGTGCGCATACTCGAGATGGCCTGACCTTGGAGGTTAGTATTATTGATAAAGTCCGTCATAGCGGTATTGAGATTATTGATGGCCTCTCCCCAAGCACTCATCGTCTTTTGACTTTCCACTTGGACAGAGGTGATATCATCAAATTTTATATTGTAACTCAT
>ERZ773018.1696-NODE-1696-length-11537-cov-12.286361_pt1 | contig 11537 bp, 10 predicted proteins | sample MGYA00580840_ERZ773018 | MGnify/ENA primary metagenome ERZ773018 (study PRJEB29015, sample SAMEA2738125) | human oral metagenome | biome: human oral; feature: human-associated habitat; material: saliva | place: China | collected 2256 ... | reverse complement strand
GCGTGTACGCCACCCACGCGACCGGGATCAGCAGGGCGCGCCCCAGCGTCGCCCACGTAATGCCGCCGCGCGGACCCGCGAGCGCGGCCGCGCCCACGAAGGCGGCCGGGACGACGATGTGCTGTAGCGGGTTCGTGACGAGGGCGTAGCCGGAGAGGACCTCGTAGGGGCTGATCAGAGTCGCATAGACGATGGCGGTCACCGTGATCATCATGAGGGCGCACAGATGCGTCGCCCTCCCCCATGTTCCGACGCGGCCTCGGCGCGCGAGGAGGGTCGAGATGATCGCGACCATGATGTTGGACAGCTCAGTGAAGTAGGACAGGCAGTTGATGAGGCGCTCGAGCGCGCCCGCCCAGCCGTGGGCGGCCCCCGCGAAGAGTCCCTCTTCATGGTAGGTGGGCGGCGCATATCCGTCGAAGGCCGTAATGATGAGGGTGGCGGCAACGCCCGCCCACGCGAGGACGGCGACCACCCAGTAGGCGGCGCGCCCGCGGCTGCTCAGTTCAGTCATGTCGGTTGTCATCGTTCTCCCCAAACGCTTCCGCCGCAGAGCCATAGCGCGCAGCAGAGAGACGCCCAGCAACAATGTCGCGAGCCTCGCGCATGGCCGCCTCAGTCTCTTCGTTGTACCGCAGATCTGCAGACACGATCACAGTCTCCTCGTTCTTTCGCGCTCGCTTAAGCTGCGTGCTCCTTGTCCACTGTAAGACCCCTGCGTTTGACACTACAAACGCGGCACTGCCTCAATCAGTGCGCGCGTGTAGGGCTCGCGCGGGGCGGACATGATCTGCCGGGTATCCCCGGCCTCGACGATGCGTCCCTCCTGCATGACGGCGATCCGGTCGCACGTGGAGGCGACGGTTGCCAGGTCGTGGGACACGAGCACGAGGGCCATGCCGCGTTCGCGCGTGATCGACCCCAGCAGATCCATAACGGAGGCGCGCGTAGACATGTCGAGCGCGGAAACCGGCTCGTCGGCGATCAGGACACGCGGCGCGGGCGCAAGGGCGCGGGCGATCGCGATACGCTGACGCTGGCCGCCCGAGAACGAGCCCGGGTACTCCCCCGCACGCTCCGGGTCGATGCCGACGTCGGTGAGCACCTCGCGCACGCGAGCGCGAGCCTCCTGTCCGCGCGAGACACCCAGGGCGTGGAGCGGTTCCGCGATGGACGCGCCGATTGTCATGCGCGGATCCAGGGAGGAGAACGGGTCCTGGAAGACCGTCTGGACACTGCGGCGCAGCATGCGCATCGAGGCCTTCGAGGAGGCGCGGATGGCCTCGCCATCCAGCAGCACTTCACCCGCACTCGGCGTGAGAAGCCCGAGAAGCACGCGGGCGAGCGTCGTCTTGCCGCTGCCCGACTCGCCGACGAGGGCGACGGACTCGCCCGCACGCACCTCGACGCTCACGTCGTCCAGGCCAGCATCGCTGCCCGGGTATCGGAAGGAGACTCCTCGGGCGCTCAGGATCGGCTCACTCATGGGCGTTCCCTTCGTTATCGGTCGACGAGGCAGGCTCCCCCGCCTCACCGGGCGCGTGGCCGGTCTGGGAGTCGGGGCGGACGGCACCGATGCGCTCGAACACAGAGTCGAGTGCGCGCGCGGCGGACGCGATGGAGCGTGCCGAGCCGGAGAGTGTGTCCGGCGCGGAGCGGATGACCTCGACGGGCACGTCGTCGGTGATGCGGCCGGCGTCCACGACGATGACGCGGTCGGCCATGCGCACGACGACGGGCAGGTCGTGGCTGATGAACAGGAGGCTGACGCCTCGCTCGCGAGTGACCTCGTCGAGCAGGTCCAGAACGGTGCGCTGGACAGTGACGTCGAGCGCGGTCGTGGGTTCGTCGGCGATGAGCAGGGAGGGCGATGCGGCGAGCGTCATGGCCAGGGCGACGCGCTGACGCTGGCCACCCGAGACCTCGTACGGGAAGGAGCGGGCGATGCGCGCCGGGTCGGGCAGGGCGACTTCGGCGAGCGCGCGGTCGATGGCCTCACGCAGGGCGGCGCCTCGCAGGCCTCGGTGGCGGCGCAGCGGCAGGGCGATCTGCTTGCCGAGCCGCATGAGCGGGTCAAGAGAGGTCGCGGAGTCCTGGAACATCATGGAGATCTGCGAGCCGCGCAGCGAGCGCAGCTCCCGCTCGGAGGCACCCACGAGCTCGTGGTAGCCCCAGCGGATCGAACCCTCCACGCGCGCGCTCTCGGGCAGCAGTCCCATGATCGCCAGGGACAGCATGGACTTGCCCGAGCCAGAGGACCCAATGATGCCGACGTGCTGTCCGTCGGGCACCTCCAGGGTGATGCCGCGCAGGATGTGCGCGTCCCCGATCCACACGTTCAAGTCGGTGATGGACAGGCTCACTTAGCACCTCCCTGGGTGGGGTCGATGAGGGAACGCAGGCCGTCGGCCGCGAGGTTGGCTCCCAGGACGAAAGCGGCGATCGCGACGCCCGGGGCGATGGCGCCCAGGGGCTGCGTCGTGAAGGTTGCCTGCGCGTCTTGCAGGAGACGGCCCCAGGAGGCGTTCGGCGGAGGTGCGCCCAGGCCCAGGTAGGACAGGCCGACCTCGGCGAGGACGCCACCGCCCATAGTGACGGCCAGGTTGGTGGCCAGGGTCGGCCAGATGTTGGGCAGCACGTGGCGGGTGAGGATCCCCCACGTGGACACTCCCGAGGTGCGGGCGGCCAGCACGTACTGCTCGGCGAGGACTCGCCGGGCCAGGATGCGTGTCAGGCGCGCGACGACGGCCGAGGCGGCCACGCCAATCGCGACGGTGACCGTGGCCAGGGAGGCACCGAAGCCCGCGACGATGAGCATCGCGAGGAGCAGCGTCGGGAAGGCGATGAGCACGTCGAGCAGCGCCGAGGCCACGTCGTCCACCCACGGGCGGGCCAGCGCGATCACCAGGCCGACGCTCACACCGATGAGGGTGGCAACCGCGACGGCTCCTAGGCCGATGACGAGGGCGATGCGCGCGCCCACCATCATACGCGAGGCCAGGTCGTGGCCCAGGCGGTCCGTGCCGAGGAGATGGTCGGCAGAAAAACCTTCGAGGCGTCCGCCGCTCGTGTCCTCCATCGGGTACGGAAGCCACGCGAGCGAGACGAGGGCTATGAGCGCGAGCACGCCTACGAGGAGTGCGCCAACGATCAGGGACAGCGGGATGCGACGGGCGTTCACGGGCGACCTCCCGTGCTGAGGGTGGAGCGCAGGCGCGGGTCAATGACGCGCTGCAGGACGTCCGCGGCGAAACCGATGACGAGGACGAGGGTCGTCGACACGAGGAGAACCCCCTGAATCGATGGGTAGTCGTGCTGGGCGATCGCGGTCGTCAGCATCGAGCCGAGGCCGGGAAGAGCGAAAACCTGCTCGACGACGACCGCGCCGATGAACGTGGTGGCCAGCTCGATGCCGGCGATGGAGATGACTGGGATCGAGGCGACGCGCAGGCCGTGGCGCACCATCGCCTCGCCGCGCGACTCACCCAGGGAGCGCGCGAACTGCAGGAAGGGCGCGTCGAGCACGTCCAGGGCGGCGCTGCGCGTGTAGCGCGTGAGCGAGGCCGTGGACACTAGGACGATCGTCAAGGTCGGCAGGACGAGGGCGCGCACCGCCTGCGCGCCGTTCGTCCACCCGCGCGCCGGGAAACCCGAGGCGGGCAGCCAGTGCAGGTTCACCGCGAAGGCCAGGACCAGGAGCATGCCAATCCAGAACACGGGCACGGCAATGCCCAGCTGCGCGAGAGCAGAAATCACCGTTCCCGCCCAGGAGCGGCGCGCACGTGCGGCCACGTACCCCAGCACAATCGCCAGGATCAGGGAAATTCCAAAGGCCGCCAGGGTCAGCGGCAGCGTCACCGCCATGCGCGATGCAATCTGATCGTTCACGCTCAAACCCGAGGTGAACGAGGTGCCCAGGTCTCCGCGCAGCAGCGACGAGGCCCACCCACCAAACTGGCTCCACCACGGCAGGTCCGAACCCACCTGGCGGCGGGCCGCCTCGATCTGCTCGGGTGTGGCCGTACCCGACAAAAGCGCATTCGCCGGATCACCCGGCAGGAGACGCAGGAGAACGAAAATCGCTACGAGGGCTGCCGCTCCGGTGAGGATCAGCAGCCCCGTGCGCCGCAGCAGGTACCGAGTCATCAGTTCTTAGAAATGCCCGAGACGACAAACTGCGAATTCAGGCCGTTCACGCCGTAGCCCGACACGTTCGAACGCGCGACGACGATCTGCGGGTAGAGGTAGAGCCAGGCGCTGGCCGCGTCGGCCGCAATCTGCTCGTTGGCGGCGCGCAGCTTCTCGGTCTGCTCATCCTCGGTGGAGGCCTGCTCAGCCTCGTCGATGAGAGCGGTCACGGCCTCGTTGTTGTAACCCCAGTAGAACGTCGGGTTGCCGTACCACACGACGTCGCGCGTGTTGACGTGCTCCTGGAGAGTAGCCTGGAAGTCGTGCTCCTTGTAGACCTTCGAGTACCACTCGTCGGCGGTGATCGTGTTGATCGTGACGGTCACGCCCACCTTTGCCAGCTCGGACTTGACGAACTCGGCGACCGTGGGGTGCGGGTCGTAGGAGGGCGTGTCGAGCGTGAAGCTGAGTCCCTCAGCCCCGGCCTCGGCCAGCAGCGACTTGGAGCGCTCAGGATCGTAGGGGTTGACGGAGGTCAGGTCCTCGTACCACGGGTCCGACGGGGGAACCATCGATCCGATCACCTGTCCGGCGTCGCCCCAGATGGACTCAAGCAGCTTCTCGCGGTCGATGGCCGAGTAGATGGCCTGGCGCACACGTGCATCGTTGAAGGGGGCCTGCGCGTCGTTGAAGGCGAGCAGTTCCTTCGTCGTGGAGGTGCCTTCGGAGACCACGAAGTCGGAGTTGCCCTGGAACGTGGCCAGCGCATCCGGGGACTGCAGGGACGTGATGATGTCAATGTCGCCCGCGCTCAGGGCGTTCGTCATCGCGGTGGCGTCCGTGTAGTAGTGGAAGGTGACCGCGTCGTTCTTGGGGGCGTCGCCCCAGTAGCCGTCGCGGGCCTTGAGGGCGAGGGTCGAGCCCTTCGTCCACGCGTCCAGCGTGTAGGGGCCGGTGCCGTCGGTCTCGGTCTGCGAGTCGAAGCCCTCGGGAACCATCCACAGGTAGGACAGGTTGTAGGGCAAGGAAATCGAGCGCTGCGAGAGCGTCACGGTCAGCGTCTGGGGATCGGTGGCCTCGACCGAGTTGATGACAGCCAGCTGCGACTTGCGCGCGGACTGGGAGTCGTCGGCCAGGACGCGGTTGATCGAGTGTACGGCGTCGGCCGCGTCAAAAGCGGAGCCGTCGGAGAAAGTCACGCCATCGCGCAGGTGGAAGGTGTAGGTCAGGCCATCCTCGCTCACGTCGTAGGAGGTGGCCAGCTGCGGCTGAATCGTGCCGTCGTCGGCGAGGGAAAACAGACCCTCGTAGACATTGCCGTTGAGTGCCTCCGTGACACCCTGGCCACCGCCCGCGATGTTGGAGAGGTTGACGGGTTCGTAGAGCGAGCCGATCTCGATGGTGTTGGGATCGGTGGAGGCACCGCCCGAGCAGGCCGCGAGCGCCATGGCGGCAGCGATGGTCGCGGCGGTGAGGGCGAGGGGCTTGTGAGCTGTCATGCGGGGCACTTTCGTGTCGGGACGGGCCGGCGGTCCGTGGATACCAGGCGAATCTACCGCAGGGCCTATTTTGACGCATGCGGCTTTCCGCCGAGTAAAACAACGTGACAGCTCGCCCCCGCATTCCATCCTTCGTCCGGGGGCCGGACGGAAACCGGACGAGGCCGGGGTCAGATCTGCGCGAGGTCCGTGACCTCCGCGTTCGTCAGTTCGACGAGATCCAGGGGACTCAGCTCGACGCTGAGGCCTCGGCGCCCGCCAGAGACGATCATGGTCTCGTGGTCCAGGCACGCCGAATCAATGAAAAGCCGATGCGAGGTCGTCTGCCCGAGCGGGCTGATGCCGCCCACGACGTAGCCGGTGCGACGCTGCGCGACAGCCGGATCGGCCATGGCGGCGCTCTTGGCACCGGCGGCTTTGGCGATCAGCTTCATGGACAGGTGAGCCAGGGCTGGCACACAGCCGACGACGAACTCGCCGGTGGGTTCCAGGCGCACCATGAGCGTCTTGAAGGCCTGCGTGGGGTCGATGCCCAGTTTCTCGACCGTTTCCTCACCGAACGCCCGGGCGGCCGGGTCGTGCTCGTACTCGTGGATAGTAAAAGCAACGCCAGCCGCCGTGAGCGCCTCGATGGCGCGGGTGGGGCCACCGCCGTGGTCCTTGCTGTGTTTACGAGCCATGACCCCAGTGTAGGACGCGTCAGAGGATGGACGCAGTCGGGTCGTGGATGACGACCTTACCGAAGGGGAAGCAGGTGATCGGAATCATCTTGAGGTTGGCGATAGCCAGCGGGATGCCGATGATCGTGACGGCCTGCGCGGCAGCGGTCGTGATGTGCCCGATGACGAGCCACAGGCCCGCGACAAGGAACCACACGATGTTCATGAGGGCCGAGCCAGCGCCCGCGTTCGGCTTGTCGACGACACGCTTGCCGAAGGGCCACAGCACGTAACCGGCGATGCGGAAGCAGGCTACGCCCGCAGGGATCGTCACGATGAAAATGCAGGAGATGATGCCCGCCATCACATATCCGAGGAAGAGAGGGAGTCCTCCGAAGAAGAACCAGATGATGTTGAGCAGGGTACGCATTGTTTTTGTTTGTCCTTTCCGTGTGTCGCGAACATTTTAGTGTGCCACGTGGCAGGCCCCTGCCAGCCCTGAGACGCCCCTGATTGAACCCCGAAAGCCACGCCCGCGTACCATGAGGCCATGAGTATTCCCGAGTCCATCGCCGCCGCCCGCGACCGCATCGACAGCGCCACCTCCGCGTGTGGCCGCACCGATTCCGTGACCTTGGAGCTGGCGGTCAAGACGCGCACACCCGAGGAGTGCCGCGCCGCCGCAACTGCACTCGCCGAGGCGGGGCTGCCGATCCTGCTGGGCCACAACCGGGTACAGGAGGCGCGCGCGACGGTGGACGCGATCCGCGAGGTGCCCGGTGCCCGCCTCCATCTGATCGGTCCTCTCCAGTCCAACAAGATCAATCACGCACTGGCCTGCGTGGATGCAATCGAGTCGCTAGACTCCCCCGCCTTGGCTGCGAAGATCGACGCGCGCGCCACCGGCCCCTTCCCCGTCTTTGTCGAGGTGAATGTGTCGGGCGAGGCTACGAAGCACGGATGCGCGCCCGCCGACGTCGCACGGCTCATCGATACGGTCGAGGCCTCGGCTCACCTCCAGCTCGCGGGCTTCATGACGGTGGGCCTGAACTCCTCCGTCGAAGCCGACGTGCGCGCCGCCTACGCGCAGCTGCGCGACATCAGGGACGAGGCGGCGGTGCGCCTGAGCATCGAAGAGTCCGAGCTGGCGCTGTCGATGGGCATGAGCCAAGACCTTGAGTGGGCCATCGCCGAAGGGGCGACCATCGTACGCCTGGGAACAGCCATTTTCGGCGCTCGCCGCCTCTAACGAGACGGACCACACGCCCGCACACGCGGCACTTAAGATTGAGGGCATGACGACCGTTCTCGCAGGAATCTCAGCGACGATCCTGGCGCTCGCTCCGATCACCAACCCAATCGGAGGCCTCGCCGCCTTCGCGGGCCTGACCGCCGCCGACGACCCGGCGGCGGTGCGCTCCCAGGCGTGGAAGACCGGCATCTACGTGTTCGCGATCCTGACGACCTTTGCAGTCTGCGGCTCGTTCATCATGCGTTTCTTCGGCTTCGACCTGCCCTCCCTGCAAATCGCCGGCGGCCTGGTCGTCGCGCACTCGGGCTTCTCGATGCTGGAAAACAAGCGCCGCGCCACCCACGAGGAGGCTCAGCACGCGACAGCCAAGGCGGATGTCTCCTTCTCCCCCATGGCGTTGCCCCTCATCGCGGGTCCCGGCTCAATCGGTGTCGTTATTGCGCTGGCCGCCCGCAACACCGCCGTCAGTTTTCACGTCGGCATCGTCCTGGGCATCCTGATCACGGCCGCCGCCATCGCACTGCTTCTGCGCTACGCGACGCCCTGGATCGACAGGCTGGGACCTACTGGCGTCGGCGCGATCGTGCGTATCATGGGCTTCCTGATCCTCGTTATCGGCGTCGAGCTTGTCATCCACGGAGTACGCGCACTCCAGCTCTTCTAAGCGACAACCCGCCCCGGCCTCGTCCCCCACACCCCGGACAAGCCGCGCACGATTCCCGAGGACGCCGCGCCAACCACGCTAGGACAGTAGAGACACCGACAGGCGTTGATAGCGCTCACGGAGCCAGGGACGCAGGTCGATGTCCCGTCCCCTGACGTTGATGCTCGTGAGACGAGCCGGAACCTCGACCTTGTCCAGTGCCTCGCCGTACGCGGCGATCATTGAGCGAACAGCTTCTTCGATGACACCTCGCTCGACACGACACATATCAGCGATCCTGCGGAAATCATCCAGACAGATATCCGCAGAGATCTCTTTGCCACTGAGCTTGAGCGCCATGTCCTGGGGCCGATCAAAATAAACGGCCGTACACACCAGGTCATAGGCGGGCGAGAGAACACCATTGCGACGGTCGGGATACACCAGGCTCCAATTCTTCAGATGCGCATCATCGTTACCACACAACATGTTGAATACCGTCCGACGGACGCACTCAACAAGCGACGGCAGGTCGTAATTCCGGTACGCGACCTTCATCACATACTCGACCGAACTCTGATATTTCGACCGCTGAAATCCCGGCAGATTACCCGCCTGACAGAAATCCTCCATATGGACACGGCCTTGATCGCTCCTGTCAAAGCGCGCAATGCTGAATGCGTATTCCTCGGTTGTTGCCCAATCGGAGGGCGCAATCTCGACGTTCTCCCGATGCACAAGATCGAAGTCAGGAACCTCAATGCCACACGCTTTGGCGAGCGACATCACGTAGAACTCATTATGGACAAGCGCGTCGTACTCACCCGGCGGAGGTAGCTTGACGATATGGTCTCCATACTCGACGCTGCCTGGCAACGTCAGGCGCTGATCACGGGACTTCATCGAAAACTTCAGGACATTGCCGGCAATTGATGCACGAATCAGCGAATCCGCTGAGGACGACGCGAAATCACCGGATCGCAAGGCGTCATCGGCCGAAACCCGAACAGGATCCCCGATACGGGACACCGTGACAGCTCCCGGCAAATCATCGCCGAGGGCGCTGAGAATTCCCGGCTCATCCTCCTCGCTCAGCCCATGCTGAGCACACACAATCGTTCGAAGCAACCCTTCAGGCAGAAGATTAGAAAACCACAGCGGAAGAACCGACTGGCCTTTCACACTTGTTTCACGGCGCATCCCATTCTCAAACCAGAAGCCAAGAACAGGCCGATCCACGCGCCAGTAGTAGTCGTCGGAGAAACGAAAGGAGCTCTTGGACGCATAGCATGAAATTGTGCCGATGTCGATGCCATGCAAGCTGACATGGAACTCAACGTCGGGCGAATAGAGCGACATCTGCGTTCCTTTCACGACAACTCTACGGGCGCGAAGGACACGTAATCCCACGCCATCATCGAATCGAAGAACTCGTTGACCCGCGCGGAGACCACTTCCTCACGCCGACTGATCAACTCCTCGGGATCCATCTGATGTTCGCTCTCTTCTGTCCCCTCGGGAAGCATGAGCATGTCCAAATGCGCAGTCATAAATGCCCGCAACGCATCCTCATCCTGCCTCGCGTCCTCATTAACCAGCAAAATTCTATTGGCGAGTGATGAATAGCTGCCGCCACTGTCCTCACCCATGCGGTCATGCCCGACGTAATCTACGAGGAGATCAGCCGCGCTGCCGTAGTCTCCAACGAGCGAATCGAACAAGGCTGTCAGAGCTTGCCCGGTGCAGTCCTCCGAACGCATGTAATGGGACCACATGGCACACACACATGCCTTCGCGTCCGAACGGTTCATTCTCGCAGTCGGGATCGCGATGCGATCTGCCGCCACTCTCTCACCGACGCTTTCCAGTAGTCCCTGAACAGAATCCGATTCGTCGCCACGCCGCACACTCTTCAGGAAAGTCCGCGTCTGGACGTTCCCGCTACTGATAGTGCCCTCAATGGTCTTTACAATGGTCCGCCACACCCACCGTTTCAACAGCTCTTTGTTACGCCTCTTCGGCTCGGGGAACAACGAGAAGAACCGCGACACCACCACCAGAATCGCGCTGTACGGCAGTAACGTAACATGTGGAATACAACAATTCTCTTGGAGGAATCGCGTCGCTCGCTTCAGGACGAACTCCGTCTGGGCGTACGCTTCGTCGCGGTCCTCATCCGGGAAATCGGAGTTTTTACGTCGTTCATCCCCAAATTCATCGCGTACATCGCGCATATAGTCTGGGTTCCGACGCGCCTTCAACACATTGAGGACTTGATCTTCCGAAAGTAAACCAAAGTTCGTTGAGCGAGCCACAGCATCCGAAATCGAGCGCAGAGTACGCCCATCGGATACAGAGCTGTTGAGCGCTTCAAACACCTCGAAAGACTTGAGCTTCTTACCGCTCTGATTGATGCGATCAAAGATGACTCGGAGCTTATCCTCGTCCGCTCCCTCCAGCACGGTCGCCGGAACACTCACGGCGTTAAAGGTATTGAATGCCTCCTGGTAACGACCGCGCAGCGCTTGGAATTCAGTGTTCTCCTCGAACCACTGCCAGGCGCTTTCAAAGTCGAAGAGACGAAAGAGGGGCATGACGGCGCGAGAATGACGCCCCAGAGTTGAAACAACGCAGGCATTTTCCAGGTCGTACCCAACCGCAAAACGAGCATCTCGTTGGCTGCCGGCGTCCATCGCGTTGATGATACTCGTCACGCGTTGCTGCCCGTCGACGAGCCATAGTGCGTCCGGGCGCTGAGGGGCGTCGATATCGATGGAACCAACGGTGAGCCGCTGCGCCGGGGCCTCACGTTTCCACATGAGCAGGTTCCCGATTGGATACCCATGGTGAAGGGAATCAAAGAGGGCAACGACGTCTTGGTTCGTCCACCGGAAGGAACGTTGAAAGTCGGGGATTCGCACTCGCCCCGTCGCCACCAGGTCACGCAATTCGGAAAGCCTGAAGGTTTCGTGTTTCGGCTGCATTGCTTCGCTCGACATGTGTCCATGTTACTCCGACACCGATTCTCGGACGCTGTCACGCGCGCAGCCGCGCGGGAACGCGACAACCCGCCCCGGCCTCGTCAATGAACGTGAACGAGGACCGGAGCGGGCAACGGGAACGCCCGGCTCACACCAAGCGAGCGAAGCACCCGAACTCTCAGGGGATGCGGTGCACCCACTCCTCGCGCGCGAACTTCGTTTCGCATCGCGCGCGTGCGACCTCGAGGTCTTCGTCGGTGATGGTGCCGACCGTGGCGTTGTACTTCTCCTTGAAGTGGTCGAAGAACGCCTGAAGGATTTCCTCGCGGGGAAGGCCGGTCTGGGAGCGCATGGGGTCCACGCGCTTGACGGCGC
>ERZ773018.1692-NODE-1692-length-11547-cov-19.496171_pt1 | contig 11547 bp, 7 predicted proteins | sample MGYA00580840_ERZ773018 | MGnify/ENA primary metagenome ERZ773018 (study PRJEB29015, sample SAMEA2738125) | human oral metagenome | biome: human oral; feature: human-associated habitat; material: saliva | place: China | collected 2256 ... | reverse complement strand
AAGAAAAAGAGGTACATACAAGAAAATTAGAGAGTAAGCATTCAAAAAGCACTTCTAGCATTCGAGCTTGAAGTGCTCTTGATTTCATTGGTACCCACACGATAAATTAAAGTACCATTTAAAGTAGCAAAATTATTACTATACAGAATCAGTTTATATGATTAAATGTCTTTATATTAATAATGTATGTATGTCTGGAATTCGACTTTCATGCTCTATGACGCTCTTTAAAATTCTCATAGACTCTAATCTATCCAACCGCCCTTCTCGTTCAACGTTTTCGATTTTGAAACCAATTAGTTTTTCATCTAAATATTGGGGTTCACACTTGATATTCAATCCATCTAATTCAAATTTTAAAATTTTTTCGACAACTGTTTTCTCTGTAGTCTCTCCTACTCGGTTAATTAATCCGTTTAGTTCAGATTCCATATATTTCTTTACAGCATATCTGATTTCATGCGAATTTTCAATGCTTTCTTTTGATAATAGATTCCCTTTATTATCATTTCTTAATACTAATGAATCTAACCAAATGCATTTGATTGGTATGATTCTATTGTTTTCAGGCAGGATTTCCGATGTATATTCCAGATTGCAAATCTTCTCATCTGATAAGTTATTTTTAGAAATATTTTTATTTGTACAATGATCCACTTCTATATCACTTAGACCATATTTTTTTAATGCACATTTAATAATATCATCTTTCATGTAACTTTCTATGCGTTCACCTTTAGATGAATCTTCATTCATATCGCCTTCTACGTTTCTAACTTTAGGTAAATTCTTTTTAATATGGGTTTTTAAAAAAACATTTAACTCTTTTTCTGTAATAGCTTTAGTATTAGTTTTTATCTCAGCGAGTTGAAAGTTAGCAATATTTCTAGTAAAATTATTTCGGATAATTGTATCGCAATCTTGACTTAATACAATATAGCGCTTTTCATTAATCTTTATAATATCACCAAAAGAAATATCTGTAGAATCAGGCACTTTAATTATTCTATTACTAAAATGGATTCCCATATCAAGTTCCTTGAGTGTCCTATAAATCGCAGTTTTTTTACTTATATTTGGCTGAACGCAATTTTGCATTGATCTTCTTATAGGATTAATAAAAGCGTTATGCATTTCTTGTTTACTAAATTCATCAGAATATTCTTTATTAAACTTTGCTAAAAAAATATCATACATAACATCGTCAGCATGTTTTCCTTCATTTAAGTAATCATAAAAAAAGAGAGTTTGATTTTGATTCAATTCCCAAAGCCTTTCAATCAACTTATAGTACGATGAATCGAAAATTTCATTATATTTTTTTATATAATTTGCTTTTTGAGACTTTAAAATATTTTCAAAGAAATCATCAGATAAGTCCTGTGATTTCTTTACATAATTAAAGTGAAGTGCCATTTCTTCCGATTCAAATTTACCTAAATCCAATTTTTCTAGATAGCCTTTTGCTCCTTCAAAACTTTTAAGCTCATTCGGCTTTGGCTCATTTGTATAAATTAATAACAATAAATTTTTTTCACTAATTTTCGGTTGTATAATTTTTAATATTTCTTTAAATAATTCATCACTAGCAACACCAGCGATATCATTTTCAAGCTTCCTATCAAGAATTATTAAGTGTTTTCGTGATTTATCGTTTGAATCTATACTTTCGAGTCTTTCTTCCAGTTTTTTTAAATCGTTAACGCCAATTTTTTCAATATTTATATTTTCGCTGATTGAATTTGTCCATGAAAAAGCATTGGATTCATACATTTCTTTTCTAAGTTCTTCTATAAAATTTTTATTCCCCGTCGCTTTAATGTAATCATTGATAGATGCGTCTTTATATACTTCGTATTCTCCGTCAAGCATTATATCTAATATATCTTCAGGAAAATCACTAAGTAGTTTGTTTGCGTCGATTTCATTAAAATCGTCATCAATTGCAATAATTGTAGAAATACCATAATCTTCAAATTTAAAATTCATTGTTTATTCCTCCACATTTGGAAATGTAATCACAAATTTAAATAAATTACCATACTGATTTCTTTCTTGTTTGAGTTTAATATCCGCCCCAATTTCATTTAATAAAGTTTTAACAATATAAAGACCCATACCTCTTCCATCTTCAGGAGGTTTGTTTGTAACAAACTCTGTAAAAAGATTGTTTTCAACACTTTTATCAATGCCTATACCATTATCATAAATTGTAAGTTTATCTAATTCGTTGTTAAGCTCGAATTTTATATTTGGTGAAGTTATATTGAATTTATTTAGCCAGTAAGTCGAGTTGATTATCATATTTTCTATAACAATTTTAAAGCTGTCTTCGATGATTTTTGCTTTAAAATCTTCCCCAATAATATTATACTTTAATGTAGTATTTCCATATGTTAATAATGGACTATCATTCAGAATGTTCTCTAAAACATTAAAAATACTTTCAATTGAATATCTTCTTCTTCTAGAATATGAGTTAACGTCAAGTAGTGAGGCATACCGTAATAAAAACTTATTACTTGAATCTATACGAGAAAGGTTATTTAACACCTCATCTTTATCATCCTTATTAACCGAAACTCTCGCATTAATAGAATATGTTTTTATATTATTAGACAATCGTATTATTTCGTGAGAAAGCGTTTCTGAAATTATTGTTGCACCCATAATTGGTGCAAATTCTTTTAGATGCTGCTCCTGTTCCACAACTTGGTCCTTTTGGAGTGACACTTCACTACGTATGTTTGTAGCATATTGGTAAATAGAACGAGTTTCATCTTTCCTTTCTTCATCTTCTAATTTATCGAAATTATCAAGAAACTCCTTTGTCCTATTTTCAAGTTCTTTAATTACATCAACTTTTTTTTGGAATCTCATTCCTGATATTTCAATAATATCATTGGATTCAAGATTTTCGATTGCTTTTCTATTAAAGCTAAAATACTCTCTAAAATCCTTATCTCGTCTTGCTGCACTCTTGAAGATAATTTCTTTCACAAGTATAATAAAATTAGTTCCATAATTATCTAGTACAAGTCCTTGCCTATTGGTGAGTTCTTTAAGGCGATCTAAATTTTCTACTCCATCAATATTAATAAATCCGGTAGAACTATATTGTTTATAAATAACACCTTTATCTCGCTGGTTAAAATCTGACATATCTAGCCAGTCATTATTTTTTATTCCGTATGGAAAAATTCTAAAATTATTTCGATATAATTTCACTCCCTTAATCTCTGATAAAACTTTTTTAAAAGCTTTATCAATTGGACTGTCTGATGATAAATCAAAACCATAAATAGCGCCCCTAAAGTCACCTGGCAGATAAAATTTTACCTTGCTGTCTACTGATTCTTCTTTTTCAATTAATACATTTTCATAATATGTCTGAAACTGATTGAATTTTATATTAGGTGCTGTTCTATTAGCTGTATTTAGATTACTTAAATCAAATTCAATTTTTTCATGTATGTACTTATCATAAGATTCTTTTATAGACTTTTCACCAATTAATTTCATGTTCCAACGGTTTAAATCTTTAATAAGTCCATCAATCTTATATTCAATATATTTCTTGCTTCTAGTGATATCCATACTTAACAGACAAGATTTATTATCAAATGTAAATTCTACTTTTGAAAAAAAATTATTTTCGATATCATTTAAATCATATTTATTACTTACAAACTTATTATTGTCTAGATTAATTCTTACATAAAAATTAAATTGCTCATCTATATATGGATTTAGAAATTCCAAAACATCTTGTTCTATTTCTTTTGTAGTTTTTGTACTCTTCCAAAAATCGATGCCCTTCAACCCTAACACTTCGATTTTGGTTCCATGAGATTTTTTATGAGCAAAAATTGATTCATTAAACTTATTTTTTTCGAGTTCTAGTTTTACACTTTCGATTGAACCTATAGAATTACTATATTTTTCCCAATCAATATCAATATGATAAAAATATTCATTATTGTTTTCCAAAAACATATCTTTTGTATCATAGCCTAAGTGTTCTTTTAATTCTTCATTAGAAAAATAATCACAAAGGCTTGTGTCCACTTTTGTATCTACAGATATAAATCGTCCTAATTGATTTAAAGACAAACGACCGATTCCTTTATTTCCTTGAGCCTGTCTCTTGAATTTAGGAGAAACTTTCTGGTGGTCAGATTTAAAAGATGTGGCTATTTTAAGAAATGCATTTTCGATAATAAAAGGAGTCATTCCGTTTCCATCGTCCTCAATCAAAATGCGTCCTTGACCATATTCTGATTCGTAAAATGTATCGATTACAATATTACAATTATTTGCATCCGCATCCGATGCATTTTTTATTAACTCTAATAATGCTATTTTTTCATTCTCAATTAGAGCCTCTCCTAGGTGACTAATTATTCTTGAATCTATAGTTAAATTCACTTCTCTACTTTTATTTCCCATGTTTAATCCTTTTACATAATTTCTTTTTTGAAAATTAGAACATATTCTTTATTCATAGACTCAACTGAATTATTATCTACCCTTGAGACTTTACGAGGCATCCTTTTTTGATGTATGTTCCTTGTTATCGATACCTCCAATTTGAATCCATGATTTTCTAAGTATTCTATAGTTATATCAGAAAGAGGAAAAATCTTGTTGTCTACTCTTCTGTTTCCTAATACCAACACTAAAAACTTATCATGCTTCAAAACTCGTGCTAATTCATTCATCACAGAAAAATAACTTGAGATAAATTTTATAACTTTCTTGTGTTTATTTTGTCTTATTGAATTTAAGTAGTTATCAAGTATCGCAGATTCAAATTCAGCATTTTGGGTGCAGCAATTACCACCCAGGCTTTTAGAATCTATACTCGAATAATTTTCAATTAGACTTTCATCAAAATGTCCTAAATCTTTTCTATCAATCCAATAGATTGGCAGAATCGAGTACTGACCATAAGTAACTGTAGTTGAATTATCGCCATATGGTGGAGAAGTGCATATCAAATCGATTGAAGAATTTTTAAATCCTACAAGGATATCTTCAGATTTTCCCATAAAAATATTTTTTTTTCTTCTTGAAGAAAATTCTGGCAAGTATTTATAGAAAATTTCTATACTTTTTATAAACTCTTCTACAATTTGATTAGTCATAGATTCTATATCATCTTGAGTTTTAACATGTAATTTAAATGTTGAACTTCTTGTATTGCTATATTTTTTTAATATATTTATCAGACAAACCCAATAGTACTGCCTTATGTTTTTATATTTTTCCTGTTGAATAGCTTTTCTTATTTTGCTAAAAGAAACAATAAAATCCTCACGGTACCATTTTTCTATCTTATTAAAATAATGTAATTCAAATTCAAAAGTGTCATCATATAGTATTCTTTTTATACGATTGTTAGCATATTTAATGTAATCTTTATTAATACCTTGCAATTTTACTATTGTTATAAGATTCGCCAAAGGATTTATATCTATACCTATTGGTTCTAAGCCATTTTTCTCACCTTCAACTAGTGTGACACCTGAACCATGAAATGGATCCAATATATTCTTTATAGTTTTATCTTCAGATTTTATTAACCTAATCAACTCATTCTGCATATCAGGTACCATAGTTGCAGGATATGCACTTATTTTATGAATTCCACTCGAAAAAGATTTAGAAAAGTCCCAATAGCCTAATTCTTTGTCCCTAATCAAGTCAACTAATGCCATGATTTTATTTCCTTTCTTTTCCATAAATTAATTTAAGTATATATCCTACTCTACTTTTAATGCAATACTATAATAGTGTTTGTCATTTGTTACAATTCTAAGTATTCACCATAATATTTTATAAATCTATCTACATAATACCTTATTACCCTTGATTTACTTAAATTAGTATCAAATTTTCTACTCACATTCACTGGCAAAAATTAGAAATTAGGTGAGCAATGATATATTATATTATTAATTTAAGTGATTTGGTTAATTGTAAAATGAACTTGAACAACTGAATATAGAAAACCCACGATGAATCTTTTGGTAAAATTGAATCACCACAAAACAAAATCTATCAAAAGAGTGAAACTTGGGTCATATCAATTTTACTACTATTAACACTGATTGGTAAAGAGGAAAACACTTGAGTTTTGAAGATAGATGCAGCATCAAAGTGCTTCGTAAGCTAAAATATTCTATTTATTTCTTTTTTAGTTTCGCGTCAGATTCACTTTCAATTTGTTTGAAATCAATATAAAGTATTTTAAGATTTTCTTTTTTCTTTAATTCATAGTAAGCCTTATGAAAAACCAACTTATTTTCTCCTGTGTTATTTCCTAACCTGCTATGTTTAATTTCTTTTATGTCCATCAAAATATAAAAGTCTTTATATTCTCCGACCACAAATTTTTCAGCCTTGTTTCCCACAAGCACTACCTCATAACGCTTTGTATTATAAGGTAGTTTAACACTACGATAGAACAAAAATGAAATTGACATAAATAAAATCATAAATATTGTAGCAAATCCTATATATAAATTTTCTGTTTTTTTGTCTGTTCTTATAATATCTTGATTACTTACACCATTATTGTCGATAGCTATATAATCTTCCCTCGTAAATAGCTTCATATATACATAAAAAGAACATATTACAACCAAAAATACTAGTATTAAAATAACTATCCAACAATACTTTGAATTATTAATATAGTCTAATTTAAAAAAATCAATTACCTGTATTGCAGTAAGCAGAAGCGCCCACAAAATTGTAATCGATATCAGTACCGAATAACCTGAAGCCTCTAAAAGAGATAACTTACTCTTATTTAACCACTTTTTAATAATAGGTGGTGAAATAAGAATAAGAATGAATATAAGAATCCATATTAATTTGATGTTAATATCTCCCAATATATTTTCATAAAAGTATTTGCTCGGTATTCCATAAAATCGTTCTGCTTCAATAGAGTAGTAATATAAGTATATATTTTTATTTACCATTGCTATTCCATAAAGAAATGCTGAAAATACGGATATATTTTTTGAATATGCTTTTATAATATATAGAAAATTATTATTTCCACCATTATTGTTTTTATGCTCTTTAGTTTTATTATTTTCTACTTGTTTCATATATTTCTTAAAATGTAACTCCTATTACAGATAAACGAATATTATCACTCAGTCAGCACCTAATCTCCCACTCGCAGTAGCTCAGGGACTCAAGCTTCGTGCCATGTACTCTCTTTCCTCTCCTGACCCTTGCTGAGGGGCTACCTACAGCTCACTCATCGCCCCGCGAAGCGGAGCTCGAACTCGCTGGATATACGTAGTCTAGCGACCGACTTGAGCGAGGTTACTCCCACTCTACTTGTTCTACTATTCACTCTGTCCCACAGTGTTCAAAGTGCATACTTTGAGTTCTTTAAGTGTTGGGAAAATCGTCTGATTTCGTCTCGTTTTTAGTTTTTTGCCCGTTCCAGTACCAGTTCCAATTTAATTCCTACAAGTTATACTTCCCCTAGTGGTCTTCCAACTCTCAAAAACCTCATTTCTTATCAAATATACATTATTCTTAGCTCTTGTCAATGCAACATACAATTTATTTCTTGTACTTAAAGATAACTCACTCCATTTCTTAATATCGGATGTGGTCTTTGTTAGAATTATACAAGCATCCAAATAAGTATCACCCTTAGAATAAGACCAGTTAATAGTATTGTGTAGACTAATCCCTTTACATACATCTTTATTCCAAATCAGTTTTACTACATTTTTATTATTAAGAATCTCATCTAGTTTGACCACATTATCTATATATTCAATATTTCCCTCCACATCAGAGCAAGACAGAATATTTATATTTAAATTGTTTCTAATAAACTCACAAACGCATTCAGGAGCTCTTCTGCTTTTTTTCAAACTCACTTCGTCAATATCAATCGATTTATGAATTTTAGCAACACTATACAAATCATTTTGACATTTTATCTCCTTAAACGGTTTGCTACTTCCTACGCCATCATCTCTTATTGGCGTAACATTACTTTGAAAAATATCACCAACGGCTATAACTGGCATCTTCAAGTTTTCAAGCAGATACTTTAAGACTTTGAAATCATTCCCATTATAATCCTGGAACTCATCAATAAATATCATATCAAAATACTTCTCTATGTTCCGAAGCACTTTTATTTTATATTCTTTATCTTGATTAATAAACAGTTTACTTATCCTAGAAATATAGTATCTGTTATCAATCATGTAATGTTCGATTTTTTCCATCTTTACATATCTATATTCTCTGGCATCTACCACGGGTTTGATTTTCACTTCAACCCCTGAGCTATTTATATTGTCAAAATTTAGTATTGGCTCAAATGGTCTAATCAGAAAATTATAGACAAACGAATCAAACGTATGTATCTTAACATCGGTCGGAATCTCACTAAATCTTTTAATAATTTCTCGTCTAATATTATCAACGTTTCTATTCGTGAAAGAAAGTAATAAAACCCTTGAGTTTTCACAGAAACTGTTTGCAATGTAAAATGTTTTACCAGATCCAGCAGTTGCCAGCACTATTCGTTTATCTATTCGCTGATCCATTTAATTGCCTCCTGAATATAGCTAGGTATATTAATCTCACTAATTTTATTCTCTACGATGATTGCATTGTCTGTTTTATTCTTCAACATATGTGCTAATGCTTTCGATACTTTCTCTCCTTTGAATTCAGATTCCGTTTTCTTGTCTTTATATAAAGTATCAAAAAAGGTCGTGTTGTTATTATACAAAGAAACTTCAAAAGTCCATTCACCTAAATCATCACTACAAAAAGATCTAAAATATTCCTCCTTAAACATATTTTTTATATTTTCCGGATTCTTATCATTATCAAAAATAACTGCTACTTTCTTTTTCAACTGGTTAGCAATATCTTTATACCTAAGATATGAGACACTTCCCATCGAAATTACTTCAACTCCACTTTTATCTATATTTTTGTTAGTCACCTTTTTAAACATTTTAGAAAAAGTTATATACTCTGACGCCCCTTCAACTAACACTACTTTTTCCGATAGAATAAATTTCAGTATGTCTATATTATCAACCTTAGAAAAATATACAGAAGTATCTTCATCCAATTGATCGAGTTTATATGCTCTATTCTCAGAAATCCAGATGACATTTTCCAAATCTAACCTACCTACTACCAAAGAATTATGAGAAGTAATTATAAGTTGCTCGTTAGTGGCTGAATCTATTACATTAATCAGTTTCTTGATATTAGAATGACTTAAATGATTTTCAGGCTCTTCTATTAATACCAAGTCGAATGCGCGATTATTTAAAGCCATCTCCGTCTTTATAATATTCTCTCTACCCTTTCCCATACTTTTCAATGATATGTCGTTTTCATATATGTCTACAAGGTTAGTTATACTTGATTTTGAAACATCAATTCCAATTTTTTTACTTTCATCAATTTTAAGTATTGCAGAATTTTCCCCTAAGAATTCTTTTAGTTTACCATTGAAAGAACAAGATAACTCTCTACGATTTTTCTCTTCTATCTTTGCAACAAACAGCTTTCTAGCATAACTGCCATACAAATCATTTTTACTGGATGAATTATCCAGAAATATGTAGTTCAAATCAAGCATTTGTCGTTTAAAGGCTTTTCCTTGAAATGTTGTCCACGAAGCTTTATAGAATTCGATTGGCAAAATTTTTTTACTTGCAAAATCATTTAGATCCAAGTGTGTAAGAAAATCACTGTCTAGTTCATATACAAATTTTATTCCTTCTTTTGGTTCACCGTCTGAGCTTTCATAGTGCAAACCCGAAAAATACACTCCATTACTCTTACCTAAATTATCAATATACATTTCGATTGATATTTTAGGCAAAGTCTCAATACTTGGATTCGAAAAGAAATGGTTTACCTGTTCTAAATTCAAATATTTAATCATTGATGAGTCCTGATTTCTAAATATACTTTGATTTAAAACCAAATCAATTGCATCTAAAATCGTGGTTTTCCCAGATTCATTTTCACCAACAATAACCGATTTTTCTTCATTAAATTCCAATGAAAAATCAACAAACTTTTTAAATCCTTTTATGATTAGCTTCCTCACCTTCATTTTGTACTCCCAACTCGCACTCTATTTCAGAATAATCAAATAAATTTCCCAACTAATATCCCTATGATAAAAGTAAATAAACCCCACCACCATTTTTCTCTGACCATTTCATATATAACCTGTGGCCTCGCACCGAATGATTGAAGAAAAGTAATATCCACATTTAATTTTTCATCTTCTACCAACTTCAATATATTAAAAAATAAGCGCACTTTACTCAATGTAGACCTATGCAAAGCATTGTACTGTTTATCATCAAAGGCATCCGCCTCCTCTTTACCGTACAATATATCTTTTGGTTCTATACTTTTATTTTTCTCAACTAAACTTTTTATCCTAGGATCTGCAACATAATTTATACCATAGTAATCCTCTAACAGCCGAGCGATATTCAATTGATGTATTGGCAGAATTTCATACTCGGGTTTAAGACCTGTCAGAACACAATACCTATTACTTAGTGCCTGAAACCCATATTGACTATCTCTCATGTTCCAATGCAAATAAATAATGTTTTTGTCTTCTTTAATATATTCAAAATAATCTTTGAGTAATAGAGTCTCCACATCCTCCAAATTATTGTAGATATTATCATAATCAATTTTTAATCGTTCAGCGACAGATTGAATATCAAACGAGACAGTAGTATCTGAACTGCAAGAGTAAATACCAATTGATGTAATGACAGCAGTTTTTCCGTTTTCAACACGATTAAAACTTTGACAAGAATAGTGTATTATTCGGTATTTATCAAGATTGTTGAATATTTTTTTTATCTCATTTTTTGCTTTTTTATGTCTATCCCATTGCATAATATCGTTCTTTATATTTCCTTTCTCTCCAATTAAGACTACTCATGACACAATTCTAAGAGTTCCAAATATACTTATTCCAACATTTAATAACTTAGGGACTCGAACTTCATGCCATGCACTCTCTTTCATCTCCTGACCCTTGCTGAGTGGCTACCTATAGGTCGATTATCGCACAAGCGATCATCCATGACTTAATAAAATAAACCCGAACCACACCTCTATGTTCATGTGTTGCTCAGGTTTAATAGCTTTCCATTAAATCACAAAGCAAGCCATTTCCCTAAACATAGACTCCCACTCGCAGTAGCTCAGGGACTCGAACTTCGCGCTTCAATGCGCAGTCATTTAGGGACTCAAGCTTTGTGCTTTAACTCGCTCTCATCTCCTAATCCTTGCTGAGGGGCTACCTACAGCTCACTCATCGCTCAAACGCTCAACCATAACTTAATAAAATAAACCCGAACCACACATCTATATCTTCATGTGTTGCTCGGGTTTATAACTTGTCATAAAATCACAAAGCAAGCCTTTTCCCGAAACATAGACTCCCACTCGCAGTAGCTCAGGGACTCGAACTTCGCGCTTCAATGC
>ERZ773018.1690-NODE-1690-length-11549-cov-3.878545_pt1 | contig 11549 bp, 9 predicted proteins | sample MGYA00580840_ERZ773018 | MGnify/ENA primary metagenome ERZ773018 (study PRJEB29015, sample SAMEA2738125) | human oral metagenome | biome: human oral; feature: human-associated habitat; material: saliva | place: China | collected 2256 ... | reverse complement strand
TTGTTGAGTCGGGAGTAGTAATAATCGATTTATCACTTCCAGGTAAATATCCTAAATTAAAGATAGCAGCTTGAATAGGTTCTTGAATATAATTTGCTAGATTTGCATGGGAGTCACAAATGAGTTGAATATTTTCTTTCGTGTCTAATGCTTGAATCTTTTCAGTTGTTTTCATGAGTGCTGCTTCTTGAATATCAAAAGCGAAGACTTTTCCTTCATTTTGAACCAGTTTTGAAAGGAAAATCGTGTCATTTCCATTCCCCATTGTTGCATCTATCACGCAGTCTCCAGGCTTGATACATTCTTGTAACATGGAATGGCTGAATTTTTGGGCATTTTGAATCATTTATAGAACTCCTTTACCAAATCTTTAACATTTATTACAATAACTTTACGGTTGTTAAGAGTATACAACGAATGCAGTGTTCGTGCAACGTTCCCCTATGAATCAAAAAAGTTTCTCCTATAATGGATAATGAATGAAGTAGGAGGAATCGAGAAATGTTAGAAAGTAGAAATGCAAGACTGTTAAGAATAAAAAAAGAAAAACAATCACAAAAAGTACAAATGATGAATCAATCATTAAAAAGATCATTAATCGTAGTAGGAACGACTGCCTGTGTGGGGTTATATGTTTCTCCTGTTGATCAATTATTATCTGCTAATTTTAGTGTAGTAGAAGCTTCAACAGCTGCTACTCAATTTTTACGTAATATTATTCCTGCAGCTCAAAATGTTGCAAGAGGAAAAGATATTTACGCTTCAGTTATGATTGCTCAAGCTGCTCTTGAATCAGGTTGGGGTACAAGTGCCTTATCGAAAGCACCAAACCATAACTTATTTGGTGTAAAAGGAAGCTATAATGGACAATCTGTCAATATGCAAACATTAGAAGATAGTGGTGGACAAAACTATTACAGTATTCAAGCAGATTTTAGAAAATATCCATCTTATCAAGAATCATTAGAAGATTATGCCGATAAAATTGTGAATGGAATTTCTGGAGCGCCATTATTTTATTCTGGTGCTTGGAAGAGTAAGACAAATAGTTATCAAGATGCTACAGCTTATTTAACTGGTCGTTATGCAACGGATACTGCTTACGGCTCAAAATTAAATCGGATTATTGAACAATTTGGTTTAACAAAATATGATACAGAAACTGCTGTAAATATGGCAGAGGAAATTGCAAGTAATGAAACAGCTACAACAAGTGGAAATAGTTATACAGTTGTCAGTGGGGATAGTTTATATGCAATTGCTCGAAAAACAGGAACAAGTATTCAAGATTTATTAAGCTTAAATGGATTGAATTTAAACTCAATTATTCACCCAGGACAAGTTTTAGCATTATCTTCAAAATCAGCAACAACTGAGACAAAACAAGAAGAAAGTGTTTCTAAAGAAGAGAAGGCTAATGAAGAAACTACAAACGAAGAAACTTCATCAAGTACGAGTCAAAGTTCAACAGGTGGAACGTATACAGTAGTCAGTGGAGATGGTTTATACACTATTGCTCGAAAAACAGGGACAAGTATTGAAGATTTATTAAGTTTAAATGGATTAAGTTTAAACTCAACCATTTATCCAGGACAAGTCCTAAATTTATCAGCGAATAGTGAAGCTGCTACAGCTGAAGAAAGTACAGAATCAACTGCTGAGGAGAGTCAAGAAGAGGTAGCTACACCAGAAGAAACAACTCCTTCAACTAATGCAAAAATGTATTATGTTCATAGTGGAGATTCTTTATACCGTATAGCGCATAATCATGGAATTTCTTTATCGACTTTATTAGAATGGAATAACTTAAGTGTTGATAGTATCATTTATCCAGGTCAAGGTTTGATTGTTTCTGATGGATCAAGTCCTTCATCTGAACAAGCAGAAGAGTCAACTAGTTCTTCAGAAGAAACAGCAAGTGAAAGTACTGAAACAACATATACCGTTCAACCCGGTGATGGTTTATGGCGAATTGCGAAAAATCACGGATTAACATTAGATGAATTAAAATCATTGAATCAATTAACGTCTAATATTATCCAACCAGGACAAGTCTTGATTGTTTCAAAATAAATTGATATAATGCTAGTAAATATTAGCAAACAAAGGAATAGTAGAAATTTGGATTGTAGTAGAGAGTGCATGGTTGGTGAAAATGCATCATGAAAAGTTTTGAACTCGCCTTTTAGCTGAATTTCTGAAATGAAGTAAGAAATTCCGTTTCACTCGCGTTAAGAGTATGTTAAGTATAAAATTAGGTGGTACCACGTGGAAACGTCCTATTGTCTTTAGAGACATTAGGGCGTTTTTTAGGTATTTCCAGAAAAGAGGGGAAAATTATGTCATTTAATCATCATGAAATCGAACCAAAATGGCAAAAATTTTGGTTAGATAATCATACATTCAAAACAACGGAAGATAAAAATAAAAAGAATTTCTACGCATTAGATATGTTTCCATATCCATCAGGACAAGGATTGCACGTAGGGCATCCAGAAGGATATACAGCTACTGATGTTGTTTCACGTATGAAACGTGCCCAAGGGTATAATGTATTACATCCAATGGGATGGGATGCGTTTGGGTTACCAGCAGAACAATACGCGTTAGATACAGGTAATGACCCTGCTGAATTTACATTGAAAAATATTGCTACTTTCAAACGTCAAATTCAAGAACTAGGATTTAGTTATGACTGGGATCGAGAAATTAATACAACAGATCCAAATTACTATAAATGGACTCAATGGATTTTTACAAAATTAGTAGAAAAAGGTTTAGCATATGAAGCAGAAGTACCGGTTAACTGGTGTCCTGCTTTAGGAACAGTATTAGCTAATGAAGAAGTTATTGATGGTAAATCAGAACGTGGTGGACATCCTGTATATCGTAAACCAATGAAACAATGGATGTTAAAAATTACAGCTTATGCCGATCGTTTATTAGAAGATTTAGATGACTTAGATTGGCCAGAAAGCATTAAGGATATGCAAAGAAACTGGATTGGTCGTTCTAAAGGTGCGCAAGTAATCTTTAAAGTAAAAGGTTCAGATGAAAGTTTTGAAGTATTTACAACTCGTCCTGATACATTATTTGGAGCAACTTATAATGTGTTAGCACCAGAACATGAATTGGTTCAAAAAATTGTAACTCCAGAACAAAAAGAGGCAGTAGATGCTTATATTGCTTCAGTTGCTACTAAATCTGACTTAGAACGTACAGAATTAGCAAAAGAAAAAACTGGAGTATTTACAGGAGCGTATGCGATTAACCCTGTTAACGGAAAAGAAATTCCTATTTGGATTGCAGACTATGTATTAGTGAGTTATGGAACAGGAGCAATTATGGCGGTACCTGCTCATGATGAACGTGACTATGAATTTGCAAAAGTATTTGGGTTAGACATTATTCCAGTTATTGAAGGTGGAGATGTTTCGCAAGAAGCTTATACTGGAGATGGCGTGCATATTCATTCTGAATTTTTAGACGGCTTAAATAAAGCAGATGCAATTGAAAAAATGAATGAATGGTTAAAAGAACAAGGCGTTGGAGAAGCAAAAGTAAGTTACCGTCTACGTGACTGGTTATTCTCTCGTCAACGTTATTGGGGTGAACCAATTCCTGTGATTCATTGGGAAGACGGTACGATTACAACTGTTCCTGAAGAAGAGTTACCATTAGTATTACCAAAAACAGATAAAATTAAACCAAGTGGTACAGGTGAATCACCATTAGCAGCTATTGAAGAATGGTTATATGTAACGGATGAGAAAACAGGATTAAAAGGTCGTCGTGAAACAAATACAATGCCACAATGGGCAGGCAGTTCATGGTATTTTGTTCGTTATATTGATCCTCATAATCAAGAACAAATTGCAGATCCTGAAAAATTAAAACAATGGTTACCTGTTGATTTATATATCGGTGGAGCAGAACATGCGGTATTACACTTATTATATGCTCGTTTCTGGTATAAAGTATTATATGATTTAGGGGTCGTTCCTAATAAAGAGCCATTCCAAAAACTATTTAACCAAGGAATGATTCTTGGTGAAGGCAATGAAAAAATGTCTAAATCAAAAGGAAATGTGGTAAATCCGGATGATGTTGTTCGTCAATATGGGGCTGATACATTACGTTTATACGAAATGTTTATGGGACCATTGGATGCTTCCATTGCTTGGAGTGAAAAAGGTCTTGAAGGAAGCCGTAAATTCTTAGAACGTGTTTGGAGATTATTAGTCGATGAAGAAGGTAAATTACGTGATCGTATTACAACTTTCAATGATGGTTCATTAGATAAAATTTATCACCAAACAGTTAAAAAAGTAACAGAAGATTACGAAGCATTACGCTTTAATACAGCAATTTCTCAAATGATGATTTTTGTAAATGAAGCGTATAAAACAGAAGCACTTCCAGTTCAATATATGAAAGGCTTAGTTCAATTATTAGCACCAATCGCTCCACACTTAGGAGAAGAATTATGGTCTAAACTAGGTGCAACTGAATCGATTAGCTATGTTGCATGGCCAACTTATGATGAAGCTTTCTTAGTAGAAGATGAAGTAGAAGTTATCTTCCAAGTAAATGGAAAAATTAAAGCTCGTGTAATGGTTCCAGCTAATAGTGATGCAGCCACAATGGAAGAAATTGCAAGAAATCACGAATCTGTAAAATCAGCTATTGAAGGAAAAACAGTTCGTAAAGTTATTGCAGTTCCAGGAAAATTGGTAAACATTGTAGCCAACTAATGAGATTTTTAATATAAAATGATGGCGGGAGGGGTTCTTTTAAAGAAAGAACTCGCTCCTTTTGCCGTTATGAGATGTAGAAAAGGAGATAACATGATTTATTTTGATAATTCAGCAACAACAAAAATTGCTCCAGAAGCATTACAATCATATGTTCAAACAAGCGAGCGTTTTTGGGGAAATCCTTCAAGCTTACATCGACTTGGAGGACAAGCCTTTCAAGTATTAGAAAAAGCAAGAGAACATATAGCAACACTGTTAGGTGCTAAAACAGAAGAGATTTATATAACTTCTGGTGGAACTGAAAGCAATAACTGGGCGATTAAAGGTACTGCTCTGGAAAAAAGAGTGTTTGGGAATCATATTATTACGACCAAAATTGAACATCCCTCTGTTTTAAATACAGTGAAACAATTAGCTCAATTAGGATTTGAAATCAGTTATTTAGATGTCAATGACAAAGGTGAAATTTCACTGGAGCAATTAGAATCCATGCTTAAAAAGGAAACAATTTTAGTTTCTGTTATGGCGGTAAATAATGAAATAGGTGTGAGTCAAAATATCGAGGAGATTTCTCGCATTCTGGAACATTATCCATGGGTTCATTTTCATGTTGATGCGGTTCAAGCTTTAGAACAAGTTCCAGATTTATTAGCTCTTGGACGAATTGACTTATTAAGTTTATCTGCTCATAAATTCCATGGACCACGTGGAGTTGGAATACTGTATAAAAAAGCAGGAAGAAAAATTCAGTCGTTATTAACAGGTGGAGGTCAGGAAAAGACCGAACGTAGTACAACTGAGAATTTACCAGGAATTGTAGCTACGGCTAAAGCCATGCGTATGTATTTAGAAGCTCCTCATCCAATGAAGGAAATAAGAGACTATTTATGGAGTTTTTTAGAACAACAACCCCAAATTAAAATTTTCTCTCCAAAAGAAGGTGTGGATCATATTCTTTGTTTTGCCTTAAAAGGAGTTCGTGGAGAAGTGCTAGTGCATGCATTTGAAGGGGAAGACATTTATATTTCAACAACTTCTGCTTGTTCAAGTAAAAAATCTGATAGTTCTAGTACATTAGCTGCTATGAATATCCCTGATTATTGGGCAACAAGTGCTGTTCGAGCTAGTTTTTCTTATTTGAATACAATGGATGAAGCAAAACAATTTGTAGCAGTGTTAGAAAAATTAATGAAAAAATTTGAATTTTTAAAATAAAGGAGTGAAAAAGTGAAAGTTAGATTATTAGTAAGATATGGCGAATTATCAACTAAGGGTCGTAATAAAAAAATGTTTACGCAAAAATTAGCCAATAATATCAAAAAAGCATTAATGAATTACCCTCAAGTTCGTGTGTTTCCAGATTATGATTTTATGTACTTAGACTTAAATGGAGTACCTCAAGAAGAAATTATTCCATTATTAAAACCAATCTTTGGTATTCAGTCATTTTCTCCTGTTTATATTTTAGAAAAAGAGATGGAGAAAGTGAAAGAAGTCGTATTGGACTTAGTTGGAAAAGAAAATCCAAATGGAAAAACTTTTAAAATTGCCACTAAACGTAGTGACCATGAATTTGTGATGGATACGAATGAGATTAATTTATTTTTAGGAGATGCAGTATTAGAAGCCTATCCAGAAATTCGTGTTCAATTGAAACAACCAGATATTACGGTTCGTGTAGATGTTCGTCGTCAACATATTATGGTGAGCTTACAAACGATTCAAGGTGCTGGAGGGTTACCAGTTGGAACAAGTGGTAGAGTCTCCTTAATGTTATCAGGAGGAATTGATTCTCCGGTTGCCGCTTATCTAGCAATGAAGAGAGGAATGGAAGTACAATGTGTGCATTTTGCAAGTCCACCTTATACAAGTCCTCAAGCATTGGTAAAAACAAAACAATTAGCAGCAAAAGTAGCAATCTATGGGGGAAGCTTACAATTCTTCACTGTTCCATTTACAGAAATTCAAGAAGAAATTAAAAAGGTAGTCCCAGAAAATTACTTAATGACGGTCATGCGTAGAATGATGCTACGAATTACAGATCAATTACGTGAGAAAAATCATGGATTAGCGATTGCAAATGGTGAATCAGTAGGACAAGTAGCTTCTCAAACATTAGAAAGCATGATTGCAATTAATGATGTAACCAATACACCAATCATTCGACCAGTTGCTACAATGGATAAATTAGATATTATTGCCATTGCACAAGAAATCGATACATTTGAATTATCCATTCAGCCATTTGAAGATTGCTGTACTGTTTTTGCACCACCAAGTCCAAAAACAAAACCAAAATTAGAAAAAGCAAGAGAATACGAAGCAAGATTGAATATTGAAAAATTAGTAAATCGAGCTGTAGAAAACACAGTAGTTGAAGAAATTACTCCAAACTATGTAGCAGAAGAAGTAGAAAACTCTGTTGAGATGGATGATTTGTTCTAATAAAAAAAGATACAGGCGTTTTTCGCCTGTATCTTTTTTCTATTGTTGGAAATATTCTTTCAAAGCACTTGCAATGCTTTTTGCAATATTTTCTTGATATTCCGTTGACTCAATTAATTTATTGTCATCCGGATTATTTAAATAACCTAATTCTAAAAGAATAGAAGGTTGTTTATTTTCACGTAATACTAAGAAGTTTTGGAATTTTGTTCCTTGGCTCTTCAATGTTAAATTACGTGCAATATATTTATTAACGGTTTGTCCCAAGTTTTCACTTGTTGATGTAAAGTAATATCCGGTTGTTCCTGATGCATTCGAATTTGGACCGGAATCAAAGTGTAAACTAATGAAGGCATTAGCTTTTTCTCGATTACTCAATTGAGCACGATTTTCTAAGCTAACACTCTTATCAGATTCGCGAGTTAGAATAACAGTTGCCCCTAAATTTTCTAATTCTTTTTTCAATAATAGGGCAGTTGTTAAGGTATGATCAGCTTCATGTTTCTCACTAAAAGTAACAACAGCACCTGGATCATCTCCACCATGACCTGGATCAATGACAATTTTTGCGTGCTCAATTCCTTGCGGAAGTTGAGAATCTGACTCTATCGTAGCAAAGTTTGTATTTACTAACCAATAAGGGATATACGCCTTTTTACCATTTCCAATAGTTACTTTATAAAAATCATTTTCTCGATCTTCATAATTAAAGATTGTTCCAGCATTTACAGTACTAACACGTTTTGAAAATGTATCAGCAGTTTCATATAAAGGTGTTTCTTTTAATTTTGTTGAAATCATCTTTTTAGCATCTAATGTCTGAGGTAATCCTGCTTGTAATTTATACAATTCATTCATATGGTCGACCGCATAGTTTAATTGATTATTGTCAACATAACCTTCTTGTCCATTATAGGATACTTTAGAAAAGTTTGATTGTTGATCATCTAATAAATAAAATAATTGTCCATATGGAATTGAAGTAACTACTTGTGATTGATTATTTGCTTCTTTATACAGAGAAACAGCACCGCTTGAGTGCCCAATCATTAAATGTGTTAAGAGGACATCTTTTGTAGGCATCCAAGCAACTTGTTGATGAAATTGAACTTGAAACCATTCATCATTCACTTTTTTTAGTACAAGAACAAATTCTCCTTTTTTAACTTCCGCAATTGGAAATTGTTGAGTATTTGGTTCTTGGTATAATTTGACAGAAGTGTCACTTTCTACAGCAGCTACTTGAGCCACCAGAGACTTGTCAAGTTTTTCATTATTTTGAGCTTCATCTTCATGAGTATCATTCGAAGCAACCGTTGACTGAAGTTGCGATGAAATTGGAGAAGGACTCGCATCTAATATTGGAATAATCGAAAAACTAAAGGCAAGAAGGAAAGCACTAAAAGTGATGAAATATTGAACGTTTTTATTTCGAATAATAGAGTTAACGTTTTCCATAGGCGCTCCTTTTATAATCCTATTTTAATCTTATATATTTCTTATTATACCAATTATGAAAGTGTTTGAAAAGCAAAAGATAAGGCTTTAATATACAGGATTTGATGTAAATTTTATAAAAGGGTTAATGCTTGCTGAATCTGGATTTGTCACGTAAAATAAAAAGTGATTTTAACAAGGAGGAAGATAGATGTTATTAGGATCTCATGTTTCCATGAGTGGAAAAGAAATGATGTTATTATCTGCAAAAGAAGCAGCAAGTTATCAAGCAAATACGATGATGGTGTATACAGGAGCACCGCAAAATACAAGAAGAAAACCAATTGAAGAATTAATGATTTCTCAAGGGCAAGCATTTATGCAAGCCAATGGAATTGAAGAAGTAGTCGTGCATGCACCTTATATTATTAATTTAGCAAATACAACTAAAGAAGGTTACTTAGATTTTGCGATTGAATTTTTAAGAGAAGAAATTCGTCGTGCAGAGGCTATTGGTGCTAAACAAGTTGTCCTTCATCCAGGTTCTCACGTTGGAGCAGGAGTCGATGTAGGGATTACACAAATTGTAAAAGGATTGAATGAAGTCATTGATAAAAATCAAAAAGTTCAAATTGCACTTGAAACAATGGCAGGGAAGGGGACTGAATTAGGTCGTAGTTTTGAAGAAATTGCACGCATGATTGACGGTGTTACTCATAATGACCGTTTATCAGTGACATTGGATACTTGTCATATTCATGATGCAGGGTACAACTTAAAAGAAGATTTTTCTGGTGTAATGACAGAATTTGATAAAGTAATTGGATTAGATCGCTTAAAAGTATTGCATATCAATGATTCTAAAAATGTCTGTGGAGCTCAAAAAGACCGACATGCAAACTTTGGATTTGGAGAAATTGGTTTTGATGCTTTAATGCAAGTTGTATCAGAAGAAAAATTTAAAAATATTCCTAAAATTTTAGAAACTCCCTATGTTGGAGAAGATAAGAAAAATCAAAAAGCTCCATATTTATATGAAATTCAAATGATTCGTCAAAATCAATTTGATCCAGATTTACTTTCAAAAGTTATTAGTCAGTAATAGGAGGAAGTTTTATGCCACACAATCACGAACACGAATGTTGTCACCATAACGATAATCATAAAAAAGAATGTTGCCATCACCATGGAGAAGAGCATACTCATCATGAACACGATTGTTGCCACAAAGATGAAGAAAAACACCAACATTCAAGTAAAAGTGAAAAACAGCATCAACACTGTCATTGTCATCATGGACAAATTGAGCAGGCAATTCAGTTATTAAAGCAAGCAGGATTTAAGTATACGAGTAAACGTGAGAAAATCATTGAAATTTTTAGCCACGAAGATCGTTATTTGTCAGCTAAACAAGTACAACAATTATTAGAAACTGATTTTCCAAATATGAGTTATGATACCATTTATCGTAATTTGTATGACTTTACTGATTTAGGTATTTTAGAAACAACGGAATGGAATGGTGAAAAATTATTCCGTTTTGGTTGTAGTCATGAGGGACATCATCATCATTTTATTTGTGAAAAATGTGGAAGAACGAAAGAAATTGAATTTTGTCCAATGACTTATTTTGAGACACAATTGGAGGGTTGTGAAGTACATTCGCATCGATTTGAAGTGTTTGGATTATGTGAAAAATGTGCCCATACAGCTTCTTAAAATAGAGTCAAAATTGAATTTTTTCGGTAAAATTTTTAGACTATCTAATTGACAATTGAGCAAACCTTTTCTATAATAAAAAAAGGACATTTCGTTTGTTTGGTTATTCTATTCAAAAGAAAACAGTTACTTTTTATTGCTCGGAGGGAGGGAATAGGATATGTCAAAAACAGTTGTTCGTAAAAACGAATCACTTGATGATGCTCTTCGTCGCTTCAAACGTACTGTTTCTAAAACCGGAACTTTACAAGAGGCTCGCAAACGTGAGTTTTATGAAAAACCAAGTGTAAGACGTAAGAAAAAATCAGAGGCAGCTCGTAAACGTAAGTTCTAGTCAACTCTGTGTATCATATGACTAAGTAAAGGCTGGGATTTACGTCTCAGTCTTTTTCGTATTTTTAAGGAGTGAAAATCATGAGTTTAAAAGAAACATTGAATAATGATATTAAAACTGCTATGAAAGCAAAAGATAAAGAAACTTTAGCAGTATTAAGAATGATTAAAACAGCTGTTCAAGCAGCAGAAATCGATAAAAAAGAAGAATTAAATGCTGAAGAAGAATTAACGATTTTAGCACGTGAAGCAAAACAACGTCGTGAATCATTAGCAGAATTTGTTAAAGCAGGTCGTGATGAATTAGTTGCAAAAACTGAAGCTGAAATTGAAATTGTAGAACGTTACTTACCAAAACAATTATCAGTAGAAGAAGTAAAAGAAGTGATTGCAACAGTAGCTGAAAAAATTGGTGCAACAACTCAAAAAGAATTTGGTAAATTAATGGGTGCTGTTATGCAAGAATTAAAAGGAAAAGCAGACGGCAATGTTATTAAAGAACAAGTAAAAGCTCATTTAGGGTAATGATGATTCAAACTGTCATCTATTAACTTCAGAATGAATGAAAAGAAGAATTAATTTATGAAATGGAGTTTTGTTTTAAAAAGCTCTCAGCGTAAATGATTCCAAGATAATATACTTGAAAAATAATAAATAGAAAGCTATAATTGAACCAAAGATGAGTGGTCGGCTCATGGTCAATCTGATATTAAACTTGAACATAAGGGTCAAGCGGGTGGCGGACACCAAAAAAAACCGAAATTAAACTTGAACATAAGGGTCAAGCGGGTGGCAGACACCAAAATAAACCGACTAGAGAACGTCCCAAAGTTTTGGGACGTTTTTTTGGAGGCAAAA
>ERZ773018.1688-NODE-1688-length-11553-cov-3.621152_pt1 | contig 11553 bp, 9 predicted proteins | sample MGYA00580840_ERZ773018 | MGnify/ENA primary metagenome ERZ773018 (study PRJEB29015, sample SAMEA2738125) | human oral metagenome | biome: human oral; feature: human-associated habitat; material: saliva | place: China | collected 2256 ... | reverse complement strand
CTTGCTCTGGAGTCGATAGAGTCAATACTAAAGGACGAAGAAGATGCTTGGTGTCAAGACTTTGGGAGTTGGCTACTTCATGGACTCACATTCATGTATTTCGATATGGAGACCAGATCTAATGGAGAAGAGACTTTTGTTGTTATCAACACTACGGGGGAGCCTCTGTCGGCGACTGAGAACCTAAAACCCTTGGTTATTAATTCTGAAATCAATAAGAAAGAAGAAGATCTTGCTACAAAGTGGGAGAGAATTGAGACTTGGTTTTGGCGTAATCGCAGGGCTCCTAATGACACTGCAGATGTGGGATTCTCAGAATTCTTGCGATGGATCTCTATTATTGAATATACGGTGGGAGACGCATCACAAAGAACTAGTAATAATGAAACAGAGGGGCCACGCAAGTTGGCGAAAAAGATTCTGAAAGGGGAAGAAATATACAAGTTCCCCTATGATGATATTTCATTTGATACCATATACAAGTACTGGCAAGCTCTTAAGTTGATTGTTGGTGAAAACAGGAATGTTTACAATTTCGAAGAAGACCTACTATCCCCTAAAAATAAAAAGATTGAGCAGAAAGAATGTTTCGTCTTGCTCCCTTTGCTACGCTTTGTCTACAATCAAGGGGGTGCCATCCAAGAGAGACAATGTCTCAGAGTATATAACTTCTTCAAAAACTTAATCCGTATTGACAATGTCCAGAAGTCGGTAAACGATCTAGTCTCCGAGACTCTTGACCTTGTTGAGCAAATCGCAGACTCCGATATAACCTCCTTAGTCAACGTTAAAGATGAGTTTAAGATACTTTCTAAAGAAGAAATACGGAAGCTAGAGATTCTTAGAGGCTCTGACTGCCGGGAAGAAGTTGAGGAGCTATTCTGGAGTCTCCAAGCACAAGATCTATGGGATGGCGAGATCTTGCCAATTATTGAATGGGCTAGCCATAATGGAGAATTTGATTTCGATCTCTTCCGACAATACACTGAACTTCTTGATAGATTGTTCTCAGGAAAGGTCGAATATGAGGACCTTACTCAAACACTGCGTCGTTGCATAATAGTTTGTTTGAAGTCCTATGAACCCATTGCACGAGGGGCATATAGAACATTTGGTTGGCTCTGGAGTGAGTGGAAGAAGTTCTTAAGTCAAGATTGTTCCCAGATAAAAGCCTTTCTTGACTATCTCCTAAAAGAGGACGCTTTGAGTTTCAATAAAGGTTGCGATGAGCTCGTAGGCCTTTTGGAGAGATATATTAATGAGCATATTGACCCAAAGGAGGAATATAGCGAATTTGCCAAAGATGATTACTTACTCTCTTTCACGAATGATTCTGGAGCTTGTGATATAATTTGGGAAGCCAACGACTGGAAAATCTCTACTCGAGGTAGCTTCGTAAAACATACAGCTTTCATTTCTCGACGCAATGCTTATATTCTCAAGAGCTTCGAGGCTGGGAAGGAAAATAATGGATGGAATCAAAAGCTTCTTAAGCATGATGGGTGGACTGTTTGGTACTGTTATGACAAATATGAACCCAATTGTATAGTTCTTCAATACAAGAATATCAAGCTCGATATACGGTTCCTCTCGAAGAGCAGCAGTAGCTCTAATGGAATACTGAGGATCAATCTGAAGGATACGGACAACAATACGGACCTCTCAGCTTATCCAAAGTTGCTTGAGGTATTTGGTTGCTCTAAAGACCAAAAAGAGGAGGTCGTCAAGGATATCGAATTTGACACTTTTGATCCTGCTAAGATCAAAGAAGAACTCGAAAAGCTTATGACAGAGGTAACTAATTCATTTCTTTAGATAGAGGTTTCGGAGACTTTAGCAGCGTTTCTATTCGATGATTATTCCTCCAAAGTTCCCTAGATGAGCTACGCCATTCAGCCTCTTGAATCTCCTCTTGCAGATATTTAAGGGGAAAAGCATGCGGTCGGGTGAGTAGAATATAGAATGAAGTACCTTTGAGTAGAAGACAGCAATCGGATTATGTTAGGAGCAATTATAGGAGATTTAGCTGCTTGGACTTGGGAACGTGACCCAGCTCTTTTTTATCGAAGACTCATTGCGCCTGATGCCCAAATCTCGGAGGTTGGGCTTGCTGTGCTTGGCCTTGCAGAGCCTATGCTTCGTTGGCCTTCTGACTTTGAGTGGGAGGCTCTTTACAAACATATCGGAGGCGTTTTTCAGAAAGCTAACGTCGGCCTTCTACCTCCCACCTTCAGAGATTGGCTGCAAGCTGGATATCATACGCCTATCCCCGAGAGAGTAAAACGGGTGATGCTCCTTGTTATCCCTCTTGTCGGAGGGTGGTGCAACGCATTTGATCGGAATGGTGTGGACAGAGAGCGGATTGTCGCCTTTTCGAGAAAGTTTCACGGAAATAAGGAGGAGCATTACTTCTCGCAGTTGGCCGAGGTTATCTATCGTTTGCGGCAGGGAGCGACAAAGCACGAAGCTATGGAAGGAGTACTTTATATCAAAGATGGGAGTCTCCTCGACCCAGAAACCCCTCTCGGCTATGCTTATCATGCTTGGCAATGCTTCAAGAAGAGTTGGGATTTTACCTCCGCTCTTCACAATGCGATGAGATGCCCCTATGGAGACAAACACCTCCTAGCTGCCCTAACCGGGGCTATTGCAGAGGCAATGTACAGCTGTGAATATGGGTTTATTAAGCGGAAGTATAGTCTTAATAATGACATCCGTTTTGAGGTGTCTATTCCCGAAGATTTGGGGCGATCATATCGGGATGAATTTGCCTTGATCAGTTCACATAAAGACCTTGATCGGGTCTTCTTTCCCAAGAATAGGGCACTGACGAATGTAGAGCGCTGGCTGTGGTTTGACCTTCCCAATATCTTTGCGGATCGCCCCTTGAGAGCAGAAGAATACCAATGCATTCGCCTATCTCATGATACAGATTGGGAGGCTCGTTATGGTATTTACCTGATGGTTGGTACCATGTCTATCGTAGTGAGATACTTCTCAATCGCTTCCTTATCGAGCCGGCGACAGAGAATACTTATCGCATCTCGCGAGTGCAATACTGTCGCAACCACCCGCGGGGGAAAACGTATCAAGCTCTCGTCGAAGCTCTTCGGGAGCATGGCCTGGATATGTCTGATTGTTTACTCATAAATGATTCCCATTCAGCGTGACCATGGCGTGCGGTCTCTGATGATTCGTGAGCAAATGTGAGCAAAAGAATGAGGTTATTCAATGGGGTATCTCGCCACCATCAAATAACCTCGAAAGAACTAATTCGCCTTGTTCGCCTTGACTAAACTTCTACCATGCAGTAGTAAAACTCGTTATTTGGCATACAACCTGCGCTCATATCAATCGTCAGCCACTGAGGTATATAGTCCTTTTGTAATTCGATTTGAGGATCAGTGGGTTTGCTTCTCCCGTTTTTATCTAACTTAGGTTCTTCATTTTTCCATTTCTTGATGTGATAAAGGGGCTCGTTAGGGTGCATCGAAAAATCTGCATCATCGCAATCCTGTGAAACCTTCTTGCTGTATTTGTCATTATTTGTTAGGAATATAGCAACTCCTCCAATAATGGAAGAAAATCTTTTTTGAACACACTCTATCCTTTTTACATCTTTCCAAAAGGCATAGCGGTTATCATGTTCAGCTCCATGATTCTTCAAGAGAGGCATTCCCGGCTGTTCTTCGTTGAAGCAGGTGTAAGTTGCTTTTTCTATAGCTTTTGTCTTGTATTTTAATTCGATTAAATAGAATTCTGAATCGCGTTCCACTACAATGTCGATATAAATTTGACTATTCCATGGATAGTTGGATACAGAGTCTTTTGGAACCTAATACTCCATAAAAACGTTGGTGAGTTTCCTACTGCAAGAGAGGTGGTATGCTAACTGAACCTGAAAGTCAAGTTCGTTGCGAAAAACTTGTCGCCCAGTATTGCCGAGAAAGTTTCCGATTTCCGTTGTTACTAACTCTGATAATGTTCCCATATTGTTCTTCTAATTATTCTGTTGCACACAAAGGTATTATATAATTTAATATATTCTTCTTTAGGTATTATTCGCTGAGGGGAGGAAAGAAAATATGTCTCTTTTTACTCCTCTGCGGCTATGGGCTAAAGAATCATTTCAAAAAGATTCTTGACATGCTTTGTTTCCCTCCTGAGATTCTTTGAGGCTTACGGAGTTTTTCGGGCACTGGCTGATTTCTTTTTATTTTTAGGGCAGTAAGAGGGTTGAGTACTGCCTGAAAAGTTTTTCGTTTTAGCCCTAAATCCTACAAAATCTCAGGCTGAACCTCTTCAGTATTTCAGCTAACTTTCCCAGCCCTCTCCCCGAAGGGAGTTCCTTAACGCACAGAAAGGGCAAAAAGAAAGGCGCCCATCAATGAGTGCCTTTTCTTTTAGGTGTTGTGTCACTACCGGTTGTAATCGGATTCCTATTTGCCGATGCAGAAGTGAGCGAAGATGGAGTGGAGCACCTCCTCTCCGGTGATGGTGTGGCCCGTGATTTCGCCGAGCGCCTCTAGCACGCAACGGAGATCCAGGGTGATAAAGTCGGCCGAGACGTTGGCATCCAGAGCCTCCAGCACAGTCCGAAGATGCGTTGCTGCCTTCTCTAGGGCGTGCAGGTGTCGTTCGTTTGTAATCAACGTTTCCTCTTCGCTACTGCGCTCTTGTATTCCGCTTTTCTCTAGAAGTAGCTCTTGTAACTCCTCCAGTCCACGCCCCTCTTTTGCCGATAGTAAGACGGGCATCTGTCGGAATGCCGAGCTAACCTCTGAGGCTAACGCCTCCAGCTCTTCCTCAGTTAGAAGGTCGATTTTGTTGAGGAGGACGAGTCGATTTTCGGGGGATAGCGGCAGAGAGGTGAGTTGCTCTAGAGACGAGCTTAACCCCTCTTTCTGTATGCGTAATGCATCTAGGAGTACGAGGCTGAGGGTAGCATCTTCTGCCTTTTGTAGCGCTCGCTTTATTCCCAGCTGCTCGATAGGGTCTTGGGTCTGGCGCAGGCCTGCTGTATCTATGATTCGGAATAGCACTCCCTTTATCACGAGTCTCTCTTCGATGCTATCGCGAGTGGTGCCCTCTATATCGCTTACAATGGCGCGATCCTCTCCCAGTAGGGCATTGAGTAGGGTGCTCTTACCCGTATTCGGTTGCCCAAGAATGGCGATAGGGATGCCCTCTTTGAGGTGTTTCCCTTGTGTAAAACTTCCGATGAGTTGCCCGATGCGTTGTTGGATAGCGGTGGCAAGAGTGCGCAAGGCCTCGCGATCGGCAAACTCTACATCCTCTTCGCTGAAGTCCAATTCGAGCTCGAGCAGCGAGGCAAACTCGAGTAATTGATCGTGCAGAGAACCTAATTCTTGACTTAATTTCCCCCTTAATTGCTGCAAGGCAAGGCGGTGTTGGATGGCACTCTCGGCTGCGATTACATCGGCAACGGCTTCCGCTTCAGCTAGGTCTCTACGACCATTGAGGTAGCTCCTAAGTGTGTACTCTCCCGGTTGTGCCGGTCGGCATCCCTCTGCTACAAGCCAGCGCAGGAGCGTTTGTACAATGTAGGGGGAGGCGTGGCAGGATATTTCCACAAGGTCCTCCCCCGTATAGGAGTTGGGTGCCTGGTAATAGGTAACGACCACTTCGTCTAAGATCTCTCCCGAGCGACTTATTATCCCGTAGTAGGCATGGCGAGGTGTCCAACAATCTCTATGGGGAGAGAAAATTTGCTGGACGCAAGGGAGTGCCCGGCTGCCCGATACTCGGACGAGGGCAATGCCCCCGCCACGCCCCGAAGCAAGGGCGCAAATGGTGGATTCGTCGGTGAGATGATCTAGATTCATGAGGCTTGGGAGAGAAGAGAGGCAATAGGTTGCTGCGCTAGGGGATGTACGAGTGTGGGGGCAATAGAGGCCAAGGGCTCTAGCACAAAGAGACGCTTGAGCATCTGAGGATGAGGGATTTGGAGCCGATCACCTTGCTCTATTACCTCTTGATTATATAACAGAATATCAATGTCGATGGGGCGATCTTGATAGGCTTCGTGGGGGAGATGCTTGTGCCTACGCCCTAGAGATTGCTCTATGGATTGCGTCTGAGAGAGCAGTTCGAGAGGCGTGAGAGGCGTGTATACAGCCACCGCAGTATTGAGAAAAGGGTGTGGCGAACTAAAGCCCCAAGGCTTGGTTTCTATGTAACGAGCAATGGACGCAATAGAGCCTACTTCGTCCCTTATCTTGTGGATAGCAAGCGATAGCAACTCCCATCTCTCGCCTTGATTGCTCCCGAGAGATAGGTAAACCAAACTAAGCGGAGCCAATTTCTCCATCAAAGAACCCCCTTCTACTTAAATAATAAGCATGGCATCGCCATAGGCTCCGAAGCGGTACTTCTCTTGCTTTGCCACTTCGTAAGCGTTCATAATGTTTTGGTACCCTGCCACAGCAGCTGCATTCATGAGAAGAAGTGATTGCGGCATATGGAAGTTGGTAATAAGGGACGTTACAAATTCGATAGGGTAGGGAGGATAGATGTACTTATTGGTCCAGCCATCGAATTCCTTTACATATCCATCGGTGCTTACGGCGGTTTCGAGGGCACGAAGTACGGAAGTACCCACTGCTACGATATGCTTCCCTTCGTCACGGGCTTTGCGAGTAATTTCGCAGCATTCGGGCCCGATAAACATCTGTTCGTTGTTCTTTTTGTGCTTGGATAGGTCTTCGATGTCTTGATTTTCGAAGTTGCCCAGCCCATTGTGTAGGGTAAGGTACGCAAGACGGCAATCCGCAATTTCTAAGCGTTTGAGTAGCTCGCGACTAAAGTGCAACCCTGCTGCAGGAGCAATAACCGCCCCCTCTTCGCTGGCATATATTGTTTGGAAGCGTTCCAAATCTTCGTCGGTTGCATCCCGCTCCATGTACTTGGGTAGAGGAGCTTCGCCTAGAGCGTAGAGGTACGACTTGAACTCTTCGTGAGAGCCATCGTAGAGGAATCTGAGGGTACGTCCGCCATTGATTGTATTGTCGATAACCTCAGCCATGAGACCATCATCGGGACCAAAGTAGAGTTTGTTCCCTATACGGATCTTACGAGCAGGGTCTACAAGTACATCCCATAGCTTGATTTGAGGGTTGAGTTCTCTCAAGAGAAACACCTCTATCTTGGCATTGGTCTTCTCTTTTTTGCCGTAGAGGCGAGCCGGTATTACTTTCGTATTGTTGAAGACGAAGGTATCACCCTTTCCGAAGTATTTGAGGATGTCTTTGAAAATACCATGTTCGATAGAGCCATCTTTGCGATGTAAAATCATAAGACGGGACTCGTCTCGGTGCTCTACCGGATGTGAGGCGATTAATTCCTGGGGAAGATCGAAGTCGAACTCAGAAAGTTTCATAGCTATCTTAGTATTTAATCATTATCAATAGAGGGGGAGGAGAAGGGGAATGGCCTTTCTACTCCTTTTTGTTTGAGAGGCAGGTACTACTTCGAAGCAGGGGGGATAATGGGGTCGAATCCCTCTTCGTTTAGTTCTGCATGGGCTAGAAAATCGGGCAACTCTGCCAGTGTGAGACTATCCTCTACCCGTACACTGCCTAGCTGAGTGCGCCGTAGAGAGGTGAGGTAGGCGCCACTTTGGAGCTTTTCCCCGAGGTCTCTAGCGAGAGAGCGTATGTAAGTGCCTTTGCCACAACTAATCCGTAGAGTTGCATAGGGAGGCTCGAAACTTACCACCTCTAGCTCGTGAATCGTAATGGGCTTGCCCTCTAGTTGGCAATCCTTTCCTTTACGTGCAAGGTCATACGCACGCTTGCCTCCCACGGAGACGGCCGAAAAGATAGGGGGCACTTGCAGCGTCGTGCCAAGGAACTCCCGAAGAGCCTCCTCCAGCATGCCCTGAGTTATATGCTCATAAGGATAATGGGCATCTTCGGGGTGCTCAAGATCGAAAGAAGGGGTAGTAGCCCCAAATTTGAGGGTGGCTACATACTCTTTTCTGTTGAGCATTAGTTGCTCTATTTGTTTGGTGGCTCGCCCCGTACAGAGGAGGAGCAGGCCGGTTGCCTTGGGATCTAATGTACCCGTATGCCCTACCTTGATTTTCTTGAGTCCAACGGTTTGCTTCACCATGATGCGGAAGCGATTGACCACATCGAACGAAGTCCAATCAAGGGGTTTGTCTACGGCAATGATACTACCCATCCTGAGGGTAAGGGGTGCGATCGGTTTTCCATCTTGCGTCCGAGTATGCAGTACGATTTCGCTCATCTTTGCGCTATGCCCTCCTTAATCAATCGTAAGTTCTACCCCACAAGCCAGTAGGGTGAGGATGAGAATCCCCACGACAATACGATAGTATCCGAATACCTTAAAGCCATAGCGTGTGAGGAAGTTGATGAAGAATCGTATAGCTACAAGAGCGAGAAGGAAGGCTACTACATTGCCAATAAGCAGGGTTTGCCAGTTCTCGACAAAGATGGCTGAGCCGAAGCCTTTGTAGAGTTTATAGGCCTTGAGTAGGGTCGCACCAAACATAGTGGGGACGGCCAAGAAGAAAGAGAACTCGGCAGCCGTTCTACGACTCAGACCCTGTTGCTGCCCTCCCACGATGGTGGCCATGGAGCGAGATACCCCCGGTATCATGGCAATACATTGGAAAAATCCGATCCAAAGAGCATTCCCAAAGGTTATCTTCTCCCCTTGAGATTTACTGAATATGCGGTCTACAAACACCATGAGTACTCCGCCGAGGAGCAGCATCGTTGCTACCACCCAAACACTGCCTAGTAGGGCGTCGATTTGCTTTTCTAGCAGTAACCCTAGCACTGCAGCAGGGAGGCATCCCACAGCGAGTTTGAGGTAGAAGAGGAAGAAGTCTTTCCAACGAGTGGATTTATCTCCGCTTGCGCCCATCTGTTGCTTCCCGGGAACGAAGAACCTACGCCAGTAGAGAACAACTACGGATAGTATGGCTCCGAATTGAATCATAACCGTAAAGGCACGGCTATAATCGGTACTCTGCATCCCAAGGAGCCCTTGGGTAAAGATCATATGCCCCGTAGAGGAGATCGGCAAAAACTCTGTAAGCCCCTCTACAATGGCAAGGACAATAGACTCTAGAATGGTCATTGGCGAGGTGTTTCTTCGGATTTATCTTCCTTTTTCTTGTCTTGTCTCATGATGGCATAGATCATAAGTATAAACCCTATAAGGCATACTGCAGGTGCTATTACAATGCGACGAGCAGAGAATATAGCCGGGTTAAAGCTGATGCCATCCTCAGAACCTCCTCCCATCATTAGGATAAAGCCTATGGCTACGAGTGCTATAGATGCAAGCATCAGCACGTAATTCTTCTTGCCAAAAATCATATACTATGTGGATTTGTTTAAGGGGAGAAGTTTGCCTTCCTCCGGTGCCTCTCCGCACCCTCTTACGAGGCACTGTGCGAAGGGCGTGAGAGAGCCGCTTCTCCTATATTTGTTGAATTCTTCTTTAGCTTAGCACCATGCGACCTCCATCCATCCGGATGTAACGGCGAGTGGCAAAGAGTGCCGTGATAAGGGATAGGAGCATCCCGAGAAGGGGAAGAGCTATCATCACAATGGCACAATGTAGATGGGAGAGATAGCTTATGGCTTGCTGCATGTAACGATCGGCCCCCCAGAGAGAAGCAAGCAGCAAGACTACGGCAATACAGCCACCCCACAGGCCGTTCATCAAGCTATAGAGCAAAAAGGGACGGCATATAAAACCAAATTTTGCCCCTACCAACGTCATAGAACGAATCAAAAAACGTTTGGTGTAGATCATGAGGTGGGTAGTATTGTTTACCTGTACAATAGCCATCAGGAGTAAAAGCCCTATCAAAAGTAAAAGGAGGTAGGATACTTTGGTCATCCTCTTGTCTACCGTAGAGAACATATCTAGCCGGTAGGAGAGCTTATCCACTCCATTTATCGATGCTATGTAGGCATCAACCAAAGGCAGGCTGTCGGGGTCTGTATATTCAGCTTTGAGGTGTAATTCGATAGAGGGGAGTAGGGGGTTGTGCCCAAGTACCAGTTCCGGATTTTCTCCTAACTCCTCTTCCAGCTCTTTAGCTGCCTCTGCCGGAGATATGTAGCGTACCTCTTTGATATATTTATGTTGAGCTAATTCTTGGCTCAAGGCTTCTGCCTTCTCGCCCTCCATCTCCTTATCAAGATTGATGGTGAACGTCAGCCCCTCGCGCATTTCGCGCTCCATCCCCTTTTGTATCGACTCAAGAACACCAACCCAACCTAGGATAAAGAGGGGGATGGCAATACTTATGATAGCAATAAATCGAGTGTGAAATGAATACTTCCTCTTCTTGGGATGTGACATATAACTAGGCTTTTCTTACTCCGTCTGTCTCTATTTCTGTTTGGTAAATTTGCTCCTACATGAGACTGAGTTTCCGCAAACAAACGCTCATTTTAGTGCATAACTTCACCGCCTACAAAGTTACTATCTTTTCGTGATTCAGGCAATTTTGCTCCCTTGTTACCACTCCGATGGAGCTTCCTTAGGTTCGTAGTGCTTTATTTGTGTATGGCTAGCCGATCCAAAAAAAATCTCCGGAGGGAAAGAAATGGGTTCGATTTCCTTCTCCTCCGGAGGTAATGCTTAGGTATTGCTACCTAGTGTTTTGTGTTTAATCGATTGATCCTTATTGCTTTATTAGACTATAGGAACGTGTCATAAAGTCGTGTAGACGCTCGCCAGAGAGCAAGCCACGACTAAGAAGAGCGAGGTCCCAAAGTTGAGCAAGCTGTGGGGCTCCCTCTGCAAATGACTTAATAAGAGAGGTAAGTTGCTCGCTCTTTTCGTCGATTTCTTTCGTGATATTGCTTCGGCGAGTGCGCAGATCCTCAGCGATATCCTCCTCTTTCTTATCTCCGATCTCCTTCACTACTTCGGCACGTTCGTTGTTGAGTTTCTTCAAATCCTCTTGGAGAGACCGGAGAGAGTCCTTTGAGCTGCTCTTTAGCTCCGTGAGAAGCGAGCGCACGATAGGATGAGAAGCATTGACCACGAGGTTAAATGAATCGGGCAAAGTGCCGTAGAAAGCCATCCCTTGTTGGAATTTGCTCATGTCCTTCATACGCCTGATCCATTCTCCTTGGATGAGCTCAACCGGTAAGGCTGTAGCGGAGGCTGCCTCTTTCGCCGTTACCTGTACGTGGAAGGTACGTCCCTCTTCTTGCGGAGCCGTTTGAGTGAATAACTTATTGATAAGCTCTTCATCTTGCTGCTCGAGAGGCTCGTTGTTTGTCTCCTCTTTTACGATGAGTCGGTCTATGGTGTCGCTATCCACACGAGCAAAATGTACCTTCTCTTGCTTCTGTTCCAGCATATTCATGAGGGGGAGCGCAAGAGGTCCATCCATCACAATTACGCTGTAGCCCTTGTCGGTAGCCGCACGCATAGATAGGAATTGCTCCTCTTTATTCGTTGTGTAGAGTATGCAGAGATTCCCGTCTTTGTCGGTTTGTTGGCTTTCGATGAGCGTGCGATACTCGTCGA
>ERZ773018.1686-NODE-1686-length-11558-cov-3.382509_pt1 | contig 11558 bp, 7 predicted proteins | sample MGYA00580840_ERZ773018 | MGnify/ENA primary metagenome ERZ773018 (study PRJEB29015, sample SAMEA2738125) | human oral metagenome | biome: human oral; feature: human-associated habitat; material: saliva | place: China | collected 2256 ... | reverse complement strand
CGGCCTGCGCTCCCCGCTCCTCGGCGAGCTTGGTGAGCTTCTCGTGGAGACGCCGCTGCTCGGCTGACAGGTTCTCCCGAGCCGGGTGCTCCCAGCGCTCGCCCAGTGGGGAGTGGAAGAGGTGCTCACGGTCCAGGAGCCGGGAGACGATCGTCAGGCGGCCGCGCAGGTACTCCTCCACGGGGATGTGGGAGTACTCCTCACGCAGAAGCCGCACGTACTCGGTGTAGGTCTGGGGGTCCACGGCCAGGGTTCCCAGGTCGGCGTCGATGAGGGCCTGGGCGTCGATGTCGTCATCGGCGAGCATGTGCCGCTTGAGGTTGACGATGAGGCTGCACACCCGCTTGACCGTCTCCATCGGGACACCCAGGTGACGCAGGTCGGCCTCGGCGAAGGCGGCCGAGGCGGTCTCGTCCTCGCCGCCGTTGCCGCGGATGACCTCCTCGACGTCGGAGGAGAAGACGCAGCCGTGGTACCAGCAGGCGACCCGCATGATGTCCGGGTCGTGCGACTCCTCGGCCAGCTCATCGACCCGCGCGAGCATGTCGATGAGGTGGCGAAGGTTGTGGAAGCGACGATCCGGTGTGGACCAGCGCTCAATGAGGAGCTCGCCGGCGGAGCCGATCGCCTCTGGGGGCTGCGTGGCGCCGATCGCCTTCACCGAGCGGGTGAAGGCGGGCAGAAGCCATTGCGGTGCTTCGATAACACCCATGGGTCAGTCTCCGTGTTGGAAATGGAACGCGTGCCATCGTAGGACTGTCCTCGCCGTGACGTCGACGTGACACAGTGTCTGGCGTGCCACTCTTGTCATTCTCCCCGGCTGACGGCCTCCCGGAGGTGTGGCGGGGCCTACCAGGCCGGTGCGGGCGGCAGCTCGATGTGGACGGTGGCGCCGCCGCCGGGGGTCTGGAGCATCTGGACGGTGCCTTTGTGAGCGGCCACGATCCCCAGCACGATCGCCAGGCCCAGGCCGGAGCCTCCGGTCTCCCGGTTGCGGGAGGTGTCCGAGCGGTAGAAGCGCTGGAAGACCTTCTCGGCCGCCTCCGGTGGCACGCCGTGGCCGTGGTCGCGGACCTCGACGACGACGACCGGCTGCGCCGTCGGGTTGGCGCGCGGGGGCGCCATGCCGATGGCGATCTCCACCGGCGTCCCGGAGGGGGTGTGGCGCACCACGTTGCCCAGCAGGTTGGTGAGGATCTGGGAGAGGCGGTCGCGGTCACCGATGACCTGGAGCGAGGGGGCCTCCTTGCCGGCGGCCTCGTCGCGGGGGTCGAGGGGGATGAGGCCGCAGTCGCGCTCGGGGGCCAGCACCATCATGTCGCTGAGGGCCCCGGCGGCCAGGTCGGTGAGGTTGACCGGCTCCATCGACATCTCCCGGCCCTCGTCGATCCGGGCCAGCTGGAGGAGATCGTCGACGAGGCGCCCCATCCGGTTGGACTCGGTCTCGATGCGCCCCATGACCTCACCGGTCTTGTTCGCGGGCACCCCGCCCATCCGGTAGAGCTCGCCGTAGCCGCGGATGGCGGCCAGGGGGGTGCGCAGCTCGTGGGAGGCGTCGGAGACGAAGCGCGTCATCCGTTCCTGGGCCACGACCTGGGCGGCGAAGGAGCTCTCGTTCTGGGTGAGCATCGTGTTGATCGCCCGCTGCAGCGAGCCCACCTCCGTGGTGCGCGGCTCGGTGACCAGGATGCGGGCGGACAGGTCGCCGTGGGCGATCCGGGCGGCCACGCCCTCGATCTGGCGCAGGGAGCGGAACGAGCGGTGAACCAGGTAGGTGGCGAAGACGGCGCCCACCGAGATGATCGAGACGTCAGCCAGGGCCACTACGAGGCGGGTGCGCTCGACGGTCTCCATGACGTCGCTCAGCGGGAGGGCCAGGGCCACGGCGCCGGTGTACTCGCCGGTGTTCTGGTCCCGGATGAGCAGGGTAATCATCCGCCACTGGTGGCCTGGCTGATCGGAGTTGACCGTCGTGATCGGGAAGTCGTTCTTGTCCGCGTGGGCCAGGGCGCGCCGGTAGTCCAGGCCCTTGATCTGGGGCCGGCCGTACGTGGCGGCGGTGTCCGGGGAGATCCACTCCCCGTTGCGGCTGGGGTCGAGGTACTCGGCCTTGACGTAGTAGTTCGAGGGGAAGGTGGTGCTGCTGGTCCCTCCCTCGCGGATCTGGGCCAGTCCTTGGCTTCCGATGGCCACCGAGGTGGTGCGCAGCTGGCTGTCGATCTGGCCCATCATGTGGCTGTAGAGCAGTGAGGTCACCACGAAGGAGACGACGATGAGCCCGATGGCCAGCAGGCCGGTGGTCATGAGGGTCAGGCGCGTGCGCAGTGGCATCGCCTGCCACGGCCGCTGAATCGCGGTGATCGGGTGCCATCGGCCCCGTTTGATCGGGCGGTGCTGCTTACCGGACGACTTGGCCGGGCGCGTGCTCCCCCCACGCGCCGCCGCCATCACTCGGCCTTGGGTTCGCGGAGCATGTAGCCGACTCCGCGACGAGTCTGGATGAGCGGGGTGACGGGCTGGCCGTCAGCGCCCTGGATCTGGTCCACCTTGCGGCGCAGGTAGGAGATGTAGGACTCCACGATCGCGGCGTCACCGTTCCAGTCGTACTCCCAGACGTGGTCGAGGATCTGGGCCTTGGACACGACGCGCCCGGCGTTGAGCATGAGGTAGCGCAGGAGCTTGAACTCGGTGGGCGACAGATCCACCTCGACCTCGGCGCGGTACACCTCGTGGGCGTCCTCGTCCAGGACCAGGTCGGCCACGCGCACGACGCCGTCGTCCTGGTTCTCAATGGCGTGGGTGCGGCGCAGGATGGCGCGGATGCGGGCGATGACCTCCTCCAGCCCGAAGGGCTTGGTGACGTAGTCGTCGCCGCCGACGGTCAGGCCCTGGACCTTGTCCGCCATGTCATCGCGGGCGGTCAGGAAGAGGATCGGGGTGGTCACGTCGCGTTCGCGCAGGCGCCGGGCCACGGTGAAGCCGTCCATGTCGGGCAGCATGACGTCGAGGACCACCAGGTCGGGAGACGTCTTCTCCACTGTCTTCAGTGCGCCGTTGCCGTCGCCCGCGATCGAGACCTCGAAGCCTGCGAAGCGCAGGGACGAGGCCAGCAGGTCGCGGATGTTGGGTTCATCGTCGACGACAAGGAGGTGAGCTTCGGTGCGGGACTGCTGGGAACGCTCCATGAGTCTCACCATTCCTTCAGTTTCTGGTCGTTTCCTGAATGAGTTCCGAATGGTCGCTGTTGATAGGTCAAGTGGTTGGTGTGACCTCGAACCAATTGTAGACCCGGGGAGTCTTGGAAATCCCACAAAACGGGGGAGCTGTGTGGTTGCTGCTTGAACAGAGGCGGCGCCGACGACTCCTCGGTGAGTCGGGCTGTGACATGAGGCGGGGCGACGACGTCTGTCGCCGCCCCGCCGTCGGGTCAGAGGAAGGCGAGTGGGTCGAAGTCCTCCAGCGGGATGATGCACACGCGTGGCAGCGGGATGGTGAAGGCCTTGACGTCACTCTCCAGGTCGTAGATCGTCAGGCCCTCGCCCTCCAGGGCGGCCAGCTGGGCGTTGAGGAACTCGCGGAAGCACAGGATCCCCACCTTGGCGCCGGCCTGCAGGAGCCGCTCGATGTGGGGGATGTAGTCGCCGTCGTGGCTGCCCAGCAGGACGTGGGCCTCCTGCCCGGACTCGGCCCGTTCGGCCAGCGCCTCCAGGGTGCGCTGAATACCGATGTCGACGACCTTCTCGTCGTTGTTGCCGGACCCGGCCAGCGGCACGGGGCGATAGTCCATGGCCAGGAGGGCCTGGATGAAGCTCATGGGCATATGGCCGCTGGTGGCGTTGAGGAAGAACAGGGCACGGGCCTCGTTCCCCTCGCCCTCGGCGGTGCCGGCGGAGGACAGTTCATCGCAGTATGCGAGGACTCGGTCCCAGCGGGGCCGCTCCTCAGGTTCGGGACGCCGCCCCAGCACACTCATGCCGAGAGTGGCGTCAATGTTCTCGCCATCGACGAGAAGATAAGTCGGTACGCTCATGGGGCTCATGCTACCGGTCACGGCGTCCAGTAGCCTCCGGCGACGCTCGAAGACACCGCACCGATACCGGTCTCCTGATGCCCGTGACACCGATGGGTGCGGTCTGCGTGGTCGGGGACAAAACTCTCCCGGTGGGGGCGTTCGACGCCGTCGGGTGCGGAAATCCTGTCCCCGCAGGCGTGGGATGTCCCTGGCCGGGACGGACTGTCCCCGGGCGCACGGAATGTCCCCGGCCGGGGCCCGTGTCGGCCCGGGGCGGCCCGGGGCGGCCTGTGTCAGCGGGCGTCGGCCGACGTCGAGGCGCACGAAGCCGCCCGGTACTCATCGGGATGATGAGTACCGGGCGGTCTACGGGGCTGAAGCGCCTAGGTAATGCGGCGAGGTCAGCTCAGTTCAGCTCAACTCAGTAGGAGGACGTCTCCTCGCCGGCCGGCTGACCCTGGTTCTTCAGGGCCGCGAAGGCGGCGTTGATCGCGTCGTCGTCGCCGTCGGTGATCTGGGCGGGGGCCTGCTGCTGGGCGCCCGGAAGGGCCGGGTTCTGCCCGGACTTCAGGGCCGCCAGCCGGGCCTCGGCCTCCAGACTGGTGCCGGAGGCCTCGAGCTCGGCGAACTGGGACTCCAGGGAGGAGCCGGCCAGCTCCATCTGCCCGGCGGCCTGGGCCTCGACCCGACGCACCTGGTCCTCGTAGCGGGACAGCTCGCTGGTGGGGTCCAGGACGTTGATGGAGCGGATGGCGCCCTGCACCTTGACCTGGGCCTCGGCGGTCTTCTGGCGGGCGATGAGCTGGTCGCGCTTGGAGCGCAGCTCGCCGAGCTTGACCTCCATCTGCTGCAGGCCGGTCTTGAGCTGCTCGACGACCTGACGCTGGGAGGCGATCATCGGCTCGGCGGCCTTGGCCTCATTCTCCGCCGTGATCTGCTTGGTCAGCGCGATCTTGGCCAGCGAGTCCCACTTGTCCGCGCCGGCCGTGTCACCGCCGGAGCGCAGCTGGTCGGCCTTGCGGGAGGCGGCCAGGGCCTTGTTGCCCCAGTCCTTGGCCTCGGCGACGTCGGCGTCGTGGTCCTTCTCCGCCAGACGCAGGTTGCCGATCGTCTGGGCGACGGCGTCACGGGCCTCGGCGATGGACGCCGTGTAGTCCCGCACCAGCTGGTTGAGCATCTTCTCCGGGTCCTCGGCGCGGTCCAGGAGCGCGTTGATGTTGGCGCGGGTGAGCTGGGCGATGCGCCCCAGGATCGACTGCTTCTCAGCCATGGTTGTTCGTCCTTCCGTCGAGCTGCGACGTCGGTGTGGGCAGGTATGGGCAGGTGTGGACCCGGCGCTCGCCGGGTGGTCGCCAGGTGGTGGCCGGTGGGCCAGGCGGATCAGGCGTCATGATCGCAGGTCCCGGCGTCCGGCGTCATGCGGGCGGGGGCCGCATCGCTCAGGGCATGACTGGAATGTGACTGGGGCCGGCTGCCGGGAGGACGTGGCTCAGAAGTCGCCGCCGCCGTCGAAGAAGCCGCCGCCTCCACCTGAGAAGTCCCCACCGCCGGAGAAGAAGCCGCCGCCTCCGCCCCAGTCGCTGTCGTGGTGGTGGGAGCTCCAGCCGCCGTAGTTGTGGCCGCCGCCCAGCAGCAGCCCGCCCAGCAGGAGCGAGCCCAGGTCGAGCCCGCCGCCTGAGCGGCCGTAATCGCGGGAGTAGGAGTAGCGCTCACCGGAGTTCGGGCTCCACGAGCTCGACGATCCGCGCACGTCGGCCTCGGCCAGGGCCTGGGCCTGGGCCACGAGCGGCTCGGCCGCCGCGACCTCCGCCAGGGCGGCCACCGGGTCAGTGGTCTGGACGGTGGTGGCGGCCGTGGCGTGACGGGCGGCCTCACTGAGTGCGGTGCGCGCCGAGGGGCCCACCGCCCCGCGATAGGTGGTGATGTAGGAGGTCACGGACTCCACCTGGGAGTTGAGGCGGGCCAGGCGCGAGCCCAGGGAGGCCCGGGCGCGCGAGTCGTTCTCCTCGCGCTCGCGGGCCGGGGCCAGGGCGGCGTCGATGGCGGCCTCGGCCCGGGCCAGGTGGTCCAGGGCGGCCAGGGGGTCGCCGCTCGGCGAGCTGCCGCTGGCCTGACGGCCCTCGGCGACCGCGGCCTCGGCGTCGGCCACGAGCGGGGCCAGGGTCGCCGCCGGCACCGCGCCCTCCAGGCGCTTGGCGTCCACCAGGTCCGAGGAGATCGAGGCGATGGCCGCCTCCAGATCCTTCGCCGCGCTCTGAAGGCGCTCGCGGGCCCCGGTGACCTGGGCGGCCAGCTGACCGGCCTGGGCGATGGAGCCCTGGGCGATGCGGACCTGCTCGACCGCCGTCGCCTCCTGGGAGGCCTCGACGCTGGCGCGGGCCTGGTCCAGGGCGGTGCGCCCGGCGGCCAGCAGGCGGCGGGCCTGCTCGGGGGCCTGGGCCACACTGGTCAGGGAGGAGGCGGGATAGGCTGCGCTGAGCGTCACCAGGATCGTCTCGGCCATGACGATGGCCTGCTCGGTCTCATCGGCGCGCTGGGCGGTCTCGGCGATCGACGTCGGCAGGTTCGCCTCGATGCCGCGCCGCTTGTTGAAGGCCTCCTCCTGAGCGCGGATCTCACCGACCGCCTCCGAGCAGTGCTGGAGGATCTCGGTGTACATCTGGCGCTGCTGCGGCTCGGTCTCGGGGATGTCGTCGTCGAGGATCTTGCGCAGCTCGAAGCACCGCGACAGGTGCTTGCGGGCGCTGTCCAGGGCGGCGGTGAAGGCGTCCGTGGCGGACAGGCCGAACTGCGCCTGCGCGTAGGACAGCTCCTCGGCGGCGGCGCGCACCGTGTCATCGGCCTGGACCAGGGCGCTGCCGGCCTGGGTGCGCAGCTGCTCCACCGTCATCGCCGCGGGGCCCGCGGGCTGGTTGCCGGGGGCGCCGCTCTGATTCCTGCGCTTGCCGAACAGCATGTCGTCGTTCTCCTTGTTCTTCCTGCGCTTGTACACCGTCCAGGCGGCGGCCCCGCCGGCCGCGACCGCGCCCCCGCCCAGCAGGAGCGGAAGCGCCGAGGAGCCTGAGTCACCTGAGCTGCCCGAGCCCGATGAGCCGGACATGTTGTCCGGGATGGCGGCCACGGCGTCGTCGTAGTTGCCCGCGCTGAGCTGCTTCTTGATGGCCGAGTCGATCCGCTTGTAGTCGGACTCGGAGAACTTCGAGGAGTTGTCGTGCGCCTGCAGCTTGTAGCTCTTCGAGGCCGAGCCGTCGGAGGGGATGTTGATGACCAGGAGCATGTCGTCACGCCCCAGCTTCGTGTCCTTGAAGGCCTGCGCGGCGATGGCGGAGGCCTTCTGACTGGAGTCGGAGACGGTCAGCACCCACAGGCCCACGCCGTACTTGGAGGACATGGTGTCCACGGCCTGCTGGGCCTTGGAGGCATCCAGGATCCCGAGCTCATCGGTGACGTGCTCGGTCAGGGTGGTCGACGCCGCCGGGAGGGCCCGGGGCACGCCCGCCGAGGTCTGCGCAGAGGAGGCCAGGGCCAGGGATGCGGAGCCGGGCGTCGTCGGAGCGGCCGCGGCGCCGGCAGAGAGCCCCAGCAGCCCCAGGGCGGCCGCCGTCGCGACGCCGCAGAGGGCCATCTGGTGCCAAGGACGGGGGAGTGGGGGCTGCTGGTTCTTCATCCGGGACATCGTCCCCGCAGGGCGCCGGTGTGAGCAAGTCGTTTCGCCTCAGGCGGCACGCCTGCGCCTGTCACCGCGCGCAGGCAACCGAACCGGCGGCAGAATGTGCCCATGACTGACACGCTCACGATCACCGTCATCGAGCCCGAGGAGCTCGCGCCCGTGGGGCGCCTGGGGGAGTGGCTCTTCGCCGAGGGTGCCTCCCTGCGCATGGTGCGCCCCTGGCGGGGCGAGCCCATCCCCTCCCTGGACGAGATCGGCGACGGACTCGTTGTGCTGGGCGGCTCCATGAGCGCCCACGACGAGGGCGAGCACCCCTGGCTGGCGGACCTGCGTGAGCTGCTGCGCGGCGTCGTCGCCGACGACGTCCCCGCCATCGCCATCTGCCTGGGTGCCCAGGTGGCCGCCGAGGCCCTCGGGGGCTCCACGGCCGTGCCGGCGCTGGGCAACGACGAGGTCGGCGTCGTCGAGCTGACCATCACGGCCGCCGGCGAGAGCGACCCGGTCTTCGGGGCCGTGGCAGCCGAGGCCATCCGCGCCGCCCACCGCGCCGGAATCTCCACCTCCGACGGCACCCGCCTGCCCGTCATCGTCTCCCACCACGACGCCGTCACCCACCTGCCCGAGGCCGCCACCCTGCTGGCCTCCTCCGACCGCTCCCCGGTTCACACCTGGCGGGCCGGGCGACTCCTGGCCTTCCAGCACCACCCCGAGTCCGACCCGGCGCGCGTGGCCTACTGGCGCACCCGCGACGCTCTCAACGACCTGGCCGGAAGCATGGACGCGGCCTCCCTCCAGGCTGCCCGCGATGCCCTGGAGGTGGCCGCCGGCCGGAGCGCCGCGCCGGGCGCCGCCGGAACCCACGGGGCCACGGCCGCCGACCTGCCCGAGGCGGCCGCGAGCGCCGGGGCCGCTACACGTGAGGAGGCCGAGAGGGTCGACCCCGCCATCCAGGCCTTCGGCCGCAGCCTGGCCCGCGTCCTCGTGCGCAACGTGCGCGCCCGCCGCCTGGCGCGCTGACCGGGCTGCCGGCCCTCGCTGGTCCAGCCGGCCCGGCCGGCCCGGTTCGTCCGGCTGCGCCTCGTGCGCCGTCGGGCCGGGCTCAGTTGTTCGCGGTGAGGTCCTCGGCGTCGATGATGGCGTAGGCGTAGCCCTGCTCGGCCAGGAAGCGCTGCCGGTGGGCGGCGTACTCCTGGTCGGCGGTGTCGCGGGCGACGACCGTGTAGAAGTGGGCCTGGCGGCCGTCCTCCTTGGGGCGCACGATCCGCCCGAGCCGCTGGGCCTCCTCCTGGCGCGAGCCGAAGGAGCCCGAGACCTGGATCGCGACGCTCGCCCCGGGCAGGTCGATGGAGAAGTTCGCGACCTTGGAGACCACGAGCGTGCGGATCTCCCCGGAGCGGAAGGCGTCGTAGAGGCGCTGGCGCTCGCGCACCGTCGTCGCCCCGGTGATGACGGGGGCGTCCAGGTGCTCGGCGATCTCGGTGAGCTGGTCCACGTACTGGCCGATGACCAGGGCCGACTCGCCCTCGTGGCGGGCCAGGAGGGCGTCGATGATCGGCAGCTTGCGCGGTGAGCAGGCGGCCAGGCGGTAGCGCTCCTCGGGCTCGGCGGTCGCGTAGGCCATGCGCTCACCGGCGTCGAGGGTCAGGCGCACCTCGGTGCAGATCGCCGGGGCGATCCAGCCCTGGTTCTCCAGGTCCTTCCAGGGGGCGTCGTAGCGCTTGGGGCCGATGAGGCTGAAGACCTCGTCCTCGCGGCCGTCCTCGCGCACGAGGGTCGCCGTCAGGCCCAGGCGGCGGCGCGCCTGCAGGTCCGCGGTCATGCGGAAGATCGGGGCGGGCAGAAGGTGGACCTCGTCGTAGACGATGAGCCCCCAGTCGTGGGAGTCCAGCAGGTCCAGGTGCGGGTAGACGCCCTTGCGGCGAGTGGTGAGCACCTGGTAGGTGGCGATCGTGACGGGGCGGACCTCCTTGCGCGAGCCGGAGTACTCGCCGATCTCCTCCTCGGTCAGGGAGGTGAAGCGGATGAGCTCCTCCTTCCACTGACGCGCCGAGACCGCGTTGGTGACCAGGATGAGCGTCGTCGTCGAGCTCTTGGCCATGGAGGCGGCGCCCACGAGGGTCTTGCCGGCCCCGCAGGGCAGCACGACCACGCCCGAACCCCCCGCCCAGAAGCTCTCCACCGCCTCGCTCTGGTAGGGGCGCAGCTGGAAGGTGGTGGGGGAGTCGGTCAGGGTGATGGGGTGGGCCTCGCCGTCGACGTAGCCGGCCAGGTCCTCGGCCGGCCAGCCCAGCTTGATGAGCACCTGCTTGAGGTGGCCGCGCTCGGAGGGGTGGACGACGACGTCGGCCTCCCCGAGTCGCGTCCCCAGCAGGCCCTTGGTGCGCTTGGAGCGCATGACCTCCTCCAGGACCGGCACGTCGGTGGCGTGCAGGACCAGGCCGTGGGCGGGGTCGGTGAGCAGCTGGAGGCGGCCGTAGCGGCTCATCGTCTCGGCGATCTCGGTGAGCAGGGCGTGCGGCACCGGGAAACGCGAGTAGGTGATGAGGGTGTGGACGACCGTCTCCGCGTCCAGGCCCGCGGCGCGCGCGTTCCACAGGGCCAGCGGCGTGATTCGATAGGTGTGGATGTGCTCGGGGGCGCGCTCCAGCTCGGCGAAGGCGGCGATGGCGCGGCGGGCCTGCCCGGCCTGGGGGTGGGCGACCTCCAGGAGGACGGACTTGTCGGACTGGACGATGAGCGGGCCGTCGGGGACCGAGGACACCGGGGACGCAGGATCGCTGGGCGTAGCGGACATGGGCGGGAGTATCCCAAGCCGGGGCAGCGCGCCGCCGTGACGGAGGAGACGTTCCTCTTCCAGCGGGAGGGGCGGCTTCCGGCGGGAGGGGCGGGCCGGGCTGGCCTTATGCCTGGGCGCGAGTGCAGTTGACAGCGCTCAACCAACAGTGACGACACATCCATTCGCGTCATGACCGCGCAAGCGCAGCTGACGGCCCGGATCTTGGGCTGCCGCGGTGGCGCGCGAGCCGTGGGGTGCGGGCCCGAGCCCCGGAGGCGGGTCGGGAGGTGCTTTAAGGGGCCAGAAACGGTGACATCTGCGGGGGTGTGTCCAAATCGGAAACAAAGGCGCGAGGTGCGCTGCGGCCTGCGAAAGAAAACCGCATGATTCTGCGGTTCGCGTTGCTGGCCTCAGGGGCGGTGAGGTCCCTTTGTATCCGATTTGGACACCGGCGCCCTTCATCCACGCTCCCCGCTCTGTCCGTGAGTGGGGCGGGGGCGTATTTTGGTGCGGATGAGCCCTTCCGCCTCCACCCAGGACCTCGCCGTGCACCTGACGGCGCTGCCGGACCGCGAGGTCGCCGCCCTGCTGGTGGCGCGCCCGGACCTGGCCGCGCCGCCGTCCTCCTCCTTCCTGGCGCTGGCGACTCGCGCGGGGGCTCCCGGCAGCATCGAGCACGCCCTGGCCGGGCTGGATGCGCCGACGTTGGCCGTGGCCGAGGCGGTCGTGGCTCTCAACCGGCCCAATGGGTCGGGGGAGGACAACGGAGCCGGGCCGACCGAGGTTGCCGAGGTGGTCGGGAACAGGCGGGCTGACGGGGCCGGTAGGGCCGGTAGTGAACCGGCCGGCGGTGAGCCTCTCGGCTGTCCCTCAGACCATCCGGCCACCCCGAGCAGTGATGACCTGGCCGGGCTGGTCGCCGCCCACCTCCCGCTGCCTGCTGAGCAGGTCACCGAGGCATTGGATCACCTGCGTCGGCTGGCGCTCATCATCGAGGGCAGGCCCCTGGCTGCGCTCGAGACCGCCTTCGGACCACACCCCTTCGGCCTGGGGCCCTGGGCCGCTGAACCCCTGAGCGCCGAGCGGCTGCCCACCACCCT
>ERZ773018.1681-NODE-1681-length-11586-cov-31.760385_pt1 | contig 11586 bp, 10 predicted proteins | sample MGYA00580840_ERZ773018 | MGnify/ENA primary metagenome ERZ773018 (study PRJEB29015, sample SAMEA2738125) | human oral metagenome | biome: human oral; feature: human-associated habitat; material: saliva | place: China | collected 2256 ... | reverse complement strand
ACACTCACGTTAGCTCTGGTTTGCACCTTTATCTCCTGTAAGAAAGATGAAGATGCCGTATATGGTGGGAAACCTTACAGTTTGGATGGCACTACCTGGACTTCTCGGCTTTCATCTAGTGGAAGATATACTGTTTTTCACTTCCTCTCAGGGGGGAGATATGAGAGGCGTATCTTGGATAAGAATGCTATTCTAATAGATGTTGATATAAGAGGTAGCTACACTATAAGAAAGGCTGATGATAGGTGGTATATTGATCTTTATTATATAGACAGACCTCGCTTTCTCATGCATGTGAATTTCGATGAAGGTGTTATGATAGAGCAAGGAGTCGAGTATAGGAAGCAGTAGCTTCATCTACCTCAACAACTTTTGTGCGTTCGGTATAAGCGATGGCTTATATCGAACGCACTTCTTTTTGCGGCAATGATAGCGACACCCGACGATCTCATCCAATACTCTTGGGTGCGTGAGGTCCTATATCTTCTACTAGCGTAAGTGGGGGAAGAAGCGTAAGGTGAAGGGCGGAAGTAAGGCTTAGGAGATCTGGCTCCAGGAGGGGCGCTCGTAGTAGATCTCGTGGAGGCGATGGCGCAGGATCTCGTTCTTCGGGAGCTGTAGGTCGGGGTCTTCGCTGAGGATCTCCTCGGCGAGGGTACGGGTGTACTGCACCATAGCGCCATCGAGGGCGGGGTTGGCGATACGTAGGCTCAGCTGCTGACCGCTCTGACGCGTGCCGTCGATCTCCCCGAAGCCACGCAGGCGCATATCCTCTTCGGCGATGACGAAGCCATCATTCGTCTCTACCATGATAGCGATGCGGCGCTTGGCATCTTCGCCGAGGTCCTTGCCCGTGACGAGGATGCAATAGCTCTGGCTGGCGCCACGGCCGACACGCCCACGGAGCTGATGGAGCTGGGAGAGCCCGAAGCGGTTGGCACCCTCGATGACCATCACCGAGGCGTTGGGCACGTTCACACCGACCTCGATGACGGTGGTCGCCAGGAGTATCTGTGCCTCGCCCGAGACGAAGCTACGCATGGCTTCGTCCTTCTCATCGGGCTTCATCTTACCATGTACACGCACGATCTTGCGGTGGGCGAAGTGCTCGCTGTAGCGGCGGAAGCCTTCGTCGAGCGTGCGCATCGACTCCTCTTCGCTCTCCTCGATCATGGGGAAGACGACATAGGCCTGACGGCCCTCCTCCAGCTGACGCTCGAGGAACTGATATACCCGATACATCTCGCTCTCACTCTGGTGGTAGGTCTCGATAGGCTTGCGCCCGGGTGGGAGCTCGTCGATTACGGAGATATCAAGATCGCCGTAGAGGGTCATGGCGAGCGTACGCGGGATAGGCGTAGCGCTCATGATGAGGATGTGCGGGTGAATCTGCTCGCCCTTCTGCCACAGCCCCGAGCGCTGCACGACGCCGAAGCGGTGCTGCTCGTCGATGACTGCCAGCCCGAGATGGGCGAACTGCACCACGGGCTCTAAGAGGGCATGCGTGCCGACGATGATCTTCAGCGCGCCTGTGCTGAGGTCTGCGAGGAGGCGTGTGCGCTCCTTCTTCTTCGTACTCCCGATCAGTAGGCCTACCTCGATACCCAGCGGTGCGAGGTATTCGCAGAGAGAAGCGTAGTGCTGTCGGGCGAGGATCTCGGTGGGCGCCATCATACACGCCTGATAGCCGTTGTCCACGCTGAGAAGCATGGAGAAGAGTGCTACGAGGGTCTTCCCACTCCCTACATCCCCTTGGATGAGGCGATTCATCTGACGGCCGCTGATGACATCGGCTTGGATCTCGCGGATGACACGCTTCTGCGCACCCGTCAGGTCAAAGGGCAGACTCCCATAGAGCCCACGTATGGCATCGCCGACACGTGGCAGGAGAAGCCCAGGAGAAGCGGCCTTGCGGTCACGCTTCATACCGAGGAGACGGAGCTGGATGAAGAAGAGTTCGTCGAACTTCAATCGTCTGCGTGCTGCCTCCAGCCCTTCCTTCGTCACGGGGAAGTGGATTTGCTCGATCGCCTCGGCATAGGACATGAGGCGCGCCCGCTCGATGATCTCGGGGGTGAGCGTCTCGGTGATGTGGGGTACGCAGGCCTCCTTCAGCACATAGAGGAGCTGGCGCATCTGACGGCTATTCAGCCCAGCGCGGGTGAGCTTCTCGGTGAGGGGATAGACGGGCATGAGGCCACCGCTGACCTGTGCGGCCTTCGACTCCTCGTCGATCTCGGGGTGGCTGATGCTGTAGGCGCCGTTGAAGAAGACGGGCTTGCCGAAGACGAGATACCACTGCCCCGGGATATAGCGCTGGCGGATGTAGGGCATGGAGCGGAACCATACCAGCTCGATCGTGCCTGTGCCATCGGTGAAGTACGCGACGAGACGCTTCTTACGCCCCTCGCCCACCTCCTTGAAGTCACGGATATAGCCCTTCAGCTCCACGTGGGGCATCTCGCCTCGGAGCTCACGGATCTGGTAGATGCGCGAGCGGTCGACGTACTTCGTGGGGAAGTAATGCAGGAGGTCGAGGTAGGTATATAGGTCCAGCTCCTCGGCGAGCGCTTTCGCTCTCCGTGGTCCGACACCTGGGAGGTAGGTCAGTGGGGTGAGGAGGAAGTCCTTAGCCATCGTAGCGCCTGCCCTTCTCGGGCGGGGTTAGTCCAGGAGGAGATCAGCCAAGAGGAGGTCTCTCGGTGTGGTGAGCTTGATATTCGTCTCTTCGCCTTCGACCAGCGTGATAGCGCCGAGGCCAGCAGCTTCGTAGACCGAAGCGTCGTCGGTGAACTGCGGGCTGAAGGCCTGCTCATAGGCGCGGTGTAGGCGCTCCAGGTCGAAGGTCTGCGGGGTTTGTACTGCACGGTAGCGGGCTCTATCGACCGCCTCACTGTCGTCGTCCTCACCGAGGAGGCGCAGGCTGTCGGTGACGGGGCAGGCTGGTAGAGCGGCACCCGTTTGCTCAGCTACCTCGAAGGTGCGGCGAATCAGCGTGCGCGAGACGAGAGGACGCACCCCGTCGTGGACGGCGACAAGGCCCTCAGCGGGGAGCTCGCTCAGCCCCGAGCGTACGGAGTCGAAGCGCGTGGCGCCACCCGTAGTGATGCGGTGTGGGAGGGTGAAGTGATGCTCGGCACAAAGCTCTCGCCAGAGGTCTTGCTGCTCGGCGGGGAGCACGAGGATGAGTTCCTCGACCTCGGGGGCGAACTGCCGTAGCGTGTGCATCAGGACGGGCTCACCACGCAGGGGAAGGAACTGCTTCGGCAGGTCGGCACCCATACGCAGGCCACGCCCGCCAGCGACGATGATAGCGTAGCGATGTGCCATTAGCCTTCGGCTTGAGGGTCTTCGCTGAGCTGTGCCATGAGGCTCGTGAGCTGCTTGTCAGCCTGCGTGAGCTTCTCACGGCAGTGCTTCGAGAGCTCGACAGCCTCCTTCACGAGGCCCGTGAGCTCGTCTACATCGGGGCTTTCGCTCTCGATGCGGCGGACGATCTCGTCGAGACGGCTTGCAGCTTCCTTATAGGTCAAGTCTTTTTTCATCGTATGTCTATGTGTTGGTGCCACCGAGATGGTGGCGGGGGATACGTGCGTCTACGGCATCCAGCGCAGGGCGCACTCTCGCCTTAGCGAGCGGTGTGCTGCTTGCGACGGGAGTCGATGCCGAGGAAGATGAAGAGCAGGAACGTGAAGCCCCACAGCGAGGAGCCCCCGTAGCTGAAGAAGGGTAGGGGGATACCGATGACGGGGACGAGCCCCAGCACCATCCCCACATTGATGAAGAGGTGGAAGAGGAAGATCGAGGCCACGCAGTAGCCATAGACCCGCCCGAAGCGTGTCACCTGCCGCTCGGCAAGCGCCACGATACGCAGGATGAAGACGGCGTACATGATGAGTAGCGCCGTCGAGCCCACGAAGCCCGACTCCTCCCCGACGGTGCAGAAGATGAAGTCCGTCTCCTGCTCGGGCACGTAGTTCAGCTTCGTCTGCGTGCCCTTGAGGAAGCCCTTACCGGTGAGTCCACCCGATCCGATAGCGATCTTCGACTGGTCGACATTGTAGCCCTTCCCCTTGAGGTCGCTCTCGATGCCGAGGGCGATCTTGATACGTACCTGCTGGTGGGGCTGGAGGATATCGTTGAAGACGTAGTTCACCGAGTAGAAGAAGCCGAGCGATCCGATGGCGAAGATGGCCATCAAGAGGTAGCGCAGGAGGTATTCGCGCAGGGCGAGGTAGAAGAGCGTACCTACGGCGATGACGACGAGGGCTACAGCCACATAGGCGAGGTTGAAGGCGACGAAGAAGTTCACCACTCCTGCGATGAGATACACGCCGAGGACAGCACCTACGGCGTAGAGGAGGTAGCGCCAGCGGTTGCGCCAGTCCTGGGTATAGACGGCGTAGAGGGTGGTGGTGAAGACGAGGATAGCGTTCGAGACGAAGAAGAGGTCCGCGTCCGTAGCACTCCACCACAGCGTGTCTTCCAAGACCAGCGCCCCGATGAAGTACACCGCTGCCGAGGCACTGAGCCCCATGAAGAGCCCCGAGAAGCCTTCGCGGAAGAGCGCAAGGAAGAGGGCGAGGAAGACGAGCGCCGAGCCCGTCTCCTGCTGCAGGAGGATGAGCCCGATGGGGAAGAAGATGATAGCGAAGATCTTCAGATAGCTGCGTATCGACTCGATCTTGAAGTCATACTGATTGCATAGCCACGCCAGCGTGAGGGCGGTAGCGACCTTCGCGAACTCCGCCGGCTGCAGGCGCACCGGCCCTAAGACGAGCCACGAGCGTGAGCCCTTGATATCCGGTGCGATGACGATCGTCACCATCAAGAGGAGCATCATCGCCCCATAGAAGAGCGGGGCTCCCACCTCATAGATATCCGTGTCGAGCGAGATGACAGCGAAGCCTAAGACCAGCCCGAGGCCGATCCACAGCAGCTGCATCATCGGGCGACCGCCAGGGCTCAGCAGGGCCTCCGTCTCGAAGTTGTACGAGGCACCACAGATAGAGAGCCAGCCGAAGAAGACCATGATGAGGTACATCAAGATCGTCACCCAGTCGATGGACTTATAGAATGGCTGTGAGGAGGACTGTCGCATGGCGGGCGCTATATATCGTTGAGGTAGGAGATACTGCGGTGCTCCATCGAGGAGGCGATGGCCTCGCCACTGCCCGAGAGCTTGCCGTCACGGAGGTAGTACTCCATCATCACACGGCCGATAGGCACACCGAACTGCGCCCCGAAGCCCCCGTTCTCGACATAGACCGAGACGGCGATGCGTGGCTTGGAGCGAGGAGCAAAGCCGATGAAGGCCGAGTGGTCCTTACCGTGGGGATTCTCTGCCGTACCGGTCTTACCACATACCTCGATCTCACCAGGAGCGAAGTTCGCACCACGACACGTACCGCCCGTGACAGCACCAGCCATCCCTGCGACGATATACTCCCAGTTCTCGCGGGAGATCCCCGTGGGCTGGTGGTTGCGGTACATCGAGTCCAGAGGCATACCGCCGATGGAGTGCACGACGTGCGGGCGGATGTAGTAGCCGCGGTTGGCTATGAGGGCGGCGAGGTTCGCTATCTGCAGGGGTGTAGCGAGCACTTCCCCCTGCCCGATGGCGATAGAGATGATGGTGTGGCCGTTCCATGCGCCCTTGTAGAACTTATCGTAGACGCCGCTATTTGGGATATATCCGCGCTTCTCACCCGGTAGGTCGATGCCGAGGCGGTAGCCGAAGCCGAGGGAGACCATACGCTGCTTCCAGTGCTCCAGAGCGACGGCTGCCGAGGGGTAATGGCGGCGGTCGTCGAGCATGAAGTGCAGGCCCCAGCTGAAGTACGCATTACACGAGGTGGAGAGTGCAGGGATGAGTGAGATGGGCGAGCCGTGGCTATGGCACTTAGGTCGGTTGCCTAAGGGAGGATAGCCGTGGTGGCAGGAGAGTGCTGTGGAGGGCGTGAGGACACCTTCCTCGAGGAAGATAGCTCCCTGCGAGGGCTTGAAGGTCGAGCCAGGAGGGTAGTTCCCTTGGATCGCGCGGTTGAGGAGGGGCTTACCGAAGGTCTCCTCGAGCATGCGGTGGTTGGCACCCTTGCTCTTGCCTGCGAGGAGCTCGGGGTCGTAGTTCGGTGCCGTGACGAGGGCAAGGATCTCACCCGTCTCGGGCTCGATGGCGACGATGGCGCCACGCTTACCGCGCATCATGCGCTCGCCCAGCTCTTGCAGGCCTGCATCGATGGAGAGTGTGAGGTCACGCCCTGGGACGGGAGCGCGGTCGTGCGAGCCGCCGTCCAGACGTCCTTGGATACGGCCACGGGCATCGCGGTAGAAGATCTCCTCACCCTTGACGCCACGCAGTACCTCTTCGTAGGTGCGCTCTACCCCGCTTCGTCCGACGAAGTCCCCGCGCATAATCGTGCTGTCACGCTCGAGGTCGGTGAGGCTGGCTTCGGAGAGGTAGCCCAAGAGGTGGGCGGCATTGTGGTAGTTGTACTGTCGGACGGTACGGGAGCGCACCGAGAAGCCCGGGAACTTATACAGCTGCTCCTCGAAGCGTCCTACTTCCTCGGGCTCGAGCTGTGAGAGGAAGACCTGTGGGGTGTAGGGGTTGTAGCCGCGGTTGATACTGCGGTCACGTACGGCGGTGAGCTTCTGGACGATCTCCTCGCGAGGTAGGCCAAGCGTATTTGCAAGTAGTGTGGTGTCGAGCTTTCCCTTCGCCTCATGGTTCACGATCATCAGGTCGTAGATGGGGCGATTGGCCACGAGGAGCTGCCCCTTGCGGTCGTAGATGACGCCACGCGAGGGGATGGTAGAGAGGATGAAGTAGGCATTATTCTCCGCCCGGCGCTTGTAGTCATTGCTGGCTACCTGCAGGGTAAAGAGGCGGATGATGAAGATGGTGACGATGGCGAAGGTGAGGCCGATGATCAGCCACCGTCTACGGAAGAGCTCGTCGTTGACCATAGGAGAGCATCACTTCGAGCGAGCCCCTTCTCCCGTGCCGAAGAAGAAGAGGGTCATCACCGCCAGCACCCATGAGAAGGCATAGCCCGAGGCGAAGCTGATGATGATATGTAGGGCCCCCATGCGCATCCCTGCGGCCTGGAGGATATAGAGCGTGACGTGGTGCACGAGCAGGAGCAGCGTGATGAGCATCACCGAGCCTCCACGCAGCGTGGGGAAGAGGGGCAGGGCGTGCGGTATCGTGTTCTTGTCCGTGAGCAGTGAGAGGATGGGCTGGCGCATGAAGGCTGTCAGCGTGAAGGCCGAGGCGTGCAGGCCAGGCGTGAGGCTGAAGATATCGATGAGCATCCCTACGGCGAAGCCCGAGATCGAGAGTACGGTACGGTTCGTGTCTACGGGTAGGAGCAGCAGCACGAAGGGATAGAGGTAAGGGGTCGCCACACGGAAGAGGGCGATGGGACTCAGTACCCACACCTGCAGGGCCACCATAAGGAGGGCGAAGAGGATGAAGCGCAGATAGGTGGAGCTATTCATTGGGTCTGATCGAGTCTTCGAGGGCGCGTACCTCGTGGGTGGGCTTCTCACGGATCACGTAGACGTAGCGTAGACCCTGGAAGTCCGTGGAGAGGTGCACAGGATAGTTGGCGAAGGTCCCAGCACTGCCCTTGACGCGAGCGGGGACGGAGTCGGCGATCGTCCCGACCATCATCCCCTCGGGGAAGAGGTAGGAGTAGCCGCTCGTGGTGATGGTGTCACCGATCTGGGGGTGGGCGTGTGGGGGGACGTTGCTGAGGATCGCCTCATTAGCATTCGGGCTCGAGGGAGCTGTGAGGGTGCCGCTGACCTCCTGCCCGAGGAGGGTACATGCCAGACGAATCTTCGGGTTGAGGACGGGGATGACGAGCGCATAGTGGTCGGAGACCGCCATCACGGCGCCGACGACGCCCGAGGCGCTCATCACGCCCATGTCGGTCTCGATGCCATCACGTCGCCCCTTGTTGATGGTGTAGTAGACCTCATTAGTGTGTGTCACACGATTGACCACTCGGGCGATGATGACCGCCGAGGGATCGATGGGGAGGCTGTCGGTAGCGTGCAGACGAGGCAGCAGGCCGTGGGCTTCGGCATCCTGCATCTGACGAGCCAAGAGGGTATAGGCCGTACGTAGACGCGCATTCTCCCTCAGAAGCTCCTCATTGTGAGGGCGTAGGCCTACATAGCTCCAGCCCTCGGTCATCAGCTCATTGACTCGCCCAAAGACGGCACTCGTCGCGTACCATCCGAGACTCCTCGAGTAGAGGGAGCCACTTAGGTACGTGACGAGAGCGATCGTCTCCAAGATGAGGAAGACGAACCAGTGTCTATACTTATGGAGGAACTCTAAGAGCTTATCCACGGGCGGAGTAGGCTACGGGGCTTAGCGGAAGAGGAAGTTGAAGTTGTGGATGTTCTTCAGCGCAATGCCCGTGCCGAGAGCTACAGAGTGCAGGGGATTCTCAGCGATCTTGAAGTCAAGGCCGAAGCGCTTGGAGAGGCGCTTGTCGAGACCACGCAGGAGGGCGCCACCACCGGTGAGGACGACACCATTGGCGACGATATCGGCGTAGAGCTCGGGAGGCGTAGCTTCGAGCGTGCGGAGGATAGCGCTCTCGATCTTACCGATCGAGTTGTCGAGGCACTCAGCGATCTCACGATAGTTGACCTCTACCTTGCGGGGCATGGTATCCATCATGTTTGCACCCCAGACGGTGAAGTCTGCAGGAGCGTCATCGAGGTCGGCGTAGACAGCACCTACCTGGATCTTGATCTGCTCAGCGGTACGCTCCCCGACCTTGATCTGGTGCTTCTCGCGCATGTGGTCCATGATGTCCTGCGTCAGCTCGTCACCAGCGGTGTCGATGGACTGATCCTCGACGATACCACCGAGCGAGATGACAGCGATCTCCGTCGTACCACCACCTATGTCCACGATCATGTGGCCTTCGGGGGCGAGGACGTCGATGCCGACACCGATAGCTGCTGCCATGGGCTCGTAGATCATGTAGACGTCACGGCCACCAGCGTGCTCGCTGGAGTCACGTACGGCACGGATCTCTACCTCCGTGCTCCCTGAGGGAATACAGACGACCATGCGCAGTGAGGGGGTGAACCACCCACGGCGGCGGCTGATCATGCGGATCATACCGCGGATCATGTGTTCAGCGGCGTCGAAGTCTGCGATGACCCCTTCGCGCAGGGGGCGGATCGTGCGGATGTTGGCGTTGCCCTTCTCGTACATCTCGCGGGCCTTGGTCCCGACGGCGATCATCTCGCCAGTACGATTGTCGAAGGCTACTACTGAGGGCTCATCGAGTACGATCTTGTCGTCCTTGATGATAATGGTATTGGCAGTACCCAGGTCCATCGCCAGCTCCTGCCTAAAGGAAAATAGTCCCATGCTTATCTATTAGTCGATTCGTATTCTTGTCTTAATGCTTGAAGTGACGCACCCCCGTCATGACCATGGCTATGCCAAGGCGGTCAGCAGCGGCGATGCTGTCGGCGTCACGTACCGACCCACCAGGCTGAGCGATAGCGGTGATACCGGCTTCGGCAGCGAGGGTGACGCAGTCGTCGAAGGGGAAGAAGGCATCGCTCGCCAGTACAGCTCCCTTGAGGTCGAAGCCGAAGTGACGTGCCTTCTCGATAGCCTGCTTGAGTGCATCGACACGTGAGGTCTGTCCGACTCCCGAGGCGATGAGCTGCCCGCCCTTGCTCAGGACGATAGCGTTGCTCTTGCTGTGCTTGACGAGCTTGGTCGCGAAGACCAGATCCGTAAGCTCCTCAGCCGTGGGTGCTACCTTAGTAACGGGCTTCATCTCAGCCGTAGTCTCTACTGCGCGGTCGGTCTCCTGAGCCAGCACACCACCGAGCATCGAGCGGTAAGACCAGCGGGCATCGATGGCCTCCTTCTGACGCAGGAGGATGCGGTTCTTCTTGCCTTCGAGGATGCTGAGCGCCTCGGCTTCGAAGTCGGGAGCGATGAGTACCTCGAGGAAGAGCTTGTCGATCTCGCGAGCCGTCGCCACGTCGATGGGGCGGTTGGCTACGAGCACGCCACCGAAGGCGGAGACGGGGTCACCTGCCAGTGCATCCGTCCAAGCCTCGAGGAGGGTGGGGCGAGAGGCGCAGCCACAAGCGTTGTTGTGCTTGAGGATGGCGAAGGTGGGCTCAGTGAAGTCTTGGATGAGTGAGACAGCTGCCTCGACATCCTGGAGGTTGTTGTAGGAGAGTTCCTTGCCGTGGAGCTGCTCGAAGTAGCGGTCGAGGTCGCCGTAGAAGACGCCCTTCTGGTGGGGGTTCTCGCCGTAGCGTAGGGGCTTAGCCTCATCTGCCGTGAGGCGGAGAGCTGAGTGGTCCTCAGCGTCGAAGTAGCGGAAGATAGCTGAGTCGTAGTGCGAGCTCACAGCGAAGGCGCGGCGAGCAAAGTGGCGACGCTCCTCGAGGGTCGTGCGAGCACCACGCTCACGGAGGATCTCATGCAGCGTAGCGTAGTCGGCCTGCGAAGGGATGATGACGACATCCTCGAAGTTCTTCGCTGCCCCACGGATGAGGCTGATGCCGCCGATATCGATCTTCTCGATGATATCTTCTTCGCTGGCGCCCGAGGCTACCGTAGCTTCGAAGGGATAGAGGTCTACGATCACCAGGTCGATGAGGGATAGGCCGTATTCGAGGACCTCCTTTTGGTCGGTCTCGTGTCCGCGGCGGGCGAGGATACCGCCCTGGATAGCGGGGTGAAGGGTCTTGACGCGCCCCCCGAGCATCGAGGGATATTTCGTCAGGTCTTCGACGGCAACACAAGGGTATCCGAGCCCTTCGATGAAGGTGCTGGTGCCCCCCGTGGAGACGAACTCTACGCCCTGCTCGTGCAGGAGCTTTAAGATTTCTGCTAATCCTTCCTTGTGGTATACCGAGACAAGTGCTCGACGTATGACCTTCTCCATGAGTTACTAAGCTAAGTCGATGTATGATGTAAAACGCGGCGAGCAGCACCTCACCTCCGCTCGGAGGCTATCCGTGCTAAGCTACTAAGCCACACAAAAATAACGATTTTCCCGCAGTGTACCTATCTCGCGCGTATTGTGAGGGCTTCTATCTTGCCCGTGAGTATGCCCCGAATCGCACTATTACTTCGGCCCTACTATCTCCGCTTGTTTTCTCGCCCTACACGTTAGGTAAGTCGTTTATATCTATACGGATAGATGCCTTCATTCAGCGCGAGAACTATCGCAGAGCACTACTCCTATACTTCGTCCCTTGAGGGGAGATTCTTTGGCTCATCTATGGGAAAAGTTCGGTCTACGTACGTAGATCATTTGTCCACGTACGAACGCTCTAAAATCCACGTGCCTTGTCCTATCGTCTACGTACGTAGATCAAGGGAGAGGAATACGGCTTTGCTGCTTTTTCTCGTGAGAGTAAAGGCTTTTCCTCGGGGGGCTTTGTGAAGCGCACCATATAGAAGCGCACGGGCTGCAGTACCGAAGGTGTACTGCAGCCCGTGCGCTGAAGGGGGTGGAGAGGCTTAGACGAAGAGGAGCTGCTCGAGGGCGTAGGCCACACCGTCCTCGGCAT
>ERZ773018.1680-NODE-1680-length-11587-cov-6.584114_pt1 | contig 11587 bp, 15 predicted proteins | sample MGYA00580840_ERZ773018 | MGnify/ENA primary metagenome ERZ773018 (study PRJEB29015, sample SAMEA2738125) | human oral metagenome | biome: human oral; feature: human-associated habitat; material: saliva | place: China | collected 2256 ... | reverse complement strand
AAAATAATTTCTGGTGCTGGGAGAAAGATTCGAACTTTCGAAGGCATCTGCCGACAGATTTACAGTCTGTTGTGTTTGACCGCTTCACTATCCCAGCGTTTATTCTGTATTAAAAAATACTTGGAGCCACCTTTCGGATTCGAACCGAAGGCCTGCTGTTTACAAAACAGCTGCTCTAACCAGCTGAGCTAAGGTGGCACAACCAAGTATACTACCAATTATACACGAGCCTTTTCAAAAATGCAAGCATTTTTTTGATTATTTTTCTAAAATCTCAATCGTCGAATCCACAATCTGAAATTCTGGCAAAAAATTTGAAATCTCTTTACGGATTTTTACACTTTTTGAAAAATCATTCACAAAAATTCGCGCCGTAAGAATATGATCAATACCATCAATACTCCAAAAATGAATATTCTCAATTTTCAAAACACCATCAATCGCCAAAATCTGCTTTTTAATCTTATTTAAATTTTTTACGCTTGGTGTTCGTTGAATAAGAATTTTTAAAGCACCCCAAGAATTCGAAATTGCGCCCCAGATGATAAACAGCAAAATACACAGACTTGTCACACGATCAAGCATGTGAAGCCCCGAAAACGAAATCAAAACTGAACTCAAAAAAGTCAAAATCCAGCCGAACAAATCTTCAATCAAATGAATCGAAACCGTTCGATCGAGTAAATTTTTTGAACCATGAAGCCGAGCTGCTGCAAATAAATTCACCAAAATTCCGACAATCGAAACAATCATTAATCCAGGAATATTTACCCGCGGATGCGTGTGTGGAAAAGTGAATTCATAATAAACTGCAATTGACATTGAGTAGGAAATCCACAAAATTACAATCGTATTCAAAAGCGCACCAAGCGCTGAAAGTCGTTTATAACCATAACTCATTACTGAAGTTGGTTTTTTATTGCTAAATTTACTCAAAATTAACGAAACTGTCAGCAAAAAAGCGTCGCCTAAATCATGAACTGCGTCTGCCGAAATCGCCGCCGAACCAAAAAGTGCACCAAAGAAAAATTCAGCAATCGAAAAACCCAAATTCAAACAAATCGCAAGCGGTAAATTACTTGCATTCTCGTGAGGATGCGACTGTGCAAAATGCAGATGTTCGTGATTTTTACACGATTTTTTCTTTTTTCCACCCATTCGAAAAATTATTCTAGTGTAAGAATTTCAACTCCATCCTTTGTAACCAAAATTGTATGTTCGAAATGCGCCGAGAGCGAACCATCTTTCATCAAAACGTCCCATTCACTATCTGTTCCGTTAAAAATCACATCACCTTTGCCAAGAGAAGTCATTGGTTCAATGCAAAAAGTATCACCTTCCTGAAAAGCCACGCCACTTCCAGCCTTGCCATAATTTGGGACTTCCGGCTCCATATGCATTTTTAAACCAACACCATGTCCAACCAAATCTCGAACATTACCGAGTTTTGATTTTTTAAGTGATTTTTCAACTGCTGCGCCAATATCGCCAGTCTTCACACCAGGCTTCACGACTGAAATTCCTGCCGCAAGCGCTTTTTTTGTATCATTCAAAAGATGCTTCACTGCACCTTTTGGTTCTTCGCCAATAACTGTTGTCACAGCAGAATCGGTCATCATTCCTTTAAATTCAATAACCATATCAAATTTTACAACATCACCTTTTTCAAAAGGAATATTATTTGGCGCACCATGAACAACGCAATCATTCACTGAGATACAAACTACGCCCGGAAAATTGACCTCTGGCGTGAGATAAGCAGATTTCGCTCCATATTCTTTAATTTTCTTGCGCGCAAAAGCATCAACTTCAAGACCAGTCATTCCGACTTTCGCGAATTCCGTAAGCTCACGCAAAATTCGCGCGAGGATTTTTCCACCCTCACGCATTGCTTGAATTTGTGCCTCGGTTTTATTGCCAGTGATTAAATTTCGCACGATTCAATTTCCTCCATAATTCGATCGTGAACTTGCCCAACCGTGCCCGTTCCGTCAATATGAGCAATTCGCACACCATTTTCATTAAAATAATTCAAAACTGGATACATTTCTTGCCGATAAATTCGAAGTCGCTCGTCGATAACCTCTGGAGTATCATCAAGTCGACCGCGAATTTCAAGCCGGCGCATCAATTCGCTTCGTGGTACTTCCAAAACAATAACTAAATCAACGTCTCTACCATGATTTTGCTTGTTTTCGATCAACCATTTTGCCTGTGCGAGCTGGCGTGGATAACCATCAAGAATCACCTGCTTAACATTTTTTCCATTTGCACGATCAAGAGCCTCGCCCATTACGCGATTAACAATCTCTGGATCAACCAGTTTTCCAGTGCTCATTTGTGCGAGAAGCTCAGGATCTTTGCTATCTCGCAAAAGTTGCCCCGCTCCAAGCCAACGCCAATCATTCCGCGCGGCCAACAAATTACCTTGAACACTTTTACCAGCACCCGCTGGACCAAAAAATACAATCATTGATTTCCTTTTGTTTTTTAAATTATATACTTTTTACACTTTTATATTATAGCATAAAAATTTAAAAGTTAGAAATCTTGACAATAATTAGCCTTTTCTGGATCCCCACCAAGACCTTCAAGATGGCCAAAAATAGCAACACTTCCTTCTTTTTCTTCTGGGATTAAACCACCCCATTTCTCATTGTTTTTATCAGTACACTTAACTCCAATCATTATGAAGGCCATATCATAATATTTTTTATCAGAATCATACGTCCATTTAGTCATAGGTGTAGCAAAATTTGCTCCAAAGTTTTTTGTATTTGGCCCATAATCAAAATAATCCCCCAGCCCCAAGCACCTTTATGAGTTATCATATATCCATCAATAATATTTGTTTCTTTTAAATATTGAGCTAAAACACCTTTTCCAATTGGAGAAATATTCCCAGTTCGCTCACCAACCTTTTCGAAAGTTGGAAATTCACCTTTGTTATTTGCCTTATATGTTTGTATTGCTGAAGCAATTGTAGAATAATCTTGCTTTCGAGCCGTATTCCGCTGGCTCCGTTGTAAAGCCGGCAACCCAAGAAATATCATTAAAAATATTAACCCAGCAATTGCGAGCACTAAAACAACTTCAATGATTGTAAAACCATAGTTAAGCTTATGCTTTTTCATAACACTATTATAGATTATTGTTCCCATAAAATCAATAAAGAACTACCCAAAAATGAATAGTTCTTTATTCTTAACTTAATTCCTCTTTCACAATTTTAGCCAAAACTGCACCATCGGCAGAGTTGCCAAATTTTGCTTTCATTTTGCCAATAATTGCACCCATTTGCTTGATCGAAACTTCACTCATTACCGAAATTTCAGCTTTTACTACTGCGCGAATTTCATCTTCGCTCGCCATTTCTGGCAAATATTTTGAAAGAATTTCAGCTTCTTTTAGTTCGTTTTCAGCACGCTCTTCATCTAATAAACTTGCTGCTTCTTTGCGTTTTTTTACTTCTCGCGCAACCAGAGTTTCAATTTCAGTATCATTTAAACCTTCTTCACGCTTACCAAGTTTTACTTCTTCGTCCAAAATTGAAGCTTTCAAGCCTCGCAAAACTGTAGTTTCGAAAGCATTTCGGGCAAGCATTGCAGTTTTTAAATCAGCATTAATTTGTTTTTTTAACATTCTTACTCCTTTTTAAAATAAAAAACTAATCTCTAAGGTGGGATTTAGGTTTTTGTTCTCCATAAAACAAATCTCCTTTGCCTCTATTTAAGTTCCAGACACCTTTGTGTTCAGGCTTCGACCCCCAATATTTCAAGTTGTCAATATAGAAATATTTTCCTTTATGCCCATAAAAATATTCAGTTTCTCCATACTTCTCAATTATTTCTGCGAGCCTTTCTAAATCCTTATCTTCACCGTTGTTTTTGCTCAGTGCGTATTCGTGTGGTGCTGTTTTAGCATAAGTTTTTGCGAAAATCCACTCATACTTTTCTACAATACTGCGAGCTTCTGCCACTATTTGTTCTTTTAGCATTTTCATCATTCCAAAATAAATCCAGCCTTTCGACTGGAATTTATGTTTTTAGCGAATACCAAGTCGCATTTTTTGTGCTTTTTCAGCACGGCGTTGATTTCGAACGATTGCTTTTTTACGTCGTTCAACCTTGCTTAGAGGCTTTGAAAATCGCATTGACGCTTTAGCTTCGCTCAAAACTCCACTTTGTAGAACTTTTCGATTAAAGCGACGAATGATATTTTCGTTAGCTTCTTTCTGGTCTTTCCTTGTTACACTAATACTCATACTGATTACTATTTTACCAAAGTTTTTCTAAAAAAGCAAGAAAAAAATAAAATCGCCCGATTTTGAGCGATTTTCGAGAATTTTTACTGTTCATTATTTAATTTTTGACTGTTCACGATAAAAGTCAATCCAGATTTTCAACAATCGATCTTCAGAGTAATATTCCGAAATTTCTTTTGATTTTACTTTATATTTTTCAAGAATTTCTGGCTTTTTTGAAATTTCTTTAATAACTTTATCCATTTCGGCAAAATCTTTACCCGCCAGATATTTTCCTTCAAGAATATTTTTATATAAATCTAAATCGCGCAACATTATTGGCGCACCACAACTGGCTGCCTCCAAGATCGACATCGGGAAAAGTTCAGCATAGCTCGGCAACAAAAATAAATCACAGCTTGCATAAAACTTTCGAATTTCTTCGCGCGGAACAATTCCTAAAAATTTCAAATTCTTTGGTGGATTTTCAACTATTTTTTTGTAGCGCTCATAACCGCTGGTAATTTTTCCGAACGAAAAACCGCCGGCCCAAACAAATTTAACATTGGGATTATTTTCTGCTAATTTTACGAAATCATCAATGCCTTTCCGTTGCTGAACTTGGCCAACTCCAAAAACTACAATATCGCTTTTTTTCCAGCCTTGTGATTTTCGAAATTCCTCTCGTTCTTCTTCACTCAAAGGTGACCATTTATCTTTTGCAACAAAGTTTGGAATATAAGTTATTTTTTCTCGATCAATACCGATTTTAACCAGCTCATCTTTAAAATCTGGATTCACAACCACTAAATGATCCATTTTGTCATAAAATTTAATCAAGTATTTTTTTACAATTTTTTCAGCAATCGCTGGCATATCTAAACTGCCATCAAGCGTATCAGGTATTAAATGAACATAACCAATCCGCCGGCCAGTGTATTTTTTAAACTGAGCCGCTAAATAAAAATGCGGATCAATCGTGTGAAAATGCGTTATATCTGGGTTTTTTGCACGAAGCGTTTTGGTAATTTTCAGCTCATCTTTTGCCCGATTTTGAAGAAGATTCATAAGTTCAAAATAAGCGCCACCAACCCCTTGACCAGCAACTTTGTCAGCCGAACTCATCATATTCACATGAATTTTAGTCATAAGTTAATTATACACTTTTCCTTTCCAAATGTAAAATCTGCCCTTCAACATTTTTTTGGCCTTGCCATTCATTTAAACCTAGCGAAAAAATCACATCAACTTCTTCGCCAATTTCCACAAAAAATTCTTTCGGCGCATTAAATTTTAGCATTTTAATTTCATTCTCGCCATCAGTTAAAGTTAGTTTCAAATGCTGTTTTTTATCGCCCATTTCTTGGTGTGCAATTACATAAGCGTTCTTAATTTCGAAAGTTGGTTCTTCATTTCCTTTCCCAAAAGGCTCAAGCGCTGTAATTTTTTCGAAAAGATCCAACGAAATTGGTGAAAAATCTTCAAGCTGAACATCCACTTTTGGCAAAAGTTTTTCGAGCTGATTTTTTAATTTTAACGATTCGTAGAAATCGTTCACGCTTTTTCGAAAATCATCAATTTTTGAAGTTGGCAAAGTCACACCCGCGGCTGCATCATGGCCACCACCTTTAATAATAATTCCGCTTGCATTTTGCACCGCTTGGCTTGCCGAAAAATCACCAAAGCTACGCGCCGAGCCCTTTGCAACATCGCCCTCAATCGAAATTACAAAAACCGGCTTTTTAAAACGTTCTAGCAAACCGCTCGCCACAATTCCGATAATTCCATCATTAAAACTTTCACTAGCTACAACCAAAACTTTATCATTTTTAAAATCTTCAGCTTTTTGAATTGCAATTTCGAGCGCTTCGTGCTGAATTTTGCGGCGGACTTTATTTAAATCATCAAGACTTTTAGCTTTTTCGAATGCCACAAAAGCATCTTTTTCAAGCATTAAATCAAGTGCTTTTTCAGCAGTTTCAATCCGACCAGCAGAATTAATTCGTGGGCCAATAATAAAGCCAAGTGTTGAACTTTTCGGCTCTTTCACACCCGCTAACGCAAGCATTGATTTCAAACCAGCTCGACGCGTTTTCGAAAGAACTTTTAGCCCCCAAAAAGTGTTTTGGCGATTTTCAACCGTTTGCTTCATAATATCACAAACAGTGCCGAGTGCTACCATATCAAGTAGCCATTTTTCTTGACCAGCAGGAAAGCCCTCAAGTTTGGTTTGAAGCGCTTGAACCAACTTAAACGCTACCCCAACGCCAGCAAAATTTTCAGCCTGCGGATATTTGTTTTCTTTCCTGCGCGGATTTACAACCGCAACCGCATTTGGTTGAACTTCGGCAATATTGTGGTGATCGGTTACAATTGTATCGATTCCAAAACCTTTTGCAAAATCAATTTCAGCGTGATTTAAACTTCCACAGTCAACCGTTAAAATTAAGTTTGTCCCCCGATCCGCAAGAACTCTCACGCCACGCTCATTCATTCCGTAACCATCTTTAAAACGATCCGGTAAAAAATAATCAACATTTTTAAAACCGAACTTTTCGAAAGCTGTTAAAATCACCGTTGAAGCCGAAACACCATCAACATCATAATCACCATAAACTGTAATTTTTTCTTGTTTTTTGTGCGCAATAAGTAGTCGCTCAACTGCTTTTTTCATATCGGGCAACAAAAAAGGATCGTGCTGGTTATTATAATTCGGACTCAAAAAAGCTTCACGATTCTCTTTTGAAATTCCACGATTCTTTAAAATTTGCTCAAAAATTTGCTCAACCATTTATCAAAAATCTTACCTTTTTACAGACTTTTCAATATAACGATTTTGACGCGAAACATTATTTTGCTCGCGAACTTTCACAACTATTGATTGAAGTTCCGAAAAGAACAAAAAATTCGTATTTGCGAAATAAGTATAAGTATTTTTCTTTTTTTCTCGATTTAAAAATCCTGCTGTTTCAAGCTTGGCAAGTTCGCGCTGAATATTTCCCGGATCTTCTTTAAGAAGTTTTGCAAGACCTCGTGAGTGCATTTTGATCGCTGGATATGTTACAAAAAAAACAACAATTTTTCGTTTAACTCGTGATGTAATAAAAATGTCTAAATCTACCATGCTCTCACCTTTTGTACTACTATTTTACAAAATTTCAAAAATTTTCGCAAGGCTTATTTTGCGTAAAAAACAATTTTCTTTTTGAACTTTTTTGGTGTAAAATAAAAAGGTATATGTGTTTTTATTATGAGATTGCGCCAATAAAAATTGTTCGTTCTGGTAGCGATATTCTTACATATTCTTCAGCTGAAGAACTCGAAATTGGACAAATTGTCGAAATTCCAGTTGGCAAAAAAAATCTCATTGGCGTAGTCTGGAAAAAAGCAAAAAAGCCAGATTTCGAAACACGCGCAATTTCAAAAATAATTTCAAAAACACCGATTCCAAAACATTTAATTAAACTTTCAAGATGGATGAGTGAATATTATGCCACGCCACTCGCGCAAGTTTTGAGTGGAATTCTACCAAGCGGATTAAATAAATCACGCCGATTTTCAAAAAGCGAAAAACTTGAAATCTCCGGATTAAAAACCGCCGCAAAAACAGATAAAAATACCGAAGGTTGTTCAATTTTTTTATACACAGAAGAACAACAAGATACGTTCAAAAAACTTGACAATATTAATTCTGGAACGGTTTTACTTCATGGAATTACCGGATCAGGAAAAACTTTAATATATATTAATCAAGCTGAAAAAGCATTGAATACGGGGAAATCGGCGATTATTCTCGTACCAGAGATCGCACTAACTTCACAGCTAGTTTTAAATTTTAAAAAATATTTTTCGAATATTAAAATTATTCACTCGCATCAAACCGAAGCTGAGCGACACAAAACTTGGTTAAAAATTTTAAACGACCCAGAACCACAAGTTATTATTGGCGCACGATCTGCCCTTTTTGCACCAGTTCAAAATTTGGGATTAATAGTGATTGATGAATGTCACGAACCGAGTTTTAAGCAAGATCAAACGCCAAAATACTCTACTTTACGTGCAAGCAGTTTTTTGGCTTCGAATTTTAATTTTAAAGCAATTTTTGGTTCCGCGACGCCGTTAGTAGAAGATTATTTCTTGGCCAAATTATCTGAACAAAATGGCGGAAACAAAATCATTAAACTAACCAAACTCGCCAAAAAAGAAGCTCAACCAGCAAAAATTGAACTGGTTGATTTAACAAAAAAAGATTCAAAAAACCACCGCTTTTTTTCGAAAAAAATGCTCGCCAAAATGAAGCAAACTTTAAGCGAAAACAAACAAGTTTTAATTTATCACAACCGTCGCGGTTCAGCCAGCATTACACTTTGTCATAATTGCGGATGGACAGCGCTTTGTCCAAATTGTTTTGTTCCACTAACTCTACACGCCGATAAATTCTTGCTAACTTGCCATATTTGCGGATATAAAGAACGCCCACCAATTTCTTGCCCAGATTGCGGTGAAGCAGAAATTATCCATAAAGGAATCGGCACAAAAGCAATTGAAGAAGAAATTCGAAAGCTCTTTCCTCAGAAAAAAATTGCACGCTTTGATGCGGATAGCGATAAAAATGAAACTGTAGAAAAGCTTTATAACGAAATTCACAACGGTGAAATTGATATTATTATCGGAACCCAAGTTGTCGCCAAAGGTTTGGATTTACCAAATTTAAAAACTGTCTGTGTAGTTCAGGCCGATGCGGGATTAGCCTTACCTGATTTTACTTCGAGCGAGCGAAATTTTCAATTAATTTCACAAGTGATTGGTCGTGTTGGGCGGCATTCTAATGAATCAAATGTAATTATTCAAACTTATCAACCTGAAGCTCCATCGATTCAATTTGGCTTAAACCAAGATTACACCGGATTTTATAATTTCGAGATTAAAAATCGCCAAAAACAAAATTATCCGCCTTTCGTGTATTTGTTAAAATTAACTTGCGTTTATAAAACCGAGATTTCAGCTGTGCGAAATTCACAAAAAGAAGCAGGCGAAATTCGTAAAAAATTTTCGAAAGATATTCAAATCTTTGGTCCAACTCCAGCTTTTTATGAACGTGTGGGTGAAACTTATCGTTGGCAAATTGTAATTAAAAGCAAAAAACGCGCACCGCTTTTAGAGATTGCGCGCAATTTTCAAGGTAAGCCACAATGGCGAGTTGATTTAGATCCACCAGGATTGATTTAATTATTTTTTTTCGAAGTGTTAAAAACATAATTCTTTAAATAATCTAAATTAGCTTTTCTCACTTCATCTTTCGTTATTTTGCCGGATTTTATCTTTTCAATATCTTCAAGTATAAAGCCAGTTAGCTCACCAAAATCCACCACGCTTGGCGAAAATTTACTATCGGGGTTAGAAAAACCTCGCCCTTTAGAAACCATTTGACCATAATAATCTTTCGCAAGATATTCTATACCTTCATAATTATCCGTTTCGAAAAATATCAACGTAAGATAAATCAACGCCGAAAACATTTCCCTGTCATTTTTTGGTTTTACTAATTTTAAGAAATTATTAATATTCTCTTTCATACTATATCCTTTATATAAATTAAAAAGGCGAGATATACACTCGCCAAAAACTACTACGTATAGCGTCCACGGTCTCCATCATGATTATTACCAAAATCCGAAGAACTATCAGCCCGAAAATGGTCGTGTCCTTTTGCACCATCAGCACGATATCCCTAAAAATCATTTGGAGATTCAATGTGGCCAGGAAACATAAGTTCCACTGCTGCCGTCAAATGCAAAAGTTACAGGTTTACCATTAGAATCTGTTCCGTGTGTAGCACCACCATAGCTTTCGCCGTTCCCAAAATTATAAGGAGTGTTAGCATTATCATTATTCCCAAGGCATAATAACCACCTCTATATAAAGTGCGGAGCATTCTTAGCTCATTCGAAATATTTGCCATTTCAAATATCTGGTTTTAATTTTACTATATTCAAACCTAGAAATCAATGATTTTGTAGCTTTTTTACCCTAAAAATGGTATAATAAAAACAATGAAAAAAGAAGATATTATAACCTTACCTAACCAAAATTTGCGCAAAAAATGCGAACGCGTACATGTTATCACAGATGAAGTTCGCCAAATTGTGCAAGATATGATTGATGCCAGCCTCGACTGGGAGAATGCCCATCCGCACGAAATTTCAGCCGCGATTGCTGCACCACAGATTAATAAACTTTACAAAATTATCATCGTTCGAAGCGATTTAGATGATAAAAATAATAAAGAATTCACCGCTTTAATCAACCCAGAAATCACCAAATTTGAAGGAAAAACTATTGAAGATTTCGAAGGTTGCCTTTCAATTAAAGGAATTTATGGTAAAGTTCCGCGAGCTTCAAAAATTCGCGTAAAAGCGCTTGATATTCACGGAAATGAAGTTCGAATTAAAGCCGAAGGCTTTCTTGCGCGTGTGCTTCAACACGAAATTGACCATACTAACGGTGTTCTTTTCATCGATCATATCCGTGATAAAAAAGATGCTTTTTACCGACTTGATGAAGATGGCGAATTGCAACCATTAAATTACGAAAAAGATATCAGAAATAACACTGATCTTTGGGATGATTTAAATGAAGAATAAGCCAATTATTTTCTTCGGAACTGAAGAATTTTCAGCAATTTCACTCCAAAAATTAATTGATGAAAATTTCAAAATTGGTGGAATTATTACCAAGCCAGATTCAAAAAAAGGTCGCGGACAAAAACTCCAAGCACCAAAAGTAAAAAAAATCGGTGAAAAATTCAACATTCCAGTGCTTCAACCGCAAAAAATGAGTGAAATTGTTGATTTTGTAAAAACTTTTGAAAACCCAGTGGGCGTTTTGGTTTCTTTTGGGCGAATTATTCCGCAAGAAATTATAGACTTATTTACACCAGCAATCATAAATGTTCACCCTTCACTTTTACCAAAATATCGCGGCCCAAGCCCAATTGAAAGCGCAATTCTAAACGGTGACGAAAAAACCGGCGTTTCGCTAATGAAACTTTCGAAAGAAATGGATGCAGGCGATGTTTATTCGCAAAAAGAAATTAAGCTTTCGAAAACCGAAACCGCGAGCAGTCTTTATAAAACTTGTGGTAAAATCGGCTCCGAAATGCTTGTGCGAGATTTACCAAAAATTATCTCTGGTGAAATCAAAGAGCAAAATCAAGATGATTCGCAAGCTGAATATTGCCAACTTCTTAAAAAAAGCGATGCTCTTCTTTATCAAGATAAACAAACCGCAGAACAAGCCGAGCAACAAATTCGTGCTTTCGAAATTTTTCCAAAAAGTAAAATT
>ERZ773018.1679-NODE-1679-length-11609-cov-13.586637_pt1 | contig 11609 bp, 6 predicted proteins | sample MGYA00580840_ERZ773018 | MGnify/ENA primary metagenome ERZ773018 (study PRJEB29015, sample SAMEA2738125) | human oral metagenome | biome: human oral; feature: human-associated habitat; material: saliva | place: China | collected 2256 ... | reverse complement strand
AACGTGTGCACCAAGTGCCTGAAGTCCGACAAGGTTGCTCGCGCGATCTGACGGACCCTGCCGATGCCCCACCGGGCATAGGAAAAACGCCCGCGACAGCTGTCGCGGGCGTTTGTTATACCCACATCATGGTGCGTGCGCGCGGATCAATGCGCGTTGTGCGGCTGGTAAGCCCACGGCACCACGCGTGTCCGGGACAGGCGCGATCCTCCGGGTATGGCGATGCCCCGCGACATCCGACCCGTGGAACGGATCGGCGCCGCGGGGCACACACCGATTAGAGAAGCTGAGCAGCCAGGTCGAGCGGGGTGCCGAACCTGTGGTTCGTGATCGAGACCGCCTGCTCACGCAGGAAGGGCAGCAGCTCCGAGTGCGGGCACGCCGTCACGGCGCCCGTGTACAGGGCGACGTCGGGGCTACCCCAGCTCGCGCGGGTCGCACGGTCCCAACGCTGCGCCGACGCTTCCTCGCGCGGGCCGAGGATACGCACGCGCATCCCCAAGCCACCCGAGTTCGACACGGTCGCCAGGCGAGACTCCCAGGCGCGCGCATCCTCGACGCTGACCTCAACGCCCGCCGCAAGCAGGACCGACATCAGCGGCGCGGGAAGCTCCTGCGCGACGGAGACGCCGATGGGGCCACCCGCGAGGAGGCCTGCCGCCAGCACGCGGGCGACGTCCGCCAGAGCGGTTCCGTCCCCGGCGCGCAGGAGGACCGGAGTGGCGCGGTAGCGCAGAATGTTGCGCTCGCACGCCATGCCGGTGACGTCGCGGTTTGCTCCGTAGTCACTCTCCCAGGCGCTGGCGTCCGCCGCGACGGCACGGCGGAGCTCGGCCAGCTCGGCGGCGCTCAGCTGATCGCGCACCGCGTCGCACAGGGCGCGCACGCGCGGGGCGAGGGTCGGCGTGCTGTGGGCGGCCTCGGGTGCTGCCGCGCCCTCGGGGGCCGCTTGCACCTCGCCGAGGCCCAGCAGGTAGGAGGGGCCTCCGGCCTTCGTGGTCGAGCCGATCGCCGAGCGCTTCCAGCCGCCGAAGGGCTGGCGGCGCACGATAGCACCGGTGATGCCGCGGTTGACGTAGAGGTTACCGGCCTCGATACCCTCGAGCCACAGCGCCAGCTCCTCGGTGTCGAGCGTGTGCAGGCCGGAGGTCAGGCCGTAGTCGACCTCGTTGACTACCTCGATGGCTTCCTCGAGAGTATCCACGCGCATCACGCCGAGGACGGGCGCGAAGTACTCGGTCAGGTGGAACTCGCTGCCGGGCACAACACCCGCACGGATACCAGGGGTCCACAGGCCGTCGCCCAGGTAGCGCGGCTTGAGCACCCAGTGCTCGCCCTCGCCCAAGGTCGTCAGGCCGCGCACGGCCTTCTCATCATCGGGAACGACGACGGGACCCACCTGGGAGTCGAGGGAGGCGGGGCCACCCACCCGCAGCGAGGCGGCCGCGTCCACGAGCTGGCGGGCGATGCGCGCCGACTTGCCGGCTGATCCGACGAGGACCAGCAGGGAGGAGGCCGAACACTTCTGTCCCGCGTGGGCGAAGGCCGAGTGCACGACGTCGCGCACGGCCAGGTCGGGGTCGGCCGACGGCGTGACGATGATGGCGTTCTTACCACTGGTCTCGCCCAGCAGGTGCATGTCGGGCTTCCAGGAACGGAAGAGGCGGGCCGTGTCGTAGGAGCCGGTCAGGACGACGCGGTCCACGGCCTCGTGCGTGACGAGGTGACGCGACACGTCCCCATCCTCGAGCGGCGCGAGCGCCACCAGGTCCTTGGGAATCCCGGCCTCGTGGAAGGCCGCGACGAGCTCCGCCGCGCAGCGCTTGGCGGGAGGGGCCGGCTTGAGGATGACGGCACTGCCCGCGGCCAGGGCGGCGGCGACGCCTCCCACCGGGATCGCGACCGGGAAGTTCCACGGAGAGGCGACGACGGTGACGTCCACGGGCACGAAACGCGCGCCCGCCATGTGGGCCTCGTCGAAGAGTTCCAGGGACGCGTTGGCGTAGTGGTGACAGAAGTCGATGGCCTCGCTGACCTCGGGGTCGGCCTGATCGATGGTCTTACCGGCCTCAGAGCCGGCGACCTCGATGAGCTCGCCCCGGCGGGCAGCCAGGACGTCGCCGACGCGGTGCAGCGCGGCGGCACGCTCCTCGGGAGCGAGCCCCTGCCACGCGCGGGCGGCACCGGCGCTGGCCTTCACGAGGGCGTCGATCGCCTCATTCGTGGCCAGGGCCTGCGCACCGGCGCGCACTGCCTCAACCCCGAGGGTCGAGGCCGGGATAGCGGCAGCGATGTCGCGGGCCCACTGGCGGTTGGCCGCCAGAGCCGGATCGGAGTCGGCCTCCGAGGCGAAGGGACGCCGGGCGCGCTCGGCAACACTGCCCTGCTCGGCGGGGACACCGGCCTTACGCTGCGCGAGGCGATCCTGCCCGCGGTTGGGAGCGGGCACGGGGGCACCGGGGTCGACGTTGGACAGGGCCGCCAGGAAACGGTCGCGCTCACGAGCGAACACGTCCTCGTTTGTGGCGATGTCGAAGACACCGGACATGAAGTTCTCGGGGGCAGCGTTCTCCTCGAGGCGACGCACGAGGTAGGAGATCGCAACGTCGAACTCACGCGGGTTAACGACGGGCACATACAGCAGCAGGGAGCCGACGTCACGGCGCACGACCTCCTGGATGCCCGTGGCCATGCCGGAGAGCATCTCGAACTCAACGCTGTCCTCCACGCCGCGCGCGGCGCGCAGCTCGTAAGCGAAGGCAATGTCAAAAATGTTCTGACCGGCCACACCCAGCCGGATAGCGCGGGTGCGCTCGGGGGTCATCGCCCATTCGAGCATGCGCTTGTAGTTGGTGTCCGTGTCCTGCTTGGACGGCCAGGTCGTCAGCTCCCACCCGTGGATTTCGGCGTCCACCCTCTCCATGGACAGGTTCGCGCCCTTGACGACGCGGACCTTGATGCGCGAGCCGCCCGCATCCACGCGCTTGCGCGCCCATTCCTGGAGACGCTGGAGGGCGCCGAGGGAGTCGGGCAGGTACGCCTGGAGGACGATGCCGGCCTCGTAGCCGCGCATGTCGGGCTGGTCGAGGATCGAGGTGAAGACGGCGATCGTCAGGTCGAGGTCCTTGTAGTCCTCCATGTCGAGGTTCAGGAAGGTGCCATTGTCGCGTGCCAGGCGGTACAGGGGCGCCAGGGCACTCACGCCGTGGGCGACAACCTCCTTGAAGCCCCACGGGTTGTGCGGTCCGGTGACGGCCGAGACCTTGATGGAGACGTAGTCGACGTCCTCTCGCGTGACGAGGCGCGAGACCTCGGCCAGGCGGTGGGCCGCTTCCTTCTCACCGAGGACGGCCTCGCCCAGAAGGTTGACGTTGAGGCGGTTCCCGCCCTTGCGCAGGCGAGCCAGCGCCGGACCCAGGCCCCGATCCGTCGCGTCGACGACGAGGTCGCCGACGATTTCACGGAACACTCGGCGCGCGGTGGCCGTGACCGTGCGGGGCGCGAGGCGAGAAGCGGTCGAGCCCAGGCCCATCGCGGCGGCGAGTGCCGGGGGCAGGAAGCTCTTGCGGCCCGCCGACAGGCGCTTCATCGCCGCGCTGGCCACATCCAGGTCCGCGGGGCGAACGACGTCATCGACGAAACGGGTGGTGAAGGTCAGGCCGTCCGGATCGGCGAGGATTCGCGACAGCAGCTTGGCCGATTGCGGCGTCGGTTCGTGGGCGGATTCGTCGACCCAGCGGCGGGCCCGGACAATTGCCCGCTCCCCCAGGGCCCACAGGTCATCGGGGCAGCGTCGGGCGGTGGAATTGTGGCTCGGCGGGGCGGGAACAGCGGTGTTCGTCATGCGTAGTCCTCCAGGCGTGAGTAGGCGTCGGATCATCCGCGTCACGTGCTTGATCAACCCTGGGCACGTGTCGCCAGACTCCCGACATTGTGAAGCATGCTGGTTTGTCTATCCTAACCCGCATGCCCCCTATCTGGAGCGGCGGGAAGCGCGCACGGAGCGACACAAACAAGGGACCTAAGCCCCAAACCGCTAGCAATCCTCACTAACACCCCAACGCTGTGATGCACTTCACTGCTTGCGGGCTTCTCTCCACGTCGGCAACCCCGGCCTCGTTCACGGACGAATGAGCCAGCGATCCTTCACGTCGGCGACCATCCCGGCCATCACCTCGCGCATATCAACATCCGCCCCACCGTCCGCACGCGAACACAACCACTGGACCTGCAAGCCGTCGGACAACGCCACCAGCTTGCGGGCAATCTTCTCGCTCGGAGCGCCGGGACGCACCTCGCCCATCGCCTTCCCCCGCTCAAGCGCATCCACCAGGTACGAAATCGCCCCCAACAGGTGCTCACGGAACCACGGATGGGCCTGATGATCCGCATCGATAACCGCCGCCGACATCGCCGTGTACAGGGCAACCCCGTCAGGATGACGCTGGTTATGCGCGACCATCTCCACCCACGCGTCGAGCGCAGCCTCCGCGCTCGCATCACCCCCGGGAAGTCGACTCAACGTGCGCCGGTCGCGCTCCTCCAGGACGGCAGCCAGCAGCTGATCCTTGGAGGAATAATGGTGCAGCAGTCCCGCTTTGGAAATGTCCGAGGCCCGGGCAATGTCCGCCAGAGAGGTAGCCACGTAGCCCCGGGTCGAGAAAAGGGTCAACGCCTCAGCAAGAATCCGCGCTTTCTTATCCTCACTGCCAGCCTTCGGGCGGCCGGGCCGACGTGTACTCGTTGCCTGCGCGTCATTGCTCATCGGGACTGCTCCGCTCTCGCTGTGACAGAGTTACCAACAACCCATCATAGCGTGCCCGCGTGCGCTTGCCACCACTTTGGAAAATTAGCGCACAATAGCGCGGCGCGAGGCTCCCGCCCCGCGCCGCTCGCGCATCATCAGGCGAATGTCGCCTCAAGCTTCGGCTTGCCGTCCTCATCAACGAGGACCATGCCTGCATTGTCAGTCTTCACAACCACCTCCACGGTGCACTCGAACTCCTTCGGCTTCTTGTCGCGTCCTGTTTTATTCACGACCAAGAATGTCGCTTGCCCCGAATAGGTGCGCTCCCCCATGCCATTGGGCTTCATAGACGTAGGCAGGCTCTTAATCTCCTGTACGGTCCAACCCATGAACTCCATTCGCTGGGGGCATACCTTGTTGGCATTATCGGTGGCGGTTGCGCAGGAGTTCGTCAGGGCGACGGCCGCATCCAAGGCTGCCGAGGCCAGGGCATCGTTATACGCGCCCGTCAGCTTGACGCTAGAAGCAGCGACCCCCTTGGTATTGGAGACCATATCCGCCTTCACGCGCAGCGTGACGGGATCGGCATCGATGTAGTCGGTCGTGTCTGCGGCTGTGAAGGTGTAGACGCCCGGATAGAACATGTAGTCCGTGCCGTTGGTCATTACTCCCGTATTGATCGCCCCCTTCACGCCTCCGACCGTAAAGTACGAGACCTTCTTGCCGGTGACGTTCACGCGCGCGATCAGGGCGTTTTGCATCTTCCAGTTCTTCAGCACGCCAAACGTGGGTTCTGTGGCAATCAGGCCGAAGGAGTAGGTGAAGCGCTCTCCGTCGAGCTGCATCGTCGCCGTGACGGTGGTGACCTTATTTCCCCCGTAGGGCGTGGCAACGACGTCTTCGACGACAATCCGAGACTTGGCCGAGGCCATGACGTCGTTCGTCAGGAAGCCTCGCTGCTCATTGGGCAGGCCAGGATCGACCATCGCAGTGGCCGCGCTTGCGTTGCCGGCGGCCAGATAGTCCAGGTACTGGCGCACGGTGGCCTCGGGAGTGCGCGTCCAATTCGCGAACATGATGCTGAGGGCTCCCACACCACCGAGCACTGCCAGGACGACAATTGTGACGATCGCCCGCTTGACGCGCCGACGACTCTTGTCCGACATGGGGGTGAAGGACACGGCCGGGCTCTGCGCGGGTGCGGCTGAAGCCTCAAGGAGTGCCTCGGGTGTGGGCGGGAGATCGATGCCGTCGGGCTCGGGGGCGGGGGGAAGGCCACCAGATACCGTCTGCTCGCTGTCTTCTGAGGCCTCGGGCGGCGGAGGGGCCACTTCGCCCGGAGAGGGAGGAGGCGTGCTCCCCTGGTCTTTGTCCTCGCGATTGTCTTCCATCGTTGCTCCTCACTGCGCTGTGCGTCCGCCCTCAACCCACCGGTGGGTTCCCTGGCGTGCCTGTCGGGCGAAAAACGCACTAATTTTCTCATATGTGAAAATTCGGCTCAACCACCGTCCACCACGAGGGCGCAGGGCCGGGCTACATCTGGCGGGCCCTGGCGGTTCGCGCAGGTCACGAGGCCTACTGTCCACGTGGACAAACGAAGCGGCGCGGGGCGTCAGTCCCGCGCCGCTCGTGTCTCAGTAACCGAAGCTCACCTTGAATTGTGGCTCGCCCGAGGCGTCTGTTTTGATCGCCCCGTTCTCATCGAGCATCACGGTTGCGGTCACCGTCGAGTCGACATCATGAGGTTCCTTATCCCAGCTGTACGTGCTCTGGATCGAGAACACTGCCTCCCCTGTGAAGCTGCCGTCATCGCCACGCTTCTTCATGGTGGCTGGCACCTTCTTGACCTGCAGGACGGACAGGTTCGTCGCTCGCACCGAGCTCGGGCAGGCCTGATCGATGTTGCCGGGGACGGTCGCGCACGAGTTCGTCAGGGCGACAGCCGCGCTCAGAGCCGCGTCCGTCAGCTTGGAGTTATAGTCTCCCTTGAGCTGGACGCGCTGGGCGGTATCCCCCGATCGGCTAGAGCCAGTCTCAGGCTTCACCCGCAGGGTCACCGGATCAGCGTCAACATACTCGCCCAGATCGACGGGAGTGAGAGTGTAGATGCCCGGGTAAAACACAAACTCGGTGCCGATGGTCATCTCGCCTGCGGGCACCGACGTCGTCACCTCACCGACGGAGAACTTCGAGACTTTCTCTCCCATGATGCGCACGGGCATGACCAGCGAGTTCTCGAGCTTCCAGTTCTTCAGTACACCGAACGTCGGCTTCGCGGAGGAGACGGTGAAGTTGTAGGTGAAACGCTCACCGTCGAGCTGCATGGTGGCGGTGACCGTGCGCGTCTTCGCGTCCTCGTTCGTATCGGCGACGATGTCCTCGATGACGATGCGCGCGTCGGCCGCGGCCATGACGTCGTCGGTGAGGAAGGCGCGCTTATCGTTGGCCAGGCCCGGGTCTGCCATCGCGGTCGCCGCGCTGGCCTTGCCTGCGGCCAGATAGTCGAGATACTGGCGCACGGTCGCCTCCGGCGTGCGGGTCCAGTTCGCGAACATGATGCTGAGCACTCCCACTCCTGCGAGAACTGCGAGGGCTACGACAGCGATCACGCTTCGCTTGACGCGACGTCGGCTCTTCGTTGACATGGGCGTGAAGGCGATACCCCCGTTGGCCTGCGCAGCAGGGGGGACCTCGGCGGGGGGCGGCACCATGACGGGGACCTGCCCCGTCACCCAGGTCTGGGGCGCGGCGGGCGCCGGTGCAGGGCTGGGCACCGGTGCCGCGGGAGCGTCGTGTTCTGGCGCGGGAGGCGGGACAGTCATCCGCGCATCCGCATTGTCGGCGTGTACATCCATTGTTTCTCCTCACTGTGCGACGGCTGCACCCAGGCTCCCACGCCTGGGATACGACGCGGACCACAGGGGCACAAGCCTGACAATTTTCCCATAAGCATCATGGCACCTCAAGGCCACACGCGGCTCACGCTCCTGGAACGAGGCCGGGGCTGGGTTCCGGCGCACACACGCATGTCGCCCGTCCGCTGCACGGACGGGCGACATCACTGGTCGGAGTGTGATGATGACCTTAGAGGGGTGCGCTCACGAAGAAGTCAGGCTTGCCGTCCGGCGTGAGCTTGAGCAGCCCATCGTTGTTGAATTGGACGTTGACGACAACCTTCGAATCAACGTCGTGCGTTCCCGGCATGTAGTACATGGAGTACTTGTCGGAGTAGGTAACCTCGAACGTGACCGGCCCTTGGAAAACCCCCGGATCAGTGTGCATCGGTTCCAGCGATGTGGGCATCGTCTTGACGGAGATAGCGGTCACCGCGTCGTTTTGGAGAGCTAACGGGCAGTCAGTATTCAGGTTTCCCGGAATGGAGGCGCAGGAGTTCAGGAATTCCTTCGCGGACTCGAGCGCCGCTTCCTTCAGTTTGTCGCTGTAGGTTGCTTCCAGGGACACGTCGGCGGCATCAGCAGAGGAGGCGGTTCCACCGTGGACGCCGTCAAGGACGGCAACGGTCTTGGTGTTGACATCCACGTATTCGCTCGGGGCGACGGGCGTGAACGTGTAGACGCCGGGGTAGAAAAAGTACGTGGCCGGCTTACCAGAGACAAGCTTGCGCGGAGCGTCGGCACTCACCCCTCCGACGGTGAACTGGGTGTATCCCTGCGCGTCGACGCTGACCTGCGCAGCCAGGGAGTTCTTCACCGTCCAGTTATTGAGAACGCCCATCGTCGGCTTGTCCTTGGTGACGGTGAAGGCGTGGGTGAAGCTCTCCCCGTTCACCTGCACGGTGGCCGAAACCTGACGGGTCTGGGAGTCCTCGTTCCCGTCGGCGACCACGTCTTCGACGACCAGCAGCGAGGTCGACGAGGCCATGGCCTCGTCGGTCAGGAAGCGACGCTGGTCGTTCGGCACGCCAGGATCAACCATGGCGGTCGCCGCACTGGCCTGACCGGAGGCCAGCAAGTCCAGGTACTTGCGCACCTCGGCCTCGGGCGTGCGCGAACTGTTGGCAACCTTGATCGCGACCACGCCGGCGATCACCAGCACCGCGAGGACACCAACGAGGATTCCGATCAGGATCGCCCGCTTCTTGCCCCGGCCGGAAGGAGGCGTCGACGCCGCGCCTCCCCCGGCGGACGTCGACGGAGCCGGAATCGCGGGGATTGCGGGGGGTTCCGGTATCGGTGTCGTGTTCGCTTGATTCTTCTCAGTGCCCATCGTGTGCTCCTCACAACGTTGACAATCCTCAGCCGGGCGCGTGGCACGTTGTGCGTGTCCCGTCACCCGGCTACTCAGGCGTGCTCAGTATCATGCTGCGCACGCGGTCAGTCAAAGAAGGATCACGGAGCGGATGCAGGTTGCCCGTCCGCAGGCGCGGACGGGCAACACGTGTATAGGGCGCAGGCAGTGGACGTTAGAAGGCGAAGGACACCCTAAAGTCCGGCTTACCATCGGCGGTCATCATCATCATTCCGTCGTCATCGAAACGCGCGTCGACCTTCACCGTCAGGCCGACGTCCCTCGTTCCGGCGAACAGCGTTCCCTCTGTCGTGACCGTGTAGGTCACGCTCCCAGAAAATGACGTTGGATCGAAGCTGTAGGAATCGAGAGATGTCGGCTTTTCCTTGATGGAAATAGCGGTGACGCTGTCTCCCTGAATCAGGGACGAGCAGTCGTCGCCCTGGTTGCCCGGGTATGTCCCACACGATTCAACGAGCGCCTGAGCTGCTTCGAGCGCGGCGGCTTCGAGCTTGTCGTTATAGGTCGCCTTGAAGGTGACGTCGCTATTGCTATCCCCACCCGAGGTGCGCGCGTCATCGAGCACGGAGACGGGCACGGGAGTCGCGTCCACGTACTCGTTGGGCACGACGGGCGTGAAATTGTATGCGCCCGGATAGAAGAGGAAGGAACGCCCTTCCATGAAGAAGCTTGCCTTGTCGATAGAGGCCTTGGTTCCACCGACAGAGAACTGACCGATCCCGTCACCGGCCACGGTCACGGGCACCGCCAGCGAGTCCTGAATCTTCCAGTTATCGAGCACCCCCATCGTCGACGACCCCTTCGCCACGGTGAACTCGTGGGTGAAGCGTTCCCCGTTGACCTGCATGGTGGCGGTCACCATGCGCCTATCAGAACTGTCATTCTTATCGGCGACCACATCCTCGACGACCAGCAGCGACGTCGCCGAGGCCATCACGTCGTCGGTCAGGAAACTACGCTGATCGTTACTCACGCCGGGATCAACCATCGCCGTCGCCGCACTGGCCTGACCGGAAGCCAGCAGATCCAGATACTTGCGCACCTCGGCCTCGGGCGTGCGCGAACTATTGACAACCTTGAGCGCCACCACGCCGGCGATCACCAGCACCACGAGAACACCAACCAGCGCTCCGATCACCTTCACGCGCTTACGCGCGCCAGGCGAGACCGGCGTGAAGGACACCCCCGCGGCGGGAACCCCACCGGGCCCGGGAACAGGCGCGGCACCGGGCCCCGGAACAGGCGCGGCACCGGGCCCGGGAATGGGGGCAGCGCCAGAAGTTGGGTCGACCCCAGCCGGGGACGGTGCAGGTATCTCGCTACCGGTAGTTTCGCTATTGTCAGTACTCACGACTCGCTCCTCACGATGCGCTGATGGTCCGGAGCCAGCACCGGGCGACAAACACACCAATACCAACCACCGGTCAAAAAGACGTGCCCATGATCACACGCCAGCAGCCGAGAGTCAAAGCCGTGTCACACTACGGATACGACACGCTCCCCGACCGCCAAGCGATCGAGGAGCGAGGATTGTCATACTTATTCAACTTCGTACCTCAGCCAGAACTGAGGCTTACCAGCAGAATTGACCACGATCTTTCCGTTTTCGTCAAACTTCAGCGTCGCGTACACAGTTGACTTCAGGGTGTAGATCGGAGTCCCGGCCCCCTGCTGCACCTTAAAGAAGGCATAGTCGTGGAACTCCGAGGTCGAGTCCGCCCACTCTTTCGCCTCGGTCGGCATCTGCTTGACCTCGAGGACGGTCAGATCTGTCCTCTGTAGCCCAAAGGGACACACCGTATCGAGATTCCCCGGAGGCGTGGCGCACGACGTGGTCTGCGCGGCCATCGCCTCGACCGCAGCTGCAAGCAACGAATCACTGTATGTTGTATCGACCGTCACATAGCGAAGCGGGTCGGCACCGTACTTGTACTCGTCTCTCGCGGCCTTGAAGATGACCGGGTCGGCTTCGATATAATCCCCCGGGTCGGCGGCACTCACCGTGTAGACCCCTGGATACAGCATGTAGATCGGGGACGTGTATGGGAAATAATTGTCATCACTGACCGGCGCCGTCACGCCGCCGATGCTAAACGTCGACACATCCTTAATCCTGACGGCGATGGGAACGACTAGGGCGTCTTGGATCGTCCAGTTCTTGATGATTCCCAGTGTCGGTTTACTCTCTTGGACTTCAAAGGGGAATGTAAAATGGACATCGCCGACCGTCACTGTGGCATCCACGGTGTGTTTCTTCGATGCGCGGCCTTCATCCCTGTCGACGACATCTTCGACCTGCAGCAGCGAGGTTGCCGAGGCCATGACCTCGTCCGTTAAAAAGACGCGTTCATCGTTGGCCACACCTGGATCAACCATCGCTGTGGCAGCGCTGGCGTTCCCTTGTGCGAGGTAGTCCAGGTAACGGCGCACCTGGGGCGTGTTTAATTGTCTGTGTATCCGTCTTTTGTTTGAAAGGATTGATGCATGATGAATGATGATGATGATGTTGTTGCGGCTCGCGCTAGTGGGCGTGAGACGGTGGAGGAGCTTCGTCGCTCGGGGGCGTTGGATGCGTTGTTTGAGCGTCTTGATG
>ERZ773018.1676-NODE-1676-length-11627-cov-4.150881_pt1 | contig 11627 bp, 10 predicted proteins | sample MGYA00580840_ERZ773018 | MGnify/ENA primary metagenome ERZ773018 (study PRJEB29015, sample SAMEA2738125) | human oral metagenome | biome: human oral; feature: human-associated habitat; material: saliva | place: China | collected 2256 ... | reverse complement strand
AGATGTATGCAAGTTGTGTGTAGCATATTCCTCATATTTTTGATAAAATTAATATAGTTGTATGATAAAAAACAAACAAGTGAGGGGATTATGAAGAAATATGAACAAATTTTTAAACTCATAGAACAAGATATTCTAAATGAAAAATATCAAGTTAATGATTATCTCCCTAGCGAGCATGAACTCGTCCAAACCTACAAAGTCAGCCGTGATACCATTCGCAAGTCACTTGATTTACTTCAAAAAGCTGGGCTTATCCAAAAACTGAAAGGGCAGGGCTCTAAAGTTACTAAACAAGAACAGATTGACTTTCCTGTCTCCAATCTGACTAGTTACCAAGAACTCGTGCAACAGCATGGGATAAATTCTAAAACAAATGTCATTCAGTTAGAAAAAATCACGGTTGATAAAAAGTTATCCAATTTCACAGGCTTTCCTGAATACCGTCTGGTATGGCGAATTGTCCGCCAGAGAGTTGTAGATGACGTCGTTTCCGTCTTAGATATTGATTACCTTGATAAGAGCCTTGTCCCTTCCATGACTCGAGAAATAGCAGAACAATCGATTTATGCTTATCTAGAAGGAAAACTAGGGCTGCACATTGCTTATGCCCAAAAAGAAATCACAATTGATCCAGCTACAAACCGCGATAAAATTTTGATGGACATTGAAAATGATCAACACGTCGTTTCTGTTAAGTCCAAAGTCTATCTTACAGATGGACAGCAATTTCAATTCACAGATAGTCGCCATAAACTGGAAAAATTCCGTTTTATTGACTTTGCTAAGCGACAAAAATGATAACTCCCTTTCAGAAATACCACTTTCACAACTTAAAAAAACTAAAAGAAGTTGAGATTATTTCTCAACTTCTTTTTCTTGACTCTATAATTTCTGTAGTGGGTAAAAGCACTTTAGGAATTATGGAGCCTATTTTGTTGTAGAAAAAAAGTCCCATAAGACCTATAATGAAAAGTGACCAAACCATCATTAGAAAGAATCTTATGAAACAATTAAATTTTATCACAAACTTACTCGGAATAAAAGACCCTAACATCACTATTTTGGATGTTCTAGATGCTGGAACGCATAAAGAAATCATCGCTAAGCTTGATTATCCTGCACCTAAATGCCCTCACTGCCAAGGACAAATGGCTAAATATGACTTTCAAAAAGAATCGAAAATTCCTTACCTAGAGTGCGCGGGATTCAAGACTCTCATTCGATTGAGAAAACGCCGTTTTCGTTGTAAAGTCTGTGGGAAAATGGCTGTAGCTGAGACTTCCTTAGTCAAGAAAAATCACCAAATCGCAACTATCGTCAACCAGAAAATCGCTCAAAAATTGATCGAGAAAGTCCCTATGACTACCATCGCTGAAAGTTTATCTATATCTACTTCAACTGTCATTCGTAAACTACATGAATTCAAGTTCAAGACAAATTTATCTTTCCTTCCAACTCACATGTCTTAGGATGAATATAGTTTCAAGAAAGGCAAGATGAACTTCATTGCTCAGGATTTCGATTCAAGAAAGATCCTAGCTATCTTAGACGGACGGACTCAAGCGAGGATTCGTAATCACTTTCTGCGCTATTCTAGACAGGTTAGATGCCGAGTGAAAATCATTACCATGGATATGTTTAGTCCCTACTATGACTTGGCTAGGCAACTTTTTCCATGCGCTAAAATCGTCCTCGATCGCTTTCACATTATACAACATCTCAGCCGGGCTATGTGTTGTGTTCGTGTTCAAATCATGAATCAGTTGGATCGAAAATCGCACGAATATAAGGCACTCAAACGCTACTGGAAACTCATCCAACAAGACAGTCGAAAACTCAGCGATAAACGCTTTTATCGTCCGACTTTTCGTATGCATTTGACCAACAAAGAGATTCTAGAAAAACTCCTTGCATACTCTCAAGAACTTCGAGAGCACTATGACCTCTATCAGCTCTTACTCTTTCATTTTCAAGAGAAACAAGCTGATCATTTCTTTGGCCTTATTGAAGAGACAATTTCTTGTGTTAATTCTATTTTTCAAACTGTTTTTAAGATTTTTTTGAAAGATAAGGACAAGAGCATGAACGCTCTGGAATTATCCTATTCTAATGCAAAACTGGAGGCTACTAACAACATCATCAAAGTTATCAAGCGAAATGCTTTTGGATTCCGGAACTTTGATAACTTTAAAACTAGAATTCTCATCACTTTAAATATCAAAAAGGAGAGAACCAGTTCGGTCCTCTCCAGGTTGTAACTTTTCATCAACCCACTACAGTTGACAATGAGCCTCAATATAAGCCATGATACCCGTTCCAGTGATATCTAAGATAGAACTATATACTTCGATTTCTACGAAGCTTAGACCACAAGAACAGTCCAAACAAGAGTAGTATGATAACAAACGGAGTGATATAGATTGGTCGAATCTGAATAGCATCAGCAACTAACTCAGCATTCCCATTTACATTTTCTACACGATGTCCTCGCACCAAGAGGCGATGAGTATTAACCCCGTAGGGCGTACAGGTCACTAACGTACAGTAGTCCTTATCAGGTTCCAATTGTAATGAAGACAGATCCGTAGGCTCCACAATTCGAATTTGATCTACTTCATAGGTATAAGTTTCATTTAAAACCGTCAATGTAAAGGTATCACCTGCTGCAAGCTGATCGAGATTTGTAAACAAACGTGCAGAAGGTAAACCTCTATGTCCAGATAAGATTGTATGCGACCCTAATCCACCGACCGGGAGTGAAGAACCCTCAATATGCCCAATGGATATCTGCAGGATGCTATCCGATGTTCCATGATAAATAGGTAACTCAACATTTATCTTAGGAATGGTAATGTAACCCATAACACCAGAAGATTCAAAATCAAGATACCGATTATAGGACGCTTTTTCTGCATCTGTCATATTCCATTTTATCCCTGTTTTCTGAAGCTCCTGGTTGTATTGATTTGCCTCTTTAATCAGTCGTGCATATTCATCCTTATTCATATTAGATACTCGATCCGCATACTTCATAATGATACGAGATTGATGAAATGTATTCCAATAATCTGAAAAAGAAGGATAGACAAGAAGACCCACTCCTATAAAAAACAAAGTCAACAGACCGAACATCTGTAACTTGCCTTTTTTCATAACTTTACTCTGCTTCTGCTTTTTTGACATTCTGACGGGTCTCCTCCGCACAACACTTCTCCTTATTTTCGTCGTTATACTGTTTATTATACCACTCGGTTTGATCTTATAGTTAGTCAACTTATTTTTTTATTGGTTGCAAAATTACTGTGTATAAAAAATAAGTTGACTAACTATAAAATCTTCAGAAACCTACCTGTACCAACAGATAGGTTCCTAAAAGATTTAATAATAGATTTATTGTTTATTTTGCTGACATTCTTTTCTTAGTAACGATAAGAACACCAACACCAATTACAAGAATTGAGCCAACAAGAGTTAACAACATTGTTCCTAATCCACCTGTTCTAGGAAGTTCAGTACCTGGTTTGTTGACAACAGTAGCTTTTTGTTCAAGATTTTTTACTGTATAGTCGCCTTTTGCAATTGTAAAGTTCACATCTGCAGCTTTATTGTATCCAGCGGGAACTGTTTTTTCCACAAGTGTATACGTTCCGTCTGCAAGACCTTTGAATGCTTCAACTGCACCAGATGTATCAGATTTGTATTCTGTAGCATTTGCAATATTATCTACCCAAGTTACAGTTTTAGTAGCAGCATCATATTTGTAGTATTTACCAGCTGCATTTTTGACAACAAATCCTGCACCAGCAAGTGGTTTATTCTGGTCATCATGTTTAGTTACAGTGAATTTAGCATTGTATACATCTGTTTCAGATTTTGGAGTTGTGTTGACACTTCCGTTTGAACCATAGCTGACAGAAGCTGTATTTTTTGCAGGATTAACTGACAAAGCTTCGCTTGTTACGATAGCAGAGTATTTAAGAACAATTTTCTTACCTTTTTCAAGAGTTGCAGTATATGTATCTTTAAATTTCACTGTGAAAGTATCACCATTTTCAGCTGCAAGATCATATTTATCTGAAGGAACTTCAACACCATCAACATATGCTTTCACATCATTGTTGTATTTCAAACCTGTAGTCATCTTATCGTGATAAACGTAGCCTGTTGCACCTGCACCAATTGTAATAGTTGATTCGAACTTAACAGTTGAGCCAACTTCAGCCAAAGCCTTTTTACCATCACTATCAAAGCTGTTTGCACCCGTGATTTTCTTGTCTACAGTTGGTACTGTATTTTTATCTTCAACTTTAGCATTTGGGTTTGTAGAGTTGACAACTACAGCAGTACCAGTAGTTGTTGTTACATAGTAGTAACCATTTTCAAGGTCATTAACAGTTACTGGATTTGAACCAGTTGCAGTTACTTCTTTAACTTTATCTGCCTCTGTAACATATTTTTTGATGGCATCAATATCTGCCTGTGTTAACTGACCATTTTCCCCAGCACCAGTATAAGATACATTCCCTTGACCGTCTTTTTTAAAGCCATTAGGAAGTGGATCACTTGCATGATTTGCCCTCACCTTGTAGCTAATAGCTGAACCATTCCCATCTGCATCAAATACCTTATAAATCTTATAAGTATTAGAAGCATTTGGATCCAATCCAGTTGGTGGTGTGATTGTAATCGAACCTTTTCCAGCAGCTGATACTGCTGTCGTTGTGAGCAGTGCCATAGCAATCGCTGCCACTGCAACAAATAGTTTCTTAATCAATTTCATAAGTAAACTCCTTAAAAAATATAATTGATAACGAAATAAGTTGAATAATTTGCTTTGACGGTATAATAGTTTAACCATCTAATGAGATGTGTCTTAGCAAATTACCATGCCAATAAATATTATTTTATCTTTGGTATAACCCTTTTAGCGAGGGATTCTTATTCCTCCCCCCTTTCACGTCTATACCAAAGTTTAAAACCATAAGAAATGGAAACAACTACCAATACTGTACCAATAATCATCAACAGTTTCACTCCCGAACCACCTGTCATAGGAAGCTCCGTTCCAGAACTATTGGTAATTGTCATTGTATAGGTAAAGCCATCCGCACTCGGAACTCCATCTTTTTGTGTACCTTGTTGGGTAAATACAACTTTATTTCCTAATACATGCACAGTAATTGGAGCTGCAAGTTTGTAGCCAGATGGAGCTTTTGTTTCTTTCAAAACATATTTACCTTCAAGAAGATTGCCTATGACAACCTTTCCTTCTGAATTGGTTACCAGTTTCCCAATCTTCTGTCCATCTGCATTTGTAGCTTCTGTCACTCCGTCTTTTTTGTAAAGAACGAACTCAGCACCTTTAAGCACTTTGTTGACATTCGCTGTGTCTACTTTCAATATCGCAACGTTTAATGCATTGCGCTTGTTATAGACCGTCACATCTACAGATTTATCTCCATTCAGCTTACCTGTTCCATTAGCAATCTTCAGGAACTTATATCCTTCTGGAATACTTGATTGATCTTCTGTCACCGTGTAGGATGCACCAGATGGGATGTTGATAACCCTGACATACTGACTTGTCTTCAGGCCAAAACTCATAGTCGGTGAATCAATCGCACCCATTTTAATTGGATTGTGCGGATTAGACTTATCGTAAATTGCATACTGTAATTCACCATTACTAATCTTCCCATCTGCATTGTAATCTACCGTTTTCAATGGATTTCCACTACTATCAATCAATGAAAGATTTACCTTAAAAGTCTTATCTACTGTGATGCTATCTGAAGCATCATCTTTAGTCGTTACAACCTTTGAAATCTTGAGACTATTCTTTAAGATATTTTTGGCAGTAATCGTAGCAGTGTTGCCTTGCCACTTGGTATTAGACAGGCCATCAATAAGGTCATCAGTGGTGTTAGTAGTTGTACCATCTAACAATGGCTTAACTGGACTAACATTCAACTCATACCGTCGATCAATGCCATCTTCTGTTACAGTATACGTATGTCCAGGGGTAGATGGTATTATACCAGCATCAGAACCTGTTTTAGTAGTTCCATAATCTCCTGGCTTGACTTTAAGACCTGATGCAATATGAACCGTTTGCTCCCAATTGTTCACCTTGCTTAGAGTTACCTCTTGGTACTTAACACCGTCTTTGATAACCCAGAGTTTGATTGGATCTGGTCGAGTACTCTTATTGTCCAATGTGTTATCTATCCATTCCTTGGTAACCTTTATCTTTGTAGAAGATAGGAGCATTGGATCAGGATCGGCATATGTTGAAAAGCCAGTTTCTCCCTCGACTTCTTTTCCGTTTTCTGTCTTGACCTTCTTATAATCAACAATTGCTTCCGTGTTTGTTTTCAGAGAATAGCTACCATTGTCATTGACAATCATCTTTTTCTGCTCAGGCGGTAAGCTATCATAAGAGGTCTTACCATTGTGCAAGTCAGCCACTAAGTCGTAGGCTTCCTGTTTCGGCCAGACGGTAAAGCTAATCTTGTAGGTCACACCATCTTCCAGCGTTCCCAATGATGACAAGTCCCATGTCACCTGGCCATTGGAATAAACTGCTTTGGGACCATCTGTCCAATTTTGACCCTTACCGTACCTGCCTCCACTTCGAGAGTAGGTAAAGCCATCGCTCTTGCCTTCAACGAGCATGTTACCTGTCCAGTCCGTCAAACCGTCAGTAATAGAAACATTCTTGAAACCTACACTAGTAACAATATCTGTCTCAATTTGTTTTAGAGCCTTTTCTAAAGCACTCACGTTTTCTGCATAAAAATAATATTTATTTGCAGCGTGTTGAGAATTATAAGCATAGTTAATCAAATTTCTAAGGTTTGATTCTTTACCGTCAAAAGCATAGATGCCATAAAGGGTACGCCCAGATTCAACTAATTGCCGCGCAGGTTCCTGTGATTTTAAGTATGCGTAATATGGCACACCATTTCCACCTGTTCCCCATTGAACTTTTCCGTGTTCATCTCTGTACTGAGTAGGCTGTCCATCTGTCAGAAAGACGACATATGTCGGATCTCCGTCAGAACTCATCTTCTTAGCTGCGTTCAAAGCATCTTGCCAATTGGTTCCCTTATGTTGTTGTAGATTTGCAATTTTCTTATTGAAATCTCTTTCATTTGTTGTCCAAGTGCTCTGTGTATAAGCCTCGCTGTCAAACGATATCAAACTCAACTCAATCGCAGTTGGATTCGTCTTAGTGTTATTTTTTAACAGTCGGGTAGCCATCTCCTGAGCCAATTGCTTGGTAGCCTCCATTTTCGTCCGGCTTGTACCATCATTCGCTGGAGCATACATACTGCTCGATGTATCAACCACGAATAGGACATTGGCGCGGGTACCAGTATGGAAATGTGAAGAAGCAGACTTCCCTGTAACACTGAGGGAGAGGTTATACGTCCCATCTCCATTTGGGGTCAACACTTTTTCATGTGCAGGTTCCGCTCCGATTCTAGTTCCAAGAGCACTCTTAAGAATATCTGAACCAATTTTTTCAACTCTTACACTACCGATATCAGAGAAGCCTTCCTGCGTGTAAACCAATTCGGTTTTACTACCAGACTTCTCGCTCTTTTCCGGCGTAATCACCTCTGTTCCAGAATGTCCAAAATGAATTGCTTTATAAGTGTAGTCGCCTTTTTTGCTGTTTTTCTTGTCTTCATATTTGAGACTGATTTTGACTGGTGTTGCAGGTTGAACTTCCTTGCCATCTGACATGATTTTAACACTGAAAAAGTTGGCTGCCACCACATACTCATCTTTAGAAGGTGTAGCTTTTTCCATTGCTTCTTTCAGGTGATTATCGTAAGTATCACTGTTTTTATCGATTTCTTTCACATCTAGAATAGCGCCTTCAGGGATATTGGCAGATGAATCATAGGCTACTTTCACAGACCATGTTTTCCCGTCAGCAGTAATGTACTTGGTTTCAAGTTTATTTGTCCCTACAATTCCGTAAACAGAAAATCCTGAAGCATTAAATTTAACATTGGTAATTTCTTTCTTCTTTCCTCTGTTTTCTGCTTTCTCTTCAACATTCAAAACCTCTGCTACATCAGAACCCTTGATATGGACAGCCTGAACATTGGCTTCTTTAGGAGTCGAAATAGCCTTTTTAAACTCTACTTTCACAGAAACATAATCCTGTGGTTGAATTTCCTTTCCGTTTTCATCTAAAAGTGTAATGTTAAAGAAATTAGCAAAAGACACGGATGTCCCATTCTTAGCAGCCTTTTCTTTAGCAAGTTTTAGATTTGCCTTGTACGCTTCTGAGTCTTTGTTTAACTCTTCCGCTTTCAAGGTGGCTGTTTTAGGAATACGAGCACTGCTCTTAGCTTCGAGCTTAACAACAGCATCGCTGTTTTCAACTTCATGAGTTAAAGTCCCATTTAGATATTCCGAATCTGCAACACTCGCTTTAGAACTCTCCGTGGAAGAATTTGGAACAGAACTAGAAGAATTTGGAACAGAACTAGAAGAATTTGGAACAGAACTATCTTGTGAAGCTTTTGTTAATGCTTTGCTATTATCGAGATAGACACCTGTTTCTTGGGTCGCTTTATTTTTTTCCATGGTAGCTGCTGGAAGGATTAAAGCATAAACCGTACAGAAGACAACTACTGCACCTAAAATGCTTAAAACTCTCAACCAATTTTTATGGAATTTCTTCATGCGAAATAGCGACTTTAATTTGTCTATTGAGTTTGAACCCTTTTCTTTTTTCACTATCTTTCTCCAATCTATTACCTAATAAAACCAGAAACTTTCAGTGGCCATATCCTAAACACAAGTTTTCCAACTATTTGTTCTTCTGAAATACAACCAACTGCTGTATTTCTAGAATCAATTGAAACATCACGATTATCTCCTAAAACGAATATTTTACCATCTGGTACTTGATAAGGATACTTGATGTTTGAATTCCCTAACGACTTCGTTTTAATGTAAGACTCATTCAACAATTTGTTATTGACTGAGACATTTCCATCTTTGTCAATGTCAACCCAATCCCCCGATTGAGCAATGGCACGTTTTACAAGAATTTTATTGTTGTAATAAAAAGCAACAATATCACCTGTTTTAAACCGACCTTCTTTAAAACTAATCATAATATTACCATTATCCAAGGTCGGAGACATTGATCGTCCATAAATCCTCAGAACTGGCATCCACAATGTCGCCACCAGTACAGCTATAGCTGAAACGACTACTAGTGTAAACAGTGTACTCCGAAAGACTGAGCGATATCGCCCTTTATATCGGACACGTTCAATCTCTTTTTCAATTTCTTTTATTTCCGGAATATCCGTTCGTTTTTTCTTCTTAACAATTGATAGAGCCAATCCAATCTCCTCTTTTGCCAACAATCCTATCCAAATAGTCTAGCCCTTAATGATAGACGGCATACGCTTTTGCAACTTTTTTCTCCCGCCTTTGTAACCGCAACCCTGTCGGCTTTCAAAGACGAATAAATCTATTGATTTTTGTGCACTATACCTTCAAAATATTCTCCTGCTGCCTCTTGTAACACCGTACTGCCATGGGTATCTGTCGACTTTTGTGCTTTCACATTATCAATATACTCATTTGCTGCCTTCTGAGCAACTTCAAATATACCTGAAAGTTTTAACGCAGCTTCAGCAATTGACCCAGACTCTGATATGGCTATTCTACGTTCTGCTAATTCTTCCTTAGCAATTTTTAGCTCTTCCTTGACTTGTGCCAGCTCTTCACTTTGTTTAAGAAACAATTCAAGAATTTCCAAACGTGATAGCTTCTTTAAACTATTTCTTTCTTCTTTTTTTCTCACTGATCGTGTTCTCAACTATCTGTCAACCTCCACAAGTCTAACTGCAAAAAATCAATCCTTGAAAATTTTTTAACGTTAAAATAATCCATATTTTTTTAGCGTCATACTAGCCAAAATAGTTTTTTTCTTATTTAGGAATACGTTTTAACTCAATTTATACTTCAATATTTATTTGGGATGTAATATAATTTTTCATTTGAAATCTCATAGATTATACTATATTTATTTCAGAATTGCAACTCTTTTTTGTATTTTCTCACGCCAAACGCATGAATATCTTCTTTTTATCTGTTCATCAATTGGAACATTTTAAAAATAGCTTTCCTCTTCTAATCCCATCAACTGCTGAATACATTCATCTAAATGGCTGACTACATAGTGCATTTTACGGCGGTAACCCATGTTCGGCTTCGAAAAATTCATCTGTTTCAAGAAATAAAGACAGATTTTTCGTAAGGCATTCAAATTAGCGGCAGCCTCTTTGTTCAAAATCTGGTTTCCGTCTTCCCGATAAACCACATCCAGCAGCCAATGAAGACTCTCTACCTGCCAATGTCCTCGAACACATCGCGCAAACTCTTCCACTCCTGCGTTGAAACTGAAGATAAAATAGCGCACCTACTCACGAAGCTCCTCATCACGCTCAATCCTGTTCCGCGTCATACCGATACCTCGCAGTTTCTCCCACTGAGGATACCGCGCTGTCAGCCATTTCACATTCTTGGAATCCAATATTCACGACTTTCTATCTGGCCCCGCGCTTTCTCAACAGTCCGATAGGATTGTCCTTTTGCCTGTAATTTCTCCAGTATTTTGCCATCAGAAAAATAGAGAGAAATGTCCTCAAACAGCGTCCCTTGATTCCCTTTAACGGCTAAACAGTAGTCCCCTTCTCCTGCAACAATTGTCTTCACAATGTCTGTCTGTGTCCCCATGGCATCTATGGTCACTGTGCTTTTCTTGAGATTCAAAAGTCTAAGCAAACAGGGGATAGCAGTGATTTCATTGCTTTTCTCATTAACCACAACTTGACCCAAACTCAGACGGTTTTCTCCGTCATAAGAGGTGATGATGTGATTGGCTGACTGTTCTTTACTGCGATTGCCACGCATGGTTTTACCATCCAGAGAAATCAAACGATTGAACTCCTTAGACACAATGAAGTTGATTTCTTCTTGGAAACAGCGGTTTAATTCCTGAAAATGGGCATCAGAAATCATGCCCATGACCCGCTCAAAAGTATCATGAGATGGGCAGTCTTCTGATAAATCAACGTATTCCCCTAAAAACTTCTCATTCCACTCCACAAAATCAGCTATTTCGACCCAAGTTTCTGCACCGGCCAGCTGAGAAAAGAAGACTAGGAATAAAATAGTTGAAAGGGGATAGCGAACCTTGGCGGTCTGACGAGTATCTATGCCAACAACTTTTTCTTCGATTGATAAAATAAACTCCATCATTGTAGCACCTCTCTTCTAGTTTACTACATAAATGGAGTTTTAGTTATGAAAAGTCAGTTTCTGAAAACATTATTTTATTCATGCGTTTGGCGTGGCATTTTCTATAATGAAAATCAACCTCTTTCTATACAATTTTAACAAAACACCCTAGAAATATAATGTAATCTACATGTGCTATACATTAGAACGGAGTACTTTAAGATATGAAATGACTACAAGTTTTTGATAATAGTTGGACAGAACTTGATTGAAAAATAGATCAGAATGTGAACTGCACCCCAAAAGTTAGACAGAAAAAATCTAACTTTTGGGGTGTTTTA
>ERZ773018.1670-NODE-1670-length-11642-cov-15.248813_pt1 | contig 11642 bp, 8 predicted proteins | sample MGYA00580840_ERZ773018 | MGnify/ENA primary metagenome ERZ773018 (study PRJEB29015, sample SAMEA2738125) | human oral metagenome | biome: human oral; feature: human-associated habitat; material: saliva | place: China | collected 2256 ... | reverse complement strand
ACTGGCAGTCCACGGCGCGCCTGGGCAAGCTCATCGTGCGCCAGTACGAGGAGACCCACCGCTCTCACCACCTCATCGTGCTCGACACGTCGCGCTCGTCGTGGGACCGCGACTCCTTCGAGGACGGGGTGTCGGTCGCCGCATCGCTGGCCCTGGCTGGAATCTCGGCGTCGCGCACGGTGTCCTTCGCTGCTGGCAAGACGTGGGTGCCCGCCACGAATGCGGGTGCCATGCTTGACGCTCTGTCGTCCCTGCCGATGAGCGGGCGCGACGACATTACTGCCCTGGCTCGCCGCGCCTACGCAGCCCGTCCGACGGCCTCGTACGTGAGTATCGTCGCGTCTCCGTCGGTCAGCGACGCGGAGGCCGCGCACCTCGCCCAGGTCACCCCCAGGGACGTGACCGTGCAGGTGCTGCGCATCAACCCGAAGCGGCGTCCGCGTCGGCGTCGCCTGGAGGGCGGCGTGCTCTACGATTGCCCGTCGCTGCGCGATCTGGCGCACCTGGTGGGTGATATCCGGTGACTGCGAATGATCTGCGTCGGGCCAGGCCCTCGCTGCCGCTGCCGTCTTTCCTGGTGCTCGCTGTGCTTTTTACCGGGCCGGTCCTCACGCACGAGGCCGTGTTCGGGTCCTGGGTCGGCCTCACTGCGGCTGGCGCGGGCGTTGTCGTGGGCCTGCTGATTGCCGCTGCCTCGACCCGCTGGTCGTGGGACACGCTCTCCACGCTGGCGGCCGTCCTCCTCGGCTATTTCCTCGTGGGTGGGCCGGTCGCGTTGCCTGCGACGGTGCGCTGGCGTGTCGTGCCGACGACGGATACGCTGCTGACGCTCGTGCGCGGTGCGGTCAGCTCCTGGAAAGACCTGCTGACGCTGACGCCGCCCGCCTCCTCCTATGTGGGACCCGCTCTGGTTCCCTGGATAACCGGCCTTTTGTGCGCGCTCGGCGCCGGCCTCGTCTCGGTGCGCTGGGGGCGCCCGCTCCTGGGTATCCTCCCGGTTGCGCTCATGGGCATCGTCGGCTTGGCTTTCGGTCCCTCGGGCCTCGTGCCGCCCGTGTGGCCGTTCATGGTGTGGTGTGCGGGCGCGTTCCTGTGGCTGACGTGGGCCTCGGCGCATCAGCGTCTCTCCCTGGGCCTGGACGTGTCCGTCAATCGACGAGGCCATGGCGAGGCTAGTGCGTCGACCGTGTCGGCGCGCGGCGCATCCCGTCAGGCCGTGTTCCGTTCTCGGCGCCTGTTGGCCGCGTCGCTGATGATCGTCCTCGCGGTGGGCGTGGCGCTGCCGGTGACGGACGCGTGGGGACCGAGCGGGCGACGCATCGTGGCGCGCGAGCTGGTGGAGCCGCCGTTTAACGTGCGCCAGTACCCGTCGCCGCTGTCGGCGTTCCGCCACTACAAGAAGGACCTGGGCGAGCAGACCGTCATGACGGTCAGTGGCTTGCCCGCGCGCACGCGTATCCGTCTGGCGGCGTTGGACGTGTACGACGGGACGACCTTCACGATGAGTGCGCCGAAGAGCCAGATTTCGGTGCTGACCGCGGCGGCGGAGGACGGGAAGACACAATCCGTCAACGTGCGTAACGGCTACGTGGCGGTGGGCTCCACGATCCCGCGCACCCCTTCCGGTCTGAGCGACGGTGAGTTCACTGCGACAATCGAGACCGCGGGCATCGTCGGCCCGTGGGTTCCCGTGGCCGGTGACGTTCGTGAGGTGACGTTCGGCGGGGAGAACGCGCGCACGCAGCAGGAGGGCCTGCGCTTTGACATGTGGGCGAACGCCGCCCTGACGACGGGTAGTCCCGCGCAGCCGCAGGCGGTCACGGTGCGCGCCGACGCGCCCGTCGTCCCCACGGACTCCCAATTCGCGGGGGCTACCCCCATGAAGTTCCATTCGGACACGAAAGAGCCCTACCCCAGCGGCCTCGACAGCTTCATGGCCTCCATCGTGGGATCCTCCTCGACGCCCATTGAAAAGGCGCGTGCCATCGAACGCTACCTGCACAACGAGGGCTTCTACCTGACCGAGAACACCGACCAGTCGCGCCCTGGCCACAACCTCAACCGCCTGTCATCGATGGTCTCTGGCACCGGGGAGCTGATCGGCGACGACGAGCAGTACGCCGCGCTCATGGCCCTCATGCTCCACCAGCTCGGGTGGAACGCGCGGGTCGTCATCGGCGCCTACCCGGAGGGCGAGCCGACCGAGAGCATGACACTCCTCGGCTCGGACATGCACGTGTGGGTGGAGATGGAGTTCGAGGGCATCGGTTGGGCCGTGTTCGACCCGACACCCGACAAGGATCGAGTGCCGGAGTCTGAGTCGCACACGAAGAAGAACTCGCCGCGTCCTCAGGTGCTCCAGCCGCCAGAGCCGCCCGAGGAACCCGTCGAGCTGCCCCCGGTCAGCCGCGACCAGGACGTGGCCGCCAAGGAACCGCCGCCCGCGGGCGTCCCCTGGCTCCTCATCGGCACCACGGCCGGCTCGCTGATCCTGCTGATTCTCCCCTTCGTGCTCATCGTGGCGCTCAAGGCCAGGCGAACCCGCGTGCGTCGCAAGGCCTCGCCCGGCGTCGCCCTCGTGGGCTCCTGGGATGAGGTCGTCGACATGGCACTTGACGCCGGCGTGCGCGTGCGCGCCGACCAGACGCGTCAGGAAACCGCCTGGGCGTTGGCCTCGTTCTGGAAGCTGCGCGAGGGGCAGGACGCCGAGTCTGCGGGTGACCAACCTGAGGGCGCCCAGGCCTCGGGAAGCGACCTGATCCCGGGCTGGACGATGTTCCGTGAGAGCGTGCCGATGACGGTGGCGATCGCCAGGCGCGCGGACGTCGCTGATTTCGCAGCCGAGGCCGGGCAACGGGCCGAGGCCGAGTCGGCGTGGGCGGACGTGGATCACCTCAAGCGCTCGCTGGCGTCGTCCGCGAGCCTGTGGGTGCGCCTGAGGCGTCGCTTCTCGCTGCGTTCGCTGGCGCGCAAGTGGCGCCTGAAGCCGACCGGAAGCCAGGAGAGACGAGGCCCGGCCGAGCTGCTGGATGACGGGGAGGACGCGGGTGGCCCCCAGTGGCGCCCATCGAGCGTGAGGAGTAAGTCGTGACGCGTGCAGGAGTGGTGGGAACCGGCCCGCGCATCGAGGGATTCCGGTGGATTCGTGCGCTCGGGTCGGGCGGTTTCGCGGACGTTCACCTGTATCACCAGCAGGTTCCGTCGCGTGACGTCGCCATCAAGATTGCGCGCTCGAATGTGGAGGGCGGAAACGAGGCGATTCGCCACGAGGCCGACGCGATGGCCCGCGTGTCCAGCCACCCGACCATCGTGAATCTGCACGGCGTGGGTGCGCTGGATGACGGGCGTGAATTCCTCATCATGGAGTACTGCCCGGTGACGAACATCGCCGATCAGGTGCGTGCTCACCCGATGGACGTGCCTGCGGCGCTGGATTTGATCATCCGCATTTCCTCGGGCGTGGAGATGCTGCATCGGATGGGCTACGTGCACCGCGACATTAAGCCGGGCAACATCATGCTGGACTCCTACCAGTCGCCTGTCCTCACCGACTTTGGCGTGAGCGCGCGCATCGGCGAGGGCAGGGACGGCGGCCTGGAGGGTTTCTCCGTCATGTGGGCGCCGCCCGAGCAGCACGACGGAAGCGCCCCCGCGGACCCGTCGCAGGACGTGTGGGCACTGGGGGCCTCGCTGTGGACCCTGCTCGTGGGGCGCAGCCCCTTCGAAGACCCGATCGGGGATAACTCGACGGTCGCGGTCGCGATGCGCGTGCGTTCCGGGCGCCTGCGCTCCATCGGGCGCGCCGACGCTCCCGAGGAACTGGACCTGGTACTTCGGGCTGCGATGAACGTGGACCCCGCGCGCCGCCTGCGCACCGCGCTGGCCTTCGCCCAGTCGCTCCAGGGTATCCAGACGCTCATGGGTCTTCCCGAGACGCCCATTGAGGTGCGCGAGGAGGCTCCCATTCCTCGTCCGACGGAACCCAGCGTTGCCGGGCACGGCGGCTACCCCGTTCCGACGACGCCCGATGAGCAGGGCACGAAACTGCGCGTCACATCGGCCGCGCAGGAGCATACCGTCCGGGCGGGCGGGGGCTTTGACTTCTCCGAGTCGGGCGTCGTCCCGGTCGCGGACTCGTGGCACCACCCGCGCAACCAGTCGACGGGGCGAGCAGCGGCGACGTCCTTCGAGGGGGAGGAGGAACGCAAGGGGCGCTCCGTGCCGTTCCTGGCCGTCGTGACGCTCGCGGTGATCGCAGCGGTCGCGGCCGCCGGCCTTGTCGTCGCGATGCTGACCGGTGGGGGCCAGTCGGTTCGTATCGATCCCGTTGAGTCCCCGAGCGCCAACGGGGACAATCCCGCAGACCTGACGGTCCCGCCGACTGCGCCGAGCGGCCTGAACGGGCGTCTGGAGGGCGAATCCATCGTGTGGACGTGGACCGCGCCGCCCGATCCGAACTACGCAAGCGAGGACCTGGCGTTCCAATACCGCCTCGATCGCCCGGGTGAGGCACCGATGGCCGCATCAAGCCCCGTCGCTTCCGTCACCCTGCCCGCCGCGCACGGAGGGGACAACTGCCTGACCGTGCGAACCGTCGTGTCGGCCTCCGGCCTACAGTCTCAGCCTGTGAGCATCTGCGTCGCCGTCGAGTAACGGGTCGAGCAGGCCTTGGCCGGCCCGCGTCAGCGCGTCGAGCCGCCCGGCTTGCGCAGCCAGGACAGGACGACGAGGCACCCCAGGAAGGTCGCGCTGCCCAGCGCGATGCCGATGACGGTGAGGTTGGCGCGCGTGCGCGCCTGAGCCCCCGAGGCGTGCTCGGTGACCGGCAGCGTGGGCGCGGTGTCTGCGCCGCTCGTGCCGGTCAAGGGGTTGATGGGGCCGTCGATGCGGGCGTTGGCGGCCACCGTAATGGCAGCGTAGGGGTTGATCATGCCCCAGCCGACGGTGGTCGTCGAGCTGGCCGGGCTCACGCGCCGAGCCGTGGCCTCAAGCCGCCACTTCCACATGGCGGGCGTCTCGTCGGGGTGGGCGGAGGCCACCAGGGCGGCTGCCCCCGCGGCGTACGCGGCCGCGAAGGAGGACGAACCGGTCGCGTTGTTGTTGGCCTCGCCGGTCAGGCAGTCACCGCCGGGCACGGCCGTGGTCAGTGACGAGATCGAGGGAGCCGCGATATTGACGTGAACGCCCGAAACCTGCCCGCCGTCGGGCACGCCGCCCGTCGCGCTGGTCACGGCCAGGGCCTGCGGGTGCGCGGCCGGGTAGCGCGGAACGGTGTCGGTCCCGTACTGCTGAACGATCTGGGAGTCCGCGTTGCCCGCCGACGCGACCACGAGGGACCCCTGAGCGGTGGCCGACGCCACGGCCTCGTCGAGGCGAGCGTCCTGCGTGGGCTGGGACTGCGGGACGACGATGATCTGAGCGCCCTGGCTGGCCGCCCACTCGATGCCCTTCGCGGTCGTCGCCGCATCCAGGCCGGTGGGGCCCTGCTGCGGGTCTTCGTTGAAGGTGTCGTAGACGCGCACCGGCAGCAGGGCGACGCGCGGCGCGACTCCCTCGAGCGCAGACTGCTCGGGCAGGAGCCGGGAGGCGATGATACCCGCGACCTGGGTGCCGTGACCGTAGTTGTCGGTGCGACCGTCTCCGCCGGTGCTCACGAGGTCCAGGCCGGGCAAAACGATGGAGCCCGAGGGGAAGCGGGAGGAATCCTCGCCGCGGTCGGTCGCGGCGCCCACGGGGGAGAAATGCTTACTGGCCGGGCTGATACCCGAGTCGACGATGGCGACGGTCACGTTATCGCCCTTCGTGATGGCCCACGCGCGATCAAGATCGAGGCGTTTGTCCGCCGTCTGCGCGTAGGTGGCGATGTAGTCGGTGCTGGTCAGGCAGCCGCCGGGGGCAGTGTCGGCCGCACGCACCAGCACCTCCGCGCGCGCGGGGGCAGGACCGCTCAGTACCAGGCAGGAGCCCGCGAGGAGGCAGGCACCCGCGCGCAGCGTTCGCGTCGCCCGCGCGTCGAGGAGCCGGGGCTTCCTGCGGGGCCGTGCGCGGCTCATGAGCTGCCCCCACCGGCGACCTCCCGGCGGGCGGCTCGGTTCGACAGCTCAACGCCGGTCGGGATCAGCTCCAGCCACTGCTCGGGGACCCGCTGGATGAAATCCGTGTTCCATCCAAGCCGTCGGAGGGTATCATTTTGGTCCTCGCCGAGGGAGTGGCGCTGTCCCAGGTCGGAGACAAAGGTCAGCGGAGCCTCGGTCTGCCCGTTGCTGGATCCTTGGGCGAGCGTGCCGAAACCGGAGGCCACCAGGGCAGCCCCGGGCGAGAAGGAGGTCGGGACGTCGGCCGTGGGGTCCAGGTTCCACGAGGCCCGACGAGCACTGTCCTGCGACATCACGGTCAGGGTCGCGTGGGCCGACCCGGAGGGCTGCTTGCTGTCAGCGTTGCCCTGAGCGCGCTCCAGGGTCGCGCAGGGAACCTGGTCGCGCACGCGAATGACCTTGGGGTTGTCGCTGTCGGCTGCCGTCGAGTCTGAGTCGAAGGGATACAGGCCCTCCAGCTGCGACCACGCGTCGGGGAAGGGCGAGGGCTCCACGTCGGTCTTCGCGACCGTAAAGGACTGCGCGAACGCGCTGGGCTGGAGGGTCAAAGCGCCCTCGATCGTGCCGTTGGGCGCAGCGGTCGTGCCCTCGTACAGGGCGGCGGCCAGCGGCGACAGCGGGTAGGCGTGCCCGGTGGCCACCAGCACGTAGTAGGTGGTGCTACCCGTATCCTTCACGGCGATGACACTGCCCTGGCGCAGTGAGGCGTTGTTCTGGGGGTACGAGGCCATGGCACCGCCCGGTTCGGCCACACCCCATGTGGTCAGGTCGGGACCGTCGTCGAAGAGAGACACCCAGTTGGGGTCCACGGAGATGGGGGAGGTGCCGATGCGCAGGCGCGCGACGATGTCGCTGGCGCTGCCGGGGATACGGAACTTGGATGATCCTGCGACGATGAAGGAGTCGGAACTCCCGGAGGGGGTGACGTGGGCGCTGCGGGCGCTGTGTAGGCCGTTGCTCGACAGGAGCGAGGAGTTGCCGATCCACGTGAAGGTGTGTTCGGAGATGGCGCAGCTGGTCCAGTCGGCGGTCATGTGGTCGGCGGTGGAGGGCACGTCCTCGGGCGCGTCGGGGATGCCGAGCGCCTGTCCCTGGCTGTATTTGCTCAGGTCGGAGGTGGAGATTTTCATCGTGCCGGTCGACGAATCGCCGAGGAGGCGTGCGGAGGTCCGGTTGGTGATTGGGTGCCACTGTCCGTCTTGGAGGTAGTAGCGGGCGCCGGAGCTGGAGACGATCGCCAGGCCGAAGGATTGTGAGGAGTCGGCGGTCGAGTAGAGGAAGCGTAGGCCGACGCTGACCAGCAGCATGACGAGTGCGAGTGAGACGCCGACGATGAAGGGGCGGGTCGGGGCTTGCGGCTCGACCTCTTTGCCGTCGGGCGAGCCCGCGACGAAGGAGGTGATCAGGCGACGCCTGTTGTAGCGCTGGGCTTCGAGGATGTCCTTATTAGATGCCATTACATTCCCCACATGTAGAGGGCGAAGGGCGGGATGGCGACGATGATGAGGGTGGCGAGGGTATCGGCGGTGCGCGAGAGCCACGGCCGCACCTTCGGGGTCACGACGTTCATGGCAAGCACGAGAAGGCTTCCGGCCAGGGAAGTGACGAGCACGAGCAGCGCGGTCGTGGGCGCCAGGAGCGCGGCTGCGAAGGCTGCCCACGAGAGGATGGCCATGCCGGAGATGACGCCGATGAGGACTTCGATGCGCGAGCGGATCGAGCGGGTTGAGAGCATGAGGGCCGTGCCGATAAGCGCGCAGAGGATGACGCCTTCCATGGACGAGGCCAGGATCGGGGCCAGGATGATCAGGCTCAGGCAGGTGCCGAGCCGGATAGACACGGACAGGGCGACACCCATCGAGACGGATTTGCCGATCTGGCGGGGGTCGATGTGGGCGGTTGCGGAGGGGCCTGTCACGCGCACGGGGACCGAGGCCATGGCGAGCCACGGGATAGCCAGGCAGATCAGGAGAAGGAGCGCGCTGAGCAGTGCTGTCACGCGGGCGGCGCTCATGCCGAGGGCCCCCGAAAACAGGCTGAAGGAACTCAACGTGACACCGACGATGGCGGGGCACAGGCCGCTTGCACGCAGCTTCCCAGGAAGGACGAGGTGACACAGGGCGCCGATGGTGAGGGCGGCTCCCGCGGCAAGGGCGCCGGAGGTGGTCCAGGGGCCGGCGGGCAGGGCGCCGGCACACGCGCAGGCGAGGAGGACGGGGGCGCAGCCAGCCAGGACGGCGACGGAGGAATGCTCGAGCCTGCGCGAGACGACGGCAGCGGTGCCGGTGAGGAGGAGGGCGCCGACGATGCCGATAATCGGATAGGCGATGAGACGGACCCCGTCGAAGGAGGAATCAGCGCCCAGGAGTGACGTCCCATGGGTCGAAGCGGAGACGAGGAGGGCGCTGGCCAGGCCGACGAAAACGGCGGATGCGTAGACCGAGAGCTGCAGGGAGTCGAGGGGGGTCCACGGGTCGACGGTGGATTCGACGGCGCTTCCAACGGCCTCGACGAGGTCGTCAAAGCGCTGGTCTTCTCGGCCCTGCCCGGCGCGCTCAAGCGTCAGGGCTGCCCCTGCGCGCACGCCCTGGTCACGAAGACACAGGGACTGGTCGAGGACCTGTCCTGAGGATGTTGAGACGGTGAACCCGGCGGACGCGCCGTACACGTCCATGCGTCCGAGGCTGCGCAAAATCGTGGGAATAAGCTCCGCCAGCGGAGACAACTGAGGAACCGACAGATCGACCGTTTGTTCATCAAAGGTGACTGTCAGTGGAGTGAGTGCAGCGGCGGTATGCGTGCTCTGGGCCATCGTCTCCTCCGGGTTGTTGTGTTCCTAGTCTGCCCGTTTGTGGTGTCTGGGGCAAGCTGTCATACCTCTGCAAGACGGTCGAACTTTGTCGAAAACCTGTCTCAAGTTCATGGACTTTTGCACGTATGTGTGGTTAGACTGGGCTTGTCAGAAGGGCGGTTCCGCCGTTGGAGCGCTCTTTCACAGATGATCTGGGAGGAATAATGACCGATCAGAAGGCTCTTGATGGTGCGCTACTCAAGGGAGCGACAACCATCGAGCAGTCGCAGAGCGACATTGAATCGACGCTGAAGAACCTGGAATCGAAGCTGTCGGGTATCGGCAGTTCGTGGCAGGGCGAAGCGGCTGTCGCATTCCAGAACGTCATGGCGGAGTGGCAGACCGAGGCCGGCAAGGTTACGTCGGCTCTCACTGAGCTGCACACCGCGCTGCGTTCGTCTGACTCTGCGTCGCAGGCTAACGAGGCCGAGCAGTCGGCCGCGATGAACAAGTACAAAGCCCGCTACGGTATGTAGTCGAGACTAGGAAAGGGATACTGTCATGGCTGACATTCTTTACAACTACGGCCAGATCGATCAGGCTGTCGCCGACATGCGGGCCGGTGTCAACAGTCTGAATACGAAGCTGGAGAACATGGACTCCGAGCTCAGGCAGCTGCAGAGTTCGTGGGATGGCCAGGCGAAGCGCGCCTACGACGCGTCCAAGGCAAAGTGGACCGAGGGTATGGACGGTATCGTCGAAATCCTCACCGGTGTCGCCGCTGCGGTTGCGGAAGCCCGCCAGTCTGCTCAGGCTACCGATGCTCGTAACGCTGATGGCTTCGGCTCCTGATTCCGCCTGATTGCCGCGGGGAGGGGATCGAGGGGTCCCCTCCCCGCGGCGATTGTCTATCGGGGGCCGGTGCTCCCATTGTTTGTGTATTGCTGACTGCAAGTGAGGTTGCGTCGTGGTTGAATCGCCGAAGTATGAGCGCTTGAAGGCAGTCATCGGATTGACTGCGAGGCCCCTGGCATCCGAGGACTATGAGGAAGATGGGCGTGCGGGTACGGCTCGTACGGAGGTTGGGGACGCGAAGGGAACCTCCGAAGACTTCGTGGTTGACCTGAGCGTCGGCGAGTCACAGACCAAGACTGGTGCAGACAGTTGGCTATCGTCGTTCATCGAATCCGCGAAAACACACCAAGGAAAGATCACGACGGCTAAGGCACGCCATCTGGCGGTCCGTGAGTCGATGTCGACTGCGGTGACCGACGGTGAGCAGTTGAGTCCTGTCTTGCTGAGCGAGTCGGATGTTGCAGCCAGTCAGCAAGATCCGCCCCTGAGGCTTACGAGCGCCGATGGTAAGACGGTCGAGTACACGGAACCCACGGCTTACTTGACGGCTCTGGAACAGCAGAAGAACGACAAGCGGGAAGCTGAAGCGCAGACGATTCTCGATAAGCTCAATCAGGAAGCCGATTCACACGTCAGCGAATTCCGCCATGAAAAGGACGACTACGTTCCTGACGCGTGGAAGCCGCGGGTCGAAGGCGATGCGGGATCAGCCCCCAGCCCGAGTCCGGCGTCTTCTGGTGGGAGTCGTGGTCTTGTTCCGACGGTTCGTAGTGGCACGGGTGCGGGTGGTGAGTGGACGTCTCCTGCTCCGGGGGAGCTTGGGAGTGCGTCGAATCCGATTAGTGATCCGGCTGATTTGGCTCGTTATGATTTGACGACGACGCCGGTGAATCAGCGGATGACGCCGAATGGTCCTGTGGGTGGGCATATGCCTGCTGATGTGTTGAATGTGAATGATCCGGCGTGGCGTGCTGTTCCTTCTGCCGCGGGTGGTGGTGCGCGTATTGCTGGTGGTGTGTTGGTGGCTGGTTCTGCCGCTGGTGCTGCTGGTGCGGCGTTGTCTCGTGGTGGTGGTTTCGCTGGGATTGGTGGGCTTGCTTCGGGTGCGTCTGGTTCTGCGTTGCGTGCTGTTGCTCCTGCCGGTGGTGTGTTGCGTCCGTCTGCGCTTCCTGGTGGGGGTGTAGCTGGGGCTGTTGGTGGTGCTGGCCGCGGCGGTGGTGCTGGTGTGGTTGGTCGTGGTGGTGTGGCGCCGGTGGGTTCTGGCGCCTCTGGTTCTGCTGGTGGTCGTGGCGGTGTCGCTGGTGGTCGTGCTACTTCCGGTGTTACTGCGGTTGGTCGTGGTGCCTCTGGTGGTGTCGCTGGTCGTGGTGGTGTGGCGCCGGTGGGTTCTGGCGGTGTTGGGGATCGTCGTGAGAAGAAGGGGCAGGTGCGGCGTCGTGCGTATGATGTGGTGCGTGTGGATGCCTTGGAGGAGCGTGGTGCTCAGATGATGGGTGGTGCTGCTGGTAGTGCTGATCAGCTCAAGCCGATTGCTCGTGATGCTGATGCTGACTGGTGAGTGGTGGTTGGTTCAGTGATGGCGGGGGGCCGCACCCTTGATGGGTGCGGCCCCCGCTTGTTGGTGTGTTAGCTTGTTCGGCGCCGCGCCCAGGTGATTCCCACCGCGGCGGCCAGGAGGAGCAGCGCGGCGCCCGCGCCCACGGCGATGATGAGGCCACGCGAAGAAGCAGACGAGGACTCGGAAGCGGCGGCCTCAGTGGCGGCGCCCGATGCTGGCTCCTCGGCCTGCGAGGGCGTGGGTGTGATGGTGAAGGGATTGACCGGTGCGGGCAAATCGATGAAGGGCCCGACGGTGCCCCGCTCGAAATCAAAGAACGCCTGCTCGGCCTCGCCTTCCAGGA
>ERZ773018.1669-NODE-1669-length-11644-cov-2.904392_pt1 | contig 11644 bp, 9 predicted proteins | sample MGYA00580840_ERZ773018 | MGnify/ENA primary metagenome ERZ773018 (study PRJEB29015, sample SAMEA2738125) | human oral metagenome | biome: human oral; feature: human-associated habitat; material: saliva | place: China | collected 2256 ... | reverse complement strand
AATGATTAGAGCTTGAAAAAAGGTTGTAATGATGTAGAATAAAAATGAATTATTATTGTAAACTTAATAGAATAAGTTATTATGGGGAGGATTTATGGGATTTCCGATTGATTCTAAAGTGCTTGGACTTAGAGAGGTGATAAAGGTAAATGAAAGGGAAAGGTATAGCATACCTATTTACCAGCGTCCATATTCGTGGGAAGAAAAAAATATAAAAGATTTTCTTGAAGGTGTAAATTATTTCAATAATATAGGTCAAAATAAGACATTTGTAAAAGAAGGATTTAAAACAACCGAAGAACTAAGTCCAACTTATGATCAGGCAGAAATACAGGAACAATGGAGTAGGAAAAGTCCTAAATTTGTAGGTCAGAACTGCAGAATTACTTCATATGAACTTATGAGGGACTTTATTTCAGTGGGAAAACCTGAGATAAAAAATACAGAGCAGCTGTTTATTGATGAAGATGCATTGAATAATTTTCCAATAAAAGTATTTACTGACAGTGAAAGAAATCAGTTTGAAAGTTTATTTTCTGCAATAAATACAGAAAATACAAAAGATGTGTCAGTTCATGTGAAAAAAGTAAAGGAAGACTGGGCAAAAAAGAATATTAAATTTACTAATGAGAATAAGATTTCACTGGTTTCAGTGTTTTTTCACTCTTTGATTACTCCTGAAGAAAACTTTTTATTTATAGGTCATGTAGGAGTTTTAGTACCAACTTCAGATGGAAAACTGATGTTTATTGAGAAATTGGCATTCCAGGAACCTTTTCAGGCTATAAAGTTTGATAACCGTAGTCAGTTGAATGATTATCTGATGAATAAATATGATGTGGAATTTGATCAGCCAAATGCAAGACCATTTATAATGGAAAATGATGAATTGCTGAAGGGATATAGATTAAATCCAAATAATAAGGGATAAAATAGTAATAAGAATAAGGTGATTGAACTATGCCTAAAAATTTGTAACAAGGATTTTAGGTGAGGACAAGGAGCCTTATTTTTCTTTCTCATCAAAATGAATAAATACTTTATAAAAAGTGAGATATGTGGTATAATTTATAAAAAATTGAAATGAAAGGGAGAATATTTTGAAAAAAAATAAGATATATAAAATTTTTATATTTATTTTAGTGAATTTGACAGTATTTTCCAATACAAAAACTACTAATGAAAACAGTAAAAATAAGAAAAATATAAATGAGAAGAAAGTTGAAATTATAGATGATTCTCAAGATGACGGATTAATTTATCTGGACAGAATAGTTGAAGTGGAAAAGGAAGAGGAAGCCAAGAAGAAACCTGGCAGAATAACTAAAATAATAAATAAAATTGATGATAAAGTAAATCCAGTACTTAAATTTTACACTCCTTCTTCATATGGAAGCTGGTATCTGATAAAAACAACGGATAAAATTGAAGCTGAATATGAAAATGTCAAGTATAATTTTAATCAGGAGGAAAGTGGCTACAGAATAGTAAAAACATATTATTCTCCAAGCTCAAACATATGGAGGGAAAATAGTACTAAAGGGTGGATACAGGAAAAGAAGGGAAAAGTTTATCTGAAAACAGAAAATAGACGTTTTAAAAGTTTCACGAATGAAATCCTGTATTTTGACAAGGACTATAAATATATGATAATAAGTTATGAGAATGACGGTGTAATCAGAGTATTTTCCAAATATCCGATAAATAAGATAATGATTACAGGAGAAGAAAAGGAAAAGCTGGAAAAGGAACTTGAAAAAATTGAAGATATGAGAACATTGTACGATGTAACTTATAATCCTGAGATGAAAAATCCAAAAGATGAAATAAACCGTAGTAAGATAGAACAGGAAGAAAGGGCAGAGAAAATAGAAAAGCAGCTGATGGAAGACTATGATAACTTTTTTAAAATAAATTAAAAAGGAAACGTATAGTAAAAGATAAGAGTAGTATGGTTAAAATATGAAAATGTATAATGTAAAAGTTTATAAGAAAGAAAATGATTTAGGAGAATTATGAAAAATATATTGAAGGCATTTTATGTAGTTATTGCAGTGCTGCTGATAACAATTTTAACTATTTTTTATAACTTTTTTGGAGCAAAAAAAGAGTATAAAAATGTAAATTTAAATATAAAAAAGGGTAGCACTTTCACCCAAATATACAAAGATTTAAAACTAAATTTTGGAATATTGGATAAAATATATCTGAAAACATTAGGTGAAGACTTTAAGTTAAAAATAGGAACATATAAATTTAATGGGAAACTTTCAAAATATGAAGTTCTGAAAAAACTAAAAAATAAGGAATCAAACGGTATAAGAGTTACAATACCTGAAGGATTTACGAAAAAGCAGGTTTATGAAAGGCTTGAAGCACTGGGATTAGGGTCAGAAGAAGATATAAATAAGGCCTTAAGTGAAATTGATTTCCCTTATCCGCATGAAAATAACAACTTTGAAGGGTATTTTTATCCGGAAACATATATTTTTAATGAAGGAGTAACGACAAAACAAGTTTTAACAACTATTCTGAATGAATTTTTAAAGAAATTTCCACCGGAAAAATATCCAGATAAGCAGAAATTCTATGATCAGTTAAAACTGGCTTCAATAGTGGAAGCAGAAGTATCTGATCAAGTTGATAAACCAAAAGTTGCGGGAATTTTTATAAAAAGACTTGAAATAGGCATGAAACTTGAATCAGATGCTACACTGAAATATGAACTGGGAAGACAGGCGTTGAGAGGAGAACTTAAAACAAAGGAAACACCTTATAATTCCTATAAGGTAAAAGGACTTCCTCCAACACCGATTGGAAATCCACCTGTTGAAACATTTAAAGCAGTGGAAAATGCAGAAGTTACAGATGATTTGTTCTTCTTTACACATAAAGGGAAAACGTATTACTCAAAAACGCATGAAGAACATTTGAAAAAGAGAAGGGAAAGCGGTCAGTTAAAATAAGAAACAGGGGTTAAGAATATGTTTGATACAGGAAAAATGAAGAAAAAAGTGGAAGAACTTAAAAAAAGTGGCTTAATAAGAAAAAATGAAAAAATATTAATAGCTTTTTCAGGTGGACCGGATTCAGTTTTTTTGTATAATTTGCTGAATTTTCTGAAGGAAGAATATTCCCTTGAAATATCTCTTATGTATATAAATCACAACTTACGGGAAGATGTAGGGAATGATTTGAAGTTTGTCAGGGAATTTTCTGAAGAAAACAATGTTCCACTATACATCGAAAGTGTAAATGTGAAGGAATATGCGACTGAAAATAAAAAGTCTATAGAATTAGCGGCAAGGGAATTGAGGTATGAAGCAATTGAAAGAACCTTGAAAAATATAAATTATGATAGAATTGCTACCGGACATAACCTTGATGATAATATTGAGACATTTGTTTTCAGGCTTGTAAGAGGAACTTCCTTAAAAGGACTTAAAGGAATACCTGAAGAGAGGGGAAATATAATAAGGCCTATACTGCAGTTTGAAAAAAATGAAATTTTAAACTGTTTGCAGGAAAATAGAAAAAGTTATATAATAGATTATACAAATAATGAAAATGACTATACAAGAAATTATATACGAAATGAAATTTTTCCAATGTTTGTGAATATAAATCCTAATTTTAGAAATAAAGTTAATGAACTTATTCATGAAATAAATAATAGGGAAAACAATGAAGATAGCATTTTAAAGGAAAGATTTGTCCAGTATCTGGAGAAATATGATGTAGAACTTTCAAGAAAGAAAATAAATCAGATATATGAAACACTTTATGATAAAAAGGGAAATCTTAATATTGAAGGTTCAAAGGAATTTTCTCTGGGAAATGGCAAGATATTAAGAAAAAAATATAATAAATTGGAAGTGATAGAAGAGAAAGAAAAAGAAGTTGATGAAGAAAGAGTTGAAGTAAAAAAGGATGTTCCGGTAAAATGGCATAATTACTGTATAATGTTGACAGATAGTATGTTGGAGATTGAAAAAATAATGAAAACTGAAGTGGAAAATGTAAAATTAATGAAATTCACTGAAAATTTCAATGAATATAGGATATTTGTCAGAAAAAGGCTGGAAGGCGATGTTATTTCATTAAATAATCTGGGACATAAGAAAGTCAAAAAAATACTGATTGACGAAAAAATTTCAAAATGGGACAGGGATGAGATACCTGTTCTGGAAATGGAATATAGGAAAAATAATAAAATTGTAACTGAAATATTGAGTGTGGGTGATATAAAGTTTTCGAAATATTTAAGGAAGAAAGAAGTTAAAGACAAAACACAAAATGAAGAAATGTTACTAATAATAGGGAGGAAAAATGGACGATAAAAATAAAGATGACATCAGAAAAAGACTAGAAGAATTACGAAAAGAAAATAATAGAAAAAATGGCGGAAACGATGGAGGAAGATCACCTTTCTTCGGTTCGGCATTTGTATTTATTATGATAATAGCATTGTTTTTTGCATTCGTATTTTATACACAGGATGTACAAAACTATTTTCAGGAAAAGAAAGATGTTCCATATACAGAATTTGTAGCTGATATTAAAAGTGGAAAATTTAGTAAAATAGAAGAAAAAGATGACAAGTTAATAGCAGTTGTCAGAGAAAATAATAAAAATGTTGTTTATTCAACTAGAAAAATAACTGAAAGAGTAGGAAATGACCCTACTATCATTAATGCAGTTAACAATAAAAAAGTAGAGCTTGTAGTTGGTGCACCTTCACAGGGAGCTGTATTCCTGGCACTAGTAGTTAACTTTTTACCAATAATAATAATGATAATATTAATGATTTACCTGGCAAAGAAAATGATGGGAAATGGACAGGGAGGTCCTGGAAATATCTTTGGTTTTGGTAAATCAAGAGCTGATAAGCTTGATAAGAAACCGGATGTAAAATTTGATGATGTAGCAGGAGTTGACGGAGCTAAGGAAGAACTGAAAGAAGTAGTTGATTTCCTGAAAAATCCTGAAAAATATACAAAGGCAGGAGCGAGAGTTCCTAAAGGTGTACTTTTACTTGGAAGACCTGGAACTGGGAAGACATTGCTTGCAAAGGCTGTTGCAGGAGAATCGGGAGCTTCATTCTTCAGCATTTCAGGGTCAGAATTTGTTGAAATGTTTGTCGGAGTGGGAGCTTCAAGAGTAAGGGACTTATTTGAAAAAGCAAAGAGTTCAAGCCCTTCAATAATATTTATAGATGAAATTGATGCAATCGGTAGAAAAAGAAGTGTTGGAAAAAATAGTGGAAGTAATGATGAAAGAGAACAGACATTAAACCAGCTTCTTGTAGAAATGGACGGTTTTGAAACTGATGCAAAAGTAATAGTTATAGCGGCAACAAACAGGGAAGATGTACTGGATCCGGCATTACTGAGAGCGGGAAGATTTGATAGAAGAATAAATGTTGATGCACCTGACTTACAAGGAAGAATTGCAATATTGAAGGTACATGCCAGAAATAAAAAACTTGCTGATGATGTAAGACTTGAAGATATAGCAAAAATAACTCCAGGATTTGTAGGAGCAGATCTGGCGAATTTATTGAATGAAGCTGCGATACTGGCTGCAAGAAAAGCTTCTGATACAATAACAATGGAAGATTTGGATGAAGCTGTTGATAAAATTGGAATGGGATTAGGTCAAAAAGGTAAAATTATTAAACCGGAAGAAAAAAGACTGCTTGCCTACCATGAAGCTGGACATGCTGTAATGACTGAACTTACACCGGGAGCAGATCCTGTGCATAAAGTTACAATTATTCCTAGGGGAGATGCCGGAGGATTTATGATGCCACTTCCTGAAGAAAAGCTTGTGACTACAAGTAAAGAAATGTTAGCAGAAATAAAAGTTCTTTTTGGAGGAAGAGCGGCAGAAGATTTAGTTCTGGATGATATAAGTACAGGAGCTTACTCTGATATTAAGAGAGCTACAAGGCTTGCAAGAGCATATGTTGAAAGTGTTGGAATGAGTAAGAAATTAGGACCTGTAAACCTTGAAAACTCTGACGAAGAATTTACATTTACTTCAAATAAGAGTAATGAAACAATAAGAGAAATTGATCTTGAAATAAGAGAGATACTTAACAATGAATACCGTCAAACAGTTGAAACTTTAAGAGCAAACAGGGAAAAACTTGATGGAATTGCCGAACTGCTGTTGAAAAAAGAAACAATAACTGGTGATGAAGTAAGAAAGATAATTTCAGGAGTTTCAGTTCAGGAACTGTTAAATAATTCCCCTAAAAAGGATGCTTCTGATTCAGGAAATAAACAGGAAAATAAGACTGAAGAAGTAAAGGTTGTTCCAGAAAATGCAGTGGAGGATAAAAAGCCTTCTGAAGCTAAACCGGTAGAAGAAAAATCTACTGAAAATAAAATAGAAGAAACAAAAGAAGAAATAAAGGAAGAGAAAAAAGAGGAAGTAAAGGAAGTGCAACCTGAAGAGGTAAAAAGTGAAGAACCTAAGATAGAGCAGACAGAACCAGAGAAAAAAGAAGTAACAGAAGTTCCAAATGTTGAAAATATTCAAAATGTCCTTCCTCAGGAAAATAATATTATTTCAGAACCGCAGGAAGCACAGCCACAAGAAAATAATATTATTCCAGAGCCTCAGGAAATACAACCACAGGAAATAGAAAAACCTGAACATGTTGAAATTCCTAATGTTTCTGAAAATGTTGGATATACTGAGCAAATTATACAACCACAAAATACAGAATATGTTGAAAATTTTGTGAATGAAGAAAATATTCTTCCTCAGGAAATTCAGGAAGTTAAAGAAAATCTTCATGAAATTGTAAATAATGTTCAAGAAAACCCTTTTGAAACAGGAAATGTTCCAGAGAATATTTTTGAAGGAAATGAAGAAACTGAACAAAAACATAACATTGCAGATAGCGTAACAGAAGAACTGCAAGTGGATACTAATAATTTTAGCGGAATTGCTGAGGGATTTGTTCAGGAAGAAGTTAAAGCAGAAGAAAATGTTATTAGTAATGATGTGGAAAATAATGATATCAATGAAGAAAACTTAGTAAAAGAAGAAAAAAAAGAGAAAAAGATAGAAATTCCTTCTTTTATGAAATAAAAGAAATGTCAGGAGATGAAAATGAAAGCTTATGATTTCAGTTTACCGGCTGATAATGGAGAAAATGTCAGTCTAAGTGATTATAAAGGTAAGAAAGTTGTACTTTATTTTTATCCTAAAGACAGCACTCCTGGGTGTACTCAGGAAGCTTGTTCTTTCAGGGATAACTTTGCCAGACTTACTGCAAAAGGTGTTGTGGTACTGGGAATAAGTAAGGACAGTATAAAAAGACATGAAAACTTTAAGAAGAAAAATGAACTTCCTTTTTTACTCTTAAGTGATGAAAACAGTGATGTGTGTGAAAAGTACCAAGTCTGGAAAGAAAAAGTCAACTTTGGAAAGAAATATTTTGGAATAGAACGTTCAACTTTCCTTATAGATGAAAAAGGAGAAATCGTAAAAGAATGGCGAAAAGTTAAAGTTAAAGGCCATGTTGATGAAGTTCTGGAAGAAATAGAAAAAATGTAATTAAATTAAAAATAACTGTATATTTAGAAAAAAACTCCCTTGTTATTATAAATAATAGGGGAGTTTTTATGTATATTTTTAAAGGTGTCTAAAAGACAATTTTTATTTACAGTTTTAAAATCATATGATATAATATGTAAATAATTAGAGGTGAAACCATGACAAAAAAATTAATATATAAAATATTTTTTCTGTTTATAATTTTATCAAATTTTATATATGCGGAAAAAATGATTTTGCGTAACGGTATAAGTGAAAAAACTATCGATATTGTAACTGAAGAAAAACTTATGAGTATGAATGAAATGAGACTAAAAATTCTTTTTGAAGCTATAAGAAAGAACAATAATAAATTTGTCTTAAATCATCTTGCAACAGAGGAGAATAAGAAGAAACTCAGTGAAAATACTGAAAAGAGGGAAAAGAATGATAGTGGAAATTATTATGGACCTAAATATAGTGATTTAGTTACAGCAGCTTCTGATGAGGTTGAAGTAAAAAATCTTATAGATATAAATGCTCATGATAAAACAGGGTATACCCCTATAATAGTAGCCATTGAATCCGGAAATAATGAAATTCTTAAAGTATTAGTGGAAAATGGAGCAAATTTATATGAGAAACACCCAGTTTTTGGTAAGTTGACATTACATACAGCCTGTTACTATGAAAATGAAGAAGCTGTGGAAATACTTCTGAAGGCAGATAGGAAGCTTGTAAATGTTCATAGTGGAACAGATGGATGGTTACCTTTACAGGATGCTACACTGAAATCAAATGCCAGAATAGTGGAGATGCTATTAAGATATGGAGCAAATCCTCAACTGACAGATGCTCATGGTGGTACTCCAATGGATATGGCAACTGAGTTTGGTAAAGGTGTAATAGTAAAATTGTTACGTGACAATATAAAGAAAAATAGAAAATAATTAAATAAAGAATATAAATAATTAATTGTAGAAAAATAGGAGGTAGTGAAAATGCATTGCGTTCAGCAAATAACTGATAAAATTTACTGGATTGGAGGAAATGACAGAAGACTGGAAAGATTTGAAAATATGTTTCCTATACCAAAAGGAGTTTCATATAATTCAAGTCTTATACTAGATGAAAAAACAGCAATTATCGATACAGTGGATGCATCAATAAGAGCACAGTATCTGGAAAATATAAAATATCTTTTACAGGGAAGAGAACTTGACTATCTGATAGTTAACCATATGGAACCTGATCACTGTGGGAATATAGAAGATTTACTGATGTTGTATCCAAATATGAAAATAGTTGGAAATAAAAAGACATTTGCTTTCTTTGAACAGTTTTATAATACTTCTGCAGCAGAAAATTATTATGAAATAAAAGAAGGAGATGTACTGGATTTAGGAGAAAATAAACTGAGATTCATTGGAGCACCTATGGTTCACTGGCCAGAAGTAACAATGACATACGAAGAAACAAAAGGAATATTATTCTCAGCAGATGCCTTTGGAACATTTGGAACATTAAATGGAAATATATTTAAGGATGAAGTAGATTTTGATGGTTACTATCTTTCTGAAATGAGAAGATACTATACAAATATAGTTGGTAAATACGGAATGCAAGTACAGAATGTATTTAAAAAGTTGAAAGAAACTACTATAAATATGATAGTACCTTTACATGGACCAATCTGGAGAACCCCTGAAGATGTAAATTATCTGCTTGATTTACATAATAAATGGAGTACAAGTACTCCAGAAAAAGATGGAGTAGTTCTGGTATATGGTTCAATGTATGGAAATACTGAAAATACAATTAACTGTATTGCAAATAAATTAGCACAGAAGGGAGTAAAGGATATAAAAGTTTTTGATGTTTCAAAAACACATCCTTCATACATAATTTCTGAAGCATGGAAATACAGCAACCTTGTATTGGCAGCACCTACTTACAATACTGGATTATATCTTGTTATGAATTCATTACTTCATGAGCTTGCATCATTAGGATATCAGAACAGAAAGGTTTCTTTAATTGGAAATCATACATGGGCAACAGGAGCTTTAGGAGCAATGAAAAAGAAATTTGAAACTGAGTTCAAAAAAATTGAAGTAGTTGGAGAACCTTTAGATGTAAAATCTGCATTAAGACCAGAGCAGGAAGAAGTTCTAGATAATTTAACAGAAGCAATTGTTGAAAGCATGAATTAATTTATAAAAACAGAGTTGTATTCATAGGTAAAGTATATAGAAATTGTTAGTAATAAAAATTTATATATAGAGGAGAAACGAAATGAGAAGATTGACAGGAATTGGAGCTTCGGAAGGAGTGTCTATAGGGAAAGTATTACTTTTCAGAGAAGAAGAAATGGTAATACCTGAAGTAAAAGCTGCAGATTCTACAATAGAATCTGAATTGACAAAATTGGAAGAAGGATTGAAAAAATCCAAAACTCAATTAATCTCCATTAGAGAAAAAGTAAAGGAAAAAATGGGGGAAGACAAGGCTGCAATTTTTGACGGGCACATAATGCTTTTGGAAGATGAAGACTTGCTTATGGAAGTTCAGGATAAGATTAAAGGGGAAAATATGCCTGCGGCAAGAGCATTGAAAGAAGGTATAGATGAGTACTGTGAAATGATTTCTCAGTTGGATGATGCTTATTTAAGAGAAAGAGCTGCTGACCTTCAGGATATAGGAAAAAGATGGCTTAAAAACTTATTAGGTATAAAAATATATGATTTAAGTAATCTTGAGCCTGATACAGTAGTAGTAACTTATGACTTGACACCTTCAGATACAGCACAGCTTGATTTAAAAAACTGTGTAGGATTTATAACAGAAGTTGGTGGAAAGACTGCCCATTCAGCAATCATGGCAAGATCTCTTGAATTACCGGCAGTAGTTGGGGTAAAAGGTATTCTTAGTGAAGTTAAGGAAGGTGAAACAGTTATAATGGACGGGGAAGCAGGAGAACTGTTCCTTAACCCGGCAGAAGAATTACTTTCTCAATATGAAGTTAAGAGAGAAGAATTGAGAAAAGAAAAAGAAGAACTGAAAAAATTAATCGGGGAAGAAGCTGTAACTATTGATGGAAGAAAAGTAGATATCTGGGGAAATATAGGAAGTCCTAATGATGTGGATGCTGTTATAGAATCTGGTGCTACTGGAATTGGATTATACAGAACTGAATTCCTATTCATGAATTCTGATCATTTTCCTACAGAAGAAGAACAATATCAGGCATATAGAATAGTTGCTGAAAAAATGAAAGGAAAACCTGTAACTATAAGAACAATGGATATAGGTGGAGATAAAGAACTTCCTTATCTTGACTTACCAAAAGAATTAAATCCATTCCTTGGATACAGGGCAATAAGAATTTCATTGGAAAATAAAGATATGTTTAAGACACAGCTGAGAGCTATTTTGAGAGCTTCAAGATATGGTCAAATAAAAATAATGTATCCAATGATAAGCTCTATTAATGAAATTAGAAAAGCAAATACTATTCTTGAAGAATGTAAAAGAGAATTGGATGAAATAGGAAAAGTTTATGATAGAAATATAAAAGTTGGAATAATGGTTGAAACTCCTTCAACAGCAATTATTGCATATAAATTTGCTAAAGAAGTTGATTTCTTCTCAATTGGTACAAATGACTTAACACAATACTTCCTTGCAGTAGACAGAGGAAATGAAATGGTTTCAACACTATACAATTCATTCAACCCTGCAGTATTGGAAGCAATACAGAAGGTAATTGATGCTGCACATGATGCAAATATAAATGTAAGTATGTGTGGAGAATTTGCCGGAGATAAAAAAGCAACAAAATTATTATTAGGTATGGGTCTTGACTCATTCAGTATGAGTGCTTCATCAGGTCTTCAAGTTAAAAAAATTATAAGAAACAGTAGCTATGAAGAAGCTCAAAAATATAGAGATTTAATATTACAGCAAAATACACCGGAAGAAGTTCTGGAACATTTATTACCATAGTGTGAAATAAAACTGCCTCAAAAGAAAAATATAAAATATAATTTTCATATATTTCAATATCATTTTTCCTTTTTGAGGCAGTTTTTAT
>ERZ773018.1668-NODE-1668-length-11645-cov-34.842623_pt1 | contig 11645 bp, 10 predicted proteins | sample MGYA00580840_ERZ773018 | MGnify/ENA primary metagenome ERZ773018 (study PRJEB29015, sample SAMEA2738125) | human oral metagenome | biome: human oral; feature: human-associated habitat; material: saliva | place: China | collected 2256 ... | reverse complement strand
GTGACGTAAACGACTTGCCATTAACATTGGTATTGTCCTGGTACGAACAAAAAGCAGTATGTATCTTGTTAACATTGTTGGCATTGGGTATCCGCAACATCTACATCGGACCTTCCTTGCCTAAATTCTTCTCCAGCAATGTATTGAACATTTTGGTAGAAAAATTCCAATTACATCCAATTACAACTCCAGAAGCTGATATGAAAGCTATCTTGGGCTAATCGGATTAAATCTTGATAACAGCGGCCCTAATCCCCTCTCTCTTATATGATTCGGGTTGTTGCTATATAAATTAGGCTATGCCATCTTTTGATGGTATAGCCTTTTTTGTCGTAATTATATACAATTGTATTAATGGCGTATGTATTATTTACTTTTTAGGTTAAGAGTGATGTGGGATTTGGAGGATAGCAGTGATGGAACTTCAAGAAAGAATTGATGCTTTAGATCTATGGGATGAGATGCCATACTCATTAGAGATTAAAGATTTTGGTAATACTGTTATATTAGTATCGGAATCTGCTGAAATTCGTTTTATTAATTGCGTAGAAATTTCAATTAAAAGTAGTCTTTTAGTTAAGAATAAATCCATGAAATTTCATAACTACCGTAATCATGAATATGATGTTCAGGATATTAGTGTAGAGCCGTGTGTTGTTACAATAGATGGAACCATGACTCATAATAAGAAAACGGTAACTCCAATCTTAAATGGAGTTAAGGCCAAAATTGATTTAACGGTTGTATGGATTGAACTAATTGCTGTTGATTTTATAATTTATACTAAGGAGCAAGAAGAAAAATTAATCCAATCTAAGTTTAGCTATAAAGATGTTATTAATGAGTGGTAAATATGTTTGATAATCCTTGGTAGTTTTGTGTAGAAGTGTCTAGCCTGAGTGGATAAAAATGTTGCTAATGTGCATATAGACAAGCCTCGATATTGATTGCTATACTATAGATAAGAAGTGAATTATTTCTTTATTTATGTATGTATAGAGGTTCAATATGAACAGTATTTTTGATATTATCGGCCCCGTTATGATTGGTCCGTCTAGCTCGCACACCGCTGGTGCGGCGCGGCTTGGCAAGATGGCTCGTTGTATATTTGGGAGTGTGCCGAAAAAGGTAGAGATGACCTTGTATGGGTCATTTGCGAAAACATATAAAGGTCACGGTACAGATCGTGCCTTGTTAGGTGGATTATTAGGTTTTAAAGAGGACGACAAGCGAATTCGTAATGGGAAGGAATTAGCTGATGAAGCTAGTTTAGATTATACTTTCATCGAATCACCACTCGATATAGGTCATCCTAATGTAGTGAAGTTTGATTTGTATGGTGAAAAAGAGCGTCATATGTCTGTAGTAGGACGTTCCATCGGTGGTGGTCAAATTATGATTACCGAAGTAGACGGCAATGATATGTCTATTACAGGCGATGAATTTACACTTGTTGTATTTCATGAGGACAAGCCTGGTGCCATTTCGCTCATTAGTCAGGCTTTAAGTGAATCTGACATCAATATTGCGTCTATGCGTGTTTTTAGAAAGGGTAAATATAAAGATGCGGTTATGGTTATTACCACCGATTCTGTTGTTAACCCTATTACTGTACAGTTTATGCGTGAGTGTCCAGGCATTCAAGATGTAATGACTTTTGAGGCTTTGTAGGAGGAGATGATGAGTTACGCTTATGAAACGATAGCTGATATTATCCGACTTAGCGAAGAGCATAACCTGTCTTTTGGAGATGTGGTTATGCGCACTGAATTGGAACAGTATGATCGTAATGAAAAGGAGATTACTAAAGAAATCAAACATCGCTTAGATATTTTTAAGGCTTCTATCAAGGATGGGTTACGTAATTTGAAACGAACCCAATCCAATATGTCCGGTGGTGAGGCCGCTCGTTTAATTGCAAGAAAACCACTATTCATGAGTGATATTTCGTATAAAGCTATGTCGTATGCTATTGCGGTCAATGAAGCTAATGCGAAGATGTTTAAGGTCGTAGCCTGTCCTACGGCTGGTTCTTGTGGTGTCATGCCAGGTGCGGTTCAGGCTGTAGCGGAGCATTATGAACTAGATACACCTACATTGGTGAAAGGTTTTCTTGCTGCAGCAGGCGTAGGTAATGTGGTGTCCAATCGAGCTTGTGTAGCAGGTGCGGTCGGTGGCTGCCAAGCCGAAGTTGGCACTGCAGCTTGTATGGCTGCCGCTGCTATAGTAGAAATGATGGGTGGGACTGCTCGTCAGGTTGGTCATGCTGTTGCACTTTGTATGAAAAATTTATTAGGCCTTGCATGTGATCCAGTGGCAGGTCTCGTCGAGGTGCCTTGCGTTAAACGGAATGGTGTCTATGCTGTTCATGCCATTACAGCGGCTGAGCTTGCATTGGCTGGTATTGAAAGTCAAATTCCACCGGATGAAGTTATTGAGGCCATGAATAATATTGGGCGTGCAATGCCAGCAGCCCTTCGTGAAACTAGTGATGGAGGATTGGCCGTTACTGAAACTGGCTTAGCAATAGCTGAAAAGGTGCGTTCTTTATAAAAGCTAGTATAAACTACTATATAATATAGAGGTTCACATAGTTTGGGTAAGATAAAAACTGTCTTACATAGACCATGTGAACCTTTTTTCGTTATCGTATTTGTAGTACAATAAAAAGATGAATAGAAGGGAGGGTGGATGTATGGAACAGGCTATCCGTTTGCTGACAATTTTAGAAGAAGCGGGCTTTGAGGCTTTCATTATCGGCGGTGCAGTACGAGATATGCTCATGCATGTGGAGCCTCACGATTTTGACATCGTTACATCTGCCCGACCAGAACAGGTTATGTCTGTTTTAGCTAATGCTGGTATTGAGACAAAGGGGCTTATAGGGAAAACCTTCGGTGTAGTAGTGGCTACTGTGGGGAATAAACATTATGAAGTTGCTACGTATCGTAGTGAACGTTATGGAGTGGATAGTCATCGTCCAGAAAAAATCGTCTATGCAGATACACTCGAAGAAGATGTAAAGCGTCGTGATTTCACTGTTAATGGTATGGCTATGAATCGCTATAAGGAGATTATAGACCTTGTTGGCGGACGTCATGATATTAAACATAAGGTGCTACGCACCATCGGTAATCCTGAGGAACGTTTTCAAGAGGATGCGTTGCGTTTGTTTAGAGCTTGTCGCTTTATCGCAAAACTCGATTTTATGCCTGATAAAGCATTATTAAAGGCAATGCCAACAGCGTTTCATCGCGTATCGGGACTTTCACTAGAACGCGTGCGAAGTGAAATAGATCGTCTATTATTAGAACCTGCAGTGGCAAAGGGCTTAGATGTATTCGTACAATCTCGTTTGGCTGAATGTACCTGTCGCATGGTGGAAAATGGGGAAAGTAGAGAAATTCCTATTTTACCTGAGTTATATCATCTAGTGGGTTTGCCACAAGAAAAGGCATTTCATGAGTTTGATGGATGGTATCATACATTAGCAGTCGTATCTGAAACAGAACCTGATTTGACACTCCGTTGGGGTGCTTTGTTGCATGATATAGCAAAGGGGATGCCTAGTATTAGACAAGTTATTAATGGACGTTATACGGACCGTGGACATGATAATCTAGGATCTCAGATGGCTTATAACATATTGATTCGCCTTGGGTATAATAAAAAATTTGCCAGTCGTGTAGCTTGGATTGTTAAGAATCATATGCGTTTTCATTTCTTTGTTCAAAATGAAGAGGCAGATGAGAAAAAATGGATTCGCAAGGAAGCTCGTAGCGGTGAGTTTAGGGATAGTCAAGGTATGCGTGAAGCGTGGCAACAGTTGGCTAAGGTGTGTGCAGCCGATGTTCTCGGTTGTGGGAAACCGTATTCCGTTACAGATGGTACTTTGGCCTTTGGAGAATGTATGGCGGATTTGAGCCTGGAGATGCCTGTTCATACAAAGGATTTACGATATGATAAGCGCGTTCTTGCAGCGTGTGGTGAAAATATAGCGCAATGTCTACAGTATTTGATGCAACAAGTACAAAATGGCGTTGTTAAAAATGAACCTGATGATTTGTATGATGCAATTATTCATAAGTTGCAACGCACATCATATTAATACTTTTAGTGGGAGACCATAATGAATATTTCAGGGAATGATAATAAGCGAATTGAATATACGGTGCGCGTACTCCTATGTATTGCCGTTGTTTTGGTAGGGCGCTTATTCTTTTTACAAATTATAGATAAGTCTGATTTGCAGGCTAAGAATTTGAGCCAAGTACAGGTGGATAGAAAATTACAATCTCCTCGCGGTACGATTTATGACCGTAATGGCCGACCATTAGCGATGAGCGTTGTTACAAAATCCTTGTATGCAGATCCGAAGATGATTGATAGACCCCCCGATGAAATTGCTGAACTTATTGAGCCTTATGTAACGATGGCAAAAGGGGATATTGTAAAATCCTTACAAGAGGATACTGCCTTTGTGTGGATTGACCGTATGATGGAACCAGAAAAATCGAAGGCTATAGCTCAGTTGATTAAGGAGAAAAAGCTAAAAGGTCTTAATTTCGTAGAGGAATCAAAGCGATATTATCCAAATGGTAATTTAGCAGCTCAAGTATTAGGCTTTGTTGGAACCGATGATAAAGGTCTTGATGGTCTTGAGATGGTACTTGACGATGAATTAAAAGGTGGTATTCAAAAGGAACTCGTTGCGACCGATAGAAACGGGAATGCTATTTTTGGCTCCGTGTTGTCCAAATATTTGCCTGATAAAGGTAAAAGTGTGACCTTAACTATCGATGCAAGTATTCAATTTATTGCAGAGCGAGCTCTGGATAAAGCGATGGAGGATACGGGGGCTAAACATGCGAGTGTTATCGTTATGGACCCTAAGTCAGGGGAGATTTTAGCGATGGCCAATCGCCCTACATATGACCCTAATCATTATAGTCAAAGTTCTGACGAAGCGTTTAAGAATATTGCGGTAACTAATTTGTATGAACCAGGTTCCACATTTAAGCCTCTTATCGCCTCTGCCGCATTAGCATCTGGCAAATGGAAACTAGATCAAGTGTATAACGATAAGGGCGCCTTTGTAGCCAATGGACATGTGATGCAAAACTGGAATGGTGAAGGCTATGGCCCTGTTAAATTGATCGATATTTTGAAGTTCTCCATCAATACCGGTATGGCTGAAATCGGTACGACTACTGGTGCAGATATATTGTCTAAATATGTTCGTGATTATGGATTTGGTTCTACAACAGGTATTGAATTGCCTGGTGAGGGTGCAGGTATCTTGTACGAACCAGAAGATATGAGTAAGCTTGACGTAGCTACTATGTCTATTGGACAAGGGATTGCGGTTACTCCGTTACAAATGGTACGTGCTTTTGGAGCTGTAGCTAATGGTGGTAAGATGATGCGGCCTCACATTATTAAATCCTATAGTAATGTTAAGGGAGATATTACGAGTACTACTGATCCGGAAGTAGTGGGGCAACCGATACCAGAGGAAACGGCAAAAATAATTGCGGATATTCTTGAAAAAGAAGTGTCTGAGGGGGGCGGTTCAAAAGCTTTGGTAGAAGGCTATCACTTTGGAGGTAAAACAGGTACTGCCGAAAAGCTCGATACTAAACGAGGCGGCTATTTAGCAGGCCATTATATAGCATCCTTTATTGGATTTGGTCCAGTAGAAGATCCTAAGTTTGTAGTTCTTGTTGCTATTGATGACCCTCAAAAAGGTTCTATCTATGGTGGTCAAATTGCGGCCCCAGTATTTAAAAATATCATGTCTCAATTGGTTAGATACTATCAAATGTCGCCATCTGTTAAAGATGGTGCTACAGTTGTAGCCTCGCCAGTAGCAAAACTTCCGTCAGTAAAACCAAATAGTGATGGTGATGTAGTATTGCCAGACTTTAGAGGATATACATTTGGGGAGGTACGCGATTGGTTGCATACGGCAGGCTTGTACTTTAAACCTGATGGTACAGGGACTGCGGTTTCACAAGAGCAACCGCCAGGAACAGTGGTGTCTCCCGGTACCGCTATTGTCGTCCAATTTAGTCATTGATGACTTATATAGTATAGGAATTAAACCTACAACTATAGACAAAGCGTTATATAATAGAATAAGAGATTACTAAAGGTGCCTCTATAGGCACCTTTTTATATAAGAATTCTGTATAGCGTATAATGGAATGGAGATAACTATGATTGAATTACGTGGTAAAGCTGTAGCTGATGCACATAAAGCTGTTTTGCAAGAAAAAATGACAAACCTTGAAGCGGGTACTATTACAATGGCGGTATTACTTGTTGGTGATGATCATGGTGCAAACATGTATGCTGATTTTATGGAAAAAACAGCCAAGAATTTTGGCTATGGATTTGTGCGCACTCAACTACCTAGTACAGCAAGTCACGAAGAGGTATATGAAGCATTGATGTCATTAAATAACGATGATGCAGTACATGGCATTTTGCCACTTATGCCGATGCCAAAGGATATCGATACGGAGCAATTAATTGATGCTTTAAGTCCTAAAAAAGATATCGATGGTCTTACGACCTATAATATTGGTCTCGTAACAGCTAGTAAAGGTGGTTTTGCACCTTGTACAGCTAAGGCTTGTTTAGCTATATTAGATCATTATGGGATTTCTTTAGAAGGAAAACATGTAGTTGTTGTGGGTCGCAGTCAAGTTATTGGTAAACCAGTAGCGTTGATGGCTCTTGAACGTCATGCTACAGTATCCATCTGTCATTCGCGTACGACTGATTTGGCGTGTCATGTTAAAGAGGCGGACATCGTAATCGCTGCAGCTGGTCGTGCACATATGATTACAGCAGACATGGTAAAGGCTGGTGCCGTTGTTATTGATGTAGGTATCAATGAGCTAGATGGTAAAACAGTAGGCGATGTTGATTATGATGCGGTGAGTAGTGTTGCATCTGCTATGACACCGGTTCCTGGTGGCGTTGGTTCCGTTACAACGACGATGATGTTGGAAGCAGTTTATGAGGCGTATCATGCACGAAATGTCAATCGCTGAGGGGATTTTAGATATCGCTTTAGAAACAATGAGAAATAATGATGCATCTATCATTCATTCCGTACAACTTGATTTAGGTTTAATGAGTGGCGTAGAACCTGATGCATTGTTATTTTGCTGGGATGCGGTAACAAAAGGTACTCCGGCAGAAACATCTAAAATCGATATTCACACCATCCCTATTAGAGGACAATGTTTAGACTGTGATACTATCTTTGATGTGCAAGACTATAAATTTATCTGTCCTCATTGTGAAAGTCGTCTTGTGAACACTATAGGTGGTCGAGAACTACAAGTGACATCTATTGATATAGATTGAGGTATATATGCAAGTAGAAGTAAAAACAAATGTATTGGCAAAAAATGATGCCATTGCATCATCGTTGCAACAAATATTTAAAGAAAAACATATCTTTGTATTTAATTTAATGGGCTCTCCAGGTGCGGGTAAGACGTCGTTATTAGAAGCAACATTACAAGATTTAGCAAAAGATTATAATGTGGCTGTTATTGAAGGCGATTTATTTACCTCTAAAGATGCTGAGCGCATTCATGCTCTTGGGGTGCCTGTCATTCAAATCAATACGGTAGGTGGCTGTCATTTAGATGCTAATATGATTCAAGATGCTATATCTGATTTAGATCTTGATGCATTAGATATGATAATTATAGAAAATGTTGGGAATTTAGTATGCCCTGCAGAATTCGATATAGGTGAGGCTGTGAAAGTCACAGTGTTGTCTGTTACAGAAGGTGAAGATAAGCCCTTAAAATATCCACTTATCTTTAAAGAATCAAAGGCTATATTGCTCAATAAGATTGATCTTTTACCATATGTACCATTCGATAAGGAAAAGGCAATCAAAGATATTCGTAATTTAAATCCTCAAGGCCAAGTGTTTGAAATCAGTTGTACCGTTAAAGATGGTCTGGTACCATGGTTAACATGGCTTAGAAAACAAATGGAGAGTCGATAATGAAAAAAATCTTATCTCATGCAGCATTGACTATAGCCGTGCTAAGTGCAATGGGAACTGTATCGGTAGGGGCTGTTGATGCGGAAACAACGGTGCCAGAAATCAAGAATACTATAGTTGTTGTGAAAGAACCTGCTGCAGATAGTCGTTCAAAAAGTGGATGGCTAGCTGAACAATTAGCAGTTACTGCTTTTGGTGATTCTTTGCAATATTGGCAGGCTGCTAGCGAAAATGATGGTGTTATGCCACAGGATTCAAAAAATAATTTAGCTGATATAGGACATTCGTATACATCTAATAATTTACCAGCTCTTGGTGTAGAAGATGACTACAGTTTAGCTTTGAAATCGGACGAGGATACTGCGAGTATAGGTCCTGTATATCGCGTTGGTGATGTATATAAGCCTAGTGCTACTACTAAAAAGACCGTGAAAGGTGTATTTACAACGTATCATGAAAAAGATATGGATATAACGGTGTATACTGGACCGGATAAATCACGTCTAGAAGGGAATCAGTTGCGTGGACAAGGTGCTACATACTTATTTCCTGTAGGTACTATTACTAATTTACATACTACAGAAAAAGGTTTGGTTACTGTTCGTGATATTGGTGTAGGTAGTTCCCGCATGGAGATGATTTTCTCTTATGGTAGTCCTAATGCGATGTGGCGGAACCAATCCGATGAATCATATATCTTTTTATATGAAGGTCATGCGGAAAATTCATGGACAGAAAAAAAGGAATTTACTTCTCTCGTAGCGAATACAAATAATAATAGCCAATCTCCAGATTCTATTCAAAACGGAAAATCCTATGTGGTTTTCACCGTTAAAAATAATGTGATAGAGGCTGTTGATATTTTGGATGGACAGGTTTGGACCCGTTTCGGATTGCCAAAGGCTCCGATGTATCATTTCCATGCTGGGCAATTGAGTGACGATGATTTTGTGTTGCGTGGTTTACGATTGAATCAACATTTTGTGAATGATGCGGATGCAGAGTGGAGAACTCAAGGAATGCTATTTGGTGCTACATTCATTGGCTATAATGAGTATGGCGTTAGCGTAGATGATAAGTCGCTTATCAATCGTGTGTTGTTAAACGTCTATACACCGACACGTCGTGGTATTGCCATGGGCGATACAAAATATCTATTGCTATTCGTATATGGTATGCCGACGCGTATAGTGGAGTCTGCAACAAATACAGGCACTGCAACGGTGTATGAGTATAAAAATCCAAGGTCGAGTAATTCTTATTTACAGTTCGCCTTAGATGATAAAAATCAATATATCAAATCAGTGATGTTATCTGACCGACCTGTTAAGTAGGTCATCTTAAGTGAGGAGGCAAGGATATGGTTACTGTACAAGATGTGAAAGAACGGTGGGAACAAATTCAAAATGGTGATGAGCGTATATTGTTCATCGTTGGTGGCCCTGGTTCTGGTAAAAGTTTGTTAATTCGTGAGTTATCAGAGCAAAAAGGGTGGAAATATTTAGAAGCAAAACAACTTATTGAAGAAGAATTTTTGTTGGTTCCTCGTGATGAACGTCCAAAACTTGCAGAAGATGTTATTCGCCGTGCATTAAGTCGTAGTGATACGGAAGTACTTCTTTTAGATGGTATCAATGTATTATTTGCTCCTATTTTAAACTTAAATCCTCTTGAACTATTAAAGACCATTAGTAAAACATATCCGATTGTTGTAGGTTGGCGTGGTCATCTTGAAGGTGACCAATTGTACTTAGAACACAATAATGATCCAAAACATGCAGTGGTTACTATTACAAAACCTGAGCGTGTCATGGTTATTGACTAATTACAGCTATATTGATTGATGAGGGCATTATATATTGCCATGAGTTATGACCGCATATAAAAAGGTGGGTGGATATCATGGATTAATATATAATTGCCCTTATTTTAGGTGTTGTAGACGGTATAACAGAGTGTATTCTTGTGGTACCTTAACCGTTCGTCTTTATCTACTTTTGGATATTATAGAATTATAGTGGCTATATTAGCGATTATGTACCTGTATTTATGATTTCCTATGAGGAAAAAATGAAATTGAAGAAAATTCAAAAAAATACTTGCATCGAAAAAACTTTCATGATATATTGATATAGCACTAAGGGACACCGCAATGAACGAAAAAACTTTAAAAAAGTTTTTAAAAAGTTCTTGACACTTAGTGAGGCGGATGTTACAATACATTTTGTCGTAATGATGCTGGCGTAGCTCAATAGGTAGAGCAGCTGACTTGTAATCAGCAGGTTGTGGGTTCAATTCCTATCGCCAGCTCCATTTTATTTATGGAGGGATTCCCGAGCGGCCAAAGGGAGCAGACTGTAAATCTGCCGTCTTCGACTTCGAAGGTTCGAATCCTTCTCCCTCCACCATCTATAGCGGGGTGGAGCAGTTGGTAGCTCGTCGGGCTCATAACCCGAAGGTCGCAGGTTCAAGTCCTGTCCCCGCAACCACAAATATTCGCAGTGAAATGATCGTTCATTGTGCTGGTGTAGCTCAGTCGGCAGAGCGTATCCTTGGTAAGGATAAGGTCACCGGTTCAATCCCGGTCACTAGCTCCATACATGGCGGCATAGCTCAGTTGGCTAGAGCAATCGGTTCATACCCGGTGTGTCCGCGGTTCAAGTCCGTGTGCCGCCACCATTAAACCTCACGTTGGTGAGGATTTTTTTATTTCTGCCTATTAAATAAAGTCGATAGATAGGAGTGCTTCGTATCTATCGACTTTTTTGTACATTTGTATATATGGTATAATAATTTGTAGGGGAATGTTATATTCCATTGATAAATTAGGGTTAATATATTATATTAATACTAGAATGTAATTTGTTTTTGTGAAGGAGGATACAATCCTAATGGCAAAAGAAAAATTTGAACGTACGAAACCGCATGTTAACATCGGTACAATCGGTCACGTTGACCATGGTAAAACTACTTTGACTGCTGCAATCACAAAAGTATTGGCTGAAAAAGGCCAAGCTGACTTCCAAGATTACAGCATGATCGATAAAGCTCCAGAAGAACGTGAACGCGGTATCACAATCAACACTGCACACGTTGAGTATGAAACTGCTAACCGTCACTATGCACACGTTGACTGCCCAGGCCATGCTGACTATGTTAAAAACATGATCACTGGTGCGGCTCAAATGGACGGCGCTATCTTGGTATGTTCCGCAGCTGACGGCCCTATGCCACAAACTCGCGAACACATCTTGTTGGCTCGCCAAGTTGGTGTTCCTGCAATCGTAGTATTCTTGAACAAAGCTGACATGGTTGACGACGAAGAATTGATCGAATTGGTAGAAATGGAAGTTCGTGAACTTCTTTCTTCCTACGAATTCCCTGGCGACGAAGTACCTATCGTTGTAGGTTCCGCTTTGAAAGCTTTGGAAGGCGATGCTCAATATGTAGCTAAAATCGACGAATTGATGGACGCTGTAGACTCCTACATCCCAACTCCAGTTCGTGATACTGACAAACCTTTCTTGATGCCTGTGGAAGACGTTTTCACAATCACTGGTCGTGGTACAGTAGCAACTGGCCGTGTTGAACGTGGTCAAGTAAACGT
>ERZ773018.1665-NODE-1665-length-11658-cov-11.846850_pt1 | contig 11658 bp, 7 predicted proteins | sample MGYA00580840_ERZ773018 | MGnify/ENA primary metagenome ERZ773018 (study PRJEB29015, sample SAMEA2738125) | human oral metagenome | biome: human oral; feature: human-associated habitat; material: saliva | place: China | collected 2256 ... | reverse complement strand
GCGTTTTGGTAAAACTCTCTCTTCTTACGATTTTGCGAAAAAATTCAATGCTAAGGATGTTTTGATAGTTACGAACGCGAAACTTTGCCCAGGGACGAGTTTCTTAATAAGGTTAATTCATCACACAATAAATTAAAGTGGGTGGCGGATCTGAACTGAGATTTGTTGATTATAGATGAGTCTGGTAAGATGATCGAATTGGACGCAGGGCAAGTTTTGACTTATCATCGCGAAGGAGGTCGTTAACCGCTTTTGTGATAAGAAATAGCGAAAGTACGATATACTTATAGTAAGGATATTTATAAGTTAATTTGCGGAAGGAAAATAACGTGGCACAAAAGGAAGCTAAAGCGCGGCTAAAGATAAATATGCTACTTTCTGATGCCGGGTGGAGATTGTTGGATAACGAAGACGGTCCCGCTAATGTCGATGTAGAAAACAAAGTAGATATCGAAAACCCGGGCGACGATTTTGAGAATACGAGACGAGGGTTTGTCGATTACCTTCTTCTAGGCTCTAACCAGAAGCCTATTGCCGTCCTTGAAGCTAAGCGTGAAAGCATTCCTCCGCTTTCCGCTAAAGAACAAGCTCGCGATTATGCCAATTCTCTACACGTAAGGTATGTAATTCTTAGTAACGGCAACACGCATTATCTGTGGGATATGCAATTTGGTAACCCCGAGCCAATTAGTAGCTTTCCGACTCTAAGCTCATTAGAAGACGAAAAGAAATGGGTTCCCGATGTTGATGCGCTCGTGAACGAGAATATTTCTCGAACCTATATCGCCGAATCGCAAATGCCTGAAATTAAAACACATCCCGATTATATAAACGAAGATACTCGTAGCGAATTTATAGAGAAAAATAAACTGAAAATCCTTCGCAAGTATCAGGTAAATGCGATTAAGGCCGTTCAAAAATCGGCGCAAAACGGCAATAAACGCTTCCTGCTCGAGATGGCGACTGGCACCGGAAAAACTTTAACTTGCGCTGCTATTATCAAACTATTTCTAAAGACAGGAAACGCTCAGAGAATCCTCTTTTTGGTTGATCGCATTGAATTAGAAAATCAGGCCAAGAAGTCTTTTAGGCAGTCCATCGGTAAAGATTACGTGGTTAAGGTATGGAAAGAAGATAGAGATAACTGGAAAACTGCCGATATCGTCATTAGTACAGTTCAATCTCTTTTGGCGAGTAGTCGCTATCGTGATTTTAGTCCGAATGACTTTAATTTAATTATCTCGGATGAGGCGCATCGTTCTATTGGCGGCAACGCGAGAGCTGTTTTTGAATATTTCACTGGGTACAAGATTGGGCTTACCGCCACACCGAAGGATTTTTTAAAGAATACTAAGCAAGATGAAAATTCAGAAAAAGAATTCGAACGCAGAGAGTTATTGGATACCTATAGGACTTTTGGGTGCGAATCTGGTCAACCGACTTTTAGATATGACCTAAAAGATGGCGTAAACGATCCTGATGGTCCGTTTTTAGTGAATCCTGTCATCTTGGACGCTAGGACGAATATTACCTCACGACTGCTCGCAGATGAAGGCTATGCAGTCCATAAAGTTATTGACGGCGAAGATGTTGATGAGAATTTTGGCATCAGAGATTTCGAGAAAACATTTTTCAATGAAGAAACCAATCGTGTGTTCTGTGAGGCTTTTATGAAATACGCGGCGGTCGATCCGTTATCTGGAGAAATTGGTAAAACCATCATCTTTACTGTTAGTCAAAAACACGCAGAAAAAATAGTCCAAATGCTTAACCAAATTGCTATGGAAAAGTTCCCTGGCAAATATAATTCTGATTTCGCTATTCAGATTACGAGTAATGTTCGTGACGCTCAGCAGTTCTCGATTAGTTTTTCTGAAAATAATCTGCGCGGACATACAAGGTGGCTTTCGGATTACGAAAGTAGTCGCACTAGAGTTGCCGTCACGGTCGGCATGATGACGACCGGTTATGATTGCTCCGATTTATTAAATCTCGTGTTCATGCGTCCAGTGTTTAGCCCTTCTGACTTTATTCAGATGAAAGGTCGAGGCACGCGACTCCATACGTTCAAATATGTAGATTATGAAAATGGCGAGAAAGTTAAAACTATTAAGAAAGAAAACTTCCGTATTATAGACTTTTTCGCAGTTTGCGAATACTTTGAAGAAAAATACGACTATAATGCGTCGTTGGCAGTGCCAATGAGTAGGCAAACGCAAAACACTTTAGTGACGCCGCTGCTTATCGATGTCGATCCTCCCGTGATCGTAGTAAACCGTACAGTAGACCTAAATGAGGATGATTCCCTGAGTGGAATAGATGAGACGATTGTTGGTAAAGAAGGTATGCGCGTTGACCGCGAGATGTTCCGCAGCTTCCAAGATGAGGTGAAGTCTAATGAAGAATTCGTCAAGTTGTATAATAATGGCAATATTGATGGGGCGCTAAGCTATCTTAAATCCGAAATACTCGGCGAAGATAAGCCTAAGTTCTATATGACTCCTGAGAAAATTCGCAAAATCTTCAATCTAGACCGCAGGCTAGACCTTCGTGAGATTCTGGATCTAATCATGAACAATAAAGATCCATTGACTAAAGCTCAATATATTCAGCAAAAGTTCAATGAATTTATTTCAGATAGAGGACTGGGTGAAACACTGGTTGGAGAGTCGTATAACGATGCTTTTGAACTATTTGATGCATATATAACCGATCGACACGTGTCTGAGGCTATAGATAATAAAGATTATAGTCTACTGGCGGGATTTGGCTCTATTACAATCGAACAGCTCAAACGCCTAGGTATCGAAAGAGTAAATCAGATCATTAGCTATATTAGAGATTATATTAATGTAGAAAAACTAAGAGTAAAGGATTAATGAATGGACTATACCCAATTTAAACAAATAATAGATAATTCCCGCGATATTCTCATGGGTAAATTACCAAGTCCAATCGTTCAGGTGGATGCAATTTCGTATGCACTTATTTATAAGTTTATGTCGGATATAGATGACGATTCTGCTGCGCTCGGCGGTAAGCGCACTTACTTTTCTGGCGAATATGAGAAATACAGTTGGCACAATTTGATGAGCCCAACTATTACCGGCGCTGATCGCGTAATTATTTATCGCAATGCCCTCGAGAATATGAGCCGAAATCCAAACATCCCTCCATTATTCCGTGAGATTTTTAATGGTGCGACACTTGGATTTACTGATTCAAATACACTTAACTTATTTCTTCGCGAAATCGATAAGATTAAGCAGAGTTCTGGTGACTCTATTGGCGATGCTTACGAGTATCTTCTTTCGACTATGGGTTCACAGGGTAAGCTTGGTCAGTTTCGAACACCTCGCCATATCATTGATATGATGGTTGAGCTTATTGATCCAGACAAATCTGATAAAATTCTAGACCCTGCTTGTGGCACCGCAGGCTTCCTTATCTCTGCATACAGCTGGATTAAGAAGAAACACATTGAAAAAGAACGTTTGAATAGTGAGGATATTGAGAAAATTCATCGTAACTTCTATGGTTTTGATATCGAGCCAAACATGACACGTATCGCTCGTGTAAACTTGTTCCTACATGGGTTTAAATCCCCTCGTATTATTGAGCATGATACTCTCAGCTCAGAAGATTACTGGGATGACCGTTATGATGTGATTATTGCGAATCCGCCATTCACGACGCCGAAAGGTGGCGTCACTCCACACAAGAAGTTCGGTATCACCTCTAATCGCACTGAGCTACTGTTCGTTGATTATATTGCTTCTCATTTGAAGCCGAATGGTCGAGCGGCTGTAATTGTTCCTGATGGTGTTCTGTTCGGCAGTAGCTCTGCGCACAAAGCACTCAGGAAAGAAATTGTCGAAAATAAGAAGCTTCAAGCTGTTATTTCGATGCCTTCGGGTGTGTTTAAGCCATATGCTGGTGTTTCTACGGCGATTTTAGTATTTACTAACTCAAGTAATAAAAGAACCGACAAAGTTTGGTTTTACGACATGAAAATAGACGGATATAGTCTTGATGACAAGCGCTCAAAACTCAAGACCAGTGATGTCCCAGATATTCTTGCAAGGTTTAAAAACCTTGATGGTGAGAAAGATCGTAAACGCAACGAGCGATCCTTTTTCGTAGATAAAGATGAAATTGTAAAGAATGGCTATGACCTAACGATCAACAAGTATAAGGAAGTAGAATACGAGAAAGTTGAATATCCACCAACGTCATAAATTATAGCTGAGATTAAGAAATTAGATCGTGAAGCTTCCGAAAGTCTGGCCGAACTTGAAAAATTATTAAACGAAACAAATCCGGATTTGTAGATATATCATGAAAGTTAAACTTGGAGAGCTAACGAAGATTAGAACCGGCAAATTGGATGCCAATGCGGCTTCTGAAAATGGGAAATACCCTTTCTTTACATGCTCGAAAGAGCCGTTGCGAATATCTACATATTCATATGATTGCGAGTGTGTATTAGTTGCGGGAAATGGCGATCTAAATGTCAAATATTACAACGGAAAATTTGACGCATATCAACGAACGTACATTGTCGAATCTAACGGCGACGGAAGGCTTCATCTTCCATACCTCTACCATTTTATGACGCGATATATTCAAGAATTAAGAAAACTATCGATTGGCGGAGTTATTAAGTACATAAAACTTGGCAATATTACCGATGCGGAAATATCACTTCCTAGCATCAAAGAGCAAAAAGACGCGTGCGAAAAACTCAAAAAAGTTAAGAATATTATTGACAAAAAAGAAGCGCAAATATCTTATCTGGATAATCTCATCAAAGCCCGATTTGTCGAGATGTTTGGCGATAGATTTCTGAATACTATGAACTGGCCTACCAAAAAGCTTGGCGACTGTGCGACATTCCGGAATGGAAAGGCACATGAAAAAGTAATATCGGAGACCGGGCAATACGTTCTTATAACATCGAGAGCAATCGCATCTGATCTACAAGACGTAAGACATACTGATTCATTACTAACACCGTTAGCAACAGGAGACATCGTGATGGTTATGAGCGATGTTCCTAACGGCAAAGCTTTGGCGAAATGTCTATTGATTACTGAAAATGAAAAGTATACGCTTAATCAGCGAATATGTAGTTTAAGTAATTATGACCTAAATCCAGTATTCTTCACTTATTTACTTAATCGTCATCAGTTTTTTCTATCATTTAATGACGGAAACGGTCAGACTAATTTAAGGAAAGACGATATTCTTAATTGTCCACTCATTAGGCCGTCAATTGAACTACAGAATCAATTCGCAAATTTTGTTGCTCAGATCGACAAATCAAAATTTGCCGTACAAAAGTCACTCGAAAAAACGCAACTTCTATTTGATAGTTTAATGCAGGAGTATTTTGGCTAAAAAGTTACTCCTTTTGTTAGTGGGGGTTCTAACCTAACGAAAGGAGCTATTAATGGAGGACACCATTAAATACATTTTGGTGGATATGGACGAATATCTCACCGCAAATCAGTCACAAAAATTACAGCGCGTACTCGTTTCGCGCCTTACAAAAGAAACGAGATCTATAAATGGCATTTCAAACGACAATTATTTGTCGATGTTTTTGAATGCTAAAAAGATAGAAGGATGTTCTGAACGAACACTAGCCTACTACAAGACTACGGTAGAGAAATTACTCGATGGAGTAGATGATCCAATACGTAAAGTAACTACCGATGATATACGCGACTATCTCGCGAATTACCAAGGCCTAAATGATTGCAGTAAGACGACTATTGATAATATCCGTCGCAATATCTCAAGCTTCTTTACATGGCTCGAAGAAGAAGATTATATCATCAAAAGCCCAATGCGACGCATCCACAAAATCAAAACTACGAAAACCGTGAAAGAAGTTATTTCCGATGAGGAAATTGAAAAGATGCGAGATAAATGTAAAAATTTACGCGATTTAGCGATAATTGATTTACTTTATTCGACTGGAATAAGAATTGGCGAACTCGTGCGATTAAATATCGACGATATAGATTTCGAAGAACGCGAATGCATCGTTTTCGGTAAGGGTGATAAAGAAAGACGCGTATATTTCGACGCTAAAACTAAAATACACCTAATGAGCTACATAAATAGCCGCTTTGACACAAATCCTGCCCTTTTTGTGACGCTTGATGCGCCTTACGATAGATTGCAGATATCTGGTGTAGAAATCCGTCTGAGGCATTTAGGGCGCGAATTAGGCATAAATAAGGTTCATCCGCATAAGTTCCGCCGGACTATGGCAACACGTGCAATCGATAAGGGGATGCCGATCGAGCAAGTCCAGAAGCTATTGGGCCACTCGCAAATTGATACAACTATGCATTACGCGATCGTGAATCAAACGAATGTGAAAGTCGCACATCGTAAGTTCATTGCTTAGTATAAATTTTGATTTGTCGACCTGGGCAACAAAAGTTGCAAATTGGTCCTGAAGTGATCTTGGGGGATCGTAAATGTTAATATTTAAAATTGCCGGTTTTCCAACATTAATCTGCGTACTGCCTGCGGCACTTTTTGCGAGTTCTTTTCTGATATATTTTTGTCCAAGCGAATGCATTAAATAGATCCTATTCATTCGATCGTCGTGAAGAAATGAGAGCTTTCCAACACGTTGGTTTAAAAGAAATTTCTTCCCGTTGGTAGATACTATAGTCGGAACCCCTAGAATCTTTGGATCGCTAGCCATATCGGTCATCGCGATAATTACATCTCCATCGAACAAACGATAACCAGAGCACTTATCCCAGTATTCTTCAGGAAGATATTTTGGATGATATTCCGCATCGAAGCCCCCGTCTGGTCTAATATTGCTCATTCTACAGTTCAAGACACCAGATTTATTGATGTAATCACTAGATTTGAACGCGTAGCCATTTTGGAGGCTGCAGACTTCGCCAAGTTTAATTTCATTCCAACCCTTAGAGTTAGCGCCTGGCACGCCAAACATCTCGACAAATCGGGCTTTGATAAGATTGTCTAGTTTTACTAACTCGGCTTCTTTTTGACTAATTAATTGCTTAACAGCGTTTAAAGTTTGGACAATTATTTTTTGGTCTTTTTCGTCATGGAGACGCAACTCATCAGTAAGCCATCTTTTTAAGTCAAGTGTTTTACCTTGACGACTTCCCCTGTTAGCGTAGATAGAAAACATTCTGTTATTGTTCGCCGTCAATAAGTAATCTAAATAGTCATAGTTTGAAATTTTAATATTATACGTATGATATGCAGGAGAAACGGAGTATATTTCGTCATCGCGTAATATTCCAATATCGATCTGATTAGAACCCATGCCAATTGTTAAGGTTCCTTTATATATTAGTTTATTTTTGGAATAATCTTTTGCTAGCTCCTTCGAGTAAATACTTTCACGCGCCCTAATTCCATATTTACCTACGGCAACCGGCTTGTATTTATTGTCTATATTTCTTTCTGAATATTCTTCGATCAAATCGCCTAATTTTACCTTCATGATACACCTACAAATCCGGATTTGTTTCATTTAATAATTTTTCAAGTTCGGCCAGACTTTCGGAAGCTCGGTGATAAGATTATCTTTCTGAACGGTAGTAATGGTATTTGTGGTGCACTAGCGAGCCAGCTCCAACAAACGCCCACTAAGGCTATAATGACCAGCATGAGTAAAGAAAGGACACTTTACGAAATAAGGCAAAGATTCAATGCGGGAAGCTTCTATGCAGAACGACTGATCCGGACGTAAACCAATCATTTTGAGAACGAAACCGAGTTTATCGCTTACCAAGAAATAGGAATAGATAAGTATTGCCACCCTCCACTCCACTCGTCCTGTCACCCAACCGTGCGTGGGTCAAACATGAATTACAACTAGTAAATCAAAGACGTGCGATTCAACCCTAATATCCATCCAGCCGGTGTCTCAATAATAATGCCTTGGTCTATATCATGAGATGCATAAAAATGATAAAATATATACATGAGAAACGATGAAATACTCATTAATCAACTCTTTGCTGGATCTTATCTAAATGAAGGCGCAAATATCGGTCACGAAGTAATTAATTTATTTAAAGACGATAATGGGCAAAACTATCTATATATTACACCAGGTGGAAGGGTTGATAGTAGTCATTCCGTCAAAAGCTTAATTTTTGTGCGTAATATTGAGGGAAAAACTACTGTAGAAGTCATTGCTAAAGCGGAAAAATTATGCCCCATTGATGTTGCGCCGAATGATGTAAAATATGCTGATACGCCAATTAGCAATGTCTTTAGTGATAACATATACCATGGCAAGTCTGATTCTAGCATATTTTTTACATACAGAACTGATAAGATTAGGCTACCTAGAAAAAATACTAGAATACTATTAACTATCAACGATGAGTTTAAACCGAACGATGATACTATACGCTTAATTAGGCTTCACTCAAATAGTAAAGCCATAAGCAATCAATCTGGTAGAAAATACTATTCTGCACAAGACGACTATAACGCATATGTCGAATTGCAAAACTTACTTAATAATGACGATTATTGGGAAAATGACGATACTACAGAGAAATTGATTACTGATGAATCAATGCGCGGAGCTGGTCTGACATTCCTAGAGATAATACGAAAAGAAAATGATGAATTAACATTTTCGAACTTATTGGCATATTATTTTCAATATAATAAGGCTATATTTAGGAAATTCGTTCGCGAGATACTTGGCGTAGATGACCTTCGTCCGAGATTCGATATTATACGAGAAAGCAACAATAATATTGACCTATGGATAGAAGATGACAACAATGTTTTTGTAATAGAAAACAAAATTAAATCTGGGATAAATGGTATAAAAGATGATGGATATTCCCAGTTAAATAAGTATCAGGAATATACAGAAAAGCGAATTTCTAATCCTGACGACGACGCATACGGGAAAATTAGCCATTATTATATTTTTACGCCAAACTACAATCATATTGATACATCAAAATACAACTTAGCAAAACCATACACAATAATCACATATAAAGATATCTATGATTTTTTCAGAAAAAATGCGGCAAATTTTCTTGAAGATAAATATTTCTCTGACTTTTTGAAAGGACTAAAAAACCATACCGTGTCAATATCTGAACTCAATTTTAGCATCATGAGAGCTAGATTCTTGGAAAAGATTAACCGGACGTAGTACAAAGCCAAAGGATGTAATATGCTGAAAGTATAAAGTCGGCCCTCCGCATAGTTCTGCTACGTGCAGTAATCGGGCTGATTTTTATATCAAAATGATATAATCATAAGTGTAATTATGCGCAGTATAACAAAAACTGATTTGCGGTTTTTCCTAGGCTTGCCTCGACGCCTTTGGGCGATGGTCAGAATCTGACAAGAATTAAGAAAGGAGTGCTTAATATGAATCTAGACAAAGAAAAGCTTACGAAGAAGATAGTGGATACCATAAAACCAGATGAAATAATTTATGCCGAATACTCTAGTGGCGGTGCGATGGGAAATTGTGGGTCGAGCAGAATTTATGCTCTCAAAGATGATGGCTTGCATTATTACTACGCGAGTGTCTCCTCAAAAGAAAAAAGCCAAGAAGAAGCATATAGTATGGCTGGGGATTTACTGTTTGGACTTGCTGATAAAAATATCTTAGATAAAACATATGGCGGATTTGGAAACATGGCTTTTAAAAAGAAAGATATAACTTTTGATCGTAACGACGATAAGTGTTCATTTGTTTATGATAAGTATCTAATAGAGGCGTCGGTTCTTGGTGTATACAATAACGTTGCAAGAGCTTTTGCAAAAAAGAAGATAACCGAAGAAGTAATGGATTCGTGGAATAATCCTGATAATTACTCTGCACTGCTAGTAGATGAAAGAATGCTTCTAAATAACTACGCTGAATATTATAAAAAAGACCGGCTCGAAATAACACTATCTAATTACATTGACGCAATTGATGAAATTCGACACCTCAATCATTTAGACACAAACTTTGCAACATTCGAGCAAATATCAAGCGGGAGAGATGCGATTGCAAAGTATCGACTACGCTATCTATTGGAAAAACTAGGTAAGAACGATACTGAGGATATTTTCTATAATTTTGACATCAAAAAAGCAAAATCAGGCGATTTATTCGCCAGCATAAGCAAAAAGTTAGGTGAAGATATTTCTGAAAAATTTACAAAGTACGAAGTTATCAAAACCAATAACTCGAATACGGACGAACTTAGCGGCAATATAGAACAATTATTTAGGTATCCAGTAGTCGTAGATTTTTCGGATGAGGCTCATAAAACGATAAGTGAAGATATTGCAAAGATAAATTCTTCTGACTTGAGAGCGAGAGGATCCATAGGTTATTATCTGGCGAGTTGTCATTATACACTAGGCAAGCTTCCTCTGCAAAAAGTCTTACCAACAGCATTACAAGTACTGAGAAAAATGCCAAAAGACGACTTCAATTACACAAACACAGACCAGACGTACTACGCGGCCTCTTGGCTTGTGGACAGAGCATGGAGCGCTATTACTGAGGGAGAAGATGATTATAGTATTCGTTTCGGAAATATAATCTACAATAATATTTGGCCACAAATAGATGGAGTGTGGCCAATAAAGCATTATGGCGAGTATAAATTAACAGGGACATTGAGTGAGGGAGAAAATGATGCCGGTACTTATATCTTCGAGCGGGCCCTCGGCTTTATTTTAGCTCTAGATAATCTAGACGAACTGAATCCAGAACTATATAATTTCTTAAAGAAAGATGGTTGGTCACCAAGCATTGATATACGTAGAAAAAAATTCCTCTTAAATATAGCTAATCTTGAAGATAAGAACATTTTCAAACAGCTTCGGGAATACATGAAAAAGGCACATCCAATGGACATAGAGGATAATCTTAATGATCTTGGATTATATTTCCCCACTACGATAAGACGCGCTGATTTTCTTATAGATGCGCTCCTGGATAGGCAGGATGAGTTATTCTCCGACACTAGAGATATTATGTGGGTCAAGTTGCTTTCAACGGTCCATTATAAAGGCATTGGGAAACATATACTGCAAAGGACGGTTGATAATTTCGAGAAAATAGTAGAGCTTCTCGGAGAGAGGCGAATCGTAGATGTGTATTTTGCCACATGCACTGGTGTAGATGAAGAAGATGAGGTCGTTTTACTCAAAGAATTCAAAGAAAAGTTGCAAAGTATTGAGGCTAAAAAAGATGAAAATTCAGAACTTATTGAGAGAAATATAAAGGTGCTGGAATCTACATTTACAGCCGCCAAAAAACATATAGAAGAAACTGCGTTCCAAAGAAAAGAGTTGAGAACCTGGCTAGACAAGGAATATCCAAATTTGATAAAGATAGAATCTTCCGAAAACGATTCTGATTTATACATAACAAGGACAACAACGTAATTATATTAAATATTTACTGCGATGTTGATAGCGTAATTAAAAAGTATACGCCCCAAGGAAGACATATGAACTGGAGAAATTGGTTTAGCTCCTAATAAAAAAACACCCGCTTCAAACAGTCGCAATTGACTAGTAAAACAGATGTTTCGAAATGCTATTATGGAGCCACGATCGGGGCTTGAACCCGAGACCTCATCCTTACCATGGATGCGC
>ERZ773018.1659-NODE-1659-length-11683-cov-6.917441_pt1 | contig 11683 bp, 7 predicted proteins | sample MGYA00580840_ERZ773018 | MGnify/ENA primary metagenome ERZ773018 (study PRJEB29015, sample SAMEA2738125) | human oral metagenome | biome: human oral; feature: human-associated habitat; material: saliva | place: China | collected 2256 ... | reverse complement strand
GGACGACGAAATCGAATTCTAACGAATTACCGATTTCTGTCCCACTCTCTTTTTAAGAAATCTATTCTCACTGAGGAAACTTAAGCATGCTCCTCTTTCCATCTTCTTCTAATGATAAGGAGACTCACAACTGCGACAATAGACAGTAGGGCACCGATCAAGCTGCCTCTGGTTTTGAAGACAAACTCGACCTGATGTTTTCCTTTGGTGATTGGGAAAGATAGGAAGCTATTCCAGGCTCTTTCGGTCGTGACGGATTGACCGTCCACCTTCACCTGCCAGCCGGCACTGTAAGGGATGGAGGTCATCATGACATCACTATCATCCGTAATGGTGACATTTCCCTCGATATGAGTATTGCTGAACTTGGTCACCTTCAGACCTTGTTGCTGGCGTTTCTCTAGCACTTCTTGGATCTGATCCAGCTCGGCCCGATAGACACCTGCCTGGCTCATGTCAATGGCATCCGTTCTAAAGCGGAACTCAATGACTGACTCTTGATTTTCAGTCATGTCCGTCAGCTGCCAGATTTGCCTTTGAGTAAAGGTCTTACTATTTGGCAACCATTTGTTGTTGACCAGGACAGAGTAATCTTGCTTGGGAATCAAAGATGCTGGTACAAAGAAGTAATAGGTATTGTTGGACTGAGGAATAACCTTATAACGGATAATGCCTTCCTTAGAAGAATCTGCCCGTCGATAGATGGCCTCTCCTGTGTCCTTGTTGACCTTTTCTTCTATTAAATTTTCCGTTTCAATCCCAGTAAAAGCCAAGGGTTTAAAATACTCTACATAATCGCCCGTATTCTTTTGATGGCCTTCCATAGAGTTAAGGATAATGTTTTGGTTGGCAAAGGCATTGTTGGCCCCAAACTGAATGTTCTTCACGAGGGAATTCGTCCCATAGGCCAAAGGGAAAGAATGAGGGTTTTTATAGACGACAAAGCGATTGTCTTCGTAGACAGTTTCTGTGTAGTATCGCCCCATGTCAAAGCGGTTGGTAAAGCGATAGAAATACATCTTTTCTGGATGCTCTTCCATCTCTTTCGGATCGAACTCCTTGGCATGCATGTAATAGCGAACACCGTACAAGGCATCCGTCAGGGGCGTCCCATTGCTATACTCTGTGGCTGCATTGACCCCCAGATCTCCCATGTAAGCAAAGTGGTCCATGGTCGACCGTTCTAAGCTGGAGCTGAAGGTACTCAAGCCTGGATAAGAAACCAAGGATGGGACCGTTCGAGAATAGGCGAAGTCAGTCGCAATCCGGTAGAACTTCTCATCCGCATCTGCCTGGACTTTGTCCGTTACACGCTTGACCGAGACAGTAGCATCTGCAAATTTATGGACACTGTCATAGCCTAAGGTCACCTGAGAGAGATAGGCATTGTAGCCTAGCTCAAAGAAGGTCAAGACGGATAATACGATGACTGACAAGCGGGGCCATTTTTGGTTCAAGACCAAAAGGACAAGCAGATATAGTAGAACAGTGATTCCGACTTGGGACAACAAATAGCCTGCTTTTAAAAGGATGAGGGCAAGGACAAGGAAACCGGCAGTCCAGCCAATCCGAATGAGCTTTTCTTTCTGGCTCTTCTTGGACTTATCCCAATAGCTGTAAAAGCCATAGGAAACAACGACCAGGAGCGCCAACAAATGAAGGGCAGTAAATCGGCTGATGTAACGGGAGACACCAGACGGTTGAAGCTTGGCAATAAAGCTATAGTTCTGCGAATAGACATAGACAACTGCCAAGGCTAACACCAGACCAATCACTAGGTTGGCTAGGCGTGAAAGCACAATTTTTTCTTTCATCGCTTGGTAGGCTAGGACCAACATAAAGAAAGAGAATAGCCAAGAGAAGCGGAAAAAGAAACCAGCTGGATTTTGTCCCATATGCCAAATCTTGCTGACAAATTCATTGACAAAGGAAATAAAGAAGACCAAGGTGACCAGACCGGCAGCCCATCTCTTGACGGTGACAACTTTTTTCGACAAGAAATAGGAGACAAAGCCTAGTAGCCCCAAGGCTCCGATATAGATATTGGGGAGGTTTGGCCCCGCAGACCATCCTGAGGTGTTATCAAAGCCACCCACGACTAGCTTGGCAAAAATATCCAAGGGGTTAATTTGAAAGGCTAATGAGAAGGTCATCCCTCCTCCGACCTGGCCCTTACTTTCAATGAGGTTGAAGAAGACCGGCAAGAGGATGACAGAGGCTAGCGCGATCCCGATAATCGAATAGATTATGGCCTGCAAGAGGGGAAGACTAAGGTTTCTAACTTTCTTCTTCCAATCTCCTTCGACCAGCAGCCTTGGCGATACATAGTAGCAAGCATACAAGGCGATGAAAATGGAAATCATATAGCCTATATAAAACTGGAGCAAAACCGTCAAGCCTAAAGCAAAGGCATAGCGATAAGGAGCGCCTCCATCCAATAGCTCTTCTAGGTAGACAATGACGATGGGAAGCATGATCATGGCATCATAGAAAATGACATTCATCTGATACGACACCAGCATCCCAGATAGGGCATAAGCCGTCGCAAAGAGGGGCACTAGCCATTTCCTAGATCCCAAGCCCTTATACCGCTTGATCAAAAGGAAGGCAAAGGCCATCCCAATAGCCCCGTAACGGAGCCAAATGGTCAAGAAGACCGCAAACCCAAAGTACTTGAGGGGCGTCAAAATATAGATAATATTAAAAGGACTCATCAAATAGTAGCCAAGCACCCCTATCATATCTCCCCCCAGAGACTTGGTAAAGGAATAACTCAAACTAGATAAATCTCCGGAGAGCACGGCATTTTTCAACAAGCCAAAGAAGCTGATGTATTGTTGACCAAAGTCAACAGCCATCAAGCTTTTGTCTCCAAATGGAAAAGTCCCCATAAAAGCCCAAACGACCAGCATGATGGCCATTGGGAGTAGGGCGCTAAAAGCATACAGCAAGCTCTTCGGATTTCTCTTCCAAAGCTCTCGCCAAGGCTTGGTCCAGACAAACATTCTTCTATCTCCTATCTTCCTTATCCAATGCTATCCTCTTTCGCCTTTTCAATATTGGTGTCTTCAATAATGAAATGAGGGCGACGCTTCACTTCATAGTAAATCTTCCCGATGTATTCTCCAAGAATTCCGATAAAGATTAGCTGAACCCCACTAAAGAGAATGATGGCCGCAATGGTGGTAAAATACCCACTCACATAATCCCCCTGAGAAAAGATATACTTCATCAACTCAAAAACCAAGTAAAGAATAGCCAAGCCCAGACAGATAAAGCCAAACTGGATACAAACGCGAAGAGGACGGTCGTTAAAGGAAATAATCCCTTGAATGGCATAGTTCATGGATTTCTTAAAGCCAAACTTGCTTTTTCCAGCCTTGCGAAGTTCATTTTTATAGGGGATGACTTTCTCCTTGAAACCAATCCATTCGTACAACCCTTTATTAAATCGATTGTATTCCGGCATGGAAACAAAAGCGTTGATAGCCTTCCGACTGAGAAGTCTGAGCTCGGACTTCCCATCCGTCAAATGAACATCCATCGATCGGTTGGATAAGAAGTAAAATAGACGAGCAAAGGTGCTGCCCACAAAGGATTCACCGTCACGAGTCCGCTGTCCACTGACGACATCGTAGCCTTCCTTGTAAGCCTCTAAAAAGAGTGGGATGAGATAGGGCGGATGTTGCAAATCTCCATCCATGACCATGACAGCATCTCCCGTCGCATACTTAAAACCAGCCAAGATCCCACTCTCCCGGCCGAAGTTTCGACTAAACCGAATGTATTTGACCCGATCATTGTCTCTGGCAATCCCTTCGATCAGCTCAAAGGTCTTATCATTGCTTCCATCATCAATATAAAGGATTTCATAATCCGAAAGATCTTTCCCAAGCATGTCTTCCAGCTGAGCCGAAATAGCTGCATGAGTCTGAGCTAGTACTAATTCCTCATTGAGTAGTGTAATGAGTATTGATAATTTCATCCCTTTTCTCCATCTATCGTTCTCCCAAAAAAGAGAGAGCTTTCGCTCTCTCCATCATACGGAAACTCTTTGTTTATTTATTAGAAATTTTACGTTTTAACACAATCGCACCGATGAGGACAACGACTCCCGAAATAACGAGACCAGTTGCTACGACTTCACCAGTACTTGGAAGAAGTTTCTTACGACCTCCACCATTACCACCTCCCGGTGTTGGTTCAGTGGTTTCACCAGTGGATAGACCGCTAGTTGTTGTTGTCGTCGTAGTGGTTGTTGGACGTCCTTCACCAGTTGTCGTGGTCGTAGTTGCTGACGTAGTTGTTGGTTCCTCAGTTGTCGTTGTTGACGTAGTTGTTGGTTCCTCAGTCGTCGTTGTTGACGTAGTTGTTGGTTCCTCAGTCGTCGTTGACGTGGTTGTTGGCTCCTCAGTTGTCGTTGACGTAGTCGTTGGTTCCTCAGTTGTCGTTGACGTGGTCGTTGGTTCCTCAGTTGTCGTTGTGCTTGTTGTAGTAGTCGTAGTCGTGGTTGTAGTTGTTCGATCCCCACTACCGCTACCTGAAGCACTTTCCAAACGTGTCAAGGCGTTGATTGAGCGAGACTTGTCAAAGTTGCTAGCTGACCATTCTAGGACATTGGCTACTTTACTTCCTTCAGGAAGTGGTGACTTCAACTCTGTTGTGTACTCAATGTACATAGCCCAGTTCCAGTTATCCCCAAAATTAATTGTGAATCCTGTGATACCGCCATCCGCATTTCTGGTAAACTCAGCTTTCTTGGTGAAGTTATCAATCGGTTCCAACTTAAGAAGAGCCGCTTCATTTGGAATCTTCTCTGGCTGAGTTGCATACCGAACTGCACGTAGAGAACCTTCCACTAGGACTTGCCCGCTGTCGCTGAAGTCATCCTTGATGACCATATTGTTCAACTTGTCTTGAACAGCATTCAAAACAATGCGCCATTTAATCCGATTAGGATTTTCTGGATCTTGGTAACCATACTTCATTTCATAGTCACCAGCTTCACCATCATCCTTGTTGTAGTTCAATGTGAAGTTAGTGCTACCAAATGTAAAGTAGTAAGTTCCCGTCTTTGGCAAGTTGGCTGCATTTGGACGGACATTGTACTTCAAGGTCATTACCTTATCTTTGTAATTCTCAGAGAAATAGTTTGTAAAGGTAATGGTCACCTTTTGCGTACTTGGATCTGTCACTGCATTCGCAATTACTTCACCGTTTTCGTGTACAATTGGAAACTCTAGCTTGGTTACCAGGCCTAGTTCTTTTGGAAGATCTAGAACCAATGTGTCACCAGCATTGATCTGCTGTGAGTCAGGGAAACTAATCTCGTTGGTCGCCTCCATCGTTTGACCAGTAGTGATCTTCGTGTCGGCAGTTAACGGTTGGTTGTCAACCTTAATTTCAGTTTTTATCGTATAACTGGTTACTTCAGTCGCAAAGACTGTCGTAAAAACTGTCAAGGATAAAACTAAAAGACTCATAAATGCTAAAACTCGCTTCACGCGTGCTTTTGTGGTCTGCATATTATGCTCCTTTATAAATTATTTGATTATTATTGTAACATATCTGTTTATAAATGCAAGATTTTTTAATTATTTTTCACTAATTGTTCAGTTTTTTGTCGATCCGATTTTATAGGAGAGCCAAAGCCTCTCAAACACTACAACGAAGGCCATCGCCAGCGATTCGATGCCTAGCGAAAATCGTCTTAATATCCTTATTCTTTCATTAAATTTTCACAAACTTTTCCTGTTTTTCCTCGACTTTCATCATCACTTGGGAACAAAAATTCAGTCCTTGCATCGCAAAGACTGAATTCCTATTTCCTTATGAAGCAAGAGGATGACTTTCTGGTCTATTCTCTTGCTTCCAAATAGTAAATAAGGTAATTAGACTTAATACAGAGACACCTAGACCAAGGGTGGACCATTTTTGCTTAAAGAAAAATTCAACTTTATGTTTCCCTGGTGAAATTGGAAAAGATAAAAAACTATCCCATGATTTCTTCGTTTCGACTGGTTTACCATCAACCTCAATTTTCCATCCTTCATTGTATGGAATCGAAGTCATGATAACGGTACTCTCATCTGTGATGTTCACCTTACCGATAAGATGTGTGTTGCTAAACTGCTCTACATTCAACTCTTGACTCTTTCTCGAATCTAGTACTTCCTTAATCTTTTCAACATCAGCTCTATATAATACTAAATGAGATAAGTCAATGTCATCAAACTGGAATCTGAATTCAACAACCGATTCCTTTTGTGATGTTCGATCTGTAACCTGCCAAATTTGCCTTTGAGAGAAAACAATTAAATTACTTATCAAATCACCGTTTACTGAAACTGTATAGCCACTTTTACCAGTTAGTGTTTGTGGAGAAAATAAATAATAAGTATTGTCAGTTTGAGGCGTGAATTTATAGCGGATTACTCCTTCTTTTGTATTATCTTTTCTCTTATAGACGTATTCTCCACTGTCCTTATTTTCTTTGATAACTTCTACATTTTCCACCTCAATATCGTTAAAACCTAAAGGTGTAAAATAATCAACATAATCAGGACTTTCAACTGAAACACCCTGCATCGCATTTAAAATTCTATTTTGGTTGTTTATAGCATCATCCCTGTTGAATTTTAAGTCACCCACAAGATTATTTGTTCCATATGCAATAGAAAAAGAATTTGGATTTTCACGAACGATGTACCGTTCATCCTCATACACTTTTTCAGTAAAATACCTTCCCATATCATAACGATTCGTATACCGAGTAAATTTCATTTTCCCAGATTGAGATTCCTTCTGCTTATCAACTCCATCTTTAAAATCCATATAGTATCGAACACCGTAAAGTGCATCTGTTAGTGGACTTCCATTTGCATAAATTGTTGAGAAATATCCCCCTATATTTCCCATATATGAAAAATGATCAATTGTTGATTTTTCAAGAGTTGAACTAAAGTTCTCCAAGCCAGGGTATGTTAAAAGTGAAGGACTTGTCCTAGAATACGCAAAGGTAGAGGCCATACGATAGAATTTATTATCAGCATGTTTTTTAACATAATCCGTCACTCGTTTCACTGAAGTAGTTGCATCTACAAACTGATCAATTTCATTATAATAAAAACCAACTTGTGCTAAATATGCATTATAACCTAACTCAAAAAATGTCATTCCATACAGCAAGATAACCACTGCTTTGGACATTTTAGGCTTAATGGAAAAAATTACAAAGACATATGTGAAAAGAGTTAAACAGATTTGTGAGAATAGGAATCCTTTCACAGCCAAGATGACTGAAATCAGGATTAACACACTCGTTAAAATAACTCTTGTTATTTTCTTTTCCAAATTATCTTTTGACAACTTCCAGTATAGATACAATATTATGCTAGCATTGATTATTGTAAACAATACAATTAACTGCAAGTGACCAGAAATAATCAGAGTGAGAGGCTCCGGTTGCAGTTGTTTTATATAATCGAAAGTTGCATTAGACAAATAGGAACACGCAGCCACCAAAAGAATAAGTGAAATCACTTTTCCTTTTTTGGAAATCTCCATTCCTTCTTTTAGTGCTTGAAATGCCAAGACTAGCATAAAAAATGAAAATAGCCAAGAAAAACGATAAAAGAATCCTAATGGCATTTGCCCCATATGCCAAATTTTATTTACAAATTCATTTACAAACGAGATAAAGAAAACAAAAGTAACGACACCTGCTGACCATTTCTTTATACTACTAATTTTTTTACATAAGAAATATAAAATAAACCCGATGAATCCAAAAGCACCTATATATATATTCGGTAGATTTGGCCCCGTTACCCATGCTCCCGAATCAAATCCACCAATTGTTAACTTCGATAAAATATCCAGAGGCTTAATCATTAAATCTAATGAGAAAGTCATTCCTGGGTTATAACCACCTCTACTTTCGAGAAGACTTGATAAAATAGGCAGTAAACTTACAGAAGCCAAACCACCCCCAATAATTGAATAACCTAATGTTCTAATTAGTGGATGAAAATAGTTCAATATCTTTATCTTAAAAGATCCGTCTACACTTAATTTAGGTGATACATAAAAACAAGCATACAATGCTATAAAAATAGAGGACATATACCCCATATAGAACTGGAAGAATAGCATCATCCCCAGAAAAATAGAGTATTTAATGCCCTGACCTCCGTCTAGCAACTCCTCCAGATAAGCGATGACTATCGGAAGCATAATCATAGCATCATAGAATATTACATTCATCTGATAGGCCACTAGCATACCAGACAAAGCATACGCTGTAGATAGCAAGGGAACAAGATACTTCTTCGAACTCAATCCCTTATATCGCTTAATCAATAGAAAAGCAAATGCCAATCCTATTGCTCCGTACCTCAGCCAAATTATGAGAAAGACGGCAAGCCCATAATATTGAAATGGGGTAATAATAAAAATCAGATTAAAAGGACTCAACAAATAATATCCAACCAATCCTGCCATTGGTCCCCCAAGTGACTGGGTAAAGGAATAGCTCAGATTAGAGAAATCTCCCGATAAGACTGAATTCTTCAGCAATCCAAAAAAACTAACATACTGTTGTCCAAAATCAACAGACATTAAGCTTCTGGTTCCAAATGGATACAATCCAATTATGGCCCATACAATAAGCATGATTAGCATAGGGAAAAAAGCACTCAAAAAATAGATTGCTTTTTTAGGGTGCTTATCTAATAATCGTAATATAGGTTTCGATAACGATACCATTTTACTTTCTCCTAAATTATTTTCCTTTTATAAACATAATTACTTTCCCATCGTCACTCCCAAGACGAACGGAAGAGATTTAATCTCTCACCTCAGTGATCAATCCTGTATCGACATCATAGACAGCTCCTGAGATAATGACATCGTCTGGAATCAGCGGTGAGGCTTTTAATAGAGCGACATCTTCTCGGACGCTCTCGTAGATATCTTGAAAGGGTAGGAAGTCTTGGTCTCCGACATCAACTCCCAGTTCCTTCTTCAGATGCTGACGGAAGCCTTCATTCTCAAAGGTTTGCGCTCCACAGTCTGTGTGGTGCAAGACCACGATTTCTCGAGTGCCCATCTGTTGCTGCGAGATGACCAAGGAACGAATCATGTCCTCTGTCACGCGCCCACCTGCATTCCGCAAAATATGGGCATCCCCCAAAGCAAGCCCCAGCGCTGGTGCCACGTGGAGACGCGAGTCCATACAGGTCACAATGGCTACTTGCGTTTTCGGTTTAATCGGAAGATGGAGGTCTCCGTGCAATTCAACATAGGCTTGATTGGCTTTTAAAAAATTCTCAAAATAGGACATAAGAACTTCCTTTCTGGTTGGTAAAATAGTTTGAATGCCAAATTATTTACTCTCTATCTTACCATCTTTTTCCCAGATTGTCAGTTGTCAGCCTACATGAAAAAGGAGAGTAAAAGCCAACCGACTTCTACTCTCCTTTCTTATCTTATGATCGTCTTGGTAAATAACGATTTAGCAAGCCAGCAAAGGTTTGAAGGTTGAGACTTTGAACATAAATCTCACCAGTCCCTCTAAAGGTATTAACTACTCCCTCACCTGTTCCGATTGATTGCCAGAAACCATTTTCCAAATGAATACGATAATCCAAAGACTGGCTCCAAGCAACGACATGGGCATTATCAATGGTGATTTCTTGATTGTTTAGCTCAATTTTTTTAATAGAGCCGTAGGCATTCACCAAGAGAGTCCCCTGACCTTGGGTCGTCATGACGAAGAATCCACCCTGACCACCAAAAAGAGCCTTACCGATTGATTGGAACTCCATTGTATAGAAGGCCGTACCATCAAGGGCTAGAAAGGCACCATCGTTCAATCGATACTGCTTTTCACCCAAATACAGTGGTATAACCTGACCTGGTGAGTCGGGCGCCAATGCTAGGTAAGCATTATTAGACTGGGCAAAAACCTGGGTGATAAAAGTACTTTCACCCGAAACCATTGACCGTCCAACTGCTTTTACAAAGCGTCCCACACCAGAGCCGCTGGCATTTAATTTGGTGTTGAGGGTCACATTAGGTGTATGGTAGACCATACTCCCCCGCTGAATATAGACAGTCTCACCTTGATTGAGAGATAACTCGACCAATGGGAATTGCACATTGTTGTCTGTAAAAAATTGCATGATAATTAACCCCTATCCTTAAGTAAGTATAGACAAAGTATAGCACAGGAAAAATCTTTTCGCAAACGATTTCAAACTCTGGTTAAGAAAAAACTTTTTTCAAAACTTCCCCTACAGTGGAGACTGCTATCACTTGAATACCATCTGGGATTGTGATGCCTTGGAGAGAATTTTTTGGCGCATAAATCTTAGTGAAACCAAGTTTAGCCGCTTCGTTGATCCGTTGCTCAATCCGAGTCACTCGACGAATCTCCCCAGTCAAGCCAATCTCACCGATAAAGGCCTCTTGAGGATTGGTTGGAAGCTCCTTGTAGCTGGAAGCAATGGCCACCGCTACGGCTAGGTCAATGGCTGGTTCGTCCAGTTTGACACCACCAGCTGACTTGAGATAGGCATCTTGATTTTGGAGAAGAAGACCGCAACGTTTCTCTAAAACAGCCATAATGAGGCTGACCCGATTAAAGTCAAGACCCGTCGTCGTCCGCTTGGCATTTCCAAATACAGTCGGAGTCACCAAGGCTTGAACCTCCGCCAAGATCGGTCTGCTTCCTTCCATGGTGACGACAATAGCAGAACCAGTCGCCCCATCCAAGCGTTCTTCTAGGAAGACCTGACTCGGATTGAGGACCTCTACTAGCCCACCTGATTGCATCTCGAAGATCCCGATCTCATTGGTCGAGCCAAAGCGGTTCTTGACCGCTCTCAGGATCCGGAAGGTATGGTGGCGTTCCCCTTCAAAGTAGAGCACCGTATCCACCATGTGCTCCAACATACGCGGGCCCGCCAAGGTTCCTTCCTTGGTCACATGGCCGACGATGAAGATGGCGATGTTATTGGTCTTGGCCAACTGCATGAGCTCTGCCGTTACTTCCCGTACTTGAGAAACTGACCCTTGAACTCCAGAAATCTCAGGAGACATAATGGTCTGGATAGAGTCGATGATGAGGAAGTTAGGTTGGATACGCTCTACTTCTGCTCGCACGCTCTGCATATTGGTCTCAGCATAGAGGTAAAACTCACTATCAATATCCCCCAAGCGCTCTGCTCGAAGTTTGATCTGCTGGGCCGACTCCTCCCCGCTGACGTAGAGGACCGTTCCCACTTGAGACAGCTGGGTCGATACTTGCAGGAGCAGGGTCGATTTCCCAATCCCTGGATCTCCCCCGATGAGGACCAGACTCCCTGGGACGACACCGCCCCCAAGGACGCGGTTGAATTCTTCCATCTCGGTCTTGGTTCGATGCACATTGATGGAGGTCACATCCGCCAGTTTCATGGGTTTGGTCTTTTCACCTGTCAAGGACACCCGGGCATTCTTGACCTCTGCGACCTCGACCTCCTCGACAAAAGAAGACCAAGAACCACAGTTAGGACAGCGCCCTAGGTATTTGGGTGAATTATAGGCACAATTTTGACAAATAAATGTCGTTTTTTTCTTAGCGATGATAAACCTCTTTCTAAATCTCTATCTCACACTCAATCACTTGGCAAAAATCAAT
>ERZ773018.1651-NODE-1651-length-11728-cov-11.431509_pt1 | contig 11728 bp, 7 predicted proteins | sample MGYA00580840_ERZ773018 | MGnify/ENA primary metagenome ERZ773018 (study PRJEB29015, sample SAMEA2738125) | human oral metagenome | biome: human oral; feature: human-associated habitat; material: saliva | place: China | collected 2256 ... | reverse complement strand
AATGGTGATAATAACTATGTATCTAAGGGGTTCGATCATAGTGGGAGATGGTAAAATCTATATTGATACAGGTGCGCATTGAAATTATCTATTTTATAAATAAATATTAAGGTGGTAAACTAAAATCTCAAAGCTCTTAATCCAAGATTACTGATTAAAGTAGTCAATGATTAAGAGCTTTTTAGTTAATATTATTAATTAAGAGGGGAAGCTAGGAGAAGAAATGACTTATTTAAGAAAGAATTTAACCAGAGTCATAGTTGCTCTGATAACCTTAATGCTTGTCTTTACAATGATGCCAGCGACTATGTGGACAGTAGCTGCAGAGGATAAGGCGAGGACAGAGATTAAGGTTACAGACGTAGATGGCAAAATAACTTGCGTTGCGCCAAGCAATGTCGAAGAGATTACGGCAAAGCATGAGAAGAAGTTTGTTAAAGTTAACATAATTTTCAAGCCGGGTTCAGAGGTTGAGGTAGATAGCGATACTCATATCTCTATGAACGGTGTTGATTTGAATAAGTACAAGGATTCGCTTGTCATATTCTCATATCCTGAGACTGACTTCGATCCGTCGGTTAAGAAGACGGCTATGCTCGACCTGTACATCTACCCCGAAGCATGGGAGCAGATTAAGAAGGGTGGACAGAGCAGCGATAACACTAAGCCTAAGGAAAATGCAGTATCTCTAAGCCTAGATATCGCTGAAGCAGATGGCAAACTCACATCGTCTAAGCCGGATTATGCCGATACGGTAGACGTTAAATTCCAGAAGAAAAATGTGCACGTATACGTTTCATTAAAAAAGGGAAATGTATTTGACATTAACGCAAAGAACCCGATTATCATCAACGGTGTCGATATAAGCAAGTACTCGGAAGATGACGTGTATATCTCGTATCCTGAGACTGACTTTGAGCCTAACATTACCAAAGCGACGGTAATGGACATTTACATATATCCAGACCTATGGAAGAAGCTGAATAAATCTGGCCCTAAGGAGGATGAACCAACTGTAAAGCCTGATGAGCAGGGTAAATACAAGCCGTCAGACTATGCGAAGGTGTATGAGTCTGAGAAGGTTAAGCTAACTGAGCTACCGATATATGAAAAGGTAAATGGGCACGAAGTTCCTGTAACTAAGGCGGTTAAGTTCTCCATTTATAACAGCACAACTCAGCAGCATGAGGCTAATGCTGTCTCTGCAGATTCGAAGCTCAAGGGATTATCTGTAGTTAAAGATAATAACTACATAATTTCCATAGACGATAAAGAATATGATATGGATAATGCATACATCACTTCGAGTAAGAATGGAGCTCTACCACAGAACTACAAGATAGATGGCAAAACTGTAGACAAGCTAGTGCTAACTAAGCGTACGAAACCTGCCGCTGGAGCGGATAATCAGAAGCGAGTAAAGGTTCAGCTACCTGTATTTTACAAGGATAAGCAGGGCAACGAGACGCCAGCGCCAAACGTGAAGTTCAAGCTCACCAGCCCAATCGACACAGTGACGGTAACGTCAGACGAGGATGGATTTATCGAATGTGACCTCATCGAGGACAACAACTACATGATTGAGGTTTCGGGAAGTAAATATGCGATGGATTCATTCCCTCTTACTGTAAAGGATAAGTCGGAGTGGAACTCTGGCAAGCATCCTTATGACCATCTGAGCTGTAGGAATGTGCTATCACTCATCGTATTTGACAAGGCAGACGACCACAAGCATGACACCGTGATATCCACTTATGATGATAACGTAGAATTGACAGGGCTCAACTTCGGAACAGAAGGTAAGTACGCCCTAAATGAGAGAATTCTTCCAAATAGTTCCGTAAAAGGATTTGAAGGGAAAGATTACGAGGTTATCGACATTGATACCGTTAATATGGCGCGCGTAGAAATCTCGAAACTTGCACATGGTTCGTTTGAAATAACTCGCAAAGTACCCGCTGGAAAGAATGTAAAGCAGGTATATTACATCGATAAGGATGGTAAGCCGGTTAAGGTTAAGTTCAGCCAGAACGGCGACAAGGTTAAATTCCTGATGAATACCATGTCTATGTACAACAACGTAATCGAGTATGGTAGCAATGAACAGGTTGAATACTATATTGTTAATGGGAACTCGCTAAAGTGGAATAACGGCGATGAAGCTCTCGAAATAGTAGTAAAGGCAAAGAGCGACGACGAAGATACATACGATAACTTCTCACACGTTACAGTGGACGGGGTTCTAGTTTCTGCAGATAATTACACGAAGACTAAGGGAAGCTTGAGACTCAAATTTAAGTCCAGCTATCTCAAGAATCTTAGTAACGGAAGTCATACTGCAAAGATTCACTTCCAGAATGGGGCTGTTGAAGCTAGATTTACAATTGCTGGTAATAATTCACAGAGAAACTCTGGGTCAATCGTAAGTTCTTCGAGCAAAGCTAAAAACCTAGTGATTGCTAAGAAAACACGAGTTCATAGAAGTGTCGTAAAGACAGGAGATAGCAATATGGCAATTGCATATGAAGCTATATTAATTATGGCGATCGTAGCTCTTGCAGGTATCTGCCATTACAGAAGAAAAAGGGTTTAATAGATAAAAATAAAAGATGATTTTTTAAGAATCATATAATCGCAAAGCACTGCATCCTCAATGGATGCGGTGCTTTTCTAATATTATTTAAAAATGGAAGAGCTGAAATTATAGCGATTAAATAGAATTAATACGATTAATCAATACTATTTTAGTCATATTTATGGTAATGGATATTTATTTATAGTAAAATATATAGGTACGTTATTAGCAAAATGATTAAGAAAGACGAGAGGAACCGTAATATGAGAAACTTTTTTAAGAAGTTTTCAACATTAATTCTGTCGGCTACGATGCTCCTTACAAGTGGAGTTGTCCTACCGAGTGTTTCAGCAGCGGAGTTCAATGCTAAGCCAGTTGATGCAAGATGGGCTGCACCACAGGAGCTTAGAGTAAAGTTCGATCGCAATCTCAAAGTTAACCCATTTCCACAGAACCGCAAAGCAGGTGTAAAGTTGCTCACTTCTGATGGCAGGGAAGTTGATTTAGGACCTAATGATGACTTTGGATTTTTAAAGGACACTATCTTTATACGTTTTCTAGCTGGACAGAAGAAAGAGTATACAGGTGTGGTATTCAAGAAGGGTTCTTTAGTAGACGTAAACGATGAAAATATAAAGAACACTGAAGATATCAGAGTATCAAATGTAAAGGTTGAAAAGACTCTTAGCCGCGTTGGCATTGAGTACGAAGGAGTACCAACTACTAACTTGGTTCCTAAAGAGGGAAAAACCTTAAATATAAGTGCAAGTGGATATAATTTAAAGCTTGATAATGGACATGATATTAAGCTTAAGCTATATTCAGGTGAATCCGGAGGTAACACAGCAAACTTTAAGCCGACGAATATAGAGGCAACTCTTAATGTAAAGGACAACACTGCTGGTAATTGCCATGTAACAATTCCTGAGAACAGGACCGGAAAGAGAATCGGTTACATATTTAAGTACTCAGTTGACGGTGGTAAGACATATGATGATTTCTTTAAGGATGCACCTGCTATTGCATTTATACTTATTCAGGAAGCAGACGAGAATGATGCTGTAAGGCCACAGCCTACTCCGCAGCCAACACCTCAGCCGCAGCCTGTAGTACCAACACCTACACCACAGCCACAGCCTGTTGTTCCAACACCTACACCACAGCCAGCACCACAGCCAGACCCTGTCAATGCCGAGGATGGTTACAGATTTACGGTAGGTAACGATGCGGTATGGAATGGTGGAGATCTGCTATTTAAAATAGAGAATCCTCTAGTAGATATGAATCAGCCAGGCGAAAGAGTATTCGACAGATTCCAGGGAATCGAAATAGATGGAAAGGCTGTAGATAAAGAGAATTACAACGCACAGCCAGGAAGTGTCGTACTTACACTTAAGGCGAATTACATCAGAAGCCTAAGCACAGGCAAGCACACTATTAAGGCTAAGTTCAAGTGTGCAAATGCTGCAACTACATACTTCACAGTAACTGGATCTAAAAAGAATCCAAAGCCTGGAACACCAGGAGTAGTTAAGAAGGCTCCAGCACGTGCGAAGGTCGTAAAGACTGGAGATAGCTCAAGCACAGTTGCATTTGCAATCATGTTTGTTCTCGCTGGTGCAGCACTTACAGGTGTTGTTGCTTACAGAAGGAAGAGAGCATAATCGTTAAGCGTAGGCTTATAAGTCAAAAGCTTTAATTACAAGCAATAAAAACCCACTGTGCCAAACGGCACAGTGGGTTTTGTCTTGTTCGAATATATTAATTCTTTGAGTACTTTGTGGTGATTACTATTTCCAATAACCCTCCGAGACAAGGATTTTCTCTGTCCAAGCCTCTTTTACCACTTCGGTTCTTGTAGTCTCCTTAATGTTTGAGAAAGTTCCATCGCATCCAGGTAAGTGATTACGTCTAATATACTTCTGCTGTGCATCACGTAGATCCTCCATTGAAGAGAAAGTGCCACCTTTGCACGAGTATACCGTAACAGTTCGTGTCTCCGCAGGGTGATTTACATATCTATAAACAGGTGGAACCCACGTTTTACCTTTATTTTCAGAATCCTTAGATGATTTTTCCTTGGCTGCGGCAGCTTTCTTCTTTTCATCCAATGCCTTCTTCTTAGCGGCTAAATCGGATTTATTATCACTATTAGTTTGTTCGCTTGATGCATTAGTGGAACTTTCCGAAGCTGATTCCTGTTTATCATCTGAAGATGTAGAGTGCTTTGCGGAAACTTTTGCTTTATCTGATTGATGCGTTGTAGCTTTACGGAAACTAAAGCCACGACTATTATCAGCACCACCATCTGTAGTAGCTACAGCATAGTAGATTAGTGCAGTCGCAAGTATGATTACAATGCACAATATGATGGGAAACGGTAATTTCTTTATACGACGGCTATTCATGTTTTTATCTGCAACATGGTTTGAATTTTCTTTAATTCCTCTTAACTTCATTAAATATTATCCCTCACTACAAACTTATCTAAAATATCACACTTTAAATTTAGATTTCATTATTACATGAAATTAATCATTAAACGAGATAGTATAGAAATAATTAATTAACAAATAGACCAATATAAATTATTTCTATATATGGAATACTTAAAAGAATTAGTTAAAAAAATAATGTAAAATGCGTACTGTATGTAAAGAGTATATTTGAGTAAATAGTTAAACTATGAGAATAGTTTTCATTCACGGCGCAGAAGTATTAAACTTCTGTTCATTGTACATATTTATAATTAATTGGAATTGGGGTAAGATGGCTTTATTGTGTGGATTGCTAGTAGGTCTAGCATTTGGATTTGTACTTAAAAAAAGCAGAATATGCTATATGGGCACAATTAGGGATGTGTATCTTGAGGGTAGAAATTACAACCTGCTGCTTCTGTTTGCGACGATTTTTACAGAGGCAATATTGTACAACATTTTTGTCCTTGCAGGACTTGTAACAGATGGTTATATTACCAGTTATTCTTTAGTGGCGCTTCCGGTTGGCAGCATGATGTTTGGTTTCGGGGCCGTTATGTCTAGCGGATGCTTGACAATGTCATTAGTTAAATCGGGTGACGGCAGAATTCTAGGTTGGATTTCCATAGCTGCTTTCATGATAGTAGGTTCTTTTTTCTCTGTGGGAGGAGGTCGTTTCTTTGCAGGAAAATTTATCCAAACATATGAAGTCTTTGATAGGGAGCTAATAGAGGATGCTCGTATCAGATTAGGCATCTCGATTGCTGTAGCAGTGATTCTATACGCATCGATATGGAGACATAATAACAAGAAAAAGAAGAACATACGTAGAAAGGGCTTTGGAAGCAAAGATGTATGGTTTATAGCTGTGGGCATTGTGCTTGGGATAGCTTTTCCAGTTAGTGAACACTTCGGTAGAATCGGAGGAGTTGCAATAACCTCTCCGTTACTATCCTATCCATTTTCGTTCATTAAACCTAAGCAGATTGTCGGAGGCTGTAATATCTACGATCAGACATTCGGTCTTGGCAGCACATTAGTGCTTGGTATAGTGCTAGGCTCTTTTCTGACAGCTGTGGCAAATAAAGAGTTTCATGTTGTTGTCCCTAACAAGAAACAGGTTATTAAAACTATTATCGGCAGTGCTCTGATGGCATTTGGTGCACTTGTTGCCGGAGGATGCCTCGTTGGAAATGGATTAGTTAAGACCGCACAGTTCTCAGCAAAGGCATGGATTGCGTTGATTTTCATAGCAGTGGGAACATGGCTTGCTTCATATATATTTCTTAGAGATAGAAGTGGAAAGTCATAAGATGTGCAATGAAAGGAGTACTTATGGAAAAGATTGTTAAAGATGTAAAGGGTCAGGACTGTCCTATTCCTTTAATTACTTTGAAGGAAGCACTTAAGGATGCTGAACCAGGACAGACTATCGATATAAGCTTCACATGTCCAGAAGCACTTAATACGCTTCCTGATTATTGTGATGAACATGATCTGGAACTGGTGTCGCTCGATAAACAGCCCGATCGTTCTTGGAAAATTTCTATTCGTAATCACGAGTAGGCTGAGTATGTATAAGAGCAAGGATATGCTGAGCGATTGCCATAAAATTTTAGAAGCAAATAATCACAACTTCTAAATAGTCTGCAAAATTGGTAAATCATCCAGCGTGTACCTATGCACTTAAATAAAAATATGTTATTGCTACAAATATTATTATGGAGGAAAAATGGAAAGGATTTATAACCCCAAAAAGGTATCCGCTTTCCTAGCAACAATCCTAGCTGTTATGCTATTTAGCTCAATAGCTTTTCAAAATGCTAATGCATACACAGAGAAGGATACTGAACTTCTTTACTCTACCGAAAAGGTAGTATTGAAGGGAATGCCGGTTAAGAATAAGGATACTAAGAAGCCAATAACTGAACCTATAAAGTTCAAGTATTGGGACGCTACCTTGCAGGAATACCAAGGTGAAGTAACATCTAAGGATGGTGTTTTACCAGATGTAGAACTGTATAAGGGACATCATTATATCTTTTATTCAAATGATGAAAATTACAACACCTACAATCCTAACGGAAAGGGTGTAAATATCTATCTAGTGATGAATAAGACTGGATCGGTAGCAGTAAATGACAGACATCTTCCTGGAAAAACAAAGGAGACAATTGAGGAATTCTTGATGACCAAGAGAAGTACTCCGGAGCCAGATCCAGAGAATGCAAGAAGAGTTAAGGTAAGCTTGCCAGTATTTTATGAAAAAGACGATAGCGATAGCTTTGACTTTGGAGACACTAAGATCAGATTCACAAGTGACACAGATGTAGTTGAAGTGCCTGTTAAATTCGGTTTTGTAAATGCAAAGCTTTACGAGGACATGAACTACACAGTTACTGTAGTAAGTGATGACTTTACACTTGATCCATTCCCTTTAACGGTAAAAGACCATTCAGAGGATGGAAGGGATAAAGCTGCATACATGCACTTCTCATGCAGTCTTGTAAGCTATATCTTCCTCAAGGATAAGACAGATGCACACAACAAGGATACTACTATGACAAGTTTGTCTGGTAACACAACTGTTACAGGTACTAACTTCATGCATGGTAACTATGTCCTTCGCGACAGAGTTGTCAACATGGAGGTTCCAGAGCTCGCAGGTAAGGATTATCAGGTTATAGACATTGATACTGTTAATCTCTATAGATATGAACTTTCTAAGATTGCTGCTGGAGACTTCAAAGTAACTACAGCCGTTCCTGCAGGAAAGACTGTAAGTAAGGTTTATTATATAGACCATAAGAAAGCGCTTCACGAGGTTCCAAGCAAACAGACTGGTGACAAGGTTACATTTGAGATGAACTCTGTTGGAGTATATAACAATGTTATCCTATATAAGTCGCAGACAGCACCTGAGTTCGAAGTAGCAATCAATGGTGTTGCTAAGTGGAAGGATGCGCACACAATTGAGGCTGCTCTAGATAGTGATGACTTCACAATCCCGGCAGACGGTGCATCGCATGTATACCTCATGACAATGGATGGAAGTGAGAGAATTTTCCTTTCAAACGAGGATACACTTGTTAAAGAAGGTAACAAACTAACTGTTAAGCTCAAGAACAAGAGCTACCGTGACTACAGAAAATTTACTGAGTTTGGTCTAGCTAAGGGATCTATAGAAAGTGCTGAAGGCGGTGCTATGAAGAGCGCAGCATCAGCTCACCTAGTATCTTCTGTAAAGTTCAAGCTAAAGAGCATCTCATACGAGGAGCCTATCGTTAAGGAACATAATGCTGGCAAGATCGTTGCTAATATTACTGGAGAAAACCTCTACTTCGGAGAGAAGCCAGGAGCAAGCTACGATAACTTCAGCATCATCCCAGAGGCTCTAATTGATGGAAAGTTCGTCGGATCAGTAAATGGTCAGCTTAAGTTTGACATTGATGTAATCGATGATCAGCACGCGAAGATTACTGTTAGCAACATCCCAGAGAACACAACTGGCAAGGATCAGAAGTGGACAGTTCGCGTAAATCGTGGATGGGCAATCACTCTAACTCCAGAAACTGGAGCAGATGATTTTGTAACTATCAAGGCTAAGGGCGAAGAAACACCAGCAAAGCACAGCGTTAAGGTTAAGGCTAGCGAGGGTGGAACTGCAACAGCGGATATGACAGAAGCAAAGGCTGGAGATACAGTTACTGTTAAGGTTAAACCAGAGGCAGGTCACAAGCTTGCAGCAGACGGCGTATCTGTAAAGGATGCAGCAGACAAGAAGATTGACGTAACAAAGGTTGATGAGACAACTTACACATTTGTAATGCCAGAGGCAGACGCAAATGTAAGCGTTAAGTTCGAGAAGGAAAAGGCTAAGTTCGAAGTAGCAATCAATGGATATGCAACATGGAAGGACTCCTACACAATTGAGACAGCTCTAGATAGTGCTGACTTCACTATCCCAGCGGACGGCCCATCACATATTTACCTAGCTACTATGGATGGAAGCGAGAAGGTATTCCTTTCAAACGAGGATACACTTGTTAAGGACGGCAACAAGTTAACCATTAAGCTCAAGAACAAGAGCTACCGTGACTACAAGAAGTTCACTGAGATTGGTCTAGCTGTAGGTGCAATTGAAGGTGCTGACGGTGCAGCGATGAAGAGCGATGCATCTGCACATCTTCTCGGCGGAGTTAAGTTCAAGCTAAAGAGCATTTCATATGAAGCACCTCTCGAAAGGGAGTACAACACAGGAAAGCTCGTTGCAAACATTACAGGAAAGAACTTCTATTTCGGAGAAACTCAGTTTACTAACAACAGCATCATGCCTGAGGTTACAATCAACGGTCAGTATATTGGTGCAATTAACGGCCAGCTAAACTTCAACGTTGAAGTTATCGATGATGAGCATGCTAAGATTACTGTTAGCAATATCCCAGAGAACACAACTGGTACAGATCAGAAATGGGCAGTTCGTGTAAGACGTGGATGGGCAATTACCCTAACTCCAGAAGCTGGAGCAGATGATTTTGTAACTATCAAGACTAAGCCAGGTGTTGCACCAGTTAATGAATACACTGTAACATTCAATAGCAATGGTGGAACTCATGTTATTAACCAGAAGGTTAAGGAAGGCCAGAAGGCTAAGAAGCCACTTGAACCAACCAAGGAAGACCACATATTTGCAGGATGGTATGCTGATAGTGCTTGCACAGTATCGTTTAACTTCGATAATCCTATTACAGCTAACACAACCGCTTATGCAAAGTGGACTCCAAAAGCTGTAGAGCCAACGAAGCACACCGTTGTATTTGACAGCAATGGCGGAAGTGCAGTTGTAAGCCAGACTGTGAACGATGGAGATAAGGCAACTATGCCAGCAGCTCCTACTAAGGCTGGACACAAATTCGATAAGTGGATGAATGGATCAGCTGCATATGACTTTAATGCTCCTGTAAAAGGTAACTTAAAGCTAACGGCATCTTGGGTTGCAGATACATACACTGTAGCATTTGATACAGATGGCGGAAGTGCAGTTGCTAACCAGAGCGTTAAGTACGGAGAGAAGGCTAGCAAGCCAGCAAATCCTACTAAGAGTGGCTATACATTTGTAGGATGGTACACAGACAAGAGCTACGGCACTGAATTCGACTTCACTAAGGCAGTTATGGCAAACACTACTGCATATGCAAAGTGGAAGGCAGATGCTTCTACACCTGGTACAACACCATCGATACCAGCAACTGAATACGAATTCACTGTTGGTAAGGATGCTGCTTGGAACGGTGGAGATATACAGTTCAAAATCGAAAATGCAGATGTAGACAAGAACGCTGCAGGAGACAAGGTATTTGACAGATTCCTAGGAATCGAGATAGATGGTCAGCCTGTAGATAAGTCAAACTATATTGCAAAACCAGGAAGTGTTGTGCTAACACTTAAGGAGAGCTACATCAGAAGCCTTGCTGCTGGTAAGCATACAATGAAGGCTAAGTTTAAGGGCGGAAAAACTGCTACTACAAGCTTCACTGTAACTGCTTCTAAGCCAAGTGCTGGAACAGCATCAAAGCCATCAAGCCCAGCAAATAAGTCTGGTGTTGCTAAGAAGGCTCAGGCACATAGAAATGTTGTTAAGACTGACGACAGCTCTAATGTATTCGCTGACATAATAGCACTACTTCTATCAGGTTCAGCTCTCGCAGGAGTTGCTACCTACAGAAGGAAGAGAGCATAAATAATAATAGAATTAGACATATAAGTAAAAGGTTCTAATTAAATTAAAAACCACTGTGGTCGCAAGCGCGGCTGCAGTGGTTTTATCGTGATTCCAATATTTAAAACTTAGTAGCTTAGTTCATATTCAGAGAGCGTAGTTAATATCTAACGATACTGCTCTATCCCAGCCCTTATAGTATCTTCAACTTCGTGCTGCGCAGCAAGTTGCTCCTTTCTAGGCATGCCTGAGATGTCTACAGTCGGGTGGATTACAACCTTAATGGTTCCGCCAGTGAATGTATTGTGCTCCTCAAATATCTTGTATGAATCGATAATCGAAACTGGTACGATTGGCACGCCAGCCTTCTGTGCAAATTTAAAGCTGCCTTCCTTGAAATGACCCATATCATTGCTGTGACTTCTCGTACCCTCTGGGAATATTACGAAAGAATACCCTTTCTTGAATAGGTCGGTAACTTCTGCGAGAGTTTTTACGGCAGAACGAGGATTGCCACGGTCGATAAACACCGACTGTGTGCCTCGAATAACATCAGCGAGTGGCTTGAGCTTCTTAGTCTCGGATTTGGAGATGAAACCTATCTGAGTAGAACGGAAAGCTGCAATCATCGCGTAGATATCTGCGTATCCTTGGTGATTGGCAACGACGAGGAACGGGCTCTTGGCAGGAATGTTTTCTGGATTAATAACATCAACCGTAATCCCGAGCGTCTTACCTGTATAATCGCAAAACTCATCCTCCGCTTTACGAATGAGCCTCTGTGCTTTAGCGTGATCATCCTGTGCTTGTGCTGCTCTGATTGCCGGCACATGCTTCATGTATTTGCGAAAGCCAGATCTGATCTTGTTGAGTGCTACTGTATTTTTAAATGGGTTCATAATGTCCTCCAATTGAATATTCTTAATCGTGTAATTATATCTATATAATGCTATAATT
>ERZ773018.1649-NODE-1649-length-11736-cov-2.904803_pt1 | contig 11736 bp, 9 predicted proteins | sample MGYA00580840_ERZ773018 | MGnify/ENA primary metagenome ERZ773018 (study PRJEB29015, sample SAMEA2738125) | human oral metagenome | biome: human oral; feature: human-associated habitat; material: saliva | place: China | collected 2256 ... | reverse complement strand
AAAACTTTAAATTTATCTTTCAAATTTATTAAGTATATATTAACACCAATTACGATTAAATGCAATAATTTTATTGTAAAATTCACTCAATTTTTAATAAAATTTTATCATTTTAATATTCAGTAACTTTCTTTTTCTATTTTTAAAAGAATTATGTTCATTATTCTAATATTTTAGTTGGAATTTGTCTTTTTGTTTTTTTTATTACTTTAAAGATACTTAATTCTTAGTTTACTTTATGAAGATATACTTAACATAATAAAAATTAATCCATTTAATTGGCTTTTACTTTTTTACATTTTTATAAACTATTTTTATTTCATAAAGTTCCTATAATAAAAAATCTTCATTTACTATATTTACAACTTTTATATATATGTATATATCATTTTTATTTTCTATATCTGAAATAAGCCTTAATTTCAATATATATTTATTTTCAACCTCCGGCATTGGAAAAATATAATCTTCTCTCATCCTATAAATATTTTTCCCGTATTTTGCTATTCCTCCAGTTATTTTTACTTCTCTTTTTTCTGTGTCACTTACTATTCCAAATCCTTTAATTATCCCATTTTTTCTGTCCAAATACATAAGATTCAGCATTTCTTCAGGATTATCCCTAAGCAAGTCCAGCTCTTTTTTATCTATCAGTTCTCCCCTTTTAAATATGGGGTATTTATTTTCAAACATTATCTTAACCCCAGTCTATCTTGTATTGTTATTTAAGGAGACTGTCTTTGAAAATATACCTTCTCAAAGACATCTCCTGTTATCCGGTTATGCCTCCTGTGAAGCATAACCCCCTTCAATTGCTACTTCTTTTACCTTTTCTTTTTTCTGCTTGATTTTCAGCATAAATGTCCCTGTACCTGCCTGATTTCCATATTCTTCAATATAGTCCACCACAAATACATTTGTCATGTCAATTTTTCTTACCATCTGACCTGCAGAAATTATTTCCAGCGAAGCCTGTCTGTAAGCATCACTCGATTCTGACGGTACTAGCGACCATCTGGCAACCTTTCTTGTGTCATCTTCAGTGTCTCCACCTGCCGCCGCTAAAATTTTCCCTTTAATTTCAAGTATTACGCTTAGGTCTGTCGCACGTGCATTGCTGTCGTCTGGAGTTTCTGATATGTACCTTACATCAAGTATACTCTCCTTATCCAGTAAAATTTCTTCAGTTTGTCCTTTCACATTAAGTCTGAATCCCATTAACTACCTCCTTAAATATTTATTTAAATTTGTTGCAACCTATTTATTTATTTCCACCTGAAGATTTTTAACATTTCCTGCAAATGTTATATTCAGCTGGCATACACCATTTTCCTCATCTATAATATGCGACATATCGTCACCCTTCTGCATAATTCCGTTAACAAACTTCTCATCTTTTACCCATATGGATTTCTGGCTTTCAGGATGTGTACTGAAAAAGAAATCCAGCTTGTCTTCTTTAAAATCTGTTGTTATAAATCTCAATGTTCTCTCGATAAAAGTTGTCGTTAAAGTCTTATATAGCGGTTCATATATTCCATCGCTATTTTTTGACAATGTTCTAGCCTTATACACAATGATATTTCTTATTTTCTCTTTTTTTACATGTGCTGTATCTGAAGAAAATATAAATCCATATCCAAACTGGTTTATTTTGTCTTTAATAGTATTTGTAAAACCTGATATTTCCTTTGCCATAGTTGTTCTGGCCTTGTATGAATTATCTTCAGATTCTATGTCAAACCTTACACCGGGATATATTTGTGAAACTGAAGTAAATCTTTCCCTCAAATAATTAGGACATTGATATGCTCCTGTAATTCCAGCCGCCACATATGCTCCATCTATATATATCCCTTCAATCCAGAATTTCATAAGATCTTCCTTTTCAGAAGACAGTTTCACTCCATTTTCTTCCTCGTACTTCATTTTATAATCCAGCAGTACTCCTGACTTATCCTTTGGTATTATTGTAAAATTTGGAATTACAGGTATTACATATTCTGAATAGCTCTGATTTTCCAGAATTGCAGTTTTTTCCATATATTTGTCAGGGCCTTCCACTGCAAGACTGTTAAATGTTGTTTCATCATTTCTTTCAAAATTGAAAAATATCTGTACCTTATATTCTCCTAAAACTGTCATCAGGTTTGTTAAAGTTTCCATTGTATTTTTTTCAGGTTTTTCTTCATTCTGTTTTCCCTTAAATCTTTCCCTTATTTTCTTTTCCTTTTTATTTATATCCAGATCTACATTTGGATATATCCCAAACCATATTGTATTTTCAAAGTCATTTTTTGCATTGACAGTATTAAAAAATGCTTTCAATCTCTCCTTGTTTCCTGTTTTAACAAGCATTTCTGATTTAATATTTGTCACAAGCAATTTTGGTTTCATTAAGGAAAGTTTTGTATTATATTGCTCGAAAAACATTTTTACACCTAAAAGCTTTTCAATTAAGGGTTTTGCAATTTTAATAAAATTCTCCTGTGCATCCTTGTAGAAACTCAAATAATTGTTATAATTTTTGACTTCCTGTTCAGGTTCAATATTTACAATACTTTCAGCCAAAGGTACAAACGTTCTTACAACCAGATCTTTTATATATTCATTCGGTTCTTCAGTAACACTTTCATAATCTTCCTTAAATGTTGCAACTAAAGCGTTTGTATTTTTATCCTCTGTAATTGCAAGTGCATTTGATTCTTCCTTCTTATATTCGATTACTTCCAGTTCCCCTTTATTTCCAACCTTTAACATTCCAAGTTTTATCTGATCTGATTTAAATGTATTTTCATCGTGGCCTAAAAGAAGTCTGGTTTTAATATCTTCAATAGCTAAAGGTAACATACCAAGTACATTGCTGTAATTATGTGATGCTTCCTCAAATTTTTCATTAAGCCTGTCACCAAGCTCAAATTTCTGTGGATTTTCTTCATCAAGTTCCTCATATTTGTTATAAATATATGCAATTTCTTTTCTAGTCTGCTTTATATCCTCGATTACCTTTTTCGGTGAAAGTAATTCCAGAATATTTTCAAATTTAAAATCCACATTCTTATTTCCCTGTGATTTTCTTGCTTCTATAAGCGTATTTAACATTTTAAAAAACGTATTTCCATTGTCTATTTTTATCTCATTTATTAGTTCATCCGGTATTCCTTCCGGCCTTTTTAAAAGATATTTTATACTTTGTGTAGCTGAATTGTAATAACTATAAACTTTCGGTTCAAATTTTTTAAGAAAATCATCAAAATCTGATACTAAAAGATATTTATTAATTTCTATTATCTTTTCATCAGAAAGGGAATCCATATCCTTTACTTCATCAATCAATGTCAGTAAATCCGGTTTTTCAGGATTTATTTCCTCAAATAGAATTGTTCTGTTTGTCTGTGTAATAATATTTTTATTATTCATACTCAAATAAAGCATTAAAATATTATAAATATTTTATACTTTTCCTCCCCCTTTATTTTATAAATAGTTAAAATTTTAAATTAACTAATTATTAATTAAAAATATAATACACTTATTTTTAAATTTTGTCAAGTAAAATATTATTATTTTTTAATTTTTATATAAAATTCTTCTAAATACCAATATTTTATCTATTTTCTAAAATAAAAAACTATCTCAAAAGAGACAGTGACTAAAAATCATATGACAGTCATCTTCCCATTGAGATAGTTATATAGTTGTCTTTTTATTAAAATACATCCTTATCTGATAACATTGCATCCTTTGTTTTAAACATTTCAAGTAGTTTTTCTACTGTCAGGTGTTTTTTCTCTTCTCCTCTTATATCAAATATTATTTCACCTGCGTGTAACATTATCAGTCTGTTTCCATAGTTTATTGCATCCTGCATATTATGTGTAATCATCAAACTTGTAATATTATTTTTTTCTATAATTTCCTTTGTCTTATTTAAAATTATAGCTGAAGTCTGAGGATCAAGTGCCGCAGTATGTTCATCCAGTAACAGTATATCCGGCTGATTTAATGTTGCCATTATTAGTGAAAGACATTGTCTCTGACCTCCTGATAATAATGCAACTTGTGTAAACAATTGATTTTCCAGTCCAAGTCCTATACTTTCCAGCTGCTGTTTATAGAAATTTAAATTCTTAACATCAAGACCAAAAGTAAAATTAAATTTTTTCCCTTTATTTTTAGCCATTGAAAGATTTTCAAGAACAGTCATTGAAGGAGCTGTTCCTTGAGACGGATTCTGATAAACCTGTGAAATCCATTTGGCTCTCTTATGTCTTTCAACATTAGTAAGATTAATATCATTCAACATTACAGTTCCTTTATCAGGCATTATCTGTCCATTCAGAACATTCAGTAAAGTTGATTTTCCTGCTCCGTTACTTCCTATTATTGTTATAAAATCTCCATCATTTATTTCAAAATTTAAATTTTTAAATACTTCTTTTTCAGTACCTAATTCAGAGAAGAATGTCTTATATAAATTTTCTATTTTTATCATCTATGCTTCTCCTTTTTCCATTGATTTTGCTTTATTTTTACCTTTTTTTATTTTCTTTCTATATTCATTCCATAAAATTATTCCAAGAATTACCGAAGTTATTACTTTAGTATCTGTTGGTTTTACTTCAAGTATTTTAGTTATATTTTCATTGATATTCAAGTTTCTGTACAGATTCTGTGTCCAGTTGTTTGACATCAATGCCATATTTACTATACAATAATATAATAATGAACCTACTATTATTATTGAAATTTCATTTACCATTCTTGATTTTTTAAGTACACCTAGCCCAAGTATTATTGCGGCAAGTCCAACTACGATTGTTCCAACCCCAGACTGTAAATCCGCTACTTTTAAATCCTGAGCAAACAATGCCCCTGATAATGCTACCAGTCCGTTAGAAATCATTAGACCAAAAATTTTAAGTCTTTTTTCATTTACTCCAAGACTTACAACAAGCTGTTCATTGTTTCCTAAAGCTCTTAATGCAAATCCAAATTTTGAAGTAAGTATATAATCAATTATCATTTTAATTATAAATACTATTAATGCAGTCAGCATAAGCTTAATATCCTGTGTTGAAACTACATAAATTTCTAAAAGTATAAATATAATTACATAAACAATCATTGTTCTTATTACATATTTATTTTCTTTTATTTTGTAGTCATAAAATCCTTTTAAAATAAGCAATAACATAAAAACTACTGTAAATATAATAAAGTATTTTTCATATGTTATCATTTCATATAAACTTCTGTCTCCAGGAATTATCGCATTTGAAGAACTGTTAATTCTAAAGTTTATACTGTGAAGCCCTGTTCCTACAAGTATTCCCGCCAGTAGACCTTCAATATCAAAATATACGTGTAATGCTCCTGTTATATACCCGGCCAGCATTCCTCCAATAGTTGCAAGTATTAATCCTATTATTGGATTAGTCATACCGAAAAAACCATTTTGAGACAGTGAAAAGGCTGCAAATATAAATCCTCCTAATGGAAATGTTCCATCCACTGACAAGTCCGGAAAATCCAGAATCTTATAAGTTATATAAACCCCCATTACCATTATTGAATATATTAGCCCTGTTTTCATTGCTGTCGGGAGACTTTGTATAAATATTAATAATTCATTCATTTACTTTTTCCTATCCTTCTTTCTTTAATTTACTTTCCTTTTTATTTATATATTTTGGCATTTGTTAAATCCAGTTTTTTCAAATCCAGTCCTAATTCTGCCGCAGTAGTTTCATTTACATATAAAGTCATTTTTTTAGATAATTCATATGGTATCTGATCTACCGGTTTCCCTTTTAAAATTTCAATTGCCATTTCTCCAGTTCTTTTTCCAAGTTCAAAATAATCAAGTCCCATTGTGAATAATGCTCCTGCTTCCACAGAAGAATTTTCACTTGAAACAACTGGTTTCTTAGCAGTTTTTGCTTCTGAAGTAATTAATTTTATTCCGGAAACTACCAAGTTGTCAGTTGGAAGGTATAATGCATCACTTTCAACCAATGCATTTTTAGTAGCTTGAGGTAATTCTGATAATGAACTTACTCCTTGCAGCATAACTATTAGATTTTTTTCTTTTGCCTTTGCTTCTATTTCTTTTACCTGAACAACTGAATTCTGTTCAGAAGGATTATACAATACAGCTATTTTCTTTACTTCCGGCTTTAATTTTAAAAGTAAGTCAAGCTGTTCACCAACATTATCAAGTCTGTCACTTGTACCTGTTACATTTTTATTAAGCAGCTTTGCACTTTCAGGATCAGTAACTGCTGAAAATAATACAGGCATATCTGTTATTGTATTTACTAATGCCTGAGCTGAAGGTGTTCCAATTCCCAGAACTAAATCCTTTTTATCAGTTTTATATCCATTGGCTATTAAAGTTGCATTCGATATAGTACCTTCTGCATTTTTTTCATCAAAGACAGCTTTTATTCCAGCTTCTTCAAATGCTTTTTTGAAACCTTCCTTAACTAAATCCAATGAAGGATGAGTTGCTATCTGGGTAATACCAATTTTATAAGTTTCATTTCCTCCGCTACTTTTACTTTCATTATTCTTATTTGAAACTTCACCTGGCTTCCCACAGGATAAAAGCATAAGAGTACTTAAGATTAATACCATTAATTTTTTCATTATTTTTCTCCCAACTAGAATTTTAAATTTTATTTCCACATTCTATATTTAATCTATTGTTTTCGCTTTTGATTTTATATCTTCCGGCAAACTTATTCCAATTGCTGCCAATGTTTTATTATTAATTACTATATCATTTAAATCCATCTTTTTAAAAGTTATTTCAGAAGGACTTTTACCATTTTTCAATATATCAACAGCTATTTTTCCTGCTTCTTTACCCATTTCATAATAGTCGATTCCCTGAGTTATCAAGGCTCCACCTTTTACATGGGCTGATTCAGCACCAAATGCTATTTTCTTAGCTTTTATTGCCTTCTCAGTAATAAGGTTTACTACAGATGCCACTAAATTATCTGTTGGAAGATATAATGCATCTGATTCTTTCACTAAAGTTTCTGAAGCCTGTGGAATTTCACTTACCTGCGTAACACTTTTTTCCACAATTGTTATTCCAAGTTCTGATGCGGCTTTTTTCAAATCATCAACTTGAACCTTTGAATTTTGTTCTGAAGAGTTATAAATGACTCCTACTTTTTTTATTTTACTGTCAAGTTTCAGTAAAAGTTCCAACTGCTGCTTAACATTTACCCTGTCACTTATTCCCGTTACATTTTTCTTAAGAATTCCAGCCACTTCCGGATCAGTGATAGCTGAAAATACTACTGGAATTTTATCTGTTGATTGTGCTGCCGCCTGTGCAGTACTTGTTGCTATTGCATAAATCATGTCAACCTTTTCTGTAACAAAATTATTCGCAATCATATTTGCTGTTGCAATCTCACCATTAGCATTTTTCTCATCAAAAACTACTTTTAAACCTGCTTCTTTAAAGGCATCTTTAAAACCTTCCCTTGCACTGTCCAACGCAGGATGGGCAACTATCTGAGTAATCCCTATCTTGAAACTCTCCTTGGATTTTCCTCCTCCTGCTTCACTAATGTCCTTTCCTTCATTCCCACAACTTAAAACAAGCATTATAGCAATGCTTACTAATAAAAATATTTTTTTCATTCCTACTCCTCCTACTATCCTACTATTTTTTTAACAGTATAATAATAACATTTTTTTCTACTTAAAGCAATATATATATTATTCATATATTAAATAATTACTATTCAATTTTTTAATCCATGATATAAAAAAACTGTTCCCATTTTTTTAGAAACAGCTTTTCTATTTTAGTATTAAATCTTAAATTATTTCTATTTTGCTTTTGATGCAGCTACTTTATCAGCTAATTTTTTTCCAACTTTAAACTTAACTACTTTTTTAGCAGCTATTTTGATTTCTTTTCCAGTTTGAGGGTTTCTTCCTGTTCTGGCAGCTCTTTTTTGAACATCAAATGTTCCCCATCCAACGAATTGAACTGTTTCACCTTTTATTAAAGATTTTTCAACTGTTCCTAAAAATTCATTTACTAATTCTTCAGCTCTTTTTTTAGTTTCTCCTGTAGCTTTTGCATAAGCTTCTACAAATTCTTTTTTTGACATACTACTGTCCTCCTGTTATTAATTGTACTTAAAACTGATAATATAGCCTTAAGCTATATAGTATATTGTAATATATTTTTTCAATTTGTCAAGTAAAAATATTACTTTTTCTCTGTAATTAATTATAAATTAATTTTTATATTTATGAAAGTTGTTTATTTTTTTCTTCTTGTAACAACTTTTATTCCTTCATTTACTAAGAATGGTATTAAAGTAAATATAATTACTATGTCCCAATCAGTAAACGATAACTGTGTTACTTTGAATATTTGGGCAATTCCAGGTATCGATGTTAATCCCACCTGTAAAATTATTCCAACTATTATTGATAAAATTAAAACTTTATTTTTAAAGAATCCAACTTCAAATATTGTTTTTTTACTATTTCTCATAGTCAGTGAATAGAATAACTGAGATACAGTAAGCACTATAAATGCCATTGTTCTTCCATATGTCAATGCCTTTATAGCTTCTTCACTTTCATTATTGATTACTTCGCTGACTGCAAATCCATGTTCCTTTACACCAATATAAAATGCCGCTAAAGTTAAAGCTCCAATAAGTACTCCAGCAATTGCCGCCCTATATCCTGCACCTTCTGCAAAAAAGCTTTCTTTAGGATCTCTTGGCTTTCTTTTCATGACATCCTTATCTCCAGGATCTACTCCAAGTGAGATTGCAGGTAATGTATCTGTTACAAGGTTAAGCCATAACAGTTGTATTGGAAGTAAAGGTGAAGGCCAGTTAAACATTGTTGCAATAAATACACATATTACTTCTCCAAGATTACATGAAAGAAGGAACATTATTGTCTTTTTAATATTATTGTAAATATTTCTTCCTTCTTCTATTGCGTGAACAATAGTAGTAAAGTTATCATCTGTAAGAATCATGTCACTTGCACCTTTTGAAACGTCAGTTCCTGTTATTCCCATTGCTACACCTATATCAGCAAATTTTAATGATGGTGCATCATTTACTCCGTCTCCTGTCATGGAAACTATATTTCCCTGTTCCTTAAATGCTTTTACTATCTTAACTTTATGTTCAGGAGAAACCCTTGCAAAAACTCTATATTTATTAATTTCCTTTGCAAACTGTTCATCCGGAATTTCATCTATTTCTGCTCCAGTCAAACTTTGACTTATATCTGTTGCTATTCCAAGTTCCTTTGCAATGGCAACAGCAGTATTTTTATGGTCTCCTGTTATCATAATCGGAGTTATTCCTGCTTTTTTAGCTTCAGCAATCGAATCCTTAACTTCTGTTCTCGGTGGATCTATCATTCCGACAATTCCTACTACAACAAGATTTTTTTCCATTTCTTCTGCAGAAATCATATCATCTGTATCCTTAAATGCTACTCCTAAAACCCTTAAAGCAGAGTCAGACATTTCTTCTGCAGCTTTTAATATCTTATCTTTCATTTCCTGAGTTAAAGGAACAATGTTACCATTTACAAGTACTCTGTCAGACTTAACAAGAATATTGTCAATAGCTCCTTTAGTATGAACCCTATATTTCCCTTCCTCTTCATTCAATGTAGACATTAATTTCCTGTCAGAATCAAAAGGAAACTCTCCCACTCTTTTATATTCTGTATTCAATGTATTCTTTTCAAGATTGAACCTGTCTCCTAGTACAACTAATGCAACTTCTGTCGGATCTCCTATATCCTGTCCGCTATCAATCGAAGCATCTGAACACAATACAAATGATCTTATCAGTTCCTTTTCATCCCTGTTTGCTTCAAAATCTCTTCCTTCTGACGGAACCTCCCTCAAATTGTCAGGAGTATAGATTTTTACAACTGTCATTTTATTCTGTGTTAATGTTCCTGTCTTGTCTGAGCAGATTATATTTACAGCTCCGAGAGTTTCTACAGCTGGAAGTTTTCTTACAATGGCATTTATTTTCGACATTCTTGTTACTCCCATTGAAAGAACTATTGCAACTATTGCTACAAGCCCTTCAGGTATTGCAGCAACAGCCAGACTTATTGCAGTCATTAGCATATCTATCCAGTTTCTTCCCTGTAAAAGTCCTATTACAAATATAAGTCCACAAATTACCATTGCCATGTATCCCAATGTTTTCCCAAGCTTATCAAGCTTTACCTGTAATGGAGTAAGTGTGTTTTCATCTTCATCAAGTATTTTAGCTATTTTACCAATTTCTGTCTCCATTGCAGTTGCTACAACAACTCCTTCTCCTCTTCCATAAGTAGCCATTGTAGACATAAACGCCATATTTTCCTTATCTCCTACAGGTATTTTAGCATCTTCTGTAATAAAGTTGGCATTTTTCTCACTAGGAACTGATTCCCCTGTTAATGCAGATTCCTCTATCTGTAAATTTGCACTTTCTATAAGTCTTATATCAGCTGGTATAAAACGCCCTGCATCAATTATTATTATATCTCCAGGAACTAAATCTTCTGAATTTATTTCTACAACTTCCCCATTACGTCTTACGGCACTTTTAGGTGTCGTCATTTGCTGCAATGCTTCCAGTGCCTTTTCAGCCTTTGACTCCTGAACTACCCCTACAACTGCATTTATAACTACAACTGCAAGTATAATTATAGCATCAGTAACTCCTTCAAGCCCATGAGCTATTATGTTTATTACTGCCGCACCTATTAACACATAAATAAGTACATCCTGAAGCTGCCCTACAAACAGCTGTAATAAACTCTTTTTAGGTTTCCCCTTTAATTTATTCTGTCCATATTTTTCAAGTCTTTTATTTACTTCTTCTGTACATACTTTAAGCAGTCAAGAGTTACCGCTACAATTATGATAATACCTTCAAATACGAACTGTAAGTTTGTGTCTATACCAAGAATGGTAAGTGAATATGTAAGTGCTGTAAAGATAAGTACACCCACAACTACACCTGAAATCTTACCGATACCACCGGTAAAGGAAATACCACCAACCACGCAGGCTGCAATAGCATCCATTTCCCAACCCTGACCATAAGCTGCTGAACCTGAACCAACCATTCTCGCACACTCAAGCCAAGCACCAAAACCATAAAGGATACCGGCGAGGATAAATGCTCCTAAGGTAACTGCAAATACGGAAATACCAGATGCAGAAGCCGCCTCAGGGTTACCGCCTACAGCATAAAGATTCTTTCCAAATGGAGTTTTATTCCAAATAAACCAAACTACAGCAATTGCTGCTACTGCCCAAAGAATAATGGTTGGGAAGCCATTAAGCTTAGGAATTATCATATCAGGAATATTTGACTCAATAGCACCAAAGGACACACCCTTTGTAGCATAAGTAGCTAAACCGAAGATAACAAGCATATTCGCCATTGTAGAAATGAACGGATGCATCTTAAACTTAGCGGTAAAGAAACCTGCTATGGAAGTGAAGAAGGTACAAAGGATTATACAAACAACTAAAGCAAGTACAACTCTTGCTCCAACAGGAAGTCCTGTAAAGTCGAATGCGTGTCCGAATACCTGACCTGTATTTACACCCTGGTGCATGATTATAGTCGCTACTGTCATACCCATACCTATCATACGACCAATGGAAAGGTCGGTACCTGTAAGAAGAATGAGCCCCGCAACACC